>NPIF01001109.1_pt1 | contig 88511 bp, 76 predicted proteins | sample 8637461 | NCBI WGS metagenome assembly NPIF01 (sample SAMN07420641, study PRJNA396082) | bioreactor metagenome | isolation source: sample BR12 brine-fed electro-methanogenic bioreactor BR | place: Japan: Kochi | collected 2016-12-09 | reverse complement strand
GGGCGAGAAGCGCAGGGAACCCGAAGGGCGCGGCAATCGGGTCCGCCTTTCTTTGGTTACTTTCTTTGGCAGAGCAAAGAAAGTAACCCGCGCGCGGGGCGGCTCCCCGCATCAAAATCAATTTGCGCGTAGCGCACAAAACCATCGCGGATACGATCCGCTCCTACAACAGCCTCTCTCGATACTGAGAGGTCGCGACCGTCAGCGGCCGAGAAAGAACCCCGCCAACGTCAGATACTGCAGTCGCGAATAATCGGGGACAGACTGAGCTATCCCAGAATCCCCTATCTACTCTGCCTTCGCATATCCGTGTTCCGTTTTACCCGCACCCTTGGCTTCCGCTCCACCAACGACCGAGAAGAATATCTCCGGCGCTGCCTTGGCGGCCGGTTGGGGACCTGCGGCGTCGTATGGCGTAGGCGCAGGGCGGGTGTAGGAGACGACACCGACGGTGTCGTCGTCATAGAGATTCACCACGGTAAAACCGAAATAGGTCCCGCCGGCGGGGCTCCAGCCGCTTTCGAGTTCGCTGCCGCCATTGCCGGCTATCACCTGCGTCACGTTCTTCCTGGGGCCGAGCTTGTCGGTGTACAGCCACTCATGGGCATGGGCGCAGAAATAGCCGGCAAACTTCGGCGTGTTGCTAAACAGCTTCAGCAGTGCATCACCCAGAGTGTAAGGATCGGTGTTGTAGACGATGTCGTGAGTACCGGGATTTTCCAGCACCAGTGGCTTGTGGGCCAGCACCACAATCTTCTTGATGTCCGGATTTTTATCGGCACGGGCAACGTCCCGCTCCACCCAATGCAGCGGCGCCCAGCTCGCCACGGTCTTGCCGGGCAGCAGCGGGTTCGGAACTATCGAGAGGGAATCAGTGTTGAGCAAGAGGTAGTGAATGCCGGACTTCAGATCGTCGAAGGAGTAGGTCTGGGTCTGGTTGTTGTCTTCGGCCAGCAGGTCGCGCTTCAACTCCGCCTTTCCCGAGGGGCCGTTGCTCGCCTTTGCGAGATGATTGACATCCAGCCAGGCCACCCATGCCGCGAGGTTGGCCGGGTCGGGATACTCGACGTAGTCACCGGAGCTGACCTTCTGAGATGCGTCGGCCTCATGGTTGCCGGGAATGGGCAGCAATTCGATCCCGCTCTCGGCAAACTGATTTTTATCCACCAGCGTCTTCCAGGCATCCAGCTCCCGGGCCACGGTCTTTCCCTCATCATCCTGCATGCCGAGCACCAAATCGCCGACGAAGAAGAAGTAGTCGGGTTTGACCGGAAGGGCTTTGATGTCAGCGAGGGTCTGCTCCAGTTGCGCCACGTTTGCGGTACTGGGCGCAGGGTCCGTGACGTCGAACCCTATCCGGTTGCACCCCACATACACAAAACTGGTAGTCAGCTCCCGTGCATCGGCGGCGACGGCCACCATCCACAGGGCTAGCGAAAAACAGGCAACGAATATCGAACGGAAAATTGTATTGCGGTTCATCTTGTTCCCTCAAAATTAACGCGTTGAAAGGCAGGATTGGCATCCCTCCGCCGTCATCGTAACCAAGAAAACTAACCTGCGTGCGGGGCAGCCCCCGCAGTAACGTCAATTCGTGCGACGCACACCCCATCGCCCGGCAAAGCCGGGCCCCCACAAAGTCAATTTGATCCTCTCCTCCTGTCTTCTACCCCATCCGGGGCACAAGTCCCTGGGGAAGAAGGAGGGAGAAGGGAAGTCTCGTCTCGGGGAGAGGAACCTCTCCGATTATCGGGTACGGGAAAGAAAAAACTCCGCCAACGCCAAATCCTCCGGCCGCGTCACCTTGATGTTGTCGGCGCGTCCCTCTACCAGCTTCGGCCGCAACCCGGCATGTTCCACTGCCGAGGCCTCGTCGGTGACGACGAAGCCGTCGGCCAGTGCACGTTCCAGTGCCTGGGTGAGCAAGCCGATACGGAACATCTGCGGTGTCAGCGCATGCCACAGGCCGTTGCGCTCTTCGGTGGTGCTGATGCGCCCTTCCCCGTCGGCACGTTTCATGGTGTCGCGCACCGGCACGGCAAGAATGCCGCCGACCTCGTCGTTTTCCAGTTCGGCACAGAGTTTGTCGATATCGGTACGGGCGAGACATGGCCGTGCGGCATCGTGCACCAGCACCCAGTCGTTCGCATCGGCGTGCTGCGCCAGCAGACGCAGCGCATTGAGCACCGAGTGGCAGCGCTCCTGGCCACCGGCGGCAACGTGCAGCGGTATGGTGGAATCGATGTGCAGTTCAGGCCAGTAGGGATCGCCCTGCGACAACGCGACGACGATGCCGTTGATGGCGGGATGGTGGGTAAAGCAGGCCAGGGTGTGTTCGATGACGGTCCTGCCGCGCAGCGGCAGGTATTGCTTGGGGCGGTCGGCCTTCATGCGTGCACCGACGCCGGCGGCGGGGATGACGACCCAGTGTTTCATCGGGCACGTCCTTCTCGTGATCGTAGGATGGGTAGAGCGCAGCGAAACCCATCGGGGTTTGACTCCCCTGCCCCGGAACGATGGGTTTCGCTGCGCTCTACCCATCCTGCATCAGGTGATGTGGGACACGGGGATGTCATTGGGAGGCCCCACCGGTTTTTGGCTCATCAATAATCTGGAAGAAGGTCTCGTCCTTTTTCACCATGCCCAACTCGGTGCGGGCGCGCTCTTCGATGGCCTGCAGGCCCTGCTTGAGATCGATGACTTCCGCTTCCAGCGCGCGGTTGCGTTCGGTGAGGCGTGCATTTTCCTGCTTCTGCGCTTCCAGCGCCTCGGACAGCTGCCACATCTTGACCAGGCCGCCGTCGCTGAACCAGAGACGGTACTGCAATACCAGCAGGAGGGTGACGAGAATGGCGACGACGAGCCGCTTCATGATGGGAACCGGACTGCCCCGGCCGCCTGGCGGCGGCCGGGGCAATGGCGGTCGATATTACCGGGTGAACGCAGCGCGTCCGGCATAACGCGCCTTGTTGCCCAGGGATTCGGCAATGCGCAGCAGACGGTTGTACTTGGCGATGCGGTCGGAACGGGACATGGAGCCGGTCTTGATCTGGCCGGCGCTGGTGGCCACCGCCAGATCGGCGATGGTGGTGTCCTCGGTCTCGCCCGAGCGATGGGAGATGACGGCGGTGTAACCGGCGTCCTGCGCCATCTTGATGGCGGCCAGGGTCTCGGTCAGGGTGCCGATCTGGTTCACCTTGATCAGGATCGAGTTGCCGATGCCCTTGTCGATGCCTTCCTTCAGAATGGCGGTGTTGGTGACGAACAGGTCGTCGCCCACCAGCTGGATTTTCTTGCCCAGCTTTTCGGTGAGCAGCTTCCAGCCGTCCCAGTCGCTTTCGTCCAGGCCGTCCTCGATGGAGACGATGGGGTACTTGTCGACCCAGGCGGCCAGGTAATCGACGAACTCGGCGGAGCTCAGGCTCTTGCCCTCGGAGGTCAACTCGTACTTGCCGTCCTTGTAGAATTCGGAGGCGGCGGCATCGATGGCGATCATGATGTCCTCGCCCGCCTTGTAGCCGGCGGCGTGTATGGCTTCCAGGATCACTTCCAGGGCTGCCTCGTTGGACGGCAGGTCGGGGGCGAAACCGCCCTCGTCGCCCACGGCGGTGTTGAGGCCCTTGTCGTGCAGCACCTTCTTCAGCGCATGGAACACCTCGGCGCCGTAGCGGATGGCATCGGCCATGGTGGGCGCGCCAACGGGAACAATCATGAATTCCTGCAGGTCGACGCTGTTGTCGGCGTGGGCGCCGCCGTTGATGATGTTCATCATCGGCGTGGGCAGCACCATGTCCTTGTTTTCCAGCGCGGTGGCCAGATTGCGGTACAGCGGCATCTCCAGCGCATTGGCCACGGCCTTGGCGGCTGCCATGGATACGGCGAGGATGGCGTTGGCGCCGAGACGCGCCTTGTTGTGGGTGCCGTCGAGATCGATCATCGCCTGATCCAGCGCGGCCTGCTCCACTGCGTCCATGCCGACCAGCTTCTGGCGGATCTCGCCGTGGATGTTGGCCACGGCATTCAGTACGCCCTTGCCGCCGTAGCGCTTCTTGTCGCCGTCGCGCAGCTCGATGGCTTCGCGCGAGCCGGTGGAGGCGCCGGACGGTACCGCTGCGCGACCAATGTGGCCGGAGGCGAGGATCACGTCAGCCTCGACGGTGGGATTGCCGCGCGAGTCGATGATTTCGCGGGCGCGGATGTCGGTGATTTGTGTCTTGAACTCAGCCATGGGTGCTCCATTCCTTTCAAATCGTCAAAATCAAAAGCGAAACCACGGGGAACACAGTGGGCACGGGGGATTATTTTCAATAATTATTCCCGCGCTCCCCGTGTTCTCCGTGGCTAAATTTCTTGTTCCAGCAAGCGACGCTGTTTTACCTGCGCGTCTATGGCCTGCAATCCTTCCAGTAATTCTTCCATCAGGTGCAGCGGCCACATATTGGGGCCGTCGGACAGACCCTGATCCGGATTGGGATGGGTCTCCATGAACAGACCGGCGATGCCGCTGGCCACCGCCGCGCGCGCCAGTACCGGCACGAACTGGCGCTGGCCGCCGGAGGCGCCGCCGAGACCGCCCGGCTGCTGCACCGAATGGGTGGCGTCGAACACCACCGGACAATCGGTGTCGCGCATGATGGCCAGGCCGCGCATGTCCGAAATCAGGGTATTGTAGCCAAAGGAAACGCCGCGTTCGCAGGCCATGATCTGCTCGTTGCCCACGGCGCGCGCCTTGTCCACCACGTTCTTCATGTCCCAGGGGGCGAGGAACTGGCCCTTCTTGATGTTCACCGGCCGGCCCTGGCGCGCCACGTTCTGGATGAAGTTGGTCTGGCGGCAGAGGAAGGCCGGGGTCTGCAATACGTCCACCACCGCCGCCACTTCGTTGAGCGGGGTGTCTTCGTGCACGTCGGTGAGTACCGGCAGGCCGAACTGCTTCTTCACCTGCTCCAGGATGCGCAGGCCCTGCTCCAGGCCGGGACCGCGGAAACTGCCGCCTGAGGTACGGTTGGCCTTGTCGAAGGACGCTTTGAAGATGTACGGCATGCCGAGCCGGTTGCAGATTTCCTGCATGCGGCCGGCAATGTCCAGCACCAGCTGTTCACTCTCGATGACGCAGGGGCCGGCGATGAGAAACAGCGGCCGGTCCAGGCCCGCCTCGAAACCGCACAACTTCATCAGGAGCCGGTCCTCGCGCGCTGCTCGCGCGCCGCACCGACAAAACCGGTGAACAGCGGATGGCCGTCGCGGGGCGTCGAGGTGAACTCAGGATGGAACTGGCAGGCGATGAACCAGGGATGGTCCGCCAGCTCGATGACCTCCACCAGGCTGCCGTCCATGGAAAGACCGGCGAATTGCAGACCGGCCTTTTGCAGCGCCTCGCGGTAGCCGTTGTTGAATTCGTAGCGGTGGCGGTGACGCTCGACGATGACGTCCTTGCCGTACAGCCCGCGCACGCGGCTGCCGTCGGTGAGGCGGCACTGCTGGCCGCCCAGGCGCATGGTGCCGCCCAGATCGGAATCGGCGCTGCGCTTCTCCACCTTGCCCTCGGCGTCGGTCCACTCGGTGATCAGCGCGATCACCGGATGCGGCGTGTTGGGACGGAATTCGGTGCTGTGGGCGTCCTTGAAACCGGCCATGTCGCGGGCGTACTCGATGACAGCCACCTGCATGCCGAGGCAGATGCCCAGGTACGGTACCTTGTTCTCGCGCGCATAGCGCACGGTCTGGATCTTGCCTTCCACGCCGCGCTCGCCGAAGCCGCCGGGTACCAGGATTGCGTCCATGCCCTTGAGGCAGTCGGTGCCCTTCTTTTCGATCTGCTCGGAATCGACGTAGACGATCTTCACCTTGGTGCGGTTCTTGATGCCGGCGTGGATCAGCGATTCAGTCAGTGACTTGTAGGATTCGGTCAGGTCGACGTACTTGCCGACCATGGCGATGGTGACTTCGCCGTTCGGGTGGGTCATGGCGTCGACAACGGCGTCCCACTCGGAAAGATTGGCCGGCGGCACGTCCATGCGCAGCTTGTCGACCACAATCTGATCCAGCCCCTGGGCGTGCAGCAGGCCGGGAATCTTGTAGATGGTGTCGACGTCGAGGCAGGCGATGACGGCGCGCTCCTCGACGTTGGTGAACAGGGCAATCTTGCGCTTTTCGTCGGCCGGGATTTCACGGTCGGCGCGGCAGATCAGCACGTCGGGCTGGATACCGATGGAGCGCAGCTCCTTCACCGAGTGCTGCGTCGGCTTGGTCTTCAGTTCGCCGGCTGTGGGGATGTAGGGCAGCAGGGTGAGGTGGATGTAGAGCACGTTGTCGTGCCCCATCTCCACGCCCATCTGGCGGATGGCCTCCAGGAAGGGCAGCGATTCGATGTCGCCCACGGTGCCGCCGATTTCCACCATCGCCACGTCGTAACCGTCGGCGCCTGCCTTGACGCTGCGCTTGATTTCATCGGTGATGTGCGGAATCACCTGCACCGTGCCGCCCAGGTACTCACCACGGCGCTCCTTGCGGATGACGTTTTCGTAGATGCGGCCGGTGGTGAAGTTGTTGCGCTTGGTCATCGTCGTGCGGACAAAGCGCTCGTAGTGGCCCAGATCCAGGTCGGTCTCGGCACCGTCCTCGGTGACGAACACCTCGCCGTGCTGGAAGGGGCTCATGGTGCCCGGATCGACGTTGATGTACGGATCCAGTTTGAGCAGAGTGACCCGGAGGCCGCGTGCCTCAAGGATGGCCGCAAGCGAGGCGGAGGCGATGCCCTTGCCCAGCGAGGACACGACACCACCTGTAATGAAAATATACTTTGTCATCAATGAGTAACGATGGTAAGGGAGGGAACGGGTGTTCAGGCGCGTGGGCCGGGGCAATTGTCGTTGTTTTCGCCGCAGCTTGCAATGTCCGATGCGGCTTCGACACTGCAGCAAAGCGCTGCCTCGCCCGCCCCGGCGGCGAAAGACTCGCAAATCCAGTAGCCCACGACCTGGGCCAGCACGCCGTCGACGAACAACAGCGGCACGCGCTCCCGTTCCCACGGCGGCACGCCGGCTTCCTGAAACAGTTTTTTCAATTCATGGCTGTGGCCGCGCCCCGCTGGCGCGCAGCGCTCGCCGCCGGCGCGAAAGCGCACGGTGAGGCGGGCGCCCGCGCAGCGTGCCGCACCGAGCCCCTGCCCGAGCGCGGGCGTAGCCACGAGCCGGCGGCCGTCGGGCAGCGCCAGCGGCTGCTGCGGATCCCAGGACAACTCCAGGGCGGGCAGCGGTATCGTGGGCGGCAGCGCATGGAGATCGTCGCGGTAGCGCCGCACCTCGGCACCGGGCCAGGCGACACAGGGTACGGCATCGGCGCGGGCGGGCAGCACCTCCTGTTCGATGCGGCGCAGATGCGCGCTGTCGGGCGGGGGCAAACCACGGTCTCCCATCCAGTGGCGCAGCAGGTTGCGCCGTCGCGCGGGCGTCAGCCTGCCGAGGGCGGCGACCGACAACGTCCCCGGGCGGCTGCCGCCTGCCCCGGCCTGGTCGGCGACGGCCAGTTCCGTCAGCAGTTCCCTGGCCTCCGCCAGGTGGGCGGCGGAACGGGCCAGGGCCCGGTCCGCCGCCGGCCAGCGCCGCCGCAGGCCGGGCAGCAGATCATGGCGCAGGTAATTGCGATCCAGGCTGGTGTCGAAGTTGCTTTCGTCATCGACCCAGCTCAGGTGGTGGGTTTCGGCGTAGTGTCGCAGGACGTCGCGCGGCAGACCGAGCAGCGGCCGCGCCAGCCAGCCGGCGGCGAAGCGGCGCAACGGCGGCATCGCCGCCAGCCCGGCCACACCGGCCCCGCGCAGCAGCATGAGCAGCAGGGTTTCCGCCTGATCGTCCTGGTGATGGGCGGTCAGCAGCATCTCGCCCTCCCCCAGTGCCTGCTCCAGCGCCGCATAGCGCGCGCTGCGCGCCGCCGCCTCGCGTCCGCTGCCCGCCGCCGTCACCTGCACCCGCAGCACCCGGCACGGCACACCGAGCTCCTTGCAGGCGGCAAGACAGTGTTCGGACCACAAATCGGCATTGGGGCTGAGGCCGTGATGGACATGCACGGCGGCCAGATTCAGCCCGAGGCTGCTGAGGGCGTGCAGGAGGACGTGGGAGTCGAGACCGCCGCTGTAGGCGACGACGTAACGCCCGGCTGGGGGAAGGCTTTGCAGGAAACGACGAAGGTGGTCGGTAATGTCCACGTCGGTAAAGGCAGGAGGCGGAAGGCAGGAGGCGGAGGGTTTGTGCATTCCGCCTTCCTGCTTCTGCCGATAACTCATCCTTCCATGAAGTTGCCGAAGTTCATCAGGCGCTCGTAGCGCTGGTCGAGCAGCTTGGGCAAAGACACCTTGCCCAGGGCGCCCAGGCTTTCCAGCAGGGCTTCCTTGATGTTGGCCGCTGCCGCATCGATGTCGCGGTGGGCGCCGCCCAGGGGTTCCTCGATGATCTTGTCGATGAGGCCCAGTTCCTTGAGGCGGGTGGAGGTGATGCCCAGGGCCTCGGCGGCGTCCGGCGCCTTCTCCGCGCTCTTCCACAGAATGGAGGCGCAGCCTTCCGGCGAAATGACCGAGTAGGTGCTGTACTGCAGCATCATCACCCGATCGCCGACGCCGATGGCCAGCGCGCCGCCGGAGCCGCCCTCGCCGATGACGGTGCAGATCACCGGGGTCTTGAGGCGGGCCATGACGTACAGGTTGCGGGCGATGGCCTCGCTCTGACCGCGTTCCTCGGCGCCGACGCCGGGATAGGCGCCCGGGGTGTCGATGAAGGTGAGCACCGGCAGCTTGAACTTCTCCGCCATTTCCATCAGGCGCATGGCCTTGCGATAGCCTTCGGGGCGCGGCATGCCGAAGTTGCGGCGCACCTTCTCCTTGGTGTCGTGGCCCTTCTGGTGGCCCATGACCATCACCGGCGTGCCGTCCAGGCGGGCCACGCCGCCGACGATGGCGGCGTCGTCGGCAAAGGCACGATCGCCGTGCAGTTCTTCGAATTCGGTGAAGATGCGCTCGATGTAATCCTGGGTGTAGGGGCGCTGCGGATGGCGCGCCAGCTGTGAAATCTGCCAGGAACTGAGGCTGGAGAAGATGGACTTGGTCAGCGTGCGGCTCTTGGTTTGCAGGCGGCCGATCTCGTCGCTGATGTTGATCTCGTTGTCGTCGCCGACGAAGCGCAGTTCTTCGATCTTCGCTTCGAGTTCGGCAATGGGCTGTTCGAAATCCAGGAAATTCAGGTTCATGGGAGATTGGGTGCGAATTGGTTGTTATCTGGTTAAGTGGCGCTAGTTTAGCCGTTTCCGTCCGGGGCGTATATGCACTGGTTAACAAGCCATCCTCGGGGGAACACGGGGAAAGCGACAACACTGCTTTCCCTGTGTCCCCCGTGTTCCCCGTGTTCCCCGTGGTTGATTCTTTATCCTACCCCTAATACTCGAGCCGCACGGCGTCCGGGCCGACCAGTTGTTGCAGGCGATTCAGCAGCTCCTCGCTGGGACGCACGCGCCACTGCTCGCCCAGGGTCACCCGGGCACGGGCGTCGCGCCGGGCGTAGTCCAGCTGTACCGGGCAGCGCCCCTCGCAATAGGGTCCAAGAACGCGTTCAAGGGAGTCGGCGAAGCCGTTGCCGGCCTTGCCCTCGTCCACCGCCACCACCAGGCGCTTGGCGAAATGATTGCGCGCCAGCTCCAGGTCGAACACATCCTCGGCGCGCAGCACCAGCCCGCCGGAATAGTCGTCGTGGCGCGCCTCCCCCTTCACCACCAGCACCTTGTCCTGGGCGATGAGGTGCTGGAAACGGGCGTAGGTGTCGCCGAACATGGTGACCTCCAGCCGTCCGCTGCGGTCGTCCAGGGTAACGAAGGCCATGCGATCGCCGCGCTTGGTGGGCCGGGTACGCAGGGCCACCACCAGCCCGGCCACGGTCACGGCGCGGGGCCGGTCGGCGGCCAGCTGGGCCAGGCGGCAGCTGGTGAAACGGGCCAGTTCGGTCAGGTAGCGATCGATGGGGTGGCCAGTGAGATAAAGCCCCAGGGTCTCCTTCTCGCCGTTGAGGCGGATTTCGTCATTCCACTCCGGCACTTCCTCATAGCCGGTCGGACCCGAGGCATCGGCGGCGCCCGCCGGCTCGAAGCCGAACAGGTCCTCCACCCCCGCCTGGTGGTTCTGCATGTGCTGCTCGGCCACCTGCAACGCCTGGGGCAGCGCCGCCATGAGGGTGGCGCGGTTGGGACCGAGGCCGTCCAGGGCACCGGCACGGATCAGGGCCTCCAGCACGCGGCGGTTGGCCTTCTTCAGGTCGATGCGCTTGCAGAAGTCGAACAGGTCGGCATAGGGGCCATGGGCCTCGCACTCGCTGACGATGCCCTCGATGGCGCCCTCGCCCACGCCCTTGATGGCGCCCAGGCCGTAGACCACGGCGTTGTCGGCGCGCACGGTGAACTTGTAACGGCTGGTGTTGACCGAAGGCGGCACCACCTTGAGCCCCATGCTGCTGCACTCGTCGATGAGGGTCACCACCTTGTCGGTGTTGTCCATATCCGCCGACAGCACCGCCGCCATGAAGGCCGCCGGGTAGTGCGCCTTGAGCCACATGGTCTGGTAGGACACCAGGGCGTAGGCGGCCGAGTGGGACTTGTTGAAGCCATAGCCGGCGAACTTCTCCATCAGGTCGAACAACGCCCCGGCCTTGACCAGATCGAAATTGAGCCGGCCGGCGCCCTCCAGGAAGATTTCGCGCTGCTTGGCCATCTCCTCGGGCTTCTTCTTGCCCATGGCGCGGCGCAGCAGGTCGGCGCCGCCCAGGGTGTAGCCGCCGATGACCTGGGAGATCTGCATGACCTGTTCCTGGTAGACGATGACGCCGTAGGTCGGCTTCAGGATCGGCTCCAGCTCGGGGAACGGGTACTCGACCTTGGCGCGGCCGTGCTTGCGGTTGATGAAGTCGTCCACCATGCCCGACTCCAGCGGGCCGGGGCGGAACAGGGCCACCAGGGCGATGATGTCCTCGAAGCAGTCCGGCTGCAGGCGCTTGATGAGGTCCTTCATGCCGCGGGATTCCAGCTGGAACACGGCGGTGGTCTGGCAGGCCTTGAGCAGCTCGAAGGACGGCCGGTCGCCCAGCGGCAGCAGGGTGATGTCTATGGTTTCGCCGGTCTGCAGGCGGATGTTGGCGATGGCCCAGTCGATGATGGTCAGGGTGCGCAGGCCGAGGAAGTCGAACTTCACCAGGCCGACGGCCTCGACGTCGTCCTTGTCGAACTGGGTCACCACGCCCTGGGCGCCCTGTTCGCAGTACAGCGGGGCGAAGTCGGTCAGGGCCGTGGGGGCGATGACCACGCCGCCGGCGTGCTTGCCGGCGTTGCGGGTGATGCCCTCCAGCTGGCGCGCCATGTCCATCAGGCTGCGCACCTCCTCGTCACGCTCGTAGCGCTCCTTGAGGGCCGGCTCCTTCTCCAGGGCGTCGTCCAGGGTGATGCCCAGTTCGAAGGGGATCAGCTTGGCGATCTGGTCGACGAAACCATAGGGATGCCCCATGACGCGGCCCACGTCGCGCACCACCGCCTTGGCCGCCATGGAGCCGTAGGTGATGATCTGGGAGACCTTCTCGCGGCCATAGTGCTCGGCCACGTAGTCGATGACCCGGTCGCGGCCTTCCATGCAGAAGTCCACGTCGAAGTCGGGCATGGAGACGCGTTCCGGGTTAAGGAATCGCTCGAAGAGCAGGTCGTAAGCCAATGGATCCAAATCAGTTATTGTCAGCGCATAGGCCACCAGCGAGCCGGCGCCCGAGCCGCGACCCGGCCCCACCGGGATGCCGTTGCGCTTGGCCCACTGGATGAAGTCGGCCACGATGAGGAAGTAGCCGGGAAAGCCCATGTTGATGATCACGTCCAGCTCGATGTCGAGCCGCTCGCGGTAGGGCCGGCACCGCTCGGCGTAATCCGCTGCCTTGGGATCGAACAGCTTGGGCAGGCGCAGTTCCAGCCCCTCATGGGCCTGCTGGCGGAAAAACTCGTCCATGGTCAGCCCGGCCGGCACCGGGAAATCCGGCAGGAAATACTTGCCCAGGGTCAGGGTGACGTTGCAGCGCTTGGCGATCTCGACGGTGTTTTCGATGGCCTCGGGAATGTCGGAGAACAGCTCGGCCATCTCCTGCGGAGTCTTCAGGTACTGCTGCTCGGAATAGCGCTTGGGTCGGCGCGGATCGTCCAGGGTGCGGCTGTCGTGAATGCAGACGCGGGTTTCGTGGGCCTCGAAATCGGTGGGCTGGAGGAAGCGCACGTCGTTGGTGGCCACCACCGGTACGTTCATCATTCCCGCCAGGGCCACCGCGGCATGCAGGTGGGTCTCCTCGCCCTCGCGGCCGGTACGGGTCAGCTCCAGGTAGTAGTTGTCGCCGAACAGGCGCAGCCAGTCGGTGATGAGGCTGGCCGCCAGGTCGCGGTTGTCGCCCAACAGCGCCTGGCCCACGTCGCCCTCGCGGCCGCCGGACAGGGCGATGAGGCCGTGGACGTGACCGGTGAGCCAGTCGCGCTCGATGATCGGAATGCCGCGATGCTGACCCTCGATATAGGCGCGGGAGATGAGCTGGGACAGGTTGCGGTAGCCGTCGGCATCCTTGCACAGCAGGGTCAGCCGGGTCGGCGGCGCCGAGTCCTGGGCGCTGGCGACCCACAAATCCGCGCCGACGATGGGCTTGAGGCCCGCGCCCTGCGCCGCCTTGTAGAACTTCACCATGGCGAACAGGTTGTTCTGGTCGGTCACCGCCACCGCCGGCATGCCGGCCGCGGCCACCGCCTTCACCAGCGGCTTGACCCGCACCAGACCGTCCACCAGAGAGTATTCGGTATGGACGCGCAGATGGATGAAGGACGGTTGCATGGGGGGCAAGTGTCGGGAGTTGGGCCGGGAGATGCAAGACTTGACAGGCTGGAAGCGAATTCAAAGTTCAAGATTCAAGATTCAAAACAGGCGCGCCTTCGCAATTTTGAATCTTGAATATTGAATTCCTCCGCTGGAGATGCCCTTTGTCGCAGGTCGGGCGGGGACCTGTCTATAACAGCCGTTTGACCGGCCCGAACGACCGCCGGTGGATGGGCGTCACCCCCAGCCGCTCCAGCGCCTCGATGTGGGACTTGCAGGGATAGCCCTTGTGGCCGGCCAGGCCGTAGCCCGGATAGAGGGCATCCATCTCCACCATCTCCCGGTCGCGGGTGACCTTGGCCAGGATGGAGGCGGCACTGATGGCCGGCACCTTGCCGTCGCCCTGGATGATGGCCTCGGCGGTGCAGGGCAGGCTGGGGCAGCGATTGCCGTCGATGAGGGCATGCTGCGGCGCGGGGTTCAGGGCCGCCACCGCCCGCTGCATGGCCAGCATGGTGGCCTGGAGGATGTTGAGGCGGTCGATCTCTTCCACCTCGGCCCGGCCGATGGCCCAGGCCAGGGCGCGCTCCTTGATCAGCCCGGCCAGGGCCTCGCGCTTTTTCTCGCTCAGCTTCTTGGAGTCGGCCAGCCCATCGATGGGCCGCGCCGGGTCGAGGATAACCGCCGCCGTCACCACCGGGCCGGCCAGGGGCCCGCGGCCCACCTCGTCCACCCCCGCCACCAGCACCACCCCACCGCCGAACTCCAGACCGTATTGCCGTTCCATGATGCCCCTTGAGCAATCCCACCGCCGAGACGCGGAGCGCGCAGAGTAACAAAAATCGAACCGGCAAGAATCAACCACGGGGGACACGGGGCGCACGGAGCTTCCGAATCGCAACGGCGGGTTTCCCTATGATCCCCCGTGTTCCCCGTGGTTTCGCTGGTTCGTTCATTGCTTTGGCGGGCGGTAAATGCGACCATTTGCCGCTTTATTTCAGGGGCCTTCGGCCCGGACGGACACGTAATGGACAAGATCAAGACCGCCGTGGTCGGCGTCGGTTACCTGGGACGGTTCCATGCCCAGAAATACGCCGCACTCCCCAACTCCGAACTGGTGGCCGTGGTCGACGCCAGCGGCGACACCGCCGCCCGCGTCGCGGCCGAATGCAGCACCGAGGCGCTGACCGACTACCGCCAGCTGGCGGGCAAGGTTCAGGCGGTCAGCATCGTGGTGCCGACCCAGCGCCACTATGAGGTGGCGAAATTCTTCCTGGAAAACGGCGTCCATGTGCTGCTGGAAAAGCCCATCACCGTCACCGTGGCCGAGGCCGATGAACTCATCGCCATTGCCGCGCGCAACAAGCTGGTGTTGCAGGTGGGGCATCTGGAGCGTTTCAACTCCGCCGTGTTGGCGCTGGACGGCGTGCTGGCCGAACCGCGCTTCATCGAGTCGCACCGCCTGGCCCCGTTCAACCCGCGCGGCGCCGACGTCAACGTGGTGCTGGACCTGATGATCCACGACATCGACGTGATCCAGAGCCTGGTGCGCTCGCCCATCAAGCACATCGACGCCGACGGCGTCTCGGTGCTGACCCGTGAGGTGGACATCGCCAACGCCCGCATCAAGTTCGAGAACGGCTGCGTCGCCAACGTCACCGCCAGCCGCGTCAGCATGAAGCCGCAGCGCAAGATGCGCATCTTCCAGAACGACGCCTACATCTCGGTGGACTTCCAGGACAAAATCCTCAGCGTGCACCGCAAGGGCGAAAAGGAAATGTTCCCCGGCATCCCCGAGATCAAGTCCGAGGAAAGCATCTTCGAAAATTCCGATGCCATCAAGGCGGAGATCATCGCCTTTCTTGATGCCATCAGCACCGGCGGCAAGCCGCCGGTCACCGGCGAGGACGGCCGCGACGCGCTGGCCACCGCCATCCACATCAGCGAATTGTTCCAACAACAGTCCGGCCAGTAAGCGCCGACGGAGAATATGCAATGATCCCAATGGTAGACCTCAAGGGTCAGTACCAGTCCTTCAAGGATGAAATCGACAGCGGCATTCTCGCAGCGCTGGAGGCCACCCAGTTCATCCTCGGCCCCAACGTGCAGGCCTTTGAAAAGGAGGCCGCCGAATATCTGGGCGTGCGGCACGCCATCAGCTGCGCCAACGGTACCGATGCGCTGCATCTCGCCGTGCGCGCCGCCGGCCTGAAGCAGGGCGACGAGGTCATCACCTCCCCCTTCACCTTCATCGCCACCGCCGAGGCCATTGCCTACGTCGGCGCCACGCCGGTGTTCGTCGACATCGATCCGCGTACCTTCAACCTCGACGTCAATTTGCTCGAGGCGGCCATTACGCCGCGCACCAAGGCCATCATCCCGGTACACCTGTTCGGCCAGCCGGTGGACATGGCGCCGTTGATGGCGCTGGCGGAAAAACACAAGCTGCAGGTGATCGAGGACTGTGCCCAGTCCTTCGGCGCCGCCTACGGCGACAGGATGACCAGCGCCATCGGCCTGGCCGGCTGCCACAGCTTCTTCCCCAGCAAGAATCTGGGCTGCTACGGCGACGGCGGCATGGTCACCACCAACGACGACCAGCTTGCCGAAACCCTGCGCATGCTGCGCAATCACGGCAGCAAGGTGCGCTACCACCACGACATCATCGGCTACAACAGCCGCCTCGATGAGTTGCAGGCGGTGATCCTGCGCGTGAAGCTCAAGCGCATCGAGCAGTTCAACGAAGGCCGCCGCCGTGCCGCGCACCGCTACAGCGCAGCCCTGGCGCAGATGCCCGACGTGGTGCCGCCGTTCGAGGATGGCAAGGGCCGCCACGTCTACCATCAGTACACCCTGCTCTCGCCCAGGCGCGATGCCATCAACAAGGCCTTGAACGAAGCGCAGATCGCCAACGCCATCTACTACCCGATCCCGCTGCACCAGCAGAAGGCCTTCGCCGACACCTGTGCCGGGGTGAAGCTGCCGGTAAGCGAACAGGTCGCCGCGCAATGCCTGTCGCTGCCCATCTTCCCCGAGCTGACCGATGCCCAGGTGGACGAGGTGCTCGACGTGATCCGCGGCGTGGTCACCCGGTAGTACGGCGGTCGAAGATACCCGGTCCCGCCGGGTATCTTCACAAGCGGCGTACCCTGCGTCCCCCTTGCGGTGAGCTGTTCCCGATGAACGAAAAAATAATGATCATCGCCGGCGAAGCCTCCGGCGACGCCCGTGCAGCAGGACTGGTGCGCGCCGTCAAGCGACAACGGCCCGACATCCGCTTCTTCGGCATCGGCGGCGATCAGCTCCGCGCCGAGGGCGTGGACACCCTGGTCGATTCCCGCGTCATGGCGGTGGTCGGCCTGTTCGAGGTCCTGGCGCACTTCCGCACCATTTACGGTGCCCTGCAACTGATGCGGCGCAAACTGCGCGAGCAAAGACCCGACCTGCTGATCCTGGTGGACTATCCCGACTTCAATCTGCGCCTGGCCAAGACGGCGAAGGAGTTGGGCATCAAGGTGTTGTATTACATCAGTCCGCAGATCTGGGCCTGGCGCCAGGAGCGCGTGCATCGCATCCGCGAGCTGGTGGATCACATGGCGGTGGTGTTTCCCTTCGAGGAACCGTTCTACCGCAGCGCCGACGTGCCGGTCACCTTCGTCGGCCATCCGCTGGTGGAGGAAGTAGGCAGTTCTTTCGACCGCGACGGCGCCTGCCGCGAATTCGGCCTCGACCCGGCACGCAAGGTATTGGGCCTGTTCCCCGGCAGCCGGCGCAGTGAACTCAAGAACCTCCTGCCGGTGCTGCTCGACGCAACCGCGCAATTGCATGCGGAGCATCCGGATCTGCAATTCATCCTGCCGCGCGCCTCAACCCTGAGCGAGGCCGATCTGGCACCCTACTTCACCGGCCGCGATCTGCCGATAACCATAGTCCCCGGCCGCGCCTACGACGTCATGGCCGCCTGCGACGCCATCGTCAGCGCCGCCGGCACCGCCACCCTGGAAATCGCCCTGATGCGCACACCGCTGGCGGTGATCTATAAAATCGCCCCGCTCAGCTACCGCATCATGAGTCGCATGATCAAGGTGGACCACATCGCGCTGTGCAATATCGTTGCGGGCGAACGCATTGCGCCGGAGCTGATGCAGCATGACGCAACCGCGGCCAATATCGCCGCCGAAGCGGAGAGCCTGGTGTTTGACGAGACGCGCAATGCGCAGATGCGGGAACGGCTGAAACTGGTGCGGGAGAAGCTCGGCGCCGCCGGCGGCTCGGACAACGTGGCGCGCGTGGTGCTGGATGTGCTGAACGCCGGCTAGACTCGCGGTCGTCCGTGCCTTATAAACAGAAAGGGCGCAAAGAACGTTTGTTCTTTGCGCCCTTTCTGTTTAACGACTGTTGATGCGATCAACGCACGATACTGCGCTTTGAATTGTCGAGGAACTCGACGAAGGGCTTCAGCTCGGCGCAGGTCTGCGCCATTTCCTTCAGCCGCACCGTCGCCTCTTCCAGCGACAGGCCGGAGCGGTACAACACCTTGTAGGCCTGACGCAGGGTCTGGATCGACTGCGGCGAAAAGCCGCGCCGCTTCAGACCTTCCTTGTTGATGCCGTGGGGCTCCGCCGGATTGCCCGCCACCATCAGATAGGGCGGCACGTCCTTAGATATGCCGCTGCCCATGCCGGTGAAGGCGTGGGCGCCGATGGAGCAGAACTGATGCACCAGGGTGAAACCCGACAGGATCACCTGATCGCCCACGTGCACGTGGCCGGCCAGGGAGGCATTGTTGGAGAAGATCACCCGGTCGCCGATCTGGCAGTCATGGGCGATATGGATATAGGCCATGAACAGGCCGTCGCTGCCGACACGGGTGACGCCGCCGCCGGTCGGCGTACCGCGGTTCATGGTGACATATTCGCGGATGACGTTGCGATCGCCGATGACGAGCTCGGTGGGCTCGCCGTTGTACTTCTTGTCCTGCGGCGCCTCGCCCAGGGACGCAAACTGGTGGATCTTGTTGTCGCGGCCAATACGGGTCGGTCCGTTGATGACTACGTGCGGACCAATCCAGGTGCCGTCACCGATTTCCACGCCGGCACCGATGATGGAATAGGCGCCAATGCTGACGCCCGCACCAATGCGGGCCTGGGGATCGACTATGGCAGTGGGGTGGATGTTCATGCCATCACCTGCTCCGCGCACATCAGGTCGGCGCTGGCGACGACCTTGCCGTCCACCTTGGCCTCGGCGCTGAACTTCCAGATGTTGCGCTTGGTGGTCACCAGTTTCACCTCGAGGAACAATTGATCACCCGGCTCCACCGGCTGCTTGAAGCGGCAATTGTCGATGCCGGCAAAGTAGTACAGTGAGCTGCCGTCCGGCTTCTTGCCCTGGGTCTTGAATGCCAGCAGGCCGGTGGCCTGGGCCAATGCCTCCATGATCAGCACGCCGGGAAACACCGGGCGCTGCGGAAAATGACCGGTAAAGAACGGCTCGTTGAAGGAAACGTTCTTCACGCCGATCAGGTATTCTCCGGCTTTGTAGTCGACCACCCTGTCCACCAGCAGAAACGGATAGCGGTGCGGCAGGTGTTCGAGAATCTCGTGTATGTCCATCGTGTTCAATGCACTACCCTTTCTTCTTCAGTTCATCCAGTTCTTTTTCCAGCAGCCGCAGCCGCCGCGCCATTTCATCCAGTTGCTTGAAGCGCACCGTATTCTTGTGCCACTGCTCGCTGCGTTCCAGCGGCGTGCCGGAGGAATAGACGCCGGGCTCCTTGAGCGATTTCGTTACCAATGACATGGCGGTTACGGTAACGCCATCGGCGATTTCCAGGTGCCCCAGAATACCGGCACCGCCGCCGATGGCGCAGTGCTTGCCGATGACGGCACTGCCTGCCACGCCGACGCAGCCCGCCATGGCGGTGTGCGCGCCGACGCGCACATTGTGCGCCACCTGGATCTGGTTATCCAGCTTGACCCCGTCCTCGATCACCGTGTCCTCCACGGCCCCGCGATCGATGCTGGTATTGGCCCCGACCTCGACGTCATCGCCCAGAACCACTGCCCCCAATTGCGGCACCTTGACCCAGGTACCTCGATCATGGGCAAACCCGAAACCGTCGGAACCGATCACCGCTCCGGCATGAATCAGCCCGCGGGCACCGATGCGGCAGCCGTAGTAAACGGTGACGTTGGCGACGAGCCGGGTGCCGGCGCCGATGCTGACGTCGTGCTCCAGCACGCAGCCGGGGCCGATCACCGCACCGGCGGCGACATGGCAATCCGCACCCACGACGCAGTGCGGACCGATACTGGCCGACACATCGATGTTCGCCGTGGCAGCCACCACGGCGGTGGGATGGATACCCGGTACGGCATCCGGGGCCGGCGCAAACAGGGCCGCGACCCGGGCGTAGGCCAGGTGCGGGTTGGCGGCAACCAGGGCATTGACCGGGCAGAACGGCAGATCGTCTTCCTTGAGGATGACGGCGGAAGCGGTAGTGGCCTGCAAATGTTTGCGATAACGCGGGTTGGTCAGGAAGGTGATGGTGCCGGGAGCGGCTGCGGTCAGCGTGGCCACGCCCGTGATGATGCACTCGCCGTCACCCACCGGGCGCGCACCGACGCGCCGGGCCAGCTCCGCGAGGGTATAACTCACTTGGTTTTTTTCTTGTTCTGGGCCTCGAACTGCTGGCGCAACAGCCCCAGCACCCGCTCGGTAAGATCCACCCTGTCGCTGGCGTACACCACGCCCGTTTCGAAGATCAGGTCGTAGCCGTCCTGCTTGGCGATGGCGACGATGGCATCACCCACCTCGCGCTGCATGCGGGCGAACTCCTCATTGCGGCGCAGATTGAGGTCCTCGGTGAAGGCTTCACGGGCACGCTTGAGATCGCGCTGCTGGGTGAGCACGTCGCGCTCCAGCTTGCGGCGCTCTTCCTCGCTCATGATGGCGCCGTCGCGTGCCAGTTTTTCTTCCTGCCCCTTGAGGGTTTTCTGGGAGGCGGCCAATTCGCTGTCGCGGGGGGCGAACTCCTGCTCCAGCCGTTCACGTGCCACCTTGGCCTGGGGTGCCTGCTCCAGAATCCGCGGCGTATTGACGAATCCCACCCGCGCCTCGGCGGCGGCGGCATCGACGGAAGCCAGCAACAGGCACAGACCCAGCAACGCCCATAGAGAGATTCTGTTCAAGGTATCGCTCCTTAATAGAGTGTGCCCAGATTGAACTGGAAGCCTTCGGTACGATCGTCCGCCTTGGCGTTGAGCGCCTTGGCCAGGGTAAAGGTCATGGCGCCCACCGGGGTCATCCAGTACAGGGACAGGCCGGTGGCATAGCGCAGTTCGCCCAAATCCACCTTGCCGCTGTCAGTATCGTACACGTTACCGGCATCGAGGAAGGCGCCCAGCCGTATCGAGTTGCTATTCTCCCCAAAGGGTCCGGGCAAAATCAACTCCAGGTTGCCCACAACCCGGGCATTGCCGCCCACCGGGTTGTCAAATTCGTCCTTGGGCCCCAGGCTGCTGGCCCGGAAACCGCGGACGGTACGGGCGCCGCCGGCGTAATAGCGCTCAAAAGGCGGCAGATTGCCGCTCAGGTCGCCGTAGCTGTGGCCATAGCTCAACTCGCCTCCGCCGGTAAGGGTGACCGACTCGCTCAGCGGGAAAAACGCCTTGTGGCGGTAGTTCAGCTTGTAGTACTGCAGGCTGCCCGCCGGCAGGGCCACTTCGGTCCCCAGGGTGATGAGCTGGCCGGACGAGGGGAACAGGAAGCGGTTGCGGCTGTCGCGGGTCCAGCTGGTGCTCAGCTTGTAGGCCTCGAAGGTATCGCCGTTGTCGGTCACGAAGTCCTGGATCTGCTGCGAGGACGCGTCGACATTCTTCAGATAGGTGTGTTCGTAGTCGCCGCCGATGCGGACGGTGTCGAACTCGGCGACGGGAATGCCGAAGCCGATGCCGGCGCCATAGGCGTCGGACGCATAATAGGACAGGCTGGCCTGGCCGGCGTCGGTGGTACGGTAGAAGAAATTCAGCGAGCGGCTGACACCGTCCATGGTGAAATAGGGATCGACCAGGTTAAGGCTGTATACGGTGGACACCTTGCTGTTATTCAGTTCCACCGTGTAGCGCTGGCCGGTGCCGAGGAAATTGTCCTGCGACACGCTGGCATTGAACAGCAGGCCCTGGGCGTCGCCGTAGCCGATACCGAAGTTCAGGCTGCCAAAGGCCGGACGCTCCTGTACGGTGTAATTGACATCCACCTGATCGGGGGTGCCGGGAACCGCCGGCGTCTCGACGTTCACGCCCTGAATGAAACTGAGTTTCTCCAGACGGGTGCGCGAGCGCTTGACCCGTTCGGTGGAGATCCAGGCCCCTTCCATCTGCCGCAGCTCGCGCCGGATCACTTCGTCCTGCGTCTTGGCATTGCCGAACACGTTGACCCGACGCACGTACACACGCTTGCCGGGATCGACGAAGAAGGTCAGCGTAACCTCCTTTTTCGCTTCGTCCAACTCCGGCATGGCATTGACATTGGCGAAGGCGTATCCCTCATCCCCCAGGCGCTCGCTGACGCGGGCCGTGCTCTCGGTGATCTGACGGCGTGAGAAGGTGTCGCCCGGCTGAATGCTGACCAGGGGACGCAACACATCGTGCGGCACGATGCTTTCACCCGCCATCTTCACGTCGCGCACCGTATAACGATCACCCTCGCTGATGTTGATGGTGACGTAGATGTGTTCGTAGTCCGGCGTTATGGAGACCTGGGTGGAGTCGATCTTGAAGTTGATGTAGCCGCGGTCGAGGTACCAGGAGCGCAGGGTCTCCAGATCGCCGGCCAGCTTCTGTTTGGAGTACTTGTCCTTGTCGCTGAACAGGGAAAACGCCGGCGCCGGACCCAGCTCGAACTGCCGCAGCAGCTCTTCATCGGAATACGCCGTGTTCCCCACGATGTTGATCTTGTAGATGGTGGCCACATCGCCTTCCGCTACGTCGATGCGGACGGCGGCGCGGTTGCGCTCCTCCGGCGTCACCGTGGATTTCAGGCGCATGCCGTACTTGCCCATGGCCAGGTACTGCCGCTTCAGCTCCTGTTCCACCTTGTCCAGCATGGAGTGATCGAACACCCGCCCCTCGGCGAAACCGATGCGCTTGAGGTTTTCCAGCAGCTGATCGGTGGGTATGCTCTTGTTGCCTTCAATGGTGATGGCGGAGATGGCCGGACGTTCCGCGACGAACACCACCAGGGTGTCGCCCTCCCGCTCCAGCACCACATCCTTGAAGAATCCGGTACGGTACAGGGCCTGAATGGCCTCCACGGTCGCGCTGTCATTGACCGTGTCGCCGCGCTTGAGGGGAAGATAGTTGAACACCGTACCGATGGAAATGCGCTGCAGCCCCTCGACGCGGATGTCCTCCACCACGAAGGGGTCCAGGGCCCAGGCGGACAGCGGCAACGTGGCGCATACCAGCGCCACTGCCCGCGCCAGTTTCGGGCTGTTCTTCTTCATTCTCCCCCCATCAGGCGCGCCAGATCGTTATAGAGTGCGAGCGACATCAGCATCAGGATCAGCATGATGCCGATCCGTGCCCCAATAGCTTCGGCGCGCTCGGAAACAGGACTGCCCTTGATCATCTCGATCGCGTAAAACAGCAGGTGGCCGCCGTCCAGTATCGGTACCGGCAACAGGTTCAACACCCCCAGGCTGATGCTGACGATGGCCAGAAAGCCCAGAAATTGCGCAAATCCCGCCAGGGCGGAACTCTTGGCGTACACCGCAATGGTGATGGGGCCGCTGATGTTCTCCATGGACACCCGGCCCACCACCATCTCCCCCAGCATGCGCAGGGTGAGCGTGGACATATCCCAGGTTTTCTCCAGGGCCGCACCGACGGCCGCCAGCGGTCCCAGCCGCCATTCGGTACGCAGGCGTTCGTTCAGCCGCTCGTCCACCCGCACACCGGCACCGATACGCCCTATCACACCGGCGGCGGTCTTGTGCGCGGCCGGCCGTACCGACACTTCCAGCACTTCCCCGTTGCGCCGCACGCTGAAGGTCAACGCAGTGTCCGGGTGATCGCGTACCGTGAGCACGAAACGCTCCCAATCATCGACGGCGACGCCATCGATGGCGAGAATTTCGTCACCCGAACGCAGGCCTGCCGCCTCTGCTGCCGATCCGGCAGTGATCTCATCGAGCACCGGCGCAATACGCGGCCGGAACGGCTGCAGGCCGATCACTTTGGTGAAAGTGGCGGCATCGACTTCGCCCTGCAACTGCTCCAGCGGCAGGCGGAAATCATATTCGGTGCCGTCGTCGTCGACGGTGACGGTCACGGCTTCCTTGCGCAAGGTATAGGGCAGCAGGGAATCGAGTACCGCGCCCCAGGTCGGCGTGGCCTGACCGTTCACGGCCAGTACCTCCTGTTCGGCACGCAGTCCCGCCTGGTACGCCAGGCTGGACGGATCCAGTTCGCCGATGAGCGGTCGCACGCCCGGCATCCCGCTGATGAACATCAGCCAGTACGCCAGCACGGCAAACAGCAGATTGAAGATCGGTCCGGCCGCCACGATGGCGGCTCGCTTGGCCAGCGGCTGACGGTTGAAGGCGCGCGGCAATTCCTCCGGCGCCACTTCGCCTTCGCGCTCGTCCAGCATCTTGACGTAGCCGCCGAGCGGAATGGCGGCAATTGCATACTCCGTCTGATCGGCGCCGCTGCGCCGTACCCACAGAGGCTTGCCGAAACCGATGGAATAGCGCAGCACCTTGACGCCCATGCGCCGAGCCACCCAGAAATGGCCGAATTCGTGCACTGCAATCAGTACACTGATGGCGATGACGAACATCAACGGTGTGAGCAGGAAATCCAGCATCAGTGTGTCGTGCTCCGCATGCTCACCTGGCACTCCGCTGCCGTTCGTGCAGCTGCGTCATCCGCCAGTATCTGCTCCAGCGTCTCGGCGCCGTGGGCCGTTGTCTCGGCCAGCACGGCTTCAATTACCTGCGGAATGGCGGTGTAGGCTATGCGCCGTTGCAGGAAGGCCTCCACCGCCACTTCGTTGGCGGCATTGAGTATGGCGGAACTGGTACCGCCCGCCTCCATGGCTTCCACGGCAAGGCGCAGACAGGGAAAGCGGTTCAAATCGGGGGCACTGAAATCCAGGCGCGCCACACTGAACATGTCGAGACTGCCCACACCCGAGTCCATGCGCTCCGGCCAGGCCAGGGCATGGGCGATGGGCGTGCGCATGTCGGGATTGCCCAGTTGCGCCAGCACCGAACCGTCAACATATTCGACCATGGAGTGAATCACGCTCTGCGGATGCAGCACGACCTGAATCCGCGCCGGCACCGTGTTGAACAGCCAGCAGGCCTCTATCACTTCCAGGCCCTTGTTCATCATGGTGGCGGAATCGACGGAAATCTTGCGTCCCATGCTCCAGTTGGGATGGGCCACGGCCTGCTCCGGGGTCACGGCAGCAAGCTGATCCAACGGCGTAGTGCGGAACGGCCCGCCGGAAGCTGTGAGCAGGACGCGGCGCACACCCACCTGCTCGAAGCCGCCGGCAAAGCCGCGCGGCATGCACTGGAAGATGGCGTTATGTTCGCTGTCGATGGGCAGCAGCACGGCATTGCTGCGCTGGATGGCGTCCATGAACAGGCGACCGGACATCACCAGCGCCTCCTTGTTGGCGAGCAGGACGCGCTTGCCGGCGCGCGCCGCGGCCAGGGTCGGCGCCAGGCCGGCGGCACCCACGATGGCGGCCATCACGTACTCCGCCTCGGGCATGGCCGCCACCTGTTCCAGTCCGGCCACGCCGGCGAGCACCTCGATGTCGGGCGCGGCGGACCGCAGGCGTTGCGCCAGCTGCTCCGCCGCCGCCGGATCGGCCATCACCGCATAGCGCGGCCGATGCTCCAGGCATTGTTCGTACAGGCGCTCCACCTGGCTGTTGGCGGTGAGCGCCATGACGCGGTAGCGATCGCGATGGCGGTTCAGCACATCAAGCGTGCTGCGCCCGATGGAGCCGGTGGCACCGAGGATGGTGACGCCGATCAAAGCAGCGTCTGCCATAACATCCCCAGCACGAAGACCGGCGCCGCGGCGATCAGGCTGTCGATACGGTCGAGCATGCCGCCATGGCCGGGCAGGATGTTGCCGCTGTCCTTCACACCGGCGAGACGTTTGAACATGCTTTCGGTCAGGTCGCCCACCACGGAAGCCGCCACCGCCAGCAGCGATACGATGAGCAAGGTGGGCCAGTCGCGGGTGGGAAGTTGCAGCAGCCAGGCACCTGCCAGTGCAATGACAGCGGCGGCGGCCAGCGCACCAAACACACCGGCCCAGGTCTTGCCCGGGCTTACGTGCGGTGCCAGCTTGCGACGGCCGAAGGCATGGCCCGCAAAATATGCTCCGATGTCCGCCCCCCAGATCAGGCACACGAGGAGCAGGACGTAGCCGTGACCGACAACGGCATGCAGTCCGACCATGGCAATCCAGGCCGGCAACAGGCTGAACACGCCGGCGAAGCTCACGGTGCTGGGAAAGGCCGACCACAGGGCGCTGCCGCGCGGATAAATCACGATGAATGCCAGCGCCACCAGCCACCACAGGGCGGCGGCGGCGGAAATCGGCACCATGATGTGGTACAGCGTGGCTTCATCAAACAGCGCGATGAGCATCACGACGAACACCGCGACGTAGAGATGGCGCATGACCCGCTGCTCGATGCGCGCCAGGCCGGTCCATTCCCAGGCACCGAGGCAGAAGATTATTCCAAGGATCAGGGCAAACCAGCTGCTGGGCAGCAGCAGAATTGCAGCCACCGCCAGCGGCGCCAGCAGCAAGGCGGTCAATACACGCAATTTAAGCATCGAGCATTTGCTCCACCTGCTCGCCGGTGCGGCCGAAACGCCGCTGCCGGCCAGCGAAGGACTGCAAGGCGTCAGCGAACGCCTTGTCATCGAATTCAGGCCACAACAGCGGCGTGAAATAGAGTTCGGTATAGGCCAGCTGCCACAGCAGGAAGTTGCTGATGCGCTGCTCGCCTCCGGTACGGATGAACAGATCGGGTTCCGGCAGCCCGGCCAGGGACAGGCGGGACTCGATCAGTTCCTGGCTGACGGCGTCGGCCGTCAGTTCGCCGCGGGCCACCTCCTCGGCCACGCTGCGCGCGGCCTGGGTGATGTCCCAGCGCCCGCCGTAATTGGCGGCGATGATCAGGGTAAGTGCCGTGTTGCCGGCGGTGAGTTGTTCCGCGGCGGTGATGCGTTGCTGCAGTTCGGGAGCGAAGGCGCTGACGTCGCCGACGATGCGCAGACGCACGCCGTGCTTGTGCAGCTTTTTGACTTCATGATCGAGGGCGACCATGAACAGGTTCATCAGCAGGCCCACCTCTTCCGCCGGGCGGCGCCAGTTTTCGCTGCTGAAGGCGAACAGAGTCAGGCATTCGATGCCTTCGCTGAGGCAGACCTTGACCATGGCGCGCACGCTGTCCATGCCGGCCTTGTGGCCGGCAAAGCGCGGCAGGCCGCGCTTGCGCGCCCAGCGGCCGTTGCCATCCATGATGATGGCGACATGGCGCGGTACTTTGCGGGAATAGTCGGAGGTATCGGGCATGAGGAGAATAGTTACAAGTGACAAGTTTCAAGTTGCAAGAAATTAAAACCCCGGGATACACAGTTCCAGGCAGTGACATTCTTCATTCTCTTGCAACTTGTCACTTGCCGCTTGTAACTTAAATTTCCATCAGGTCCTTTTCCTTGGCTTCCAGGACCTTGTCGACTTCGACAATGTAACGGTCGGTGAGTTTCTGGATTTCGTCCTGGCCACGGCGCTCGTCGTCCTCGCTGATCTCCTTGGACTTGAGCAGCTCCTTGAGGTCATTGTTGGCGTCGCGGCGAATATTGCGCACGGCGACCTTGGCGCCCTCGCCCTCATGGCGCACCACCTTGGTCAGCTCGCGGCGGCGCTCCTCGGTGAGCGGCGGCATGGGAATGCGGATCACGGTGCCGGCGGAACTGGGGTTCAGCCCCAGGTCGGAGGTCAGGATGGCCTTCTCCACCACCTGGATCATATTGCGCTCCCACAGGGTAATGGTCAGGGTGCGGGAATCCTCGACACCGACATTGCCCACCTGGCTCAGCGGCACCATGGAACCGTAATAATCCACGGTGATGTGCTCCAGCAGGCTGGGATGAGCGCGGCCGGTACGCAGCTTGGTCAGCTCGCCCTTGAGCGCATCCACGCTCTTCTTCATGCGCGCTTCGGCGTCTTTCTTGATGTCGTTGATCATGCGTTCCCTCCACGTTCGACCAGGGTGCCCTCATCCTCGCCCAGCATGATGTTCATCAGGGCACCGGCCTTGTTCATGTTGAACACGCGCAACGGCATGGCGTGATCGCGGCACAGCACGATGGCCGTGGCATCCATCACTTCCAGTTTGCGCTCCAGCACTTCGTCGTAGCTGAGACGTGCGTAGCGTGTAGCCTTGGGGTCCTTCACCGGATCGGCGCTGTAGACGCCGTCCACCTTGGTAGCCTTGAGCACCAGATCGGCATTGATCTCGATACCGCGCAGGCTGGCGGCGGAATCGGTGGTGAAGAAGGGATTGCCGGTGCCGGCGGCAAAGATCGTCACCCGCCCCTTTTCCAAGTGGCGGATGGCGCGACGGCGCACATAGTCCTCGCACACGGCTGGGATCGGCAACGCCGACATCACCCGCACCTGCACCCCTTCCTTTTCCAGCGCTCCCTGCATGTTCAGGGAGTTGATCACCGTCGCCAGCATGCCTATCTGATCGGCAGCAGCGCGGTCCATGCCGGAAGACGCCAGGCTGACGCCGCGAAAGATATTGCCGCCGCCGATCACCACCCCGACCTGCACCCCCGCCTGGACCACCGCGGCGATCTCCTGGGCGATGCGCTGGGCGACTTCGGGATCGATACCGAAACCCTGTTTGCCCATCAGGGCCTCGCCGCTCAGCTTGAGCAGGACGCGGCGGTGTACCGGTTTGGCGGCTTCTCCCATGGCTTACTTGCTCGTCGCAGCGGCCTGTGCAGCCACTTCTTCGGCGAAGTTGACGCTCTTCTTCTCGATGCCCTCACCCACCTCGAAACGGGTGAAGCCGATCACCTTGGCGCCGGCATCCTTCACCAGCTTCTCCACGGTGATGTCCGGGTTCTTGACGAAGGGCTGGCCCAGCAGGGTCACTTCCTTGAGGAACTTCTTGATGCGGCCGTCCACCATCTTGGCGATGATGTCGGCAGGCTTGCCGCTGTCGGCGGACTGGGCGGTGAAGATTTCGCGTTCCTTCTCGATGATCTCGGCCGGCACCTGCTCCTCGGACACGCACTGCGGACGGCTGGCGGCCACGTGCATGGCGATGTCGCGGGCCAGGTCGGCGTTGCCGCCCTGCAGTTCGACCACCACGCCGATGCGGGTGCCGTGCAGGTAGTTCACCAGCAGGTTGTCGCTGTTGTAGGCCACCATGCGGCGCACGGCGGAGTTCTCGCCGATCTTGGCGATCAGCGCCTTGGTGGCGTCGGCCACGGTCATGCCGTCGGCCATCTTGGCGGCCAGCAGGGCGTCGATGTCGTTGGCGCCGGAGTTCAGCGCGGTGTCGCCCACGGCGGCGACGAAGTTGCGGAAGTCGTCGCCCTTGGTCACGAAGTCGGTCTCGCAGTTCACTTCCACCATGACCAGACGCTTGCCGTCGGCAGAGGTCTTGACGATGATCAGGCCTTCGGCGGCGGTACGGCCGGCCTTCTTGTCGGCCTTGGCCATGCCGGCCTTGCGCATGTGCTCGATGGCGGCTTCGATGTCGCCGTTGGTTTCGGTCAGGGCCTTCTTGCACTCCATCATGCCGGCGCCGGTGCGCTCACGCAGGTCCTTGACCAGGGCAGCAGTAATTTCAGCCATCTCGTAATCCTCTCTAGAAAATCAGAATCTGTGGGCGGCCGCGGCCGCCAATTCGGCGATACATTCAAAAAAGGGGGCAAGGCCCCCTTTTTGTTTCAGCTGGGCGCGGCCCGCTCAGCGGGCGGCGGCCTCGTCCACCTCGACGAACTCGTCGGCCGGACCGGCGGCAACTGCGCTCTTGCCTGCCAGGATGGCGTCGGCGGCACTCTGCACGTACAGGGTGATGGCGCGGATGGCGTCGTCGTTGCCCGGGATGACGTAGTCGACGCCGTCGGGGCTGTTGTTGGTATCAACCACGCCAATTACAGGGATACCCAGGGTCTTGGCCTCGGCGATGGCGTTCTTCTCATGGCCGACGTCGATGATGAACAGGGCGTCGGGCAGGCCGGCCATGTCCTTGATGCCGCCGATGCTGCGCTGCAGCTTGTCCATCTCGCGGCGCATCAGCAGGGCTTCCTTCTTGGAGACGCGGTTGATGCTGCCGTCCTGCTCCATGCCCTCCAGGTCCTTCAGGCGCTTGATGGACTGCTTGACGGTCTTGAAGTTGGTCAGCATGCCGCCCAGCCAGCGGTGGTTGACGTAGGGCATGCCGCAGCGCTGCGCCTCGGCGGCGATGATGTCACGGGCCTGGCGCTTGGTGCCGACGAACAGCACGTTGCCGCGCTTGGAAGCCATGGAACCCAGGAAATTCATCGCGTCGTTGAACAACGGCACGGTCTTTTCCAGGTTGACGACGTGGATTTTGTTGCGGGCACCGAAGATATAGGGGGCCATCTTCGGGTTCCAGTAACGGGTCTGGTGGCCGAAATGAATACCGGCTTCCAGCATTTGACGCATGGTCACATTTGCCATTTTTGCTAACTCCTGCAAGGGTTGGGCCTCCACGCACCCCGCTGGCCGACCTCCGGGTTATCACCCTCGGGCACCCCGGCCAGTGTGACGGTACGTGTGCGGATTTACTCAAATCTCAATATGCGGGTTTGCCTATTGAAGCCGCGCTTTATACCATAATCACCGTTCCGCAACAACGGCATACCCGCCCCGCCCACAGGCCACCCCCCAGGAATCGCTACATGAGCGTCACCATCAAAACCCCGCAGGAAGTGGAAAAAATGCGCATCGCCGGCCGCCTGGCGGCCGAAGTGCTGGAAATGATTGCGCCCCACGTCCAGCCCGGGGTGACCACGGACCAGCTGGACCGCATCTGCCATGACCACATCGTCAACGTCCAGCAGGCGATCCCCGCCCCGCTCAACTACCACGGCTTTCCCAAGTCCATCTGCACTTCCGTCAACCACCAGGTCTGCCACGGCATCCCCGGCGACCGGGAGCTGAAGGACGGCGATATCGTCAACCTGGACATCACGGTCATCAAGGACGGCTACCACGGCGACACCAGCATGATGTTCCTGGTGGGCAAACCCGCCATCAAGGCCGAGCGCCTGGTGCGCGTGGCCCATGAATGCCTGCTGGTGGGGATCCGCATGGTCCGGCCCGGCGTGCGCCTGGGCGACATCGGCCACGCCATCCAGCACCACGCCGAGGCCAGCGGCTACTCCATCGTGCGCGAATACTGCGGCCACGGCATCGGCAAGGAGTTCCATGAAGAACCCCAGGTGCTGCACTACGGCAGCCCCGGCACCGGCCTGGAACTGACCCCCGGCATGACCTTTACCATCGAGCCCATGGTCAATGCCGGCAAGCGCCAGATCAAGCTGCTGCCCGACGGCTGGACAGTGGTGACCAAGGACCGCAGCCTCTCCGCGCAATGGGAGCACACCATACTGGTCACCGACAGCGGCTACGAAGTACTGACCCGCCGTACCGACGAAGTCATCTAAATCTAACCGACTGATGGAAAAAGCCATTCTGTTCGACGGCGAGGCCTTCGACGCCGCCCTGGCGGACGACGCCGCGCCGCTGCCGCTGTTCCGCGACGCCCTGCGCCAGGCCCATGCGGTGCTGGCGCGGCGCTTCGAGCACGGCGCCCCCATCGTCCAGCTGGTACGCGGCCGCGCCTGGGTAATGGACCAACTGCTGGCCCGTGCCTGGCGCCGGATCATGGGCGCAGCCGAGGGACAGGCCGCCCTGGTGGCGGTCGGCGGCTACGGCCGCGGCGAGCTGCATCCCCAGTCCGACGTCGACCTGATGGTGCTGCTGCCCCTGGGCGAACTGCCCGGCCTGCACGAGACCCTGGAGTGTTTCCTGCTGTTTCTGTGGGACATGGGGCTGGAGGTGGGCCACAGCGTGCGCACCGTGGCCGACTGCGAGCACGAGGGCCAGGCCGACATCACCGTCGCCACCAACCTGATGGAGTCGCGCCTGCTGGCCGGCGACCCGGGCCTGTACTACGCCATGCGCCAGGTGGTCGGCCCGGACCGCATCTGGCCCACGCGCCAGTTTTTCGAGGCCAAGTGGCAGGAGCAGATCGCCCGCCACCGCAAGTTCCACGACACCGCCTACAACCTGGAACCCAACATCAAGGAGGGGCCGGGCGGACTGCGCGACATACAGATGATCGGCTGGGTGGCCAAGCGCCACTTCGGCGGCCAGACCCTGGACGACCTGGTGGGCCACGGCTTCCTCACCCCGGCGGAGTACCGCATACTCATCGACGGCCAGAACTTCCTCTGGCGCATCCGCTTCGGCCTGCACCTGCTGGCCAAGCGTCGCGAGGACCGCCTGCTGTTCGACCACCAGCGCGCCCTCGCCCGCCAGTTCGGCTACAAAGACGAAAACGCCGTGCTGGCGGTGGAGCAGTTCATGAAGCGCTATTACCGCACGGTGATGGAGCTGGGCCAGCTCAACGAACTGCTGCTGCAGTTGTTCCAGGAAAAGATCCTGCACGCCGACGAACCGGCGCAAATCACCCCGCTCAACCGCCGCTTCCAGTCGCGCAACGGCTTTCTCGAGGTCAGCAGCGACCTGGTGTTCCGCCGTCATCCCTTCGCCCTGCTGGAAATCTTTCTGCTGCTGGCACAGCACGAATCGCTCAAGGGCATACGCGCCGAAACCATCCGCCTGATCCGCAACCACCTGCACCTCATCGACGACGCCTTCCGCGACGACCTGCGCTGCCGCAGCCTGTTCATGGAGCTGCTGCGTCAGCCGCGCGGCATTTACAGCGCGCTGCGCCAGATGAACCGCTACGGCGTGCTGGGCGCCTACCTGCCTTCCTTCGGCCGCATCGTCGGTCAGATGCAGCACGACCTGTTCCACGTCTACACCGTGGACGAACACACGCTGTTCGTGCTGCGCAACGTGCGCCGCTACACGCACCCCGAATACCGCGCCGAATTCCCGTTGTGCAGCGAACTGATGGAGCAGATCCCCAAGCGCGAGGTGATTTACATCGCCGCCCTGTTCCACGACATCGCCAAGGGGCGCGGCGGCGATCACTCCGAACTGGGCAGTGAGGAGGTGCTGACCTTCTGCCGCCGCCACCAGCTGTCCGACTACGACAGCCGTCTCGCCGTCTGGCTGGTGCGCAACCACCTGCTGATGTCGGGCACCGCCCAGCGCCAGGACATCAGCGATCCGGAGGTGGTGAATGCCTTCGCCGCCGCCGTGGGCGACCGCATCCATCTCGATTACCTGTACCTGCTCACCCTGGCCGACATCCGCGCCACCAGCCCGACACTGTGGAATTCGTGGAAGGGCACCCTGCTCAACACCCTGTACAGCACCACCCGCAACGCCCTGCGCCGCGGCCTGACCAATCCCATCGATGCCGACGAGCTGATCGCCGAAACCAAGGATGAGGCACGCAAACAGGTGCGCGACCGCGCCGTTTCCGCCGAGGACATCGCCACCTTCTGGAACCGCCTCGACGACGATTACTTCCTGCGCTACACCATAGACGCCATCGCCTGGCACACCGAAACCATCGCCGCCGCGTCCGCCATCGAGCCGCCGCTGATCCTGATCCGCCAGCAGACCCAGCGCGGCGGCACCGAGGTGTTCATCTACACGCCGCGCCGCGACAACCTGTTTGCGCTCACCACCAGCACACTGGATCAGATGGGCCTGACCATCACCGACGCGCGCATCATGCCCTCGCGCGACGGCTACACCCTGGACACCTACATCGTACTGGAGGAAGACGGCCGGCCGGTGAGCGACGCCTACCGCATCCAGGAACTGGAAACCACGCTGCGTGAGGTGCTGGCCCATCCCGACGCACCGCCGCAAAAGGTCGAACGCCGCCTGCCGCGCCAGCTCAGGCATTTCACCATTCCCACCCAGGTGACCTTCCAGCCCGACCCGTACAACGACCGCACGGTAATGGAAGTGATCAGCTCCGACCGTCCCGGCCTGCTGTCGCAAATCGGCAAGGCGATGATGGAGTGCGGCGTGCGTCTGCAAAACGCCAAGATCGCCACCCTCGGCGCACGCGTGGAAGACATCTTTTTCGTTACCGATGCCGACAACAAGCCCTTGCACGATGCCGCGCAGATGGAACGTCTGCGGCAACGTATAGTGGAACTACTGGAGGCGTGAGGAATGAATTCAAGAATTCAAAATTCAAGATTCAAAATTCAAGACTCAAGAAGGGCGTGGATTCTGATGTTTTGAATCTTGAATCTTGAATCTTGAATTCTGAATTGCCTGTGGCGAAGGAGAAAAATCCAAGATGCGACTGGACAAGGCGACCAACCTCGCCTGCCCGCTGGACGGACTGGCGCTGGAGCGCGACGAGCGCCAGCTGCGCTGCGCCAACGGCCACAGCTTCGACCTGGCACGGCAGGGTTACGTCAACCTGCTGCCGGTGCAGAACAAGAAGTCCCGCGAGCCCGGCGACAGCGCCGAAATGGTGGAAGCGCGGCGGCGCTTTCTCGATGCCGGGTTCTACGCCCCCATCTCCCAGGCGCTCAACACCCTGGCGCTGCAACACCTGCCCGTCGGCGCGGTGTGCATCGTCGATGCCGGTTGCGGCGAAGGCTACTACCTTGATCGCCTGGGCGGCGCGCTGACGCAGCGCGCCGACGTGGAACAAGCCAGCCTGATAGGCCTCGACATCGCCAAACCGGCGGTCATCGCCGCCGCCCGGCGCAACCGTGCCGTCACCTGGCTGGTCGCCAGCAACAGCAACCCCGCCCTGCTGCCGGCATCGGTCGACCTGATCCTGTGCATGTTCGGCTTCCCCGTCTATCCGGCCTTCGCGCAAATGCTCAAGGCCGGCGGCAAGGTGCTGCTGGTGGATGCCGGCCCGGATCATCTGCTGCAACTGCGCGAGATCATCTACCCGGAAGTACGCAAGTCGCCGCCGCCCGCACTCGACAAGGCGGAGCTGGCGGGCTTCCGCCTCGTCGCCGACGAAACGCTGAACTACCGGACACCGGAGTTGAACCGCGGGCAAATTGCCGATCTGTTGGTAATGACGCCGCACCTGTATCGCGCCACCCGTGCCGGCAAGGAGGCCGCCGCGCAACTGGAAAGCATCCGCCTGACAGTGGACGTGGTGTTGCGGGTGCTGGAAAAGGGCGCATAACGCTCCTCCCCCGGCAGGCCGTTACGCCAGTTGCAGCGCGTACAGCCAGCCCGGCACGTCGACGCCGAGGTTCTGCCGCAACACCGCCGCCTCCTCCGCACGTACCGCAAAGCCGTTGCTCCCGGCCATCTCGCGCACATAGGCCGCACTGTGGGCATAGCGCCCCGCCTCGCGCAACACGAAGCATTCCGCATCGCCGCGCTCCACCGAAAACAGCAGCCAGCCGCCGGGCCGGAGCGCGCTCCGCGCGGCGGCGAACACCGGCCCCAGATCGCCGATGTAGACCAGCACGTCCGCCGCCAGCAACAGGTCCCACGACCCCGGCCGCCGCTGCAATGCGGCGACCACATCGCCGATCTCCAGCGCATGGTAAATATCGCGTTCCCGTGCCTTCTCCACCATGCGCGGCGACAGATCGACACCGGCCAGGTGTGCAGCCAGGTCGCGAAACGCCATGCCCGCCAGCCCGGTGCCGCAACCGAGGTCGAAAACCTCGCGGACATGCCCCGTCGCGCAGCGATCGTAGAGGGCGCGCAACATGGCCGGTGTGCGGTAGCCCAACACGCCGGTGAGGTGTTCATCAAAACCGTCGGCATACTGATCGAACAGCGCGGCCACATACTCTCCGGGCGCGGAGACCGGCGCCGCCGTGCCGCGCAGGGCCGCCAGCACATAGGCCACTTCCGCATAATCGGGTTTGAGGCGCAGGGCCTCGGTGTAGTGGCGCAGCGCACCCTCACTGTCACCGGCGGCCTCCAGCATGCCGCCGTAATTGCGGTGGGCCTCGGCCAGTTCCGGCGCGGCCTGCACGGCCTCCAGATAGCAGCGAGACGCCGCAGCATAGTCCCCCGCCGCCTGCAACAGACCGCCCAGGTTGTTCAGCGCCTGGGCATGCCGCGGTTCCAGCTGCAAGGCCCGGCAATAGCACTGCGTCGCTTCTTCAACCTGTCCCTGTTGCTGCAAGGCCGCGGCGAGATTCACCCAGGGGGTCGCGTCGACGGGGGCATGCTCCACGGCGGAGCGGTAGCTGGCCGTTGCATCGTCCAGCGCCCCCGTCTCTTCAAGGAGCAGGCCGAGATTGTTGTGGTAATCAGCCTCGTCCGGCTGCAAGGCCACCGCCTGGCGATAGGCGGCCAGTGCGGCAGATGATTCACCGGCGTCACGCAGGATGTTGCCGAGATTGAAGTGATACACCGCCGACTGCGGCGCGACGGCGACCGCGCGCCGCACCTGTTCCGTCGCGGCAGCAAACTCGCCGCGGGCGTAGTGCACCAGGCCCAGTAGATGCAGGGCATCGGCGTGAGAGGGATGGTGCGCGAGGATACGCCGATATAGACCTTCGGCGTCATCAATCTGACCCAACTGATGGTGCTGCACCGCCTGGTACAGCATTTCGTCGCAAGTGTTATGAGTATCGGATCTCACCGGCCGCGCCGCGCGGGGTTATCAAGACACAAGAGGCACGACATCGCGTCCCTTCCGGGGAACTGGAGACGGAACCCATCAGAACTCATTTCCCCGGGGACTCTCGCAGCAACATCCCCGGCTGTGCCGCGAGAAGACGTTCGATAAAACTGTGGCATGCGGCATCCCCTTCCCGTGGTGCCCATGCGGCGAAGTCCTTGTCGTCGACGGCGGCATAGGGACCGGCCTTGAACTCGAACAGCACCGTGCCCGGCTCGCGGGCCGCCAGCGTGTGCCAGGCGCCGGCGGGAATTTCGATGGCCCGCACCGGCCCGCCGGCATCCAGCTCGACTCGTTCGGTCACCCGCCCTTCATCGTCCAGGATCACGACCAGCGCGGCACCCGCCAATATGACGAACAACTCCCAGCGCGACGGATTGGTGTGGCGGTGGGGCCGCACGTAGCTGCCGGGTTCGATGGCGTTGAGGAAGCGTTGTACCGGGTCATCCAGCTGCGGATGCAGATTGAAATTGGTGCGGCGGCGCGGCGCCGTCGCGGCCTGGCGGCCAAGTTCTTCAATAAGTGCCGTGGTCACAAGTTTCATGCGTTCATCTTCCCTTCTCCGCGGTGCGGAACACAGAGGTCGCGGGTATTGTTCACACCACCACCGGCAGCGCCGTATCCAGTGTCACCGCCTGTGGCGTCACGCTGGCGCGGTAGGCCACGGCTTCGACGCCTGCCGCCAGTGCCTCGCGCAGGGTGCGGCCGTAAAGGGGATCGATTTCATCGGCGGGGCGCACGGCACGGGCATCGCCGCGCTGCACGCAAAAGCAGATCACGCCGCGCTTCCCCTGCGCCACCACCTGCATCAGCTCGCGCAGGTGCTTGCTGCCGCGGGTACTGACCGCATCGGGGAAGAAGGCGGTGCCATCCCTGTTCACGGCGGTGACGTTCTTGATCTCCACGTAGCAGTCGGGCCGGCCGCCTTGCAGCAGCAGATCGATACGGCTGTTCTCGCTGCCGTAACGCACCTCCTGACGCAGGCTTTCATAGCCCTGCAACTCCGCCGCCACGCCGCTGCCGATGGCCTCGCTCACCAGCCGGTTCACCACGCCGGTGTTGATGCCGACCATCACCCCGGCGCCGTTCTCCACCAGTTCCCAGGCATAACGGTACTTGCGCGTGGGACTGGCCGCATCGCGCAGCCAGACGCGGCTGCCCGGCTCGGCGCAGCCCAGCATGCTGCCGGTGTTCGGGGTGTGTGCGGTAATGATGCTGCCGTCGTCCAGGCGTACGTCGGCGAGAAAGCGCTTGTAGCGCTGCAGCAAAGTGCCGGCAATCAGTCTGGATTCAAATCGCACTATCGTTCAATCAATGTATCCGCCGCCGCGCTTCGGTGACGTTGGACAACTGGCCGATGCGGCCCAGCACGCGCGACAGTTCGTCGATGTTGGCGATCTCCAGCGTCAGCTGCATGCGCACGCTGTAGTCCTGCTTGTTGGTCTGGGTGTTGACGGACAGCACGTTGATCTTTTCGTTGGACAGGATCGAGGTGACGTCGCGCAACAGCCCCTGGCGATCGAAGGCCATGATTTCGATATCCACCGGATAGGTCTGGCGCTGCCGGCTGGTCCACTCCACCTCGATGAGGCGCACGCGCTTCTCCGGCGCCATGTTGAGGATGTTGCGGCAGTCGCTGCGATGGATGGTGACGCCGCGGCCCTGGGTGATGTAGCCGACCACCGCATCGCCGGGCGCCGGCTTGCAGCAGCGCGCCATGGTGGTGAGCAGATTGCCGACGCCGCGGATATGGATGCCGCCGTCGCCGCCGGAGGGCTTGACCGCCGCCGGCGCACTGATCGGCAGCGCCTCCTCTTCCGCCGCCGGGGGCGGCACCACCTGCTTTTGCAGCGCGCGCACGATCTGGCTGGTGTTGATGTCGCCGCGACCGATGGCGAGCAGGAACGGATCCAGGTGATCGAAGCCGAATTGCGCCGCCAGTTGTTCCAGCGGCAGATCGGCCACGCTGAAGCGGCGCAGCTCCTTTTCCAGCACCGCGCGGCCTTCCGCCAGGTTGCGCTCCAGGGCCTGCTGGGTGAACCAGTGCCGTACCTTGGCACGGGCGCGCGAGGTCTTGAGATAGCCCAGGTGCGGATTGAGCCAGTCGCGGCTCGGCTCGCCCTGGCGCGCGGTGAGTATTTCCACCTGTTCGCCGCTCTTCAGTTCGTAGGTGATGGGCACCATGCGCCCGTCCACGCGCGCGCCGCGGCAGCGATTGCCCACCTCGGTATGGATGTAATAGGCGAAGTCCAGCGGCGTGGCCCCCTGCGGCATGTCGACCACCTCGCCGTGCGGGGTCAGCACGTAGACCCGATCCTGGAACACCTCGGACTTGAAGCGGTCGATGAAGTCGCCGGCACTGTTTTCCTCTTCCTTCCACTCCAGCAGCTGGCGCAGCCAGGCCACCTTCTGCTCGAAGTCGCGGTTGCTCCTGCCGCCCTCCTTGTAACGCCAGTGGGCGGCGACGCCCAGCTCCGACTCCTTGTCCATTTCCTGGGTGCGGATCTGCACCTCGATGGTCTTGCCTTCCGGCCCTACCACGGCGGTGTGGATGGAGCGGTAGCGGTTCTCCTTGGGAGTGGCGATGTAGTCGTCGAACTCCTTGGGAATGTGCGGCCACAAGGTGTGCACCACGCCCAGAGCGTGGTAGCAATCGGGTATCGAGTCCACCAGGATGCGCACGGCACGCACATCGTACAGCTCGTGAAAACTGAGCCCCTTGCGCTGCATCTTTTTCCAGATGCTGTAGATGTGCTTGGGCCGTCCCTTCACGTCCGCCTTGACGCCGGACTCGTCCAGCTCGTCCTTCAGGGTCTGGATCACCTTGTCGATATAGCGCTGACGATCGATGCGGCGCTCGTCGAGGGACTTGGCGATCTCCTTGTAGGCCATGGGTTCCAGATAGCGGAAGGCGAGATCCTCCAGCTCCCACTTCACGTGCCAGATGCCGAGACGGTTGGCCAGCGGGGCGTAGATGTCGAGGGTTTCGCGTGCGATGCGCTGCTGCTTGTACTCCGGCAGGTGTTGCAGGGTGCGCATGTTGTGCAGGCGATCGGCCAGCTTGATCAGCACCACGCGCACGTCCTCGGCCATGGCCAGCAGCAGCTTGCGCAGGCTTTCGGCCTTGACCTGCTCCTTCTTGCCCTGCTCCACCGCCTGGTATTCGCCGATGACCTTCATCTTGGTCAGGCCGTCGACCAGATGTGATACCGCCGGACCACAGGCCTGTTCGATGTCGTCCAGGGTGATGGCGGTGTCTTCCACGACGTCGTGCAGAATGGCCGCCGCCAGGGTTTCATGATCCATGCGCAGCCCGGCAAGGATGTCGGCCACGGCGGTAGCGTGGGCAACATAGGGTTCGCCCGAAGCACGCGTCTGGGCGCGATGGGCACGCTCGGCCAGTTCCAGGGCGCGGCGGATGAGCGCTATTTCCTCGGCCTTGCGATCCTGGGCCAGTCCCTGCAACCAGGCATCACGTTCCGCCTCCTCGCGCAGGGAGCCCTCGCCGAATTTGGATTCCACATAAACCATAGGGTGTGCTTACAGAAAGCCTCCGGGGTGCGGCTTAAGTATTGACGGTGGCGGCACATTGTGCGAGCCCGCCACCGGCAGCGAGGCAACGCTGCAGTACGGCGGCGGAGTCACGGATCAGTTCCCGCAGCCACTGGTGGGCGACGTCGGTTTCGTAGCGCCGGTGCCAGCTCATATGGATTTTCAGTGGCGGCACCTCGAAGGGCGGCGCCACCCAGGCCAAGCCTCGCATCAGGCCGTCGTCCAGCATCGACGGGGCGATGGCCAGCAGGGCCGTGCCGCGCATGAAGCTGGGGATGCTGGCGACATTGTCCACCACCACCGCGACGGTGCGGTGGATGCCCATGGCGCGAAAACGGTTTTCGAAGTCGGCGCGGTCGGAATCGTCGAAGCGCAGGCCGATGTGGCGCGCCGCCAGGTATTGCTCCATGGATGCCGGCGGCTCGGTATGGACCGGGTCATAGAAACAGACCAGGCGATCGGTCACCAGATGCTCGTTCAGCACCTCGCTGCCCAGGGGCGGCTCCGGCGAGATGATGAGATCGCAATAACCGTCGCGCAACTGCTCCAGGGTGGGTATCCCTGCCGGGACGATGCGCAGCCGCACGCCGGGGGCCTGCGCGCAGATGGCCTGCAATACCGGCGGCAACAGCAGGTCGCGCTGGTAGTCGTTGGCGGCGATGGTGAACTCGCGCCGGCTGCTGGCCGGTTCGAAGCGCGGCCCCAGCGTCAGGGTACGCATGCCGTCGAGCAGCGCCCGCACCGGTTCCGCCATGGCCTGGGCGTGGGCCGTCGCCACGATGCCGCGTCCCGCCTTGACGAACAGGGCGTCGCCGGTTATTCCCCTCAGCTTTTCGAGGGTATGGCTCACCGCCGACTGGGTGGTACCCAGGTGTTCCGCCGCCGCCGTGACCGACCCGGTCTCCAGCACGGTGAGGAATACCCGCAGGGCGCGGCCGTCCAGGCCCAAATAATCGAATTCATTCATGGGTTACATCATAAACACCCTGTTTATCTTTATAAACATTTAACCCAGTATCGACACCCCATTGCCACAGCATTGCAGTATGACGATGACCACTGCGGCAGCCGGCTAGAATTACCTCGAACCTCATAACGGATTGAATCAAATGATCAAGCGCATCGTGATCGTTCTCCTGGCATTGGCCGTACTCCTGGGCGGTATCTTCGGCCTCAAGGCCTACCAGTTCCGCCAGATGCAGGCCCAGTTCGCCCAGCCCATGCCGCCCGCCGTGATCACCGCCGCCGAGGCGCACGAAGAGCAATGGCAGCCGCGACTGCAGGCTGCCGGCAGCCTGGTGGCCCTGAACGGCACCGACGTCACCACCGAAATCGGCGGTATCGTCAGCGCCATCCAGTTCGAGTCCGGCCAGGCGGTGAAGGCCGGTACCGTACTGCTGCAACTGGCCAGCACCGTCGACAAGGCGGCGCTGGAGGGCGCCCGCGCCGAACGGCGCCTGGCCGAGGTCCAGCTGGAACGCGCCATGGATCTGATCAAGCGCAAGGCTATCTCCAAGTCCGATTACGACGCTGCCAAGGCCTCCTTCGACGCCGCCGAGGCGCGTGTGTCGGAAAAGGCCGCCGAACTGGCGCAGAAGACCATCCGCGCGCCCTTCGACGGCCTGCTCGGCATCCGCCGCGTCAACCTGGGCCAATATCTGTCCCCCGGCACAAAGATCGTCGGCCTGCAGGCCCTCGATCCGATCTATGTAGACTACGCACTGCCGGAACGGCACCTGCGTGATCTGGCCGTGGGCCAGACCATCGAAGTGCGCATCGCCGCCTACCCCGAAAAACTGTTTACCGGCAGCATCCAGGCCGTGGAGTCCGGCGTGGACCGCAACACCCGTTCGGTGGGCCTGCGCGCCACCCTGTCCAACAGCGACGGCCTGCTGCGTCCCGGCATGTTCGCCGAGGTCGCCACCGTGCTGCCCAGGGCCGATACCGTCATCACCGTGCCGCAGACTGCCGTCAGCATCAACACCTACGGCAACTTCACTTACGTGATCGAAAAGGCCGAAGGCGACAAGCTCATTGCCAAGCGCCGTCAGGTGGACACCGGCCGTGTTCAGGGCGGCCGCATCGTGATCAGCAAGGGACTCAAGGCAGGCGAACAGGTGGTTCGCGCCGGACTGGTGAAGCTGCGTGACGGCATGCCGGTCACCATCGACAACAGCGTCGAACTCAACGACGGCGAGGTCCGCCAGGAATGAAATTCACCGACATCTTCATCCGCCGGCCGGTCCTGGCGACGGTGATCAGCCTGCTGATCCTCATCGTCGGCCTGCGCTCGTTGCAGGATCTGGAAGTGCGCCAGTACCCGGAGATGCGCAATACGGTGGTGACCGTCACCACCGCCTATCCGGGCGCCAGCTCCGACCTGATCAAGGGCTTCATCACCACGCCGTTGCAACAGGCCATCGCCGAAGCCAACGGCATCGACTTCATCTCCGCCACCAGTACTCAGGGGATGTCCAAGATCGAAGTCACCATGGAACTGAACTACGACGCCAACGCGGCGGTCGCCGAGATCCAGGCCAAGGTGGCGAGCAAGCGCAACCAGTTGCCGGCCGATGCGCAGGATCCGGTCATCGACTCCACCACCGGCGACTCCACCGCGCTGATGTACATCGCCATCTTCAGCGAGACCATCCCGCGGCCGCAGGTGGCCGACTACGTGCTGCGCGTGGTGCAGCCGCAGTTGCAGGCCCTGCCCGGCGTGGCCAAGGCACGCATGTTCGGCCAGCAGTACGCCATGCGCATCTGGCTCGACCCGCAGCGCATGGCCGCGCTCGGCGTCACCGCCGCGGACGTGGCGGCGGTGCTGACCGGCAACAACTACCTGGCGGCGGTGGGCGCCACCAAGGGCAAGTACGTCAGCATCAACCTGACCGCCAGCACCGACGTCAGCACGGTCGAGGATTTCGAGAACCTGGTGGTGCGCGACGAGGGCGGCGCCCTGGTGCGCCTGTCCGACGTGGCCAGCACCGAACTGGGCTCGGAGGATTACGATTCCACCGCCTGGTACCGCGGCAAGCCCACGGTGTTCATGGCCATGGAACAGGCGCCCGGCGCCAACCCCCTCACCGTGGCCCAGGCCATCAACGCCGAGGTGCCGAAGATCCGCGCCCAGCTGCCTGCGGGCATGGAAGTGATGGTGCCCTACGATGCCAGCCGTTTCATCGAGGACTCCATCGACGAGGTGTACAAGACCCTGGCCGAGGCCATGCTCATCGTGCTGGCGGTGATCTTCCTCACCCTCGGTTCGCTGCGCGCCGCGCTGATTCCGGCGGTGGCGGTGCCGCTGTCGCTCATCGGCGGCGCCTTCGTGATGCTCCTGCTCGGCTATTCGCTCAACCTGCTCACCCTGCTCGCCATGGTGCTGGCCATCGGCCTGGTGGTGGACGACGCCATCATCATCGTCGAGAACGTGCACCGCCACATCGAGGAAGGCGAAACCAAGTTCCAGGCGGCAATCCACGGCGCGCGCGAAATGGCCATGCCGATCTTCGCCATGACCGTCACCGTGTTCGCGGTATTCGTTCCCATCGGCTTCCAGGGCGGCCTGGTCGGCACCCTGTTCTCCGAATTCGCCTTCACCCTCACCGGCGCGGTGTTCATCTCCGGCGTCGTCGCCCTGACCCTGTCGCCCATGCTGGCCGCGCGGGTGCTCAAGCCCCATGGCAACGAGGGCCGTTTCGAGATTTGGGTGGAGCGTACCTTCTACTGGATAGCCTGCAAATACCGGCGCGGCCTGCACGTGGCGCTGGAATCGGTGCCGGCCACGCTGATCTTCACCGTGATACTGCTGGTCGCCATCGCCATGATGTTCATCACCAGCCGCAGCGAACTGGCGCCCACCGAGGATCAGGGCATCCTGTTCTTCCAGGCCTCGGCACCGCGCACGGCGACGCTGGACTATCACCAGACCTTCGCCGCCGACATCCAGCGCCGCTTCGAGACGGTGCCGGAATACAACGACAGCTTCATGATCCTGGGCATGACGCAGGACACCACCTTCGGCGGCTTCAAGATGAAGACCTTCACTCAGCGCGAACGCACCCAGATGGAGGTGCAGCCGCAGGTGCAGGGACTGCTGGCCGGTGTGTCCGGTTACCAGACCGCCGTGTTCCCCCGCCCCAGCCTGCCCGGCGGCGGCCGCGGCTTCCCCATCGAAATGGTGATCACCTCCGATCGCAGTTACGAGGAGCTGTCCGGCTTCGCCGATCAAATCGTCGGCAAGGCCATGGGCAGCGGCCAGTTCATGTTCCTGCGCAAGTCGCTGGACATCGACCTGCCCGGCATCAACGTGGTCATCGACCGCGACCGCGCCGGCGATCTGGGCATCAGCATGGCGGACATCGGCCGCAACCTCGGTACCATGCTGGGCGGCGGCTACGTCAACCGCTTCAAGCTGGAAGGCCGCAGCTACAAGGTGGTGCCGCAGGTGGCGCGCGACTCGCGCCTGTCCGCCGAAATGCTGGAGGACTACTACATCCGTACCGGCAGCGGCGAACTGGTGCCGCTCTCCACGGTGGCCAAGCTGGAGTACACGGTGGAGCCGTCGAGCCGTACCCAGTTCCAGCAGCTCAATGCCATCACGGTGGAAGGCGTCATGATGCCGGGCGTGGCGCAGGGTTCGGCACTGGAGTTCCTGGGCGGCATCGCACAGGAGATCCTGCCCAAGGGTTACGGCGTCGACTACAAGGGCATCTCGCGCCAGTACGTGCAGGAAGGCAGTGCCACGCTGATCACCTTCGCCTTGTCGCTGGTGTTCATCTACCTGACGCTGGCGGCGCTGTATGAAAGCTGGCGCGATCCGGCCATCATCCTGGTGACCGTACCACTGTCGGTGTTCGGCGCGATGATCTTCATCACCCTGGGCCTGTCCTCGGTCAACATCTACACCAAGGTGGGTCTCATCACCCTCATCGGCGTGGTGGCGAAGAACGGTATCCTCATCGTCGAATTCGCCAACCAGCTGCAGATCAGCAAGGGCCTGTCGCGGCGCGAAGCGGTGGAACAGGCCGCGGAGATCCGCCTGCGTCCCATCCTGATGACCGCCTCGGCCATGGTGTTCGCCATGCTGCCGCTGCTCACCGCGGCCGGCCCCGGCGCGGTGAGCCGCTTCGACATCGGCCTGACCATAACCGCAGGCCTCGCCATCGGCACCCTGTTCACGCTGTTCGTATTGCCCGCGTTCTACGTGGTGCTGGCGCGCGACCACGCCACCGCGGAAAAGCGGCTACACGAAGAGGAAGCGGGGTTGTAGCGCAGCTGCGGACGGATGCAGCCTAACGACGGCGCCCGGCAGGTTTCTGCCGGGCGTTTTTCTTTTGCGGTCCCGGTACGGTACGCACCGGACGTTGCCGCACGGCTGCGCCCTGCTCGCCGGTACCCGCCGGCTGCCACGCCGGTACCAGGTGGCGCTTGCCGTTGCCGATGAGATCGCCGCGCCCCATGCGCTTCAGCGCCTCGCGCAGCAGCGGCCAGTTTTCCGGATCGTGATAACGCAGAAATGCCTTGTGCAGACGGCGTGCGCGCAGCCCGCTGGGCACCTCGATGCCCTCGCCGTCGCGTCGCACCCGCTTCAGCGGGTTGCGGCCGGTGTGATACATGGCGGTGGCCATGGCCAGCGGCGTCGGCAGGAAGGTCTGCACCTGATCCAGGCGGAAGTTGTTGCGCTTGAGCCAGAGCGCCAGCTCCAGCATGTCGGTCTCGCTGGTGCCCGGATGTGCGGCGATGAAATAGGGAATCAGGTATTGCTCCTTGCCCGCCTCCTTCGTCGCCTGTTCGAACATCACCTTGAACTTGTCGTAGGTGCCGATGCCGGGCTTCATCATCATGCTGAGCGGGCCGCTCTCGGTGTGCTCGGGGGCGATCTTGAGGTAGCCGCCCACGTGATGGGTCACCAGTTCCTTCACGTACTCGGGCGAGCGCACCGCCAGGTCGTAGCGCAGGCCGGAGGCGACGAATACGCGCTTGATGCCCGGCAGCTGACGCACGCGGCGGTAGAGATGGATCAGCGGCGCATGATCGGTCTTGAGATTGCCGCACACGTCGGGATACACGCAGGACAGGCGCCGGCAGGCCGACTCGATGCGCTCGTCCTTGCAATGCATGCGGTACATATTGGCGGTGGGGCCGCCCAGATCGGAAATCACGCCGGTGAAGCCGGGCACGCTGTCGCGGATCGCCTCCACCTCGCGCACGATGGAATCCTCGGAGCGGTTCTGGATAATGCGCCCTTCGTGCTCGGTGATGGAACAGAAGGTGCAGCCGCCGAAGCAGCCGCGCATGATGTTGACCGAGAAGCGGATCATCTCCCAGGCCGGCAGGCGCGCATTGCCGTAGGACGGGTGCGGCGCCCGCGCGTATGGCAGGTCAAACACCGCATCCATCTCCTTCGTCGTCAGCGGGATCGGCGGCGGATTGAGCCACACCTCGCGCTCGCCATGGCGCTGCACCAGGGCGCGGGCATTGCCCGGATTGGTTTCCAGATGGAACACGCGCGAGGCATGGGCGTAGAGAACCTGATCGTCCCGCACCTGCTCATAGGACGGCAGACGCACCACTTCGTGCTCCCGATCAACGCGCCGTTTGCGCTGCAACCGCACCACCTGTCCCGCGGCATCGCAGGCGGGGCTGGCGGCATAGGGATCGGCGTGTCGCGGCGGCGCGCCCGGCGTGTCGATATCGCCGGCGTCGACCTCGTGCCAATCCTCCGGCACGGCCTTGCGCATGAAGGCGGTGCCGCGCACATCAGTAATCTCACCCACCGGCGTGCCGCGGGCCAGGCGATGGGCCACCTCAACCAGGGCACGTTCGGCATTGCCGTACAGCAGCAGATCGGCCTTGGCATCGAGCAGAACGGAACGGCGTACCTTTTCCGACCAGTAATCGTAATGGGCGATGCGGCGCAGGCTGGCCTCGATGCCGCCTATAATCAACGGTACATCGCTGTAGGCCTCGCGGCAGCGCTGGCTATAGACGATGACCGAACGATCCGGTCGCCTGCCGCCCTCGCCGCCCGGCGTGTAGGCGTCGTCACTGCGAATGCGCCGCTCCGAGGTGTAGCGGTTGACCATGGAGTCCATGTTGCCGGCGGTGACGCCGAAAAACAGGTTGGGGCGGCCGAGGCGCTTGAAGTCCTCCGCCGAGGTCCAGTCCGGCTGGGCGATGATGCCGACGCGAAAGCCCTGCGCCTCCAGCAGACGCCCCACCATGGCCATGCCGAAACTGGGATGATCGATATAGGCGTCGCCCGTGACCAGGATCACATCGCAGGAATCCCAGCCCAGGCGTTCCATTTCCTCGCGCGACATGGGTAAAAAGGGTGCGGTGCCGAAGCGTTGCGCCCAGAATTTACGATAGGAAAAAAGTTCGCGGGCTGGCATGGGACGGAATACCGAATGGGTTTTACTCGTATGGAGTCAGTGCAGTATATTGGGTCGCAGGGACAATAACCGAAGACGACGATCAAGGAGCCGTATCATGCGTCCACATCATTTCATCATCGCCCTCCTGCTGGCCGCCGGCAGTACCGCCGCCAGCGGCGATGAGGTGCAGATGCCGCCCGCCGAGCCGGAAACCATGTCCGCACAACCGGCGCCGCAGATGGAACTTCCGCTCCGTGGCATGAAGATGCAGCAGGTGGAAGAGCGCTTCGGCGCCCCGCAGGAAAAAATCCCCGCAGTGGGCAAGCCGCCCATCAGCCGCTGGGTTTACGCCGATTATACCGTCTATTTCGAGGGTCAGTACGTAATCCACACGGTTACCCGGCGCAAATAGACGCATCCCCCTTCAAACCATGCGGTTGTCCCAGCACAACCGCATGCGGTGCTTCCATCCCATGCAGACACTGCCCGCCGAATGGTCGCCGCAAAGCGCGGTGATGCTCACCTGGCCCCACCGCCACGGCCCGCTGGGCCGCATCCTGGAACAGGTGGAAACGGTATTCCTGGACATCGCCCGCGCCGTCACCGCCCATGAACCGCTGATCGTTTCCTGCCTGCACGAAGAACATCGCGATCACGTCGCCGGCCGGCTGGCCGTCGCCGGCATCGACACCGGCCGGGTGCGGCTGGCCGTCGCGCCGTCCAACGACGTGTGGGCACGCGACCACGGTCCCATCACCGTGCTGCGCGACGGCAAGCCGCTGCTGCTGGACTTCGCCTTCAACGGCTGGGGCCGCAAATATCCCTACGATCTGGACAACGCCCTCACCCGCACCCTGCACGATCAGGGCATATTTGGCACCACGCCGCTGGAGGGTGTCGCCCTCATCCTGGAGGGCGGCAGCATCGAAAGCGACGGCCGGGGCACCCTGCTCACCACCCGCCACTGCCTGCTCAACCCGCAGCGCAACCCCGAATACGACTGCGTCGGACTGGAAGGACTCTTCGCCCAGGTTTTCGGTACCAGTCGTGTGCTGTGGCTGGATCACGGCGAACTGGAAGGCGACGACACCGACGGCCACATCGACACCCTGGCCCGCTTCTGCGACGAACACACCATCGCCTACGTGCGCTGTGACAACCCGCGCGACAGTCATTACGCCGCCTTGCAGGAAATGGAGCGCGAGTTGAGGGGCTTCCGCGACAACGACGGCCGGCCCTACCGCCTGGTGCCGCTGCCGCTGCCCTCCCCCAAGCTCAACGAACATGGCAAGCGCCTGCCCGCCACCTACGCCAACTTCCTCATCCTCAACGGCGCGGTGCTGCTGCCGGTCTACGACGATGTCATGGACACGGTGGCGCTGGAACGGCTCGTCCCCTGCTTCCCCGGCCGCGAGATCATCGCCATCAACTGCCTGCCCCTGATCCAGCAATACGGCAGCCTGCACTGCGTCACCATGCAACTGCCGGCAGGGGTGGTATGAAAAATCGGGTCCGCAAATGAACGCGAATGCACGCCAATGAAAGCTATTCTTTCCCGGCAAAGTTGTATTCGCGTTCATTTGCGGACTCATCCTTGTGGAGGATGTGATGAAATCACGAACCCTGCGTGTCGGCCTGGTCCAGGCATGTAGGCCGGACATAGCGTAGCGGTGTCCGGCAGCAGCGGCGTGCCCGATACCGCTGCGCTTTATCGGGCCTACGACTACGACCTGAATAAAGAGGACTTTCCGCCATGAAGCAACGAACCCTGCGTGTCGGCCTGGTCCAGCAGCCTTGCAGCGAGGATCGGGAAACCAATCTCTACTACAGCTCGCTGGAGATCCGCGCCGCGGCGGCCGACGGCGCCGAACTGGTGCTGTTGCAGGAACTGCACGGCGGCGTCTATTTCTGCCAGACGGAAGACCCGGCGCGCTTCGATCAGGCCGAGCCCATCCCCGGTCCCACCACCAATGCCCTGGCGGAACTGGCGCAGGAACTGGGTATCGTCATCGTCGGTTCGGTATTCGAGCGGCGCGCGCCCGGCCTGTACCACAACACCGCAGTGGTGCTGGAGAAGGACGGCAGCATCGCCGGCATCTATCGCAAGATGCACATCCCGGACGACCCCGGCTACTACGAAAAATACTATTTCACCCCGGGCGATCTCGGCTTCACCCCCATCGATACCTCGGTGGGCCGTCTCGGCGTGCTGGTGTGCTGGGATCAGTGGTATCCGGAGGCGGCGCGGCTGATGGCCCTGGCCGGCGCGGAGATCCTGCTCTACCCCAGCGCCATCGGCTGGGACGAACGCGTCGAACTGGATGAGCAACTGCGCCAGCGCGACGCCTGGGTCACCATCCAGCGCAGCCACGCCGTCGCCAACGGCCTTCCTGTCATGGCCTGCAACCGTGTCGGCTTCGAACCCGATCCGTCGGGCCAGACGCCCGGCATCAACTTCTGGGGCTACAGTTTCATCTGCGGCCAGCAGGGCGAAATCCTGGCCCAGGCGCCGGAGGACGATCCCACCTTCCTGGTAGCCGAGGTCGACCTGGGCCGCAGCGAGCAGGTGCGCCGCGCCTGGCCCTACCTGCGCGACCGCCGCATCGATGCCTACGGCGACCTGCTGCGCCGCTACCGCGACTAGAGACATCACCCGGTCCGCAAATGAACGCGAATGTATTCAGCGCAGGAGCATAGAATGAGTACCGCGCAGATCATCCGATAGCCTTGGGTCTACGCTGTGCGTCCTGGCGAGAGAATCAACGACTTCTTAACATAACAATTTGCGTTTATTGGCGTTCATTTGCGGACTCATAGAGGTTCCCCCCATGATCATCATCCTGCAACCGCACGTCACCGCGCAGAGTCCCGAGTTTGATGCCCTGCGCACCTACATCGCCAACCTGCCGCGCGTGCAGATGCGGGTGCACGAGGAACGGGGCAGCCAGCAGACCCTGACCGAGATCTACCTCATCGGCGACACCGCCGCGCTGGACAAGGAGGACATGGCCAGCCTGCCCGGCGTCGAACGCGTGGTGCGGGTATCACGCGAATACCGCGTGCTCGGCCGTCACCACGACGACCAGCGCCCCAGCTATTTCGAGTACAACGGCGTGCGCTTCGGCCAGGACAACTTCAACGTCTTCGCCGGCCTCTGCGCGGTGGACACGCCGGAGCATGTGGAGATCATGATGCGCACCCTGCACGAGCACGGCCAGGTGTGCACGCGCATGGGCGCCTACAAGCCGCGTACCAATCCCTATGCCTTCCAGGGCCACGGCAGGACCTGCCTGCCCTACGTGTTCGAGCTGGCCGGCAAATACGGCATCAAGGTCATCGCCATGGAGGTGACCCACGAGAGCCATGTGGAGGAGATTCGCGCGGCGCTGCACCAGACCGGCAACCCCACCGGCGTCATGCTGCAAATCGGCACCCGCAACACGCAGAACTTCGAGCTGCTCAAGATCGTCGGACGCCAGCGCGACTTTCCCGTGCTGCTCAAGCGCGGCTTCGGCATCACCCTGGAGGAGTCGCTCAACGCCGCCGAATACCTGGCCTCGGAAGGCAACCGCAACGTGGTGTTCGGCCTGCGCGGCATGAAGACCAACATGGGCGACCCGCACCGCAACCTGGTGGACTTCGCCCATGTGCCGGTGGTGAAGCGCATGACGCGCATGCCGGTGTGCATCGACCCGTCGCACTCGGTGGGGTCGCGCGACCGCGGTCCCGACGGCCTGCTCGACGTGTTCCACGTCACCGCCCAGGGCATCATCGCCGGTGCCAACATGGTGCTGGTGGACTTCCATCCGCAGCCGGCCAAGGCTCTGGTGGACGGCCCGCAGGCCCTGCTGCTCAACGAGCTGCCGCACTTCCTGGAGGATGTGGCCATCGCCCGCGAGGCCTATGAAAAGAGGTGCGCCGCCGCGGTGCGTGCGGGGGCCGTCTGAGGCCGGGAAGACGAACCTGACAGAAACTGAAGTTTGCGCCAGGCATGCCAGTTGACATCATTTGTCATGACAAGAGGCCGGCCGCCTGATTTATTTGTTATTAAAAATCAGTTAGTTAGTTCGTGGCACAGGACTTGCTAAATTTGCAGCGTGGAGTAAAACCACATGGCTCCGGCGGAGTTGTGTGGCGGATTCCCCTCCTTCCACACTGTGGTGTTTTTAGCCGCGTCCGTAATGGCGCGGCTTTTTTCATTTTCAGGCCGGTGGCTTTGCGTTGCCCTGCCGGCTCGCGACGCTGTCCCCCGGTGCGCGGTGCGCCCCCTACCATCCCCTAACCGGCGCCGCGCATGCGCTCCACGTAGCGATACAGGGTACGTTCGCTGACCCCCAGCCGTTGCGCCGCCTTGGCGCGGTGGCCGTCGCAGCTTTCCAGCGCGTGCAGCACCTCGTCATCGGTCAGCCGGCCGTTGCGCCGTTGCAGCATGCGTCTGCCGCCGACGGCCATGGCCATGTCGATCCCGCCGCCCTGGCTTTCCTCGCGCCGCGGTCCCTCGAACACCAGGTGTTCGGGCCGGATGATGTCCTCGCCGTAGGCCAGGATCGCCGCGCGCTCAATGATGTTGCGCAGTTCGCGCGCGTTGCCCGGATAGTCGTAGGTCATCAGGGTCTCGATCACCTCCGGCGACAGCGGGATGAAACGGTCACAGTCCTCGCTGCTGGCCAGGAAGTGCTCGGCCAGGGCGGCGATGTCGTCGGGACGATCGCGCAGCGGCGGTATGTGCACCGGGAAGGCGGACAGGCGGTAATACAGATCCTGGCGGAAGGCGCCGCGCTCCACCATGCGCTGCAAATCTCCGTGGGTGGCGGCGACCACGCGCACGTCCACGTTGATGTATTCGGTGCCGCCGAGGCGGCGGATGGTGCCGGTTTCCAGCACGCGCAGTAGCTTGGTTTGCAGGGCCAGGGGCAGCTCGGCGATTTCGTCGATGAACAGGGTGCCGCCGTGGGCCACTTCGAACAGGCCCTTCTTGCGGCCGGTGGCACCGGTGAAGGCGCCTTTTTCGTGGCCGAACAGTTCGCTCTCGATGAGGCTCTCGCCCAGGGTGCCGCAGTCGACGATGACGAAGGGACCGCCGCCGCGGGGCGAATACTCGTGTACGTACTTGGCCACACATTCCTTGCCGACGCCGCTTTCGCCCAGCAACAGCACAGTGGTGGTGGTGGGCGCCACGCGCTGCAGCAGGCTGGTCATGCGCACCATGGGCCGGGAACGGCCTATGAGCAGGGTGTCCTGGCGCTTCTGGGTGATGGGGAAGATGTACTCGCCGACGTACAGCACCTTGCCCTTGTCGTCGAACAGCGGCGTCGATTGCAGCTGGACGTACTCCTCGTGGCCGTTCATGTCGTAGTGGACGTGCATCACCTGGGTCGACTGACCGGTGCTGAACACGATCTCCAGCGGGCAGTGCTCGCCGTGCTGGCTGCATGGGGCGTCCACCCGGTGCGACACTTCGTAGCAAAGGCGGCCGACCACGTCGTCGCCGTTGCCGAGGCCGTAGCGCTTACGGTACTGGGCATTGGCGGCCATGATGCGGTAATTGCGGTCGATGACCACGAATGGGTCGGGCAGGATGTTGATGATTTGTTCGCAGGACGGCTTGGCGATGCTGTCGCAGCTCATGATCTCTCCTCCGGGGTACGGCTATTATTTTTATATGACAGGCGATGTCATGACATATTCTGCCCGCCAACCTGTCATGTCAAGCCCGGACAGCTTACCCTCCCTCGCCGCAAATGAAAACGGCGGGGACCAGCCCCGCCGTTTTTGATTCCCCTCTGCTGCGAACTTACTTCAGGCGCTCGATGCCCAGGGCCTTGAGGACGTACTTCTCGAACAGGGGCTCGGAGGAACCCTTCTTCATCTTGTTGATGAAGTACTTCTCGAAGGCGACCTTGGCCATGTGCACCCACTTGCCCTTTTTCATCCAGGACACGTTGCGGGGCGGGATCTGCGGCATGGCGACGAAGGCCACGCCGGTGTCACCCATGTCGGCCAGGCAGATGGCGTTCCAGGTGCCCTTCTCGTCCGGGTCCTTGCCCTCCAGGGCGTTCTTGATGTTGTGGGCGGTGGCGGAGACCATGGACTCGATCATGTAGCCGGTCTTGGGGGTGCCGGTGGGAACCGGGGTGGCCTCGACCGGGGGAATGGCGATGCAGACGCCGACGGAGTAGATGTTTTTCCACTTCGCGTTGCGCTGGAAGGCATCCACCTTGACGAAACCGCGCGGGTTGACCAGGTCCTCGCCCACCTTCATCACCGGGTCGATGCCCTTGAAGGCCGGCAGCATCATGGAGTACTTGAACGGCAGTTCGTGCTCCTTGATCACCTCGCCCTTGTCGTTGTGCTCGGCCACATGCATCTTGCCGGCCTCGACCTTGGTTACCTTGGCGTTGCAGATCCACTTGATGTGGTTCTGGCGCAACTCGGACTCCATCATGCCCTTGGAATCGCCCACGCCGCCCAGGCCCAGGTGGCCGATATAGGGCTCGGAGGTGACGAAGGTCATGGGCACCTTGTCGCGGATCTTGCGCTTGCGCAGGTCGGTGGCGTAGATGAAGGCGGTCTCGTAGGCCGGGCCGAAGCAGGACGCGCCCTGCACGGCGCCGACGACCAGCGGGCCCGGGTCCTGCACGAACTTCTGCCATTCCTCGTAGGCCTTCTCGGCGTGGTCGGTGGTGCACACCGACTGGGTGAAGCCGCCGTGGGGGCCGAGGCCCTCGACCTCCTCGAAGGCCAGCTTGGGACCGGTGGCGATGACCAGGTAGTCGTACTTGACGGTGCTGCCGTCGGCCAGGACCAGGGTGCTCTCGTCCGGCTTCATCTCGGTCACCGGCTTGGCGATGAGCTTGATGTCCTTCTTGGCCAGGTAGCCTTCCATCGGGAAGGTGATGTCCTTGCGGGTACGCCAGCCCACGGCCACCCACGGGTTGGAGGGGGTGAAGCTGAAATGGTCGGAACTGTTCACGACGGTGATGTCGTGCTCGCGTCCCAGTACATCGCGGAAATCATATGCTGCGGGCAGGCCGCCGATGCCGGCGCCCATGATGACGATATGTGCCATTTAACTTCTCCTCCTCAAACGTATCCAAAACGGCCGTAGCCGAACCTTGTTCATCTTCGCGCAATCATAAGGCAATATTTATGCCATAAATCAGCCTGTGCCCCTGCGGCCCAGGGTTCGCAGCCCCTTGGCGGCGAGCAGGAACGGCAGGGCCCCGTGCAGCACCAGGTCGAAGATGTCGATGGGCCGCCGCAACTCCCCGGCCGCCAGCATCCTGAGTTTTTCCCACAGATGGGGCTCCGGCACGAAGGGCGCCAGGCCCAGCAGCAATGCCCCCAGCAGCAACGGCCCCCAGGGCAGTTTGTCCAGCCAGCTCACGTCTCTCTCCACTTCCGTCCGGTCCGCCACGGGTTACCGTGGGCGCAAGTGCATATACAATAGTCGTTTTTTTTACCCGCCGGATTATGAATTGATGACCGAACGCTACCACTCGCCGCTCCATCCCGTCGCCGCGCGCCGCCCCGGCGAACGCCTGCGCTGGGGCCGCCTGTACGGCAGCAGTTACGGTCTGGCCATCGCCTCCGCCGCCCGCGAGCAGGACGGCATGGTGCTGGTGGTCACCGCCGACGCCCCCACCGCCTCCCGGCTGGAGTACGAGCTGCGCTTCTACCTGGGCGACGACGCGGCCCTGCCGGTGCTGCACTTCCCCGACTGGGAAACCCTGCCCTACGACGCCTTCTCGCCGCACCAGGACATCATCTCCGAACGGCTGGCCACCCTGTACCGCCTGCCCTCCCTGAGCCGCGGCGTGCTGATCACCCCCATCGCCACCCTGATGCACCGCCTGCCGCCGCGGGAATACCTGGAGGGCCACAGCCTGGTGCTGGACGTGGGCCAGCGCATGGACATGGAACAGATGCGCCTGCGCCTCGACGCCAGCGGCTACCGCTATGTGTCTCAGGTGATGGAGCACGGCGAGTTCGCCGTGCGCGGCGCCCTGTTCGACCTGTTTCCCATGGGCAGCGCGGTGCCCTACCGCATCGAGCTGTTCGACGACGAGGTGGAAAGCATCCGCACCTTCGACCCGGAGACGCAGCGCTCGCAGGACAAGGTGGAATCGGTGCGCCTGCTGCCGGCGCGCGAGTTTCCCCTCGGCGAGGCAGCCATCAAGCAGTTCCGCAGCGCCTGGCGCCTCGCCGTCGAGGGCGACCCGCAGCGCAGCCTGATCTACCGTGACGTCAGCAACGGCTTCGCCCCGCCGGGCATCGAGTACTACCTGCCGCTGTTCTTCGAACACACCCACACCCTGTTCGACTACCTGCCGGGGCAGACCCTGGTGCTCAGCACCGAAGGCGCCGAGGACGCCGCCGACGGCTTCTGGGGCGAATGCAAGGAGCGCCACGAGCAGCTGCGCCACAACATCGAACGGCCGCTGCTGCCGCCGGAGCGTGTATTCCTGCGCGGCGACGAGGTATTGGGCGCTCTCGCCGCCTATCCCCGCACCCAGTTGCAGCGCTTCGAACTGGAACCCAAGGCCGGCCACCTCAACTTCGCCTGCGAATCGCCGCCCAGCCTGACCCTGGACGTGCGCTCCGAACATCCCACCGCCGCCCTGCGCCGCTTCCTCGGCGAATTCCAGGGCCGCGTGCTGTTCGCAGTGGAATCGGCGGGACGCCGCGAGGCCCTGCTCGACCTGCTGGGCGGCGCCGAGATCAAACCGAAGGCGGTGGAGTCGTGGCAGGAGTTCCTCGACAGCGATACCGCCCTCGGCCTGCTGGTGGCGCCGCTGGAGCAGGGCCTGCTGTTGCAGGACCCGCCGCTGGCCGTCATCGCCGAACCGCAGCTGTACGGCGAACAGGTGATGCAGCGGCGCCGCCGCAAGGTGCGCGCCACCCGCGACTCCGATGCGGTGATCCGCAACCTGGCCGAGTTGCAGCCGGGCGCGCCGGTGGTGCACGAGGAACACGGCGTCGGCCGCTACCTCGGCATGCAGACCCTGGACACCGGCGGCATCGCCCAGGAATTCCTCACCCTGGAATACGCCGGCGGCGACAAGCTCTACGTGCCGGTGTCCTCGCTGCACCTCATCAGCCGCTACACCGGCGCCGCGCCGGAATCGGCGCCGCTGCACAAGCTGGGCAGCGGGCAATGGGAAAAGGCCAAGCGCAAGGCCAGCGAAAAGGTGCGCGACGTGGCGGCGGAACTGCTCGCCATCTACGCCCAGCGCGCCGCGCGCAAGGGCCACGCCTACAAGATGGACTGGGCCGGCTATCAGGCCTTCGCCGCCGGCTTCCCCTTCGAGACCACGCCCGATCAACAGGCCGCCATCGATGCGGTGATCAACGACATGGAAACGCCGCAGCCCATGGATCGCCTGGTCTGCGGCGACGTCGGTTTCGGCAAGACCGAAGTGGCCATGCGTGCCGCCTTCGTCGCCGTGATGGGCGGCAAGCAGGTGGCCATGCTGGTGCCCACCACCCTGCTCGCCCAGCAGCACTACGAAAACTTCCGCGACCGCTTCGCCGACTGGCCGGTGCGCATCGAGAGCCTGTCGCGCTTCCGTACCCGCAAGGAACAGGATCAGGTCATCGAAGGCCTGCAACAGGGCAAGGTGGACATCATCATCGGCACCCACAAGCTGTTGCAGGAGAACATCAAGCTGGAACGTCTCGGCCTCGTCATCATCGACGAGGAACACCGCTTCGGCGTGCGGCAGAAGGATCGCTTCAAGGCGCTGCGCGCCGAGGTGGACGTGCTGACCCTCACCGCCACGCCGATCCCGCGCACCCTCAACATGTCGCTGGCCAACATCCGCGACCTGTCCATCATCGCCACCGCGCCGGCACGCCGACTCGCCGTGAAGACCTTCGTCACCGAATGGCAGAAGCCGCTGATCCACGAAGCCTGCCTGCGCGAGATCAAGCGCGGCGGCCAGGTCTACTTCCTGCACAACGACGTCGACACCATCGAGAAGATGGAGCAGGACCTCGCCGCGCTGATCCCCGAGGCCAGCGTGCGCCACGCCCACGGCCAGATGCGCGAACGCGAGCTGGAACGGGTGATGTCCGATTTCTACCACCAGCGCTTCAACATCCTGGTGTGCACCACCATCATCGAGACCGGCATCGACATCCCCAGCGCCAACACCATCATCATCAACCGCGCCGACCGCTTCGGCCTGGCCCAGCTCTACCAGCTGCGCGGCCGCGTCGGCCGCTCGCACCACCGCGCCTACGCCTACCTCATCGTGCCGCCGCGCCGGCAGATGACCGATGACGCGCAGAAACGCCTGGAGGCCATCGAGGCGATCGAGGAACTGGGCACCGGCTTCACCCTCGCCACCCACGACTTGGAGATCCGCGGCGCCGGCGAACTGCTGGGCGAGGAACAGAGCGGCCAGATGCAGGAGATCGGCTTCAGCCTGTACAGCGAACTGCTGGAACGCGCCGTTGCGGCACTCAAGGCCGGCCGCGAACCGGAACTGGATCGCCCGCTGGATCACGGCACCGAGGTCGACCTGCACATCCCCGCCCTGATCCCCGACGACTACCTGCCCGACGTACACAGCCGCCTGATCATGTACAAGCGCATCGCCAGCGCCGAAAGCCTGGAAGAACTGCGCGATTTGCAGGTGGAAATGATCGACCGCTTCGGCCTCCTGCCCGAACCGGCCAAGAACCTGATCCGCGTCACCGAGCTGAAGCTGCACGCCACCCCGCTCGGCATCCGCAAGATAGAACTCGGCCCCGCCGGCGGCCGCATCACCTTCATCCCGCAGCCCAACATCGACGGCATGAAGATCATCCAGCTGATCCAGACCCAGGCGAAGATCTACAAACTGGATGGGCAGGAGCGGTTGCGCATTGTGATGGATATGCCGGATGCGGAGAGCAGGTTTGAGTTGTTGGAGGGGTTGATTAAGCGCTTGGGCGGCTGACCTCCAGCCGTTCCCGCTGTCAGACAGTGGGTCCCTTCTCCCTCAGGGAGAAGGACAGGATGAGGGGTGATTAGTTGTGCGCCGCGCGCACTCCTTGCAAACTCCTCCCCCATGCATATGGGGGAGGCCGGGAGGGGGCGCTTGGGGTGGTGCGCGCTATCGCGCGGTTGTATTGGGCCGGGGTTCCGCCCCCGCACGACGTGTTACTTTTCTTTGCTCGGCCAAAGAAAACTAACGAAAAGAAAGGCCGCCCGACTCCCGCGCCCTGCGGGTTCCCTGCGCTTCTCGCCCGAATCGGCGCTCGCCTACGCGCCATCCATGGCGCGAAGGCGAGGACCCTCCATCCCTGGAGGGTCCCCTTCGGGCTTATCCCGATTCGGGCTGCGATGCTCGGCGCGGCAGACGGGGTTTCAACCCGGCTCGCCTTCGGCATCGCGCGGATGGCGTGCGCTACGCGCACGCAAAAACCAAATGCGGGTTGGGTTAGCCGAAGGCGTAATCCAGCGGTACCCCCCCCGATAACACTGTTAAACGGCGATTTGCCAGATATGTAGTGTTATACGGCAAAGTTGCAGTATATTCCCCATGGGTTCCCTCAGCGCAGGATGCCTTGACCCGTGAAAACAAGAAGTTGCATAAAATGGACAACTTCCCGCCCCGCCATATCTGGCAATGGGCCGTTCATTTATCGTTATGTGCTCGGGAGCCCGTCAGGTGGAATTTAAGAGAGCCAATAAACTGAAGGCTGCTTTCCTTTTCTTCATTTCGCAGAAGAGGTATCACGCCTTGGCTGTATCGCACAGTATGGCAGTCGACCTCGAAGCGAAGGATCTTCGTGCTGCGTTCGAAAAGGGAACATTCCCGAGCGAAGAGCAGCGGACAAAGTCTGACGAAAATGTCCGGCGATTCACGAGCCATCTTCATAAGAAGCTACGTGAATCATTCTTATGGGTACTCTTGGTATCGGTTTCTGCTCTAACGGCCGCTTACATTGCGGGAACACTCTCCTCCATCCTGGTGCCATCGATATCAAGAGTTCTTGTCTTTGTCGGTAGTGCTCTCGCCGGATGGGCCACCATATTTGAACTTGGTGGAGGAATCGCAACAATGTCCGGCCAAGCCCTCCACGAAGTAATTCATCCCGTGATCTTCAAGATCATCTTCATTCCAGGGCTCCTGTTGCTTCTCACGGGGACCCTACTATGAGCGCACATAGCAATCGGTTGCACTCCGCCCCGCAAAAGCGGCGCTGTTTTGTTGGTATTGTCTGGCATCATCTGGCCGCGATTGCGGTCGGGTGAACTGAAACGTTATGCGCTTTAGGGGATGGTGATGGATCGGAAAGTTTACAAGCTACCTATAGGTAAGTCTGGGACGACAAATCTGACTTGCCCTACGTGCGGAAAGGCGCCTTTGAAGGTTCGATCCGATACATTTCATTTCCAAGAAACAAGGGAATCGGAGAACGCGCACGGACATGATGCTTGGGACCCTGATTGGATAGAGTTCATCTTTAGTTCGCTCTTGGAATGTTCAAATGAAGGATGCAAGGAGATTGTTGCCACTTCCGGCGTAGGGTCCGTTTCTGAATACTACATTCACGATGAGTATGGAAATCCAGAAGATGTCGGCTACAGCGAGGACTTTACCCCCAAGTATTTCGTGCCGCATCTAAAGGTCTTTCACGTACCCAAGAACACCCCCGATGACGTCGCGAGAGAAATTGATCACTCATTCGCGGTCGTATTCTGTGACCCACAAGCTGCCGCCAACCATGTTCGAACGGGCCTTGAACACCTACTTACACATTTGAAGGTCAAGCGATATTCCACAGGAAATGGAAAAAGGATGTTTATCCCGCTGCACAGGCGCATTCAGTTGTTACCAACCACACTACAGCATGTGCAGGACCTTTTCTTCGCGATCAAATGGCTTGGGAACGCTGGAAGTCACAGCAATAGCCCTGTCACGATGGATGATGTATTTGACGCCTATGAGTTGATGGAGGAGTTGCTGACCGAGGTGTACGCCAACAAGCGCAAGCACGTAAAGAGTTTGGCCAAGAAAATCAACAAAAGGAAAGGGCCAAAGTGAGCGCACATAACCAGGCGCTCGAAGCGACGCCGGAAAGCTTTGCGACTTCTTCATGCGGGAGCGGCGGCGCGCTCCAGATTCATCGTTAGCTTCTTCAAATGATCCCAACCGAATCCTACGAATCCATTCTTGAACGATACGCTTTAGCCCTGAAGTGGATGGACCAGATCGGTGTGAAAATCGGCCCGGGAAGGACTTCCCACTATGAACGGGTTATCAAACATTGGGCCAAAGCCTACCGAACTGCATCAACCGAAGAGGGAAAGAAGGTATTTCCGGGCTTTGTTAGCGCAATGTTTGAGATTCATGACTTTGTAAATGTTTATGAGGCATTTAATAACATGGATCCATCGGAATTGGACGGAATTGTCGCAAAGCTCCAGAAAGCAGTAACCGGACCTATCAATGCTTACGACGAAACGCCAGAATCCACTACCGCTCGCAATTTTCTTTTCGAAGCAGTAGTAGCAGCGAGACTCCACAGACCCACCAAGGGTGCAACCGCGATTCTTGATGCACCATCGGATACAGGAGTCCGCTTCAGTGGGCACAAGATGTGGATTGAGTGCAAACGGGTCACAACCGAAAACAAAATTGAAGCAAATGTGAAGAAGGCATCAAGCCAGCTTGAGAACCTACTTCGTAAGCAGCTGGGATCCGGTCACCGCGGGGTAGTTGCCTTAGATGTCTCGAAAATACTAAATCCAGGAGACCAGATTTATATAAGCCGTAATGACGGCCAGCTCATGCGATCCGTGGACGAGTTAATGCGAAGCTTGATCGATCGGTACTCTCCGCTTTGGGAGCGCGTCTATGAAAGAAGAAGCAAGAAGGTGATCGGCACTATCGTTAGCTTTGCGTTTATGTCAACCTCGGAGGAACGGAACCTTCTCGTACACACCTCCCAGTGGGGACTGAATCCGCGTCAAGGCATATCGCAAACGGATGATCGCCTCGAACGAGAACTGGTGTCAATGCTTGAGAATGCCCCATGAGACCTCGTAGGGTGCAATAAGCGCAGCGTATTGCGCCGCCATCCTGCGTGCGCGTAGCGCACGCCACCCGCGCGATGCCGAAGGCGAGCCGGGTTGAAACCCCGTCTGCCGCGCCGAGCATCGCAGCCCGAATCGGATTAAGCCCGGAGGGGACATGCCAGGGATGGCATGTCCTCGCCTTCGCGCCAGGACGGCGCGTAGGCGAGCGCCGATTCGGGCGAGAAGCACAGGGAACCCGCAGGGCGCGGGAGTCGGGCGGCCTTTCTTTTCGTTAGTTTTCTTTGGCCGAACAAAGAAAAGTAACCCGGAGTAGGGGGACGGAATCCCCCGTAATAATCAATCCGCGCGATAGCGCGAACAACCGGAACAGGGGCCGGAATCCCCGTCAAAATATACCGCGCGACACCGCGCACCACCCCAAGCGCCCCCTCCCGGCCTCCCCCATATGCATGGGGGAGGAGTTTGCAGGGAGTGCGCGCAGCGCATATGCATCCTGGTGGATGCACTGCCCTCGCCCACCCTGCATAAGCCGCCAGACGCCGCTATCGCCCAATGAATTGGGCTCCCACGCAGGGGCATATTAGTCGCGCAACAACCGGGAACATAGGACGGCATCCCACAACCCGCGTGCGCGAAGCGCACGCCACCCGCGCGATGCCGCAGGCGAGCAGTCTTTGACGTTCAAACCCCTCTGTCTCGCCGAGCAACGCAGCCCGGAGCGGAATAGCCCGCAGGGGGCGCGCCATGGATGGCGCGCATTCTTCCGTCGGCACATGGACGTGCCGTCGGAAGAACCCGCTCCGGGCGAGTAGCGCAGGGTACCCGAAGGGCGAGACATCGGGGCGGCCTTTCTTTTCGTTAGTTTTCTTTGGCCGAACAAAGAAAAGTAACCCGGCGCAGGGGGACGGAATCCCCCATCAAAATCAATCCGCGCGATAGCGCACACGCTTCCGTTAATTTCTTTTGGCCGTGCAAAGAAAAGTAACCCGCGCGCGGGGCGGCTCCCCGCACCAAAATCAATCCGCGCGATAGCGCACACCAGCTCCGCCCAAGCATTGCTTCGCGGATACGATCCGCTCCTACAAATTACGCCCCACCGGTATCCCCACCCTCGCCACCGTCCCTCCCCCATCCCTGGGTAACAACTCGATGGTCCACTGATTGGCCTCCGCCAATTGCCGCGCAATGGCCAGCCCCAAACCACTGCCACCGGTCTGCACGCTGCGCGACTGCTCCAGGCGATAGAACGGACGGAACACCGCCTCGCGTGCCTCGCTCGGAATGCCCGGGCCACGATCCATGATGCTCAACACGAGGCCGTCATCACCGCAGGCATAGTCCAGCTCCACCGGCTTGCCGGCACCGTAACGCACGGCGTTTTCCAGCAGATTGGCGACGATACGGCACAGCGCCAGCTTGTGCAGTTCCAGCCGGCAGGGACCGGTGTCGCGCCAGCTCACCTCGGCGCCGCCACGGCGTGCGTTGTCGGCCAGTTCGCGTAGCGCCTCGCGCACGTCCACCCATTCCTGCCGCGCCTCGCCCAGGCCGCGGCTGATTTCCAGGAACTGGCCGATGAGGCGGTTCATCTCTTCCAGATCGCGCTGCATGCCCTGCACCAGATCCGGCTCCGCGTTTTCCGGCAGCATGGCCAGCGCCAGCTGGATGCGCGCCAGCGGCGTGCGCAGATCATGGGAAATACCTGCCAGCAGCGTGGTGCGGTTGGCCAGCAACTCGCGTACCTGCTGTCCCATCTGGTTGAAGCTGCGCGCCAGCGCCGCCAGCTCCTGCGGCCCCTCCTCCGGCAGCGGCGCCGGCCACTGGCCGCTGCCGATGTGCTGGGCGGCATCCGCCAGGTTTTCCAGCGGCCGGCTCAGGCGCCGCGCCAGCAGCACCGCAGTCGCCAGGATCACCAGGCCGCCGACACTCATGACCAGAAACAGCGCAAAGGGTGGATGCACGCCGATGCGGCTGCGGCTGAAGCCCAGCCGCACCGGCTGGCCCTGCACCAGCACGTCTGCCCAGAACCAGTCGTCGTCGTCCATGTGGCTCATGCGCAGCATCACCGGCTGCCCTGCCTTGGCCTGCAGTTCGCGTTCGATGAAAAACAGGTAGGGCAACAGGCTGGTGGAATACGGCAGGGACTGGTCCGGTGCGCCGACGTGCAGCAGCAGCGATTCCCGTACCTCGGCGGCATAACGCATGCGCTCCGCCGAGGGATAGTGCAGCCAGGTCTCGGCGGTCTGCATCATCAGCGCCACGAGATCGGCGGCGGCGCGCTGTCCCACCGGCAGCAGCATCAGCTGGCCGATGACCCAGGCGGTGAACAGCTGGAACACCACCGACACCACGGCGATGGTGACGAGGATGCGGCTGAACAGGGTGCGCAGCGCGGGGAAGGCCATGCCTACTCCGCTTCCGGGCAGAACATATAGCCCTCGCCCCAGACGGTGCGGATGTAGCGCGGGTTGGCCGGGTCGGTTTCGATCTTGCGGCGCAGCCGGTTGACGCGCACGTCGATGCTGCGATCAAAGGGATTGCGTTCGTAGCCTTTCAGGCGCTCCAGCAATGCATCGCGTTCCAGAACCCGGTTGGGGGATTCGGCAAACACCCGCAGCAGGGCAAACTCACCGGTGGTCAGTGCCACTTCCCCGCCGTCGCGCAGCAGGCGGTGGCGTTCCGCTTCCAGGCGATAGGGACCGAAGGTGAAGATCGCGTGCGGTACCGGCGCGGCCGGCGGCCGTTGCCGCCGCAGCACGGCGCGTATGCGCGCCAGCAGCTCGCGCGGATTGAAGGGCTTGGGCAGGTAATCATCGGCACCGATCTCCAACCCGACGATGCGATCGATATCCTCGCCGCGCGCCGACAGCATCACGATGGGGATGTCGCTGTCGCTGCGCAGATTCCTGGCCAGCGAAAAGCCGTCTTCGCCGGGCAGCATCAGATCGAGGATCACCAGATCGGGCTTCTGCTGCGCCATGGCGCCGGCCATCTCCACACCGTCGGCGACGGCAGTCACGGCGTAGCCGTTCTCGCTCAGATAGCGGGTCAGCAGGCCGCGCAACGCGGCATCGTCGTCCACCACCAGCACATGTTCCTTGCCATTAATCATTAATCACCACTCGGCGAAACATCCTGGAAACATCCTGTTACAAGTTGTTACAACTGCGCAATCCGCCCGCAACACCCTCGCGCCAATCTGCATTCAACCGTTCAAGACAATAACCACTACGAGGGGAATTATATGCTCCACATCACGAAGAACCGCAAACTGATCGCCGCCGCCTTCGGCGCAGCCATGACCATGGGCGGCACGGCGCAGGCCGCCGATGCCCATGCGCAGCAGGCCAATCCCGTCGACCCGCAGAAGATGATGCAGCACATGATGTCGCTGATGACGCCCGAGCTGCAACAGAAGGTGCAGGCGCTTTCCCCGCAGAGCAAGCAGACCATGGCCCGCCTGCAAAGCCTGCACGATCGCCGCAGCGACACGCTGACCCTGGTGCAGGTAATGCAGGAGATTCTGTCCGACTACCAGCGCATGGCCGCCGCCATCTCCACCGACAACGCCGATATGGCCGTCGATGCCGCACACAACCTGGCTCATCACCGTCTGCCGCGCGGCGGCCTGATTCCCTACATGCCGCTGGACAAGGTGAAGGATGAGACCGTCGATGCCCTGCTCGGCTTCCAGGACATGGTGGAAGGCAACACCCTGCGCCTGGCGGAAGCCGCCCAGGAAGGCAACATGGCCAAGGCAGCCGGCTATCTCGGACAAATTGCCCAGGGCTGCGTCGCCTGCCATGACTACTTCCGTGGCCAGCCCGGCATCTCCGCCAACCTGAAGCCGAAAAAATAAAAACACAGGCGACGGGCACCGGAACACCATCACCAAAGGGGAGGAGACAACATGAATAACAATATCAACAGAAACACGCTGGCCGTGGCGCTGCTCGGCGTCGTCGGCAGCGCCCACGCCACCAACGGCGATCAGATGCTGGGCGTCACCGCGACGCAGTGGGGCATGGCCGGTGCCGTCGTGGCTGCGCCGCAGGACGCCGGTACGGTACTCACCAACCCGGCGGGCCTGGCCACGCTGGAGATGAATGAATTCCGTTCCGACATGGGCTTCGGCTTTCTCAATCCGCCGCGCAAGGCCAACGGCGTCAGCAGCGATTCGGATCTGTATCTGATCCCGGCCGGCGCCGTCGCCTTCCGCGTCGACGACAAGCTGACCCTGGGCATGGGCATGGCGGGCCTATCCGGCATGGGCGTCGATTTCGCCGACATCGCGCCGCTCGCCGGCAACCAGGCCATGGTTACCACCAAGCAGTTCTACAAGATTGCACCCGGCTTCGCCTACCAGGTCAACGATAAACTCAGTGTCGGCGCAGCCCTCAACATCGACTACCAAAGCCTGGCCATGTACAACGCCAGCTTCCAGCTGCCCCAGAATCAGGCCTATGGCTTCGGCGCCTCCGTCGGCCTGAACTACCGGCTGAGCGACACCCTGCGCCTGGGCGCGTCCTATATCAGCCAGCAGAACATGGGCGCATTCAAGTGGAACACCAACTCGGGCTACTACGAGATGACCATGGACGCACCGCAAACCCTGCAAGTGGGCCTGGCCTACATCCCGGGCCCGGACCTGCTAGTGGAGTTCGACATCAAGCAGATCCAGTTCAGCGACGTGCTGGACAAGGTGACGCTCAAGACGCCGGGCGGCAACATGACGATGAATTTCGGCTGGAGCGATCAGACGGTATACGCCATCGCCATGCAGAAGAAGGTCAGCGACAAGACCACGCTGCGCGTCGGCTACAACTATGGCGCCTCCCCCATCGGCGCGAAGGATGTCACCAACAACTACGGTTCCCTCGCCGTTACCGAGCACCACCTGTCGCTGGGCATGACGCGGCAGCTGACCGACAAGGCCTCAGTCAGCATGTCCTACGTGCATGCGCCCAGCAACGAGGTGAAGAACAGCACCGGGCAGAAGATTGAACTGGAGCAGAACGTGCTCAATCTGCAAATCAGCTATCGCAACTGAATGGAGAAGACGCAATGACTGTCGATCGTATCGTCCACCTGGTCGCCGGCATGATGGTGCTGATCAGCCTGGCGCTGGCCAACTTCCACAACCCGGACTGGGTCTGGCTGACCGCCTTCGTAGGCCTGAACCTGGCGCAGAGCGGCATCACCAGCTTCTGCCCGCTGTCCTTCATGCTGAAAAAGGCAGGCGTTCCCGAGGGTAATGCCTGTAGCTGATTCCACCAGCCGCACCCCTGCAGCTGTGGACTTTTATAGCGGCCTCCGGGCCGCTTTTTTTCTTGGAACAGGGGGATAAAGCACCTACAATGGCATGCACACTCCGTAACCAAGGGCCGTACCATGCAGATTTCCGTTCACAAGGTCGTCACCATCGACTACACCCTCACCGATGATCAGGGCAACGTCATCGACAGTTCCAAAGGCGGCGATCCCCTGGCCTACATCCACGGCATCGGCAACATCATCCCCGGTCTGGAAGCTGCGCTGGAAGGCAAAAAGGCCGGCGACGCGCTGAAGGTTGCCGTGGCACCGGCGGAAGGCTATGGCGAACGCGACGACAGCATGATGCAGGCCGTACCGCGCCAGATGTTCGAAACCCCGGAAGAGATCCAGGTCGGCATGCAGTTCCACACCATGACCGAAGGCGGCCAGCCCATGGTCGTCACCGTGGTGGAAACCTCGCCGGAAACCATTACCGTCGACGCCAACCATCCCCTGGCCGGTCAGAACCTCAACTTCGACGTCACCATCGTCGAGGTGCGTGACGCCTCCGAGGAAGAGCTGGAGCACGGCCACGTGCACGGCGCCGGCGGTCATCACCACTAATCCAATGTAGGCCGGAATCAAGGTTTCGGGTTTCGTCAGGGCACCGCCCTCGAAACCCGAAACTGATTAAACGTAGTGCTTGATGTTCTTGCGTCCCCCGCCCTTCCCCTTCTTCTGCACGATCACCCCCTTCACCACCTCGACGCCCGGCACCTCTTCCATGGGATAGGCCGGGTTGAGGGCCTTGAGGTAGCTGCGGCCTTCCTGCACGACGTACTGGCGGAAGGTGTATTCGCCGTTGTGCTGCGCCACCACGTAGGAGCCGTCCTGCACCACGCTCTTGGGATAGATGATGATGACGTCGCCCTCGACGAATTCGGGCAGCATGCTGTCGCCCAGGACCATCAGGGCATAAGGCTCGTTGCCTTCGCACGGGCTGGAGAACGCGGCCAGCCGCTCGTCTTCGGGCTCCGCCTGCTGTTCGTTCTGGATGGGGATGAATTTTTCCACGGCCATGAGTCGAGTCTCCACTTGAAATGGGCGCTTTGAGTCTGCGAGTCAAAGCAAGTAATATTCGGCCTTCCGTTTAGCTTGGCTGTACAGGGTTATCCGTCATGAAGCACTACACCGATCTGGTCGCCGAATGCCTGTCCGAAGTGGACGAGCTGTTCCCCTGGGATCTCGAGGAAAAACTCCGGGACACGCCGGACCTGCTGCTGGTGGATGTGCGCGAACCCTACGAATTCGCCGCAATGCATATCGAAGGCGCCCTCAACGTGCCGCGCGGCGTTCTGGAATCGGCCTGCGAGTGGGACTACGAGGAAACCGTGCCGGAACTCGCCGCCGGACGCCAGCGCGAAATCGTCGTCATCTGCCGCTCCGGCTACCGCAGCGTCCTTGCCGCCCACACCATGCAGCGCATGGGCTACAAACACGTCTACTCACTCAAGACCGGCATGCGCGGCTGGTTCGAATTCGAGCAGCCCATGCTGGACGGCGACAACAACCCCGTCGACGAAGACACCGGCGAGGACTACTTCACCACCCGGCTGCGCCCGGAACAGCGAAAACCCTAATTCAAGATTCAAAATTCAAGATTCGGCGAGAGAAGGCACGTGCTGTCCTGCCGTTAATTTTGAATCTTGAATCTGCAATTTTGAATTTGCTTACTTATCCCCGTAATACGCCTGCGGTTCGAACCAGCTGAACTGCTTGTGCAGCTGCACCACTTCGCCAACGACGATCAGGGTCGGCGGCTTGATCTCTTCCTTGGCGATGACCTTGGTCATGGTGCCGAGGGTGCCGATGAATTCCTTCTGCCGCGGCGTGGTCGCCTGCTGCACCAGGGCCATCGGGGTGTCGGGCGAACGGCCGTGCTTGATAAGGTTGTCGCAAATCACCGACAGCCCTTTCAGTCCCATATAGAACACCACCGTCTGGTTGGGCTGTGCCAGCGCCGACCAGTTGAGGTTCATGCTGCCGTCCTTGAGATGGCCGGTGACAAAGGTGACCGACTGGGAGTAGTCGCGGTGGGTCAGCGGAATGCCTGCATAAGACGACATGCCGATGGCGGCGGTAATGCCCGGCACCACCTGGAAGGTGACGCCCTCCGCCGCCAGGGTCTCGATTTCCTCGCCGCCGCGGCCGAAGACGAAGGGGTCGCCGCCCTTGAGGCGGCAGACGCGCTTGCCCTGCTTGGCCAGCTTCACCAGCAGCATGTTGATCTCGTCCTGCGGCAGGGCGTGGTTGTCGCGTTCCTTGCCGACGTAGATGCGCTCGGCATCGCGGCGGCACAGGTCCAGTACCTGCTTGGACACCAGGCGATCGTGCACCACGACATCGGCCTGCTGCATCAGGCGCAGGGCGCGGAAGGTCAGCAGATCCGGGTCGCCGGGTCCGCCGCCCACCAGGTACACCTCGCCCACCGGCTCGTCCTTGCCCGCCGCCACCGCGGCCTCCAGTGCATCACGGGCCTGCTCGTCCTTGCCGGCAAACACCATTTCGGCGATCTCGCCCTGCAACACCTGTTCCCAGAAGTTGCGCCGGGCGTTGGTGTCCTTGAAGCGTGCCTTGACCTTGTCGCGGAAACTTTCCACCAGCTGGGCCAGACGGCCGTAGGCGGCGGGGATGGCCGACTCCAGGCGGGCGCGCAGCAGGCGCGCCAGCACCGGCGACGCGCCGCCGGTGGACACGGCGATCTGCACCGGCGAGCGGTCGATGATCGAAGGCATCAGGAAACTGCACAGCTCCGGGTTGTCCACCACGTTGACCGGCAGATTGCGCGCCTGGGCCAGCTCGGACACCTGGCGGTTGACCTGCTCGTCGTCGGTGGCGGCGACCACCAGGGTCACGCCGTCCAGATCGGCGGGCGCAAACGCGGCCTGACGCCAGGTGACGGCGCCGCTGTCGGCCTGGGACTGGAGAGTGGAGCCCAGCGCCGGGCTGACCACGGTCACTGCGGCGCCGGCCTCGAGCAGCAGCCCGACCTTGCGCGCCGCCACCTCGCCGCCGCCCACCACCAGGGTGCGGCGACCGCGTATATTCATGAAAATTGGCAATAAATCCATCGGTTTACTACTCGTAGTACCGCCCTGGCGGGCAAAAAGGCCGATTAGTTTACCCCGAAGTACAGGCGTAACCTAGCCCGATATGGGGCCGGGGGCCGAGAACGCAACGTTGTGCCGGAAACGGCAAGGGGCGCCGCAGCGCCCCGTTTCCGCCGCAATGCCTCTTGCTGCTAGTCCTTCAAATCCTTTTTCACTTCCCGGGCGCTTTCCTTGGCATCCTCCTTGATGGCCTTGCCGGTGTCCTTGATCGCGCGGCCGGTGTCCTTCAGGCCTTCCTTGAAGCCCTTCCAGGTTTCCTTGGCGCCCTCCTTGACCTCCTGCTTGAAGCTCTTGTCCGGCTTGGCCTCATCGGCCATCACGGGAGATGCCGCCACAGTCAGCGCCAGCAGCAGCGCCGCAGTCCAACCGCCCATGCCACGATTCATCGCCATGACCTCCCTCAGTCCCAGAATTCGTTCCAGCGCCGTTTGACCCCGGACCAGCCGTCCTTCACGCCGCTCTTGATGCTGTGCCAGGTGCCCTTGGATTCTTCCTTGACGTCCTTCTTCAACTCCCTGGCGCCCTCCTTGACGTCGTTCTTCAGCTCTTTGGCGCCTTCCTTCACGTCGCTCTTCAACTCCTTGGCGCCGCTCTTGATGTCCTGCTTCAGTTCGCGGGCGTCGGACTTGATGTCGTCCCACACCCCGGCCTGCACGGGCAGCATCACTGCCAGCAACATCACCGCCAGAGTCAGTCTCATGTCCTTCACTCCGCGCAATCAGCGTGCAGTAATCACGCTCAGGCCGCCCATATAGGGCTGCAGGGCCGCGGGCACCGCCACCGAACCGTCTTCCTGCTGGTAGTTCTCCAGGATCGCCACCAGGGTGCGGCCCACGGCAAGGCCGGAACCGTTCAGGGTATGGACCAGTTCCGGCTTTTTGGTTTCCGGATTGCGCCAGCGCGCCTGCATGCGCCGCGCCTGGAAGTCCTGGAAGCTGGAGCAGGAGGAAATCTCGCGGTACTTGTCCTGACCCGGCAGCCAGACCTCCAGGTCGTAGGTCTTGGCCGAGGAAAAGCCCATGTCGCCGGCGCACAGGGCCATGGTGCGGTAGGGCAGCTCCAGGCGCTTCAGCACCTCCTCGGCATGGCCGGTCAGTTCTTCCAGGGCCTGCCAGGACTGCTCGGGGGCCACCACCTGCACCAGCTCCACCTTTTCGAACTGGTGCTGGCGGATCATGCCGCGGGTGTCCTTGCCGTAGGCGCCGGCCTCGCTGCGGAAACAGGGCGTATGGCAGACGAACTTCAGCGGCAGGCGCTCGGCCTCGGTGATGGTGTCGCGCACGATGTTGGTGACCGGCACCTCGGCGGTGGGGATCAGGTAATAGTTCTGCTCACCGCGCAGGGCGAACAGGTCCTGCTCGAACTTGGGCAGCTGGCCGGTGCCGCGCAGGCTGTCGGCGTTGACCATGTAGGGCACGTAGGTTTCGGTATAGCCGTGCTCGCCGGTGTGCAGGTCCAGCATGAACTGGATCAGGGCGCGGTGCATGCGCGCCAGCGGACCCTGCATGACGGCGAAACGCGAGCCGGTGATCTTGGCGGCGGTCTCGAAATCCAGCTGGCCCAGGCCCTCGCCCACGTCGACGTGATCCTTCGGCGTGAAGCTGAAGGAACGCGGCGTGCCCCAGCGGCGCACCTCGACGTTGTCGTTCTCGTCCCTGCCCGCCGGCACGCTGTCGTGGGGAATGTTGGGCACGCCCATGAGGATAGCGTTGAGCTCGTCCTGAATGGCGTTGAGGCGCGCCTCGGCCTCTTTCAGCCTGTCGCCCAGATCGGCCACCGCGGCGAGCAGCGGCGCGGCGTCCTCACCCCGGGCCTTGGCCTGGCCGATGGCCTTGGAGCTGCTGTTGCGCTCCGCCTGCAATTCCTGGGTGCGCACCTGGATGTCCTTGCGCTCCGCCTCCAGGCGGGCGATGGCGGCGGTGTCCAGCACGAAGCCGCGCCGCGCCAGTTGCTGCGCGGTGATTTCCAGTTCAGTGCGAAAGAGACGTGGATCAAGCATGTTGTTGCCTTTCTATTTATTTACATTTAACTAAATCAGTCCGCGAATAAACGCAAATGGACGCAAATCAATCCCATCAATTTGCGTATATTTGCGTTCATTTGCGGACCCGTTTTTCTCAGCATTCGTAGGGTGCGCACTGCGCGCCGTGATGTAAGGCAAAAAAGCATTTACCACGGGGAACACGGGGCGCGCAGGGAAATTCGATAAGTGGTTGGGACCGCATGCCGTTCATGCTCCAAACTGATTTCCCCGTGTTCCCCGTGGTTCAAGAATTCAATCGTTTACCCGTGCCGTCCAGTTCAGCATATGGCCCGGCTTGATGTCGTCCTTCAGGTGTTCGAGGATCGCCGCCACTTTTTCCGGCGTGTCGAAGAACTCGACGATCACCGGCAGGTCCAGCGACAGGTCCACCAGCTTGGCGGTGTGGATCTTGCCGGAGGCGCCGAAACCGGCGATGCCGCGGTATACGGTGACGCCGCGCACATGTTCCCAGTCGTGCAGGCGCTTGAGCAGGTTGTCCGCCTGCCCCTGCCCTTCGTTCAGGTAGATGCGCACCACGGTGACTTCTGTGCCGTTCATAACTGCCTCCCCAACACCATCCCGACCCAGGCCGCGCCTACGCACAACACGACGCTGAGCAGTACGTTCATCATGGCCCGCAGCAGCTGGCCGTCCTCCATCAGGGTGAGGGTCTCCAGCGAAAAGGTGGAGAAGGTGGTGAAGGCTCCGAGAAACCCCACCAGCAGCAGGGCGCGCCATTCCGGCGCCAGGCTCAGCCGCTCCACCAGCATCACGTAGAGGAACCCCATCAGCAGCGAGCCGCCGACGTTGACCGCCAGCGTGCCCCAGGGAAAGCCGCGCCCGAGCAGGGCGTACACCCAGCCCGACACCCAGAAGCGCATAAGCGCCCCGACGGCTCCTCCCCCGGCAATGGCGGCAATCTGCATCATCGGTTCAATCCCGTTCACCACAAGGGCGCGAAGGACGCGACGCGACATTCAATGTGGGAGCCCGATTTATCGGGCGAAGCGGCATTTCCGGCGCCGCAATCGCCCGGCATAGCCGGGCTCCCACATTGAATACACTTTGCGCCTCTTGCGGTGAGTTCATTTCTTCTTCCCCCGCGCCGCACGGTCCAGGTCGCGCAGGTGGGCCAGCTTCTCGCCGATCTTCAGTTCCAGGCCCCGCGGCACCGGCTGGTAATAATTGCGCTCGGGCATCTCCTCGGGGAAATAGCGCTCCCCCGCCGCGTAGGCCTCCGGTTCGTCGTGGGCGTAGCGGTAGGCCCGGCCGTAGCCCAGTTCCTTCATCAGCTTGGTCGGCGCGTTGCGCAGGTGTATCGGCACCTCGTAGGAGCCGTGCTGCTTCACGTCGGCCATGGCCGCATTGTAGGCCATGTAGGCGGCATTGCTCTTGGCCGCGCTGGCCATGTACAGCACCGCCTGGGCGATGGCCAAATCCCCTTCCGGACTGCCCAGCCGTTCCTGCACGTCCCAGGCGTTGAGGGCGATTTCCAGCGCCCGCGGGTCGGCGTTGCCGATGTCCTCGGTGGCCATGCGCACCACCCGGCGCGCAATGTAGAGCGGATCGCAGCCGCCGTCCAGCATGCGCGCCAGCCAGTACAGGGCGGCATCGGGCGCCGAGCCGCGCACCGATTTGTGCAGGGCCGATATCTGGTCGTAAAACGCCTCGCCGCCCTTGTCGAAGCGGCGCACGCCGCCGGCCAGCACCTCGTGCAGTGTTTCTTCCGAGACCACTTCCCTGCCGTCCACCTTCTCCGCCAGGTCGGCGGCGATCTCCAGCAGGTTGAGGGCGCGGCGGGCGTCGCCGTCGGCGGCCTCGGCGATGCGTGCCAGCAGTTCCGGCGCAACGGACAGGGGCCGCTCACCGAGGCCGCGTCCGGCGTCGTGCAGCGCCCGCTCCAGCACCGCGCCTATTTCGTCGGCGGTGAGGCTCTTCAGCACGTAGACACGGGCGCGCGACAGCAGCGCGTTGTTCAACTCGAAGGAGGGGTTTTCCGTGGTGGCGCCGATGAAGGTGACGGTACCGTCTTCCACATAGGGCAGGAAGGCATCCTGCTGCGACTTGTTAAAGCGGTGCACCTCGTCCACGAACAGCACGGTGCCGCGGTTGTAGGCGGCGCGCACCTGCTGCGCCTGGGCGATGGCCTCGCGGATGTCTTTCACCCCCGACAGCACGGCGGAGATGGCGATGAACTGGGCGTTGGCGCGGCCGGCGATCATGCGCGCCAGGGTGGTCTTACCGGTGCCGGGCGGCCCCCAGAACACCATGGAGTGCAGGTTGCCCGACTCGATGGCGAGCCGCAGCGGTTTGCCCGGCCCGAGCAGGTGCGACTGGCCGAAGTATTCCTCCAGCGAGGCCGGCCGCATGCGGTCGGCCAGGGGATGGAAACGGTCCTGGTCCTTCATCTTTGCCGCCTACACCGCAACTACAAATGAAACAGAAGAGTCCGCAAATGAACGCGAAATGTACGCAAATAATGACAGAGGTTCGATCATTTGCGTTTATTGGCGTTCATTTGCGGATACCGTTCTTTTACTCGCCCACCACGTCGACGCCGGGCGGCGGCGTGAAGCGGAAGGCGTCGGCATCCACCTTGGGATTGCGGCTCACGGTGTGGAAGAAGAGCCGCGTCATCTGGCCGAAGTTGTCCACCATTTCCATGGCGCGGATGACGTCGCCTTCCAGCGCCAGGCGGATGTAGGCGAAGGTGGCGTCCTTCTGTTTCGGCTTCAGATCGATCCAGGTGTAGCCCTCGTGGTCGCCCAGTTCCTTCAGGGTGAAGTTGCGCTCCAGCGGCTCGCTGCCGGACAGCAGCATGGCCGGGGTGCTACCCAGGGCCTCTTCCTGCGGCCGCACCGTGACCTGCTCCAGATCCTTGTCGTACATCCAGATGCGCGTGCCGTCGGCGACGTAGAGCTGGCTGTAGGGCTTGGAGTAGTCCAGGCGGAAGCGGCCGGGGCGCGACAGCAGCAGCACGCCCTCGCTCTCCTCCTTCACCCGCTGCTCGGCGTCCACCAGGGTCTGCACGAACTCGGCGCGCATGGTCTTCAGCCCCTTGAAGAAGGCGTCCAGCCGCTTCTTGCCGTCGGCGGCCTGGGCGGCCGTCGCCAGCAGCAGGGCCGACAGCCAGAGGAAGGTACCAATCAATCGGAGACGTCGCATGTTTCGTCCAAAACGCTCAAAGGAACATTCTACGTATCTAAAAAAATTTGAAAGAATTCAGTCCGCAAATGCACGCGAATGGACGCGAATGATCTTGTGCAAAAACGCTCGCTTCCATTGGCGTTTATTCGCGGACAACTTCAGTTCATTCCGGCGGCGGCGGCGCCAGCACCTCGCGCGCACCGTTGGACTGCAGCGGGCCGACCACGCCGGCCAGTTCCATCATTTCCACCATGCGCGCGGCACGGTTGTAGCCGATCTTGAGACGGCGCTGGATGCCGGACACCGAGGCGCGGCGGCTCTCCAGCACGATCTGCACCGCCTCGTCGTACAGCGGGTCCGACTCGTCGCCGCCGCCGCCCTCGCCCATCGGACCGCCTTCGCCGCTGTCGCTGCCGCCGCCCTTGAGGATGTCTTCCACATACTCGGGCAGGCCACGCTTCTTCAGGTCGTCCACCACGCGGTGCACTTCCTGGTCGGAGACGAAGGCGCCGTGGATGCGCGCCGGCACGCCGTGGCCCGGCGGCAGGTAGAGCATGTCGCCGTTACCGAGCAGGCTTTCGGCGCCCTGCTGGTCGAGAATGGTGCGCGAGTCGATGCGCGATGACACCTGGAAGGCGATGCGCGTCGGGATGTTGGCCTTGATCAGGCCGGTGATCACGTCCACCGACGGCCGCTGCGTAGCCAGGATGAGATGGATGCCGGCGGCGCGGGCCTTCTGCGCCAGGCGGGCGATGAGCTCTTCCACCTTCTTGCCCACCACCATCATCATGTCGGCCAGCTCGTCGACGATGACCACGATATAGGGCAGCGTATCCAGTTCGGGACGCTGCTCCTCCAGCTCCGGCGCGTCGGGCACCAGCGGTTTCCACAAGGGGTCCTTGATGGGCTGTTTGGCGGCGACGGCGTCCTTGATCTTCTTGTTGTAGCCGCCGACGTTGCGCACCCCGAGGGTGGCCATCAGCTTGAAGCGGCGCTCCATCTCCGCCACGCACCAGCGCAGCGCGTTGGCGGCATCCTTCATGTCGGTGACTACCGGCGACAGCAGGTGCGGGATGCCGTCATAGATGGACAGCTCCAGCATCTTGGGGTCGACCATGATCATGCGCACGTCGCGCGGCGTTGCGTTGTACAGCAGGCTCAGGATCATGGCGTTGATGGCCACCGATTTGCCCGAGCCGGTGGTGCCGGCCACCAGCAGGTGCGGCATCTTGGCCAGGTCGGCCACCATGGGTACGCCGGCGATGTCCTTGCCCAGGGCCAGGGTCAGGTGGGAGGCGGCATTTTCATAGGCGGGCGAGGTCAGCACCTCGGACAGGCGCACAATCTCGCGCGACTCGTTGGGCACTTCCAGGCCGATGGTGGTCTTGCCCGGAATGACCTCCACCACGCGTACCGAAATGGCCGACAGGGAGCGGGCCAGATCCTTGGACAGGTTGGATATCTGGCTGACCTTGATTCCGGCCGCCGGTTGCAGCTCGAAGCGGGTGATCACCGGGCCCGGATGGACCTCGACCACCTGGGCCTCGATGCCGAAGTCCTGCAGTTTCATTTCCACCAGGCGCGATACCGCCGCCAGGGCCTCGGCTGAAATGCGGTTGCCGCCCTGCTCGGCCACGTCCAGCAGGGCCAGCGGCGGCAGGCCGCCCTCGCCCGTCGTGGGCGCGAACAGCGGCACCTGCTTTTCCTTCTCCACCCGCTCCGACACCACCGGCGCCTGCTTGATCACCGGCTCGATGCGCGGCGGCGGCCGCTTGGCCACCTTGGCCTTTTCGGTCTTCACCACCTGCTCGCGCTCCTGGCGCGCCTGGCGGGCGGCCAGGAATTCATTCAGCTGCGGCAGCAGGCGGCGCAGCCAGGCGCCGAAGCGCAGGGTCCACGCCCCCACGGCGTCCATCACCCACAGCCAGGACAGGCCGGTGAACAGGGTGACGCCGGTGAGGAACAGGGCCAGCAGGAACAGGGTGGCACCTATGAAGCTGAAGGAACCGACCAGACTGCGTCCGGCGACGTCGCCGAGGATGCCGCCGGCATTGAGCGGCAGGGTCACGGCGCTGTAATCGAAATGGAGAAAGGCCAGGCCGGCCCCGGCGGTGACGGTGAGCACAAAGCCCGCGCCGCGCAGCGCCAGCTCGGCGTGATTGGCGGCATCCTCCTCTTCGTTGCGACCGCGAAACAGCAGCAGGCCGCTATAGGCCACCATCACCGGGAACAGGTAGGCCATATAGCCGAACAGGTAGAGGAAGATATCGGCGAACCAGGCGCCGGCACGGCCGCCCAGATTGGCGATGCCGGTGGAACGGCCGACGCTGGACCAACCCGGATCGGACGGGTGATAGGTGTACAGGGCGATGAGCAGATAGATGGCGACGGCGCCGAACAGGTACAGCGCTGCCTCGCGCAGGCCGCGCCGCAACTGCTGTCCGAGGACGAAACGATCCGGTTTCTTGCTGCTCGCCTGTGCCAATGGAATTAACCTTTTACTGTAAAAACGATTACTAACGCTTTGTAATTCTACAGATTAACGCCGCACATTACACCGTCTTGAGGGCCGGATGCACGATCTCCCCGCCCCGCACGTTCACGCCGCGCGCCAGGGCCGGCACCGTGTCCCAGCCCCCCTGCGCCAGCCGCTGCACGTAGGGGATCAGAGCCGCCGACAGGGCCTGCGAGGCGGTGCGGGGCACCGAGCCCGGCATATTGGTCACCCCGAAATGCAGAACGTTCTCCCACACGAAGGTCGGCGCCGCCCAGGTGGTGGGCCGGGTGGTTTCGATACAGCCGCCCTGATCCACGGATATGTCGACCACCACGCTGCCCGGCTCCATGCGCCGGACCGTTTCGGCCGATACCAGGTGCGGGGCGCGGGCGCCGGGGATCAGCACCGCTCCCACCAGCAGGTCCGCGCCCAGCACCGCCTGCTCGATGGCGTCGGCATAGGGATGCAGGGCGGTCACGTTGGGGCCGAGGGCGCGCATCATGGCCAGCTTGTCGCGGCTGCGATCGAACACCGTCACTTGTGCCCCCAGGGCCGCGGCCACCGCCGCCGCGCTGCCGCCGGCCACCCCGGCGCCCAGCACCACCACGTGGCCGCGCTCCGCCGCCGGCAGGCCGCCGAGCAGGATGCCCTTGCCGCCCTGCGGCGCGGACAGCAGCTGGGCACCGGCCTGGGCCGCGATGCGCCCGGCGATATCGCTCATGGGCGCCAGCAGCGGCAGGCGGCCGTCGGCCTCCTCCACTGTCTCGAAGGCCACGCCGGTCAGGCCGATGCGCAGCAGTTCCTCCGTCAGCGCCGGTTCCGCCGCCAGGTGCAGATAACAGAACAGCAGGTGGTCGGCGCGCAGCAGCGGCCATTCCTGCGGCTGCGGCTCCTTCACCTTCACCACCATCTGCGACCAGCCGTACAGCGCCGCGGCATCGGGCAACACGCTCACGCCCACCGCGGTGTAGTCGGCGTCGGCATAACCGCTCAGGCGACCGGCTTCCTGTTCGACCGCCACTTCGTGTCCGGCCCGCACCAGTTCGGCAGCCGCCGCCGGGATCAAGCCCACGCGGCCCTCAAGGGTTTTCACCTCACGGGGAATACCGATGCGCATACGCTGTCCTTTACCCATGGGGAGGCATTCCGTAACATGCCGCTACTTAGAATTGAACTTGGCGAATTCACCCCGATATTCCGTGTCTGCAACGCCGCTACGGGCACAGAATTCAGGAATTTAACTGCGATGGAGTCTACCACATGAGTCAAACCAAGCATTGCCGCCTGCTGATCCTCGGTTCCGGTCCCGCCGGCTATACCGCCGCCGTCTACGCCGCCCGCGCCAACCTCAATCCGGTGATCATCACCGGCATGCAGCAGGGCGGCCAGCTGATGACCACCACCGAGATCGACAACTGGCCCGGCGGCGAGCACGGCCTCACCGGCCCCGGCCTGATGCAGCAGATGGAAGAACACGCCAAGCGCTTCAACACCGAGATCATCTTCGACACCATCATGAAGGCCGATCTGTCCAAGCGTCCGTTCACCCTCACCGGCGACTCCGCCACCTACACCTGCGACGCCCTGATCATCGCCACCGGCGCCTCGGCCATGTATCTGGGCCTGGAGTCGGAAGAGAAGTTCAAGGGCCGCGGCGTCTCCGGCTGCGCCACCTGCGACGGCTTCTTCTACCGCAACCAGAACGTGGCCGTGATCGGCGGCGGCAACACCGCCGTGGAAGAGGCCCTGTACCTGTCCAACATCGCCAAGCACGTCACCGTGGTGCACCGCCGCGACAAGTTCCGGTGCGAGAAGATCCTCACCGACCAGCTGATGGAAAAGGCCAGGAACGGCAACGTCACCATCGAGTGGAACCACGAAGTGGACGAGGTGCTGGGCGACAATTCCGGCGTCACCGGCCTGCGCATCAAGAACAGCCAGGACGGCAGCAAGAAGGACCTGGAACTGACCGGCGTGTTCATCGCCATCGGCCACAAGCCCAACACCGACCTGTTCGACGGCCAGATCACCCTGGAACACGGCTACATCGTCACCCAGGGCGGCCGCAACGGCAACGCCACCGCCACCAACATCGAAGGCGTGTTCGCCGCCGGCGACGTGGCCGACCACAACTACCGCCAGGCCATCACCTCCGCCGGCACCGGCTGCATGGCCGCGCTGGACGCCGAGGCCTTCCTGGAAGCCAACGGCTGAGGAAAGATCAACCACGGGGGCAAGGGGAAAACCATTATTCCGACCCTCGTATCCCCGTGGTTAAGGCTTTTGACCTCGCTTGTATCACGGAGCAGGCGACCCCATAAAACCCGCAGGCGCAATCCTGCGGGTTTTTTATTGGCTGGAGGAAAGGCATGACAGGATGAACAAGATAAAACAGGATTAACAAGACAAACCGTCATCTTGTGCATCTTGTTTTATCTTGTTCATCCTGTCCCAAGGTTTTATGAGCCGCATCGAAATTCATACCAGCCTGGATGACATTCCCGCCGCCGAGTGGAACGCACTCGAAGGCGGCATCGACAATCCGTTCCTGCGCCACGAGTTTCTCGCCAATCTGGAGCGCCACCGCTGCGTCGGCGAGTTGTGGGGCTGGCGGCCGCGCCACATCACCGTGCGTGACGAAACCGGCGCATTGCTCGGTGCGGTGCCGCTCTATCTCAAGGACAACTCCTACGGCGAACTGGTGTTCGACTGGAGCTGGGCCGAGGCCTACCAGCGCCACGGCCTGCGCTACTACCCCAAGCTGGTATCCGCCATCCCCTACTCGCCCATCCCCGGCCCGCGCCTGCTGGTGCGCAGCGACGCCGCGCGTGACGCCGTCGAGACACAGCTCATCGGCGCCGCGCACGCCCTGCTCAGGGAGGAAGGCGCCTCCTCCATGCACTGGCTGTTTCCCGACGCCGCGCAAATGGACACCCTGGAGCGGCACGGCTTCATGCGCCGCACCGGCTGCCAGTACCACTGGTTCAACCGCGGCTATGCCTCGTTCGATGAGTTTCTGGAAGGCTTCACCCGCGACCGGCGCAAGAAGGTGAGGCAGGAACGGCGCCGCGTACGCGACGCCGGCATCGAGATGGAAATCCTGCACGGCGACGAAATCAGCGCCGAACAATGGGCCACCTTCCATCGCTTCTATGAAAGCACCTACGACAAACGCGGCGGCCACGCCACCCTGACCCTGGACTTCTTCCGCGCCATCGGCCGCGACCTGCCGCGCCAGGTGGTGCTGGTGCTGGCCCGGCATCAGGGGCAGTATGTGGCAGGCGCTCTGAACCTGCGCTCCGGCGACACCCTCTACGGTCGGCACTGGGGTTGCCTGGAAGAGTTCAACAGCCTGCACTTCGAGGCCTGTTACTACACCGGCATCGAATACTGCATCGCCCACGGCCTGCAACGCTTCGAACCGGGTGCCCAGGGCGAACACAAGGTGTGGCGCGGCTTCGAGCCGGTGCCCACATGGTCGGCCCACTATCTCGCCCATCCGGCCTTTGCCGATGCGGTGGGCCGCTATCTGCAACAGGAACGGGAAGCGATGGAACAACAGATGGCCGAACTGCGCGGACACCTGCCGTTCAAGACGGGGACGGAGAAGCCGTGAACCGCCGCGGCCCCTTCTGGCTCGATGAAGCCGACAGAGACTACACCTTTCCGCCGGTGGAACACGCCCTGCGCGAACCCGACGGCCTGCTCGCCGTGGGCGGCGATCTTGCCCCGAAGCGCATCCTGAGCGCCTACCGCCAGGGCATCTTTCCCTGGTTCAGTCCCGGCCAGCCCATCCTCTGGTGGTCGCCCGATCCCCGCGCCGTGCTGCTGCCGGAAAAGTTGAAGGTGTCGCGCAGCCTGCGCAAGACCATCAACAAGGGCAGCTTCCAGGTCACCTTCGATACCGCCTTCGAGCAGGTGATCCGCGCCTGCGCCGCAACGCCGCGCCGTGGCCAACCCGGTACCTGGATCACGCCGGAGATGCAGCAGGCCTATATCCGCCTGCACCGCATGGGCCATGCCCACTCGGTGGAGAGCTGGTCGGGGGATGAACTGGTGGGAGGCCTGTACGGACTGCGCCTCGGCCGCGTGTTCTACGGCGAATCCATGTTCAGCCGCAGGACCGATGCCTCGAAGGTCGCCTTCGTGCACCTGGTGCGCAAACTGCAAGAGGAAGGCGTGGTGCTCATCGACTGCCAGGTGACCACCGATCACCTGCTCAGCCTGGGGGCGGAGGAAATCCCACGGCGGCGTTTCATCGAGTTATTGCGGCAATACACCTGAACAATAATCGCCAAGGCGGCGAGGTTGTGGGAGCCCGGCTCGGCCGGGCGATATACCCGACCGAATGCCGCATCGCCCGATGAATCGGGCTCCCACATGAAGCACTTCGCAGGTGGGTTTCGCTGCGCTCTACCCGTCCTACATAGGAATATTTCTCGCGCCCAGCTGCCGCACCCGCTCGAACAGGCACACGGCCACCGCCGCCGCCACATTGAGCGATTCCACCTTTCCCGGCATCGGGATCGTTACCTGATGCGTGGCGCAGGCGGATACTTCCGGCGACAGGCCGGCGCCTTCATTGCCGAAGACAAACGCCACCGATCCGGCGAGATCAAGCTCATAAAGCGACTGCGTGCCATCGAGGCGCGTCGCCACGGCGGCATCAAATCCCTTTGCGACCTGGGTCAGTTCCTGCTGCTCATGAATGGCGAGGACGAAGTGCGCCCCCATCCCCGCGCGCAGGGCCTTGGGCGACCACGCTTCGGCACAGCCTTTGGACAGAAAGACAGCGTCGATACCCGCCGCCGCCGCAGTGCGGATGATGCTGCCGAGATTGCCGGGGTCCTGGATGTTCTCCAGCAGGACCGCACAGCGATAGGTCTGCGGCTTCGGCGTCGGAACTGCCAGCAAACCCAGCACCCCCACCGGTGTTTCCACCGGCGAGACGGCATCGAACAGAGTCGGAGCGAACAGCAGCGTGGGCACACGTGCATAACGCGCGAGGCAGCGGGCGATTTCCTCTTCGTGCTCCGCACCCTCCCGCACCACAATCAGTTCCGGCACGCCGCCTGTATCGGCCAGCGCATGCAGCAGGTGCACGCCGTCGAGCAGGGTCTGCCCGGCCTTGCGCCGTTCGCGTGCCGTGGCCGCGAGCTTTTTTAGCTGCTTGAACTGGGGGTTGTCCACCGAAGTGATGTGCTTGAAGGCGATCATAATTAACAATTTTCTCTCGCCAAGACGCCAAGAGCGCAAAGAACTGCCAGAAAAGACTCTCTTGGCGTCTTGGCGAGAGTCATGGTTTTCCGCCAAGGGGTAGGCCCGATAAAGCGCAGCGGTATCGGGCACGGCCTGCCGGGCACCGCTGTCGCTATGTCCGGCCTACGCGCTCCGGTTATCGTGGCGGTCATGGCTTTCCGCCAAGGGGTAGGCCCGATAAAGCGCAGCGGTATCGGGCGCGGCCTGCCGGACACCGCTGTCGCTATGTCCGGCCTACGCGCTCCGTTCATCGTGGCGAGAGTCATGGTTTTTTCCCGCTCTGCGCCACCATATCCAGCGCCAGCGCCTCGGCCACCTTGATGCCATCCACCGCGGCGGAGAGGATGCCGCCCGCATAACCGGCACCCTCGCCTGCCGGATACAGTCCTTTGACGTTGAGGCTTTGCAGGGTGGTGTCGTTGCGGCGGATACGGATCGGCGAGGAGGTGCGCGTCTCCACGCCGGTGAGCACCGCGTCGGCGCGGGCAAAACCGCGGATCTGTTTGTCGAAGGCGGGAATGGCCTCGCGTATGGCCTCGATGGCGTAGTCAGGCAGCGCGCTGCTCAAATCGGTGAGGTGCACGCCGGGCGTGTACGAGGGCTGCACCTCGCCGAACGCAGTCGACGGCCGGCCGGCGAGAAAATCGCCCACCAGTTGCCCCGGCGCCTGATAGTTGCGCCCGCCCAGTTCAAAGGCGCGTGCTTCCAGTTGCTCCTGCAAGGCGATGCCCGCCAGCGGATTGCCGGGATAATCCTGCTCCGGCGTGATGCCGACCACGATGCCGCTGTTGGCGTTGCGCTCCGCGCGCGAATACTGGCTCATGCCATTGGTCACCACCCGCCCCTCCTCCGAGGTGGCGGCGACCACCTGGCCGCCGGGGCACATGCAGAAGCTGTATACGGTGCGGCCGTTCTTGCAGTGGTGCACCAGCTTGTAGTCGGCGGCGCCCAGTTCCGGATTGCCCGCCTGCGCGCCAAAGCGGCAGCTGTCGATCATCGACTGCGGATGCTCGATACGGAAACCGACGGAAAACGGCTTGGCCTCGATGTACACACCGCGCCGGTGCAGCATGCGGAAGGTGTCGCGCGCGCTGTGGCCAATGGCCAGGATCACGTGATCGGTTTCGATGCGCTCGCCGCTGGCCAGCACCACCGCCTTGATGGCGCCGTCGGCGATCTCCACGTCGTCGACCCGGCTCTGGAAACGGAACTCGCCGCCCAGCGACTCGATGGTGGCGCGGATCTTTTCCACCATGCTCACCAGGCGGAAGGTGCCGATGTGCGGCTTGCTGATGTAGAGGATTTCCTCCGGCGCGCCGGCCTGGACGAACTCGGTCAGCACCTTGCGGCCGAGATGGCGTGGATCCTTGATCTGGCTGTGCAGCTTGCCGTCGGAAAAGGTGCCTGCGCCGCCCTCGCCGAACTGGACGTTGGATTCCGGATTGAGCTTGCCCTCGCGCCACAGCGCCCAGGTGTCCTTGGTGCGCTGGCGCACCGGCGTGCCGCGCTCCAGGATGATGGGCCGGAACCCCATCTGCGCCAGCAGCAGGCCGGCCATGAAACCGCACGGCCCGGTACCGATCACCACCGGGCGGCTGGAAAGCTCCGCCGGCGCCCGGGCGACATAATGGTAGGTGGTGTCCGGAGCGGGACCGACATGGTTGTCGGCGCGGAACTTCTGCAACAGCGCAGCCTCGTCCGCCACCTCCACGTCCAGGGTATAGGTGAACACGATGGCGTGGCGCTTGCGCGCGTCATAGCCGCGCCGGGCAATGGTGTAGCCGAGCAGCGCCCCCGCAGGGATGCCGAGCCGTTGCAGAATGGCCGTCCTGATGTCGGCCTCGGAGTGTTCGAGAGGGAGCCTGATTTCAGTGAGTCGTAACATGCATTTATCCGATACAGGCGGCGGGCGCCCCATAAAACGGCGTACATAGTAGCGTTTTTCGCCCGCTGCCGCAGGCGGCGGCGGGGCCTCCGGCAAAAAAACCACACACCGCGCATGGAAGCACAAAACAGACGGTGTGTTATGTTTTTTTCATGACCAGTCCTCACGCCTTTTCCGTGCTCCCCGCCGACCTGGTGTTCTACGCCAGTCCGCCGCACCAGTGCAGTTATCTGCCGGAGCGTGAGGCCGTCACCCTGTTCGCCGATCCCCATGCGTCCATGACGCCGTCCCTGTACAGCGTGCTGGCGGAGCTGGGGTTCCGTCGCAGCGGCAACTACGTTTACCGGCCGCGCTGCCCGACCTGCGACGCCTGCCGCCCGGCGCGGATCCCTGTCGCCGGCTTCGCGCCGGATCGCACCCAGCGCCGCACCTGGCAGCGCAACCGCGACCTCACCGTGTCCGTGCTCCCCGCCGAGTATCACGAGGAGCATTACCAGCTCTACCGTCGCTACATCCACAGCCGCCACGCCGACGGCGGCATGGACGTGGACGACCCGGCGCGCTACCTGGAATTCCTCGGCAGCCGCTGGATGGACACCCGTTTCGTGGAATTCCGCCTGCACGGGCGGCTGGTAATGGTGGCCGTCATCGACCTGATGAGCGACGGCCTGTCGGCGGTCTACACCTTTTTCGACCCGGACGAAGCCCGCCGCAGCCTGGGCACCTACGCCATCATGTGGCAGGTGGAGGAAAGCCGCTGGCGCAAACTTCCCTACGTTTACCTGGGTTACTGGATCGCCGAATCGCCGCGCATGGCCTACAAGCAACGTTTCCACCCCCTGGAGATCTACGGCGGCGGGGAATGGAGAGAACTAAAGCAGGAGGGCTGACAGCCGCTATACTCAAAGACAGCATGGCTTTCCCCGCCATGCAAAGGAGGCAACATGCTGAGCTTCGTCTATCAGCTGGCCCACACCTTCGAGCGGGAACACGGCTATCCGCCCAACCTGCTCTATCTGAACCACCGTCACTACAACGCCCTGCGGGCGGATCTCCCCACCGACAGCGAACAAGGCACCCTGCGTGATCGCCTGGGCATGGAGATCGTATTGACCGAGGAAGTGGTTCACCCGCACGTCGCCTGGACGCAACTGGCCTGGCAACAGGCCGCCGGCTGAGCGGGGGGCTTTTCCGACACCGGCCCGGCGGCCGGGGTAGCGGCATTGTCTCCCCGGTTCGCATAAATCTTTGCCTTGCAACGCGAAATAAGGCAAACTTGCGGGCTAACCATAGGCCAGTTGGGCAACGTCGCCCACCATCCCGGTTATTCCCTTTCGAGCGAGGCGCGAGCAACACCGTATGGCGAAGGAAGAAGGCATTGAAATGGAAGGCACGGTCATCGAGACCCTGCCCAACACCATGTTCCGCGTGGAGCTGGAAAACGGTCACGTCATTACCGCCCACATTTCCGGCAAGATGCGCAAGCACTACATCCGCATCCTCACCGGCGACAAGGTCACGGTACAGGTTACCCCCTACGATTTGACCAAGGGCCGCATCACCTTCCGCGCCCGCTAAAGGTCAGGCACGGGGAGCGACGCGCCGCGTCCGCATCCAGCGCCTCCCCGACCACCACAAAAAAACGCCCGACGGCATCGCCATCGGGCGTTTTTGTTTGCGGGGGCAGCCGCCGGTCAATGCACCGTCGCGGCCTCCTCCTTGCCTTCGAACTCGAAGCTCAGCTCACCGTCGTGCTCGGTCACCAGGACGTGGCCGCCGCCTTCCAGTTTGCCGAACAGCAGCTCTTCCGCCATGGGCTTCTTGAGCTTCTCCTTGATGACGCGTGCCATGGGACGGGCGCCCATCTGCGGGTCGTAGCCATTCTTGGCCAGCCAGCGGCGGGCAGCGGCATCCACGTCCAGGGTAACGCCCTTCTGCTCCAGCTGGGTCTCCAGTTCCATGATGAACTTGTCGACCACGTGCTTGATGTTTTCCTCGTCCAGCGGCTTGAACTGAATCACCGCATCGAGACGGTTGCGGAACTCGGGGGTGAACATGCGCTTGATCACCTCCATGCCGTCGGTGCTGTGATCCTGGTCGGCAAAGCCAATGGAACGGCGGCTGGTCTGCTCCGCACCGGCATTGGTGGTCATCACCAGGATGACGTTGCGGAAATCGGCCTTGCGGCCGTTGTTGTCGGTCAGCGTGCCGTGGTCCATCACCTGCAACAACAGGTTGAACACGTCCGGGTGGGCCTTCTCGATCTCGTCCAGCAGCAGCACCGCATGCGGGTGCTTGGTGATGGCCTCGGTGAGCAGGCCGCCCTGATCGAAGCCGACGTAGCCCGGCGGCGCGCCGATCAGGCGTGACACCGTGTGCCGCTCCATGTATTCGGACATGTCGAAGCGGATCAGCTCGATGCCCAGGATGCTGGCCAGCTGGCGCGTCACCTCGGTCTTGCCGACGCCGGTGGGCCCGGCGAAGAGGAAGGAGCCGATGGGCTTCTGCTCGGTGCCCAGGCCGGAACGGGCCATCTTGATGGCCGAGGACAGCGTGGTGATGGCCTCGTCCTGGCCGTAGATCATCAGCTTCAGGTCACGTTCCAGGTTCTTCAGGCCCTCGCGATCCGAAGCGGACACACTCTTGGGCGGGATGCGCGCGATCTTGGCCACCACCGCCTCGATGTCCTTCACTCCCAGGGTCTTCTTGCGCTTGGACACCGGCTGCATGCGCTGGTTGGCGCCGGCCTCGTCGATGACGTCGATGGCCTTGTCCGGCAGGTGGCGGTCGTTGATGTAGCGCGCCGCCAGCTCCGCCGCGGCACGCAGCGCCGCCTTGGTGTACTTGACGTCGTGGTGCTCCTCGAAACGGGACTTCAGCCCTTCCAGGATCAGCACGGTTTCCTCCACTGTCGGCTCCGGCACGTCGATCTTCTGGAAGCGGCGCGCCAGGGCGCGATCCTTCTCGAAGATGCCGCGGTATTCCTGGTAAGTAGTGGAACCGATGCACTTGAGGTCGCCGTTGGCCAGCACCGGCTTGATCAGGTTGGAGGCATCCATGGCCCCACCCGAGGCGGCACCGGCACCGATGATGGTGTGGATCTCGTCGATGAAGAGGATCGCGCCCGGCTCCTTCTTCAGCTGGGCCAGCACGGCCTTGAGACGCTTCTCGAAATCGCCGCGATACTTGGTGCCGGCCAGCAGGGCGCCCAGATCGAGGGAATACACGGTGCCCTTGGCCAGGATTTCCGGCACCTCGCCGTCGACGATCTTCTTCGCCAGCCCTTCGGCCAGCGCGGTCTTGCCGACGCCGGCCTCGCCGACGAACAGCGGGTTGTTCTTGCGGCGGCGGCACAACACCTGGATGGTGCGTTCGATTTCGTTGGCACGGCCGATGAGGGGATCGATCTTGCCCTGCTTCGCCAGCGCGTTGAGGTTGGAGGCATAGGCCTCCAGCGGCTTCTGCGCCAGATCGGCGCCGCCGTCCTCCTCGCTGGGACGGGCGGTTTCATCCTCGCCTTCACCGGTCAGCTTGGAGATGCCGTGGGAAATGTAGTTGACGATATCGAGACGGGTGATGTTCTGCTGGTTCAGGAAATACACCGCCTGCGATTCCTGCTCGCTGAACATGGCCACCAGCACGTTGGCGCCGTTGGCCTCCTTGCGCTCCGAGGCCTGTACATGGAACACGGCACGCTGCAACACGCGCTGGAAACCGAGGGTGGGCTGAATCTCGCGATCGCTGTCCGGCGGCAGCAGCGGCACGGTGTCCTCGATGAAGCCGACAAGGTCGTTGCGCAGCTGCTCCATATTGGCGCCACAGGCCTTGAGCGCGGCGACCGAGGTCGGATCGTCCAGCAGCGCCAGCAGCAGGTGCTCCACGGTCATGAACTCATGACGCATCTCGCGGGCCGCCTTGAAGGCCTGGTTGAGGGTAAACTCCAATTCTTTGGTCAGCATGGTCAGCCTCTCTTTGAGCCCTACTCGGCCTCCATGGCACACATCAACGGATGCTGGTGCTTGCGGGAGTAGCTGTTGACCTGCTGTACCTTGGTCTCGGCCACATCGCGGCTGTATACACCAGCAATCCCCTTGCCCTCAGTATGGACCGCCAACATGATGCGTGTAGCCGTCGGGCGGTCCTTGGCGAAAAAAATTTCCAATATGTGGACGACGAACTCCATGGGCGTGTAGTCGTCGTTCAGCAGCACCACCTTGTACATGGGCGGGCGCTTGAGTTGCGGGCGCTCCTCTTCGACCGCCAAGTTGCGGTGGTCACCATGCTGATGATCGCTGTCTGCCATATTTCCTTACCTGTACCTGTCCACGGTTACTAACATAAAGACTCGAGGGCCTGATTCCAAGCTTCGTCATTGTAACAAGTTGGGGCCATGACGATGTTAGAGCCTCCGGGGTGGGAAAAAATTCCACGCCGGGTGGAGGGGATAGTGGGGTATAGCCGGTAGTGGGGGCTCTGTTAGCTGTGAAAATGCATGTGCGCGGTGCACGGTGGTTTTGGGTGGGGGATTCCGGCCCCCTACTCCGGTGATGTGCGCTATCGCGCGGTTTAATTGGGTCGGG
>NPIF01000278.1_pt1 | contig 88639 bp, 70 predicted proteins | sample 8637461 | NCBI WGS metagenome assembly NPIF01 (sample SAMN07420641, study PRJNA396082) | bioreactor metagenome | isolation source: sample BR12 brine-fed electro-methanogenic bioreactor BR | place: Japan: Kochi | collected 2016-12-09 | reverse complement strand
ATTAAAGATATGCCATAATAAAAGTAGAAAGTAGTCCAAACACAACACCAGGGATGCTATCCCAGAAAGGGTTTTGCGTGAACAAACGACTGCTCCTCACTTTATTAGTTATCGTACTGCTGCTAACCCTCGCCCATCTTTTCTCCGAGAATTTACACCCGCTCCTTCACGACAGGTTTGACCTGGATCAGGAGGGTAATGTTCCCACCTGGTTCTCAACCATCCTGCTATACAGTATTGCCGGGATATCCTACCTTATTCTGGTCAATGTTGAAAGAACGGACGACTGTCGTAAAGAGACACTCTTTTGGGGCATGTTGTGCGCCGCCTTTCTTTTCCTCTCATTCGATGAAGCAGCGCAGATACATGAACTGCTGGATGACCTGCAACTAGTCAAATGGGTATTCGTTTACGCACCCTTCGTCATCCTATTCCTTTATTTCTACTTCTATTTCCTGTACTGCGAGAAATGCGAAAGGAGCTTTCGCAATTGGCTGACAGTCGGCATACTGCTGTATATCGGAGGGGGTTACCTGCTGGAGATGCTGACATACTTCCTACAGCCGCTGCCAGCGTACCTGGGTGAACTGGAACCATTATTCGAGGAAGTATCTGAAATGGTCGGGGCAGTCCTGATCCTGGTAGGAGTAGAAGCTCGCTGGCGTTTGGTCAAAGACTAGCAGAGATCTGTCCCGGATGCTCCCTACCTGCATAAGGGTGCGTTTTCGGCTACTTCAACCCAGTTATAGCGATCGCTGCGGTAGGAATGGTAACTGTGGTCTTCCAGGATCTCGTAGTCCATATCAAAAAGCGCGTTGAATACCAACCGGAAAGTATTGACTGAATTGGTCGTTGGATAGTACTGCTGGTAATCCTGACCGGGTAAATAGACCGCGTACAGTATCTTCATGCGCTGTGCAGGCTCCCCGAATTCATCATTGGAATGGTCTGCCTGGATGATGATAGCTGCTTCCCCATTGCTCTCCAGCATGATCTTCTCAATGATCTCCTGTAAGCGATTGTTCATGAACTGCACCGCCTTGATATAGCCCGCATTCCCATATTCTGCTGTGATAGCCGAAAAATATTTTCCACGATAAAAAGCATCTTCCTCAATAAAGGTGCCATCTTCATTGAATACAAAGGGTCCATGCGGTGTTTCGACATGCGCAAAGACGAACTTGGGGCCTTCCATCTGGATCACCTCATCTTCCAGTGTATCCAGGATGAATTTCTGGCGCAGATAATGCTCTTTCACCGGAGAATAGAGCTGCTGTGAGAAGAGATCCTGCGTCTGTTGGTTGAACTCCACCAACGCGCGCAGCATGCTGTTCATGACCAGGATGCTTTCGAACGGGCGCAGGTAAGGTGAGGTGAGGCTGAATTCAAACTCATAGAACACATCTGCATCCTGGTAATCCCAGTGAACATCCTCAAATGAGATCACCCTATAGCCCATGTCTTCGAATTGATCACGCACCGCATTGTGCACGATGTAATCGTTGGTTCCGCCATCGTAATATTGTTCAGGACTGGCAAATTCTTCCACATAATTCATCTGCATAAGGGATGGAAGCGTCAGCATGGTATGCGCATAACTGCTGCGCGCACAATCAGCGACATAGAAACCCTGCGCTCGCAGCCAGTCCAGGAATTGGGTGTTGTCGAAGCCATAATCCTGAAAAAGCTGGTCCGCTCTGCCGTAAGCATCCGGGATGATGTAATACACATCCGGAAGATCATCATTTACTACCACCGTCCCCACAGTGGATGAATTCTCGATCAACTCTTCTCGTGGGCTGCTTTGGGCGCGCAAATAGAAAATGATGTTCAACATTGGCATCAAGAGCAGGATGATCCCGAACAGGTTGAATAGCATGGTAAAACGAGAGAAATCACTTTTTGTTCGACCAAAACCCCACCAGATCAAACCCAGTGCTACCAGGAACAGTGGTAACAAAAAGCGATGGCGAGCTAAAGTTGGAGCAGTTTCTTTAAGGACTCCATATACCAACCCGTATAGGAAGAAAAAGAAAAATGCAGTGGAGACGATCAGTGCATTTCTTCGTAGGTTTCTTGTAAAAATAGAGAGGATGCCAAAACATAGAAGCGCAAGGATTGTCACAACGAGGAAGGGACGAGTGATGTCCTCCACGAACACCTCAGAAATATTCTGCGCGAACAGCGCTACCACAAAATAGGCCGGGATGAGGATCAGATGAAATGGAACCTTTTTGAGCATTTTTCCCTCACAGTAGATTTTGACATACAGGATAATTAATAAGTTAGATTATAATACCTACTTGTAGCACGTATGTTTATAGATTGAAGGAGAATTAGAATGGGTTATCTCGATCCTGGCTTCTTTGGCTTGTTATCGCAGATCGGAACTGCATTGTTGCTGGTATTTGTGTCTGCATTCACTTTTTTCTCTAAACCGATAAAAAAGTTTTTCCATAAAGTGTTCCACAAGGAAACACAAGAAGAAGACGATCCATCCCAAGACAAATAAATTTACCCAGGACCTACCATGCCAGAATATCTTAGTGCTATGCGCGACCCGGTGGGGGTGACTGTACGCAAGGATGAACGTATACTACGCGGTATCCGTGAAGAATTTGCCCCTTTCTATCAAGACCTTTTAACACAAGATCATATACAAAAACTATTGGGGAAGAGCCTCATTCAAACCAGCATCAGCACTGATAGTCTACCCGGCTACGGACTGACCCTGGAGCACCCGCTCATCTCACCACGCAGTTATGCCTATGAATGGCCGCTGACCATGCTCTTTGATGCGGCTTTATTGACCCTTGACCTATGCCTGGAACTCAATCGGCACGGGAACATCCTTAAAGATGCCAATCCCTGGAATATCCTCTTTCAGGCTGCCCAACCTACCCTGGTGGATTTCACCTCCATCATGCCCAACGAGGATGACATCTTGTGGGTGGCATATGACCAATTCATGCGTACCTTCTTCTTCCCCCTCTTGGTAGGTGCGGTCAGTAATGGGAACACGGTCCGCGCTATGCTGCTATCCAACCAGGATGGGCTCACACCGCAGACCACCGCATCACTACTACCCCGGTCTGCACGCGTTAAGTATCCCTGGCTGCAAACACGTCTATACATCCCTCTGCGGTTAATGAACATGCTGCACAAGACCGGGCAGGATAAGGAAATCCAGCGCTATACAAAAGGACGCCAATATTCACTCGAACAACGCGAAACCTTTTTATTTAAATTAAAGAAAGATATCCTCTCGCTCGAACCAAAACATGGTCAATCCATGTGGTCGCAATATTATCAGGATATGAACTCCTTCTTCTCTCCCGATCAATTCCAGGAAAAGCAGCGGATGATCGCAAACCTGCTGGATACATACCAACCCAAGACGGTGGTGGACATGGGCTGTAACGTGGGCGGTTATTCTATCCTGGCGGCACAGAGCGGCGCAAAAGTGGCCGCGTTCGATACAGATGAGGACTCGATCAGCATGCTGTACCGCCTGGCTCTGGAGAAAGAACTGGACATTCTCCCACTGGTAGGCAACGTTCTCTATCCCTCACCAGCTGCCGGATGGCGCGCGTGTGAGTTCCCCAGCATGCCAACTCGCTTGCACGCGGAGATGGGTTTTGCGCTGGCGTTGGAGCACCACCTTGCCATCACCCAGAACCAGACCTTTGAACGCATCGTGCAAACCATGGATGAGTATTGTGAAAAATGGTTGATCACTGAATTCGTTCCCATTAATGACCCGCGCGTACAGGAGCTGCTACTCACCAGCCGCCGCGATATGAGCTGGTACACGCTGGACAATTTTATTTCCGCACTCAAAAAGAGCTACGCTCGTGTCGATACTTTCCCATCCCACCCGCAAGGTCGTACTCTCTGCGTTTGTGAAAAATGAAATAATTTCAACCAATTTCTGCCTTTTGTTGACTCCACACGAATCTCCTATAAAATAAAGCCTATTAAAACCATTCCAAAGAGGAGAACCTGATGAAGAAGATTGCAAGATTGGTCCTGGCGATCGGTATAGCGTTGTTGAGTGCCTGCTCTGCCCTTGCCCCCGAACCAACACCGACCCCCACCCCCATTCCCCCTACCAGCACCCCCATCCCGACCCCAACCGCCACCCCGCTGCCGCCCAGCGCCTGGCGCGATACTTGGACAGTCTGGAAGGGTGAAGAACGTGAAGAAATAACAATGGACTTCAAAGTAGTAGACAACAACCTGACCACTACCTTTGTCTCAGCTGAGGGCGATGAGATTGATGTAGAAGCTATCATCTCCGAAGATGAGAAAACAATTACAGGAACATGGAGCAGTAAAGATGGCAGTTCTGGATCTATCCATGCACGATTATCAGAAGATGAAAATCAATTGGTCGGTAACTTATCCGGTGAAACTCCAATTTGTGCTTCTAAAGCTGGTGCAGAAATGCCAGATCCATGCGGTCTTAATTGGTCCGGGGAATGGCAGGTCTGGCTGGGCCCCGATCAATATAACTCCACCGTGGTTTACATTCAGGAAGGCGATAGTGTAACTGGACAGGCAAAATCAGCACAGGGTTATCGCTACGACTTCAAAGGTCTAATCAATGAAGATGGCTCTATAGCTACAGGAACATGGAGCGCTATGGTGTTGGGAGGTGAATTTGAGGTATATATGGCAGATAATATGATCCAATTCAGCGGCAATCTGGATGGAGAATTTCCGCTGTGCGGCGCTCGTTGGGGTGCTCCAAAACCGGATACCTGCCTGGTACCCTAGATAAATAACCAGTTTATTTTAAAAGAGTGCGCAGATTGCGCACTCTTTTTCTATATGCAACTCATCTATATGCAATATTACTATTGACTTAATGCATATAGTGTGATATTTTAAGCAGGAGGAAATATATGCCATACGGAAGACATGGAAGAGGGCGCGGGCAGCGCGGAGGTTTTCGCATGCTCGACCCAATCATCTTGCTAGCCCTTCATCGTGAACCCGTACATGGGTACATGTTGATGGAATACCTGGCTTCATATGGAGCCGGGCACAGAGATATCAGTGTGCTCTACCGTAATCTACACCGCATGGAGGAAGCCGGATGGGTTACTTCCTCACAGCAGCAAGAAAGCAGCCAGGGGCCACCACGGCGTGTCTATCAGATCACGCCACAGGGTGAACAAGTGCTGCAGCAATATATTTCCGATCTGGAACAACGCCTTGTTGATCTGCAAAAGATCATCCACGATTACAAGGCGCATATGAAAGACCATCATTCCGGGTGAAAGGAGGCAATTATGCCAAGAAGAGATGGAACAGGACCGCAAGGTGAGGGATCCCTGACGGGTCGCGGGATGGGCAATTGTGCTGAACCAACAAATCCAACATCCGCTCAGACCTCAAATACAACCACCAACCAGGGCGTTGGGGTTGGACGAAGAGGCTTTTGGAACCGACTGGGCCAGCGCCGTCGTGCGCGCAATGGCCGCAGATAAGAATGAACAATCTGATTGATTAATTGAAAAAAAGGAGAAATACAAATGCCAGCAGGAAATGGGACTGGACCAGAAGGGAATGGTCCGATGACTGGAAGAGGGATGGGGTATTGTGCCGGATATCCACATGCAGGTTATCAATATGGCGGCTGGGGACATCGCAGATGGCACGCCTTTGGGAGAGGTAGAGGGTATCGCAACCGCTTCTTCCCAGGCGGCTATGGATTTGGACGTCGATACGGCCCTGGATACGGGTATGCAGCCGCTCCTGCACAACCCCCATCACCAGTCGAAGAAGAGCAGGTACTCAGCGAACAGGCAGCCTGGTTGCAGGACCAATTGGAACTGATCCAGGAACGCTTGAAGACTATCAAAGATAACAAACCCACGAGCGAAGAGTAATCTCTTCGCTCCATCCCACATTACGAGGTATATGATGAAAATATGTTTTTGTGCGCAAGGCAACAGCAAAGAGGATGCACTCAGCCCCGTTTTCGGTCGCTGTCCCTTCTTCCAGATCTATGACGAGGAGTCACAGACATACACGGTCATGGAAAACACAGCCAAACAGGAATCGCATGGTGCTGGTATAAGCGCCGCACAAAGCCTTTTGGATGCGAAGGTCGATGTACTTCTCACCAATGCATTAGGTCCCAAAGCCAAGCAGGTACTGGATACCAGTGAGATCAAGGTATATAAACAAGCGGGTGAATCTGTCGAAGATGCCCTAACCTTATTCCGTGAAGATAAATTAGAATTACTTTAATACTATTACCAAATGGAGATCAAAATGAGAATTGCCGTTTCGTCAAATGACAATAAAGGAATGAACAGCACTGTAAGTGAACATTTCGGTCGTTGCCCCTTCTTCACCATCATCACCGCAAAGGAAAACGTTGTAGAAAAGACCGAGGTGATCGAGAATCCCTTCTTCCAGGGACACCAACCCTTTGAGATCCCCAATTTTCTCAAATCACAGAACATTGATGTCATCATGACCCAGGGAATGGGTGGCAGAGCGATTGGTTTCTTCAAAGATAATGATATCCAACCCGTGACCGGATGCCGCGGTACCGTCAAGGAAGTTCTGGACAACTACTTTGAAGGGAATGCCAGCGATGCTGCCCCATGCAAAGATAGCGGCGAACATCACCACGGATAGCGATATCGATACATGCAGATCGTTATAGCCAGCGGGAAAGGTGGCACCGGTAAAACCAGCGTGGCGGTTAATCTTGCCACTGCCCTGACCGAAAGCCACCCCAACGCTCTCACTTTTTTAGATTGCGATGTAGAAGCGCCCAACGCGGCGCTCTTTCTACGTCCTTCATTTCATAAAACCTTCTCTGTCGAGCATCTCATCCCAGAAGTGGATGAAGCTCTTTGTGACCACTGCGGAGCATGTGCGAAATTCTGCCAATTCAATGCCCTGACCGTCACAGCCAACCAGGTTCTCTTCTTTCCAGAACTCTGCCATGCCTGTGGTGGGTGCACATTGGTATGCCCGCAGAAAGCCATCCATGAGATCCCAGCCAGCATCGGGATCATTCGCTCCGGTGACAGCAGCGGCATCCGTTTTTCTCATGGAGAATTACAGATCGGTTTGCCCAGTCCGGTTGGCATCATCGAGCGCATGCTGAAAGATCAGGAAATATATCTACAAGCTCAGGAACGGCACGACAACATCACCATCGTTGATGCTCCTCCGGGAGTTTCCTGCCCGGTCGTTGCCACGCTGGACGGCGCTGATTTTGTTATCCTGGTGACCGAACCCACCCCATTCGGCTTGCATGATCTCAAGCAAGCAGTACAGCTTGTTCGGGACGAGATGCACCTTCCAATGGGTGTGGTCATCAACAAGGATGGCGCCGGGGATGATCAAGTTGAGCTGTACTGCCAGCAAAATGACATCGCTATCATCGGACGTATACCCTACTCACGCAGTATTGCCGAGGTCTATGCACGCGGTGAACTCCTGGTGAATACGAAACCAGAATATAAAGAGATATTTCTAGGTATCTGGAACACCATTCAACAAATGCAAAACGATACGGGAGTACAAGCCTGATGCAAATTTCCATCCTCAGCGGCAAAGGCGGCAGCGGGAAGACCTCCCTCACCGCCGCGCTCATCACCCTCATGGCAAAAGAGCATCCCCTCATCTTGGTCGATGCAGACGTGGATGCCTCCAACCTGGATCTGATTATCCCAAGTGATAAACAAAACGAATATGATTTTTTAGCCGGAAAAGTAGCACAGATCGATCCCGATAATTGCATTGCCTGTGGAATTTGTGAAAATGTTTGCCGCTTTGGTGCAGTCGAATATGACGCACAGGCTGAACAGCCCTACCACATCGATCCCATGCACTGCGAGGGTTGTGCGGTATGCGCGCACGAATGTCCTCAAGAGGCGATTGCTCTCATTTCGCGGCAAGATGGGGTCTGGTTCCATTCAACAAGTCCATATGGGAATTTCTTCCACGCCCACCTTTACGCCGGACACGAGAATTCTGGCAAACTGGTCGCCACCATCCTGACCGCAGCACATGAACACGCGGAAAATGATGATAAACGCCTTATCATCGTTGATGGACCTCCCGGAATAGGCTGCCCGGTGATCGCCACCTGCACACAGACCGATGCCGCGATCATTGTCACCGAACCGACACCCTCCGGCATCCATGATATGCTGCGCATTCTGGACACCACCCAGCATTTCAAGAAACCCTCCTATGTCATCATCAATAAGGCTGACCTGCATCCTGAGAACGCACACCAGATCGAAGACGTCTGCCAGCAGCGGCAAGTACCCGTCCTTGGCAGCATCCCTTTTGATCCCCAGTTCAATAAGGCGATGGTGCAAGCTCAACCGATCACAACGTACGCCCCGGAATCCCTATCCAGCCAATCGATCGTGAAAATATGGCATAATCTTCAACAAGAATTGAATGACTTCTACGCCTAGCAAATAGCAAGGCTACAACCAGGAGGTTATGCTGTATGCCCGCTCTATCCGTTTATATTCCGGACGCTCTTGATGAGGAATATTATCGCCTGCTGCGCAATCAGGTTGACCCTGCTATCCAAATTTTTAATAGTGATGATCCGCCCGACGATGTTGACGTCCTGGTAGAAGGCAAGCCTGATCCCGCATGGCTGCGTAAATACTCCTCACTACAAGCGCTGATCATACCCTATGCAGGCGTACCAGACAGCACGCAAGCCCTGATGCGCGCTCACCCAAAAATTCGCGTGTATAACCTGCATCACAACGCCCAAGCTGTCGCAGAACACACACTGGCTATGCTGCTGGCGCTGCAGAAGAATCTCATCCCGATGCATAACGCGCTCGCGCAAGGGGATTGGACGCCGCGCTATCAGTCTGGCGCACATGGGATGCTGCATGGTTCAACCATCCTCATGCTTGGCTTCGGGGCAATTGGACAGGCCATCGCCAATTTGCTAGAGCCCTTTGATGTTTCCATTCTTGCGGTAAGAAAAAATCACAGGGTTGAAACCAACCCCGGCAGGGATAACTCCAAATTCTTCACAATTGACTCTCTGCATGATCTGCTGCCCAACGCTGACTTCCTGATCATCACTCTTCCGCTTACCCCCAGCACACAACATCTCATCTCCACACGCGAGTTGGCTCTCCTCCCCTCCCATGCGCGCATCATCAATGTTGGGCGCGGGGCTGTCATCGAACAACGTTCACTCTACAGCGCCCTGCGCAGCAAGAAGATCGCGGGGGCAGCCCTGGATGTCTGGTACAACTATCCGGAAGATATCCTCAGCCGCAAAAACACCCACCCCGCAGACCTTCCTTTCCATGAATTGGACAATGTTCTGCTCAGCCCTCATAAAGCCGGAGGATTGGCGATGAAAGAGGTTGAGGAACTGCGCATGCAGCACCTGGCAGACGTGCTCAATCGTATCTTGCAGAAAGATGAGACACTGATCCCTGTAAACATCGAAGCAGGATACTGAGTTCATGCCATAATATGGGTATACCCGAAAGGAGGAGCATGGGCCTGGAGAATAGCAAGACCGCCATCTGGTGGATCCGCCGCGACCTACGGCTGCATGATAATCAGGCTCTAACAGCAGCAACGGAAAGCCATGCGCATGTCATCCCCGTTTTCATCCTGGATGAAACACTCCTCAAGAATTCCAACCCCGCTCGAAACGCCTTCCTCTTTGCCAACCTCTTTCATCTAGATCAGGCGCTGCGCCAGCGCGGAAGTCGCTTGATCTTGCGCCGCGGAGACCCAATAAAATGCCTGGTTGACATGTACCATGAATGCAGCGCCGACGCAGTTTTCGCCGAACGCGATCACACCCCTTATGCAAAAAAACGAGATCAGCGGGCAGCGCAAGCCCTGCCATTGCAGCTGCTCCCCGGTGTTTCTATCGCACCACCCGAGAGCATCCTTAAATCGGATCAAACCCCATATACGGTCTTCACTCCTTACGCTCGTCGTTGGAGAGATATAGTAGTTCCCATACCTCCCCTACCAGCCCCTGAGCATCTTCCATTAAGTATTGATCTGCATTCCGAAACCATCCCCGCACACAGAACGCATGCGCTCTTTCCAGCCGGAGAGAACGCAGCAAATGAACAATTTGAAGCATTCCTTGCCCGCCCGATCCATGAATATGCCGATAAGCGTGATCTTATGGGCATACCTGGAACATCTATGCTCTCCCCCTATCTCCACCTGGGCATTCTCTCTATACGATATATCTATACGCAAGCCATGAATATTATATATAAAGATATTCCTGATGAAGATAAAAAAGGGGTGCAAACCTGGATCAATGAGCTCATCTGGCGCGATTTCTATATGATGATCCTGCATCATTTCCCGCACGTCCTGCAAGGCGCTTTCCATGAGAAATACGATCGCATCATCTGGCGTGATGACAAGGCAGACCTGCAAGCCTGGCAGGATGGACTAACCGGATATCCCATTGTCGATGCTGCCATGCGTCAATTGAAGCACACCGGTTGGATGCACAATCGGGCGCGCATGATCGTGGCATCCTTCCTATGCAAAGACCTGCTCATCAACTGGCAGTTGGGAGAGGAATGGTTCATGCAGAACCTAATTGATGGAGATACAGCCGCCAACAACGGCGGATGGCAGTGGTCTGCTGGAACAGGAACGGATGCCGCCCCCTATTTCCGTATCTTCAATCCCATCACACAGAGCAAGAAATACGACCCTGAAGGGATCTATATTCGCAAGTGGCTGCCGGAATTAAGCGATATCCCCAACAAGTATATTCACACACCCTTTGAGCTGTCACCATCACAACAAAAAGAATATGGATGCCAACTTGGAAAGCATTACCCCCAGCCCATTGTCGATCACGCAACCGCGCGCACGCTTGCCCTGGCAGTGTACAAAGCAGCGATCAAAGGTCCTGCCTAATCCAGATAATCCGGTTTGGGAGGTCTTTTTTGATTACCATACACAAGATGATCCGCCCAAGCCATCCATCGTTGGTGCGGTCCCTTGATGCAAGCAAATTCTGCCATGATCTTGTGGAAAATGGTCGGTGGTTTGGTCCATGGGCACACCGACATGCACGCGCCACAATCCGTCTGGTTCACCGCCCAATACGCATAGCACTTCTTCTCATCCAACTTCCATTTCATGACCCCGTTGTATTCGCATTTGGAGCCAAATGGAATAGCACCCACCGGGCAATGCTGCGCACATAGCTCGCATTGTTCGCAGAAAGATTGCACTCCGATGTCAATAGGCTCATCATGCGTCAATGGCATATCTGTGGTGACCACTGAAAGACGCAGTCCCAATCCATATTGTTTGGTCAGTAGGTATCCTGCGCGCGAGAGTTCACCCAGCCCACAATCCACCGCAATGGGCACCGGCAAGACCTGGTAATTACCAAAATGGTGGGCGCGAGCGGAATACCCCCATTGACGGATGATGGACGCCACCTGCACCGCGACCCATGCGCTGCGCGCATACCCTTTGGCGGTCGCCAACAATTCCGGAAAATGAGGCCCCTGCTGCATCAGCGCATAATCCATGTGGAAACCCATCGCAATCGCATTGGTGTGTTTCTGTAGATCAATTGGAGTACCACGTTTGAGGAAACCTTCTCGATCGCCCCTGTTGCTGCCAACGTTGGTATAAACCCATTCCTGCTTCAGAGCAGCCATCCCCACCAGGTCAGCCCCCATGAACCTGGCGATCCCCTTCAATTTCTCGCTGGCTCGTTTTGGTGCCAGATCAACTTTATCTGGATTCACCTCTCCATCCACAAAATCCTCGGTGCTGATCTTGTCCAGCACCCAGAATTGTGAATCAAAGAGAGGGGTATCAACTTTTCCAGTGGCTCCCAGATGAAGGCGGTTGGATAGATTTCTATAGAATGGAAGTTCATCCGCATGATCTCTAAAGTACTCCTGTGCATATGGATGTTCTTCACCGAAATAGCGCAAAAGGTCGTGAACAGCAAACACAGTATCACGCTCATCAAAGCGCCTGATCTTCTTATCCTTTGTGTCCGTATGAAGAGACTGTGATGTACTCATATCGATATCCTGTTCAATCCAGGATCATTCTGGAATCGAGCGCAACCACCCCTTCCCCGCGAGGCATTACTTTCAGGGGGTTGATCTCGATCTCTTTTATCTGGGGAATAGCGATGGAAAGCTCCGCCAACGCTTTGAGGACATGCACGAGAGAATCGATATCATATTCCACTCCGCGCAAACCGTTCAATATTCTGCCTGCGGCTGTTTCCATGATCATTTCTCTGATCTCCTCCTCAGCCAAGGGGGCGATGCGGAAACTGACATCCTTGAAGGCTTCCACATAGATACCACCCATTCCAAACATCAGCATCGGACCGAAGTTGTCATCCCGTTTCATGCCCACAATGACCTCTTCTCCGCCTTGGTACATTTTTTCTACCAGCACACCTTCGATTTTTGCGTTGGGGACATTCTTGTGGACATCACGCATCATTGCCTGATAATCCAACTCCAGCTGCTGGTCATCCTGAATATTCAAACGGATCCCACCAGCATCTGATTTGTGCAGTATGTCATCCGAAACGATCTTGAGCACCACGGGATAGCCGATCTGTTGTGCATACTGCCTGGCAGCATCCAGATCGTTCAACACAGCCCCTTTTACATTCGGTATCCCCGCCAGTTCCATTAATGGGCGCGTATCGGCTTCCCCGATCTGTTTTCGTTCTCCGAGCTGCTGCATGTATTCATGCGCTTTCTCATGATATGCAGGCTTACCAACTTTGGAGTCCAGCGGTGGTCGTTTTTGCACCTCTCGATAGTTCCGCATGGCACCCAACACCTGCCCCACATCTTCAGGATAATCAAGAACCGGGATCTTGTTTTCATGCAGAAGATGTTTCGCATCAGCGATACTGTGTTTGCCGACCAGGCAAGCCAGTGTTGTCAACCCGCTATCTTTGGTCTCGTTCACAAAAGCTTCTGCCACTGCCAGTGGATTGACCAGTGCCTGCGGCACCAATACAGGAAGCAATACTCCTGCCTGGCTGTGATCGATCGTGGTACGGATCGCGTGAGCGTATTCATCCTCATTGGCACCACCCAGCATATCGATGGGATTCATGGTCTGTGCAGATGGATTCAATTTTTCCGCCAATTTCACCTGCACTTCTTCATTCAGCGTTTCCAGTTTGATACCCTGGGCATCCATGCTGTCTGAGAGCAATGCCGCCGGGCCACCGGCATTGGTGAAGATAACCGCACGGTCGTTCTTTGGCAATGGTTGCAGATCAAGAGCAAGTGCAGTTTGCAGTAGTGAGCGTAGTGAGTTGACCTCGATCACGCCCGCTTGTTTGAGTGCGGTGGTATATGCAGTCCGCGAACCCGCCAGTGAACCAGTATGCGAAGAAACAGCTTTTGCTCCTGATTCACTCTTGCCTGCTTTCAGCAGAACAATGGGTTTCTTGCGCGTTACCTCTCGTGCTACTTCTAAAAAGCGAGCACCATCCCGGATCGATTCGACGTATGCAGCGATCACGCTGGTATTGTCATCGTGCACCAGATAATCCAACATATCCGTTTCGGTCACATCCATTTCATTGCCCAGGCTGATGAGGTGCGAAAAACCAATTCCTTCATCCAGAACGTGATCCACCACCCCGCCGCAAACCGCACCAGATTGGGAAACAAAAGCAATGCCACCTGCTTTGGGCAATCCCTTGATAAAGGTCGTGTTGAGTCCAGAATGGATGTTCACGTTTCCTACACAATTCGGACCGATGATACGAATCCCGTATTGTTCCGCGACCTGCATCAACTCCACTTCACGTTGTTTTCCTTCGCTTCCCAGCTCTTTGAAGCCGCCGGATATGATGATGCAAGCTTTAACGCCTTTCTCACCACACTGCTTTAAGACATCCAGCGTCATGGATGCGGGCAGGATGATCACTGCCAGATCAACAGCTTCAGGCACATCCAGGATCGTTTTGTAACATTGGTACCCCAGGATCTCATCAGATTTTGGATTGATGGGAAAAACGCTCCCTTTATAACCATATTGACTGATGTTCTTGAGCACTCCATAACTCAATTTTCTGGGATTAGAGGATGCCCCAACAATAGCAACGCTCTCTGGTTCAAAGAAATATTTCAAATTAGCCTGCATGCGATTCTCCTGGACGTTAATGCATGAATTTAACCACAGCTCATCGGTAACGCGCTAGTTCTATTAGAAATTGATTTTCATATGATTGTCACTACTTTGCTTGGGAATACGCGGCAGCAGCCAATTGAGGTATGCCCGCACACTGCGAGTCTGCATTAACACACGCCCAGGTCCTTGCATATCAACAACCAGTCCCTCTCCACCCAACAAGGTCGATTTCAAGCCCCCCACCATGCGCACCTTGTACTGGAGATTCTCATCAAAAGCCACCAGGTGGCCTGTATCAACTGTAATGCGTTCACCAGCAGCCAGGTTCAATTCTTGGATCGCGCCATAGCTTGACAGCACCAAAGTGCCGCTTCCAGAGCAGCGCAGCATGACCAGACCTTCGCCACTGAAGAAAGTTTTCGCACCACCCCATTTCGTTGAGGTATCTACGTTTTCAGAAGAAGCCAGAAATGAGCCGGATTGGACCAGTAAAGGCTGTTCCAATTCAAGGGTGAAGACATCTCCAGGCAGGGTTGGGGCAAACATGATATTTCCACCCTTTCCTCCGGCCTGAAAACGGTTTATGAAGAACGATTCTCCTCCCAGCACAGCGCGTCCCAGGGATTTCAACAGACCGCCTTGCATACGTGTCTCGATCTGTACATCCGATGACATGCTCACCATGGCGCCTGTTTCCGCGATGATGGTCTCATTGGGTGAAAGTGCAACTTCTGCCATCGCATACGATGGCTGGTGTTTGATGGTTACTTGCATTCCTGCCTCCTTTTAATATCTCGTTCCATTATAACCATGAACTTGTCGGCTAGCTGTCGACTAGTCAATTTGTTTACTTTGTGATAGACTATTGCACGGTTAGTTAGTTGACTTCAGTTAACTACCTTTCCGCTCTTGACTGCACTTACGGTGTTGTTCAGGGGCATACCCAGGGAAAGGAGGAATCCTTATGCGTACATATGAGATGGTTGTTATCATCCATCCCGATCTTGATGATGAGGCAGTGAATGAATCATTGGACAAGATCAAAGGTTGGATCAAAGCTGGAAATGGCACGATTACAGAAGTTCAGGAATGGGGAAAGAAGCGTTTGGCCTATCCGATCCAGAAACAATATGAAGGCTTGTACTATCTATTGAATCTCGAGTTGGATCCTGCCGAGAACGAAGAACTTGAACGCAATATCCGCATTCTAGAACCTGTCATGCGTTATATGTTAATCGCAAAATAAGCAAAACGGAGTTTTAGAATGAGCCGCAGTCTTAACAAGGTAATGATTATTGGAAATCTCGGAAGAGATCCTGAGATGCGCTACACACCCTCAGGCAAACCAGTAACCACATTTTCAGTCGCAACGAACCACGTTTGGAACGACATCAATGGTCAGAAACATTCTGAGACTGAATGGTTCAACATAGTATGTTGGAATAATTTAGCAAAGTTCTGCAAAGACCATTTACTAAAAGGTGATCGTGTTTATGTAGAAGGTCGCCTGCAAACAAGACGCTGGGAAGATCAAGAAGGAAACCAACGTACCAGCATCGAGATCGTTGCCTCAGAGATGATGACCCTTAGCAACTCTGCGTCATCCAGTGATGATGATCTGGAAAAAATGCAAGAATTTGAGTAAAAACCATTAGAAAGGAAAAATCATGGCTGAAGAATCAAGAAATTCCTCAGGTCGCAGACAGAATTCAAGATTTCGGTCAGGTGGCAACCGCCGCTATTATTCACGACCAAAATTCTGCCAATTTTGCGCTGATAAAACACAGGAAATTGATTACAAGAATATTGAACTGTTGAAACGCTTCATCACCGAAGACGGTAAGATCCGCTCTCGCCGCCAAACCGGTACCTGCGCCAAACACCAACGTGCATTAGCCACAGCGATCAAACGCGCACGCCACGTTGCCCTACTGCCATTCATCGGCGGTACCTGGCATAGAAACAGTCGATAATAATAACGGAGCGTCGTAATGACAACCAAGAAAAAATCAGAAGATAAAGAAAGAAAACCGGTAAACCGCAGTCTTAAAGAACAGCAAAACTCTAAACGCCTGGTGATCGCTTTCATTATCTTTGCTGTGGTCGTAGTGGGACTGATCGGCTATGCCTTCTTATACGACAAGGTGTTGAAATTCAACAAACCGGTCGCACTTGTAGGCGGAAATGAAATTGATGGCGGTTATTTCAACCAGCGCGTACGCCTGGAAAGAAATTCATACGTCCTTCAATACAACATGATCGCCGCTCAGGCAGTGCTGGTCATGGAAAACCAGGATTATCTTGAATATTATTCTCAACAGCTCAACCAGCTGTTATCCATCCTGGACGACCATGAATATTTTGGAGAATATATCCTCGATAATCTCATCGATGAAGAAATCTTGCAGATCAAGGCAAAAGAACTCGGTATCACTGTGAGTGATGAAGAGGTCGATACTTTAATGCAGGAATTGTTCGAATATTATCCAGAAGGTACTCCAGCACCGACCGAAGTGTATCAGCTTCAACCAACTTCAACCCTCACCAGCCAACAGGAAACGCTCATTGCTCCTGCAGCGGTGGAAGAAGAAGTAGTCGAAACCCCAACCCAGGAGGCTGCAGTTGAGCCTACTGATGTTGAGGTCGATGAAGATGCACAACCTGCTGATGTTGAGGATGAGGAAGCAGTGGAACCCACTGTCGAAGCCAGCCCAACGGCCACAGAAGCTCCACCAGAACCCACTGCAACAGAAGCAGCGCCTGAGAACACACCAACCGCATACCCAACTCCCACGGTTTACACCGAAGAGCTTTACCAGGAGAATTACCAAGAGTACGTGACCAACCTGGATGGTATCGGTGTCAGGGAAGATACACTGCGTGTTTATATCAAGAATTATCTCACCCGCCAAAAAGTATATGATGCGATCGTGAGTGAAGTGCCCCGCTTCCAAGATCAGGTATGGGCACGCCACATCCTGGTCGATTCACAAGATGAAGCCATCGCTGTCATGAATCGCTTGGCAGGTGGAGAGGATTGGAATGCAGTATGCACCGAGGTAACCCTCGACCAATCCGATCAAGAGATGTGCGGTAACCTGGGATGGTTCGCAAAAGGTCAAATGGTAGCTGCTTTTGAGGATGAAGCATTCCGCCTCGATGTCGGCGAAACCAGCAATCCTGTTGAATCCTCCTTTGGCTGGCACATTATCCAGGTATTGGGACATGAAGAACGTGAGATCGAATTGGACTATGACTACGAACGAATTCAAAGCAACACCTTCGACGTCTGGTTCCAAGAAGCCAAATCCGAGATCGAGATCACAATAAATGATATCTGGAAAGACCACGTCCCCACAGAACCCAGCGTTGCGCTAGATATGCGCGTGAACTAGTCTGCAGGGATATCAATAAATACTAAAAAGGAGCTGACAAAAATCAGCTCCTTTTTTTATTATTCCTTCTCAACGAATAAACTACTCGACCATTTCATCGGTCAATTCTTCTAACTTCAAGGAGATCAATTGGCTGGCTGAATCACGTCCCATTGTGACCCCATAGATAACGTTCGCCAATTGTACAGTATTTCGGTTATGGGTGATGACGATGAACTGGGTACGATCACTCAACTCTTTCATCAACTGTCCCAGGCGCACAACGTTCGCCTCATCCAACATGGCATCCACCTCATCCAACACACAGAATGGTGTCGGTGAAATGCGCAACAGCGAGAATATGAGTGCGATCGCAGTCAAGCTGCGCTCACCACCCGACAGAAGCGCCAACTCCTGTTTGCGTTTTCCAGGAAGGGTTGCTTCGATCTCAATTCCAGTATCAGTGATGTTCTCCTCGTCCACGATCACCAATTTTGCGCTTCCTCCCCCAAAGAGCTGTTTGAAAATATCTGAAAATTGCTCATTGACCGCTTTGAAAGTCGCTTTGAAGTTCACCTTGATGATCTCTTCCAATTCCAGAACGATCTTGCGCAGATCCTTTTCCGCTTTTTCCAGATCTTCGATCTGAGATGTAAGAAAATCAAAACGCTCTTTTTCTTCTTTGAATTCCTTTTCGGCTTCCGGGTTAACAGAGCCCATCCTGCGTATCGAGGATTTAAGCGATTTGATCTGGCTTTCGAGATCATCAGGAACCTCCATGATCTTGGGAAGGCTGTTCACCATCCCATCGATCGGCAGCGGTTTTGGTCCGGTTATCTCGGGTTCATACTCATATGAGACCAAACCAAAATCATCAGAAATGCGTTCCTTCAAGGCTTCCATCTGCGTCTTTATCTTATCGACACGCATTTCCAATTGGATGAAATGCCGTTCGATGATACTCTGGTCCTTCCGCAGTTTTTCAGAATTTGTTTGTGTTTCTTCGATGACCTCATTAATATTACGAACTTCTTGTTCCACCGGATGGATGGTCTCGGATAATTCTTTGATCTGACCCGCCAATTCCTGAGATCGGACCGAATTCTGGTCATATTTCTCCTGCAGCGAGGTATGGTTCTTCTGGAGAACCCGGATCTTCTCTTTATATTCATCAACCTGAATGGTTAGCCGCTCCAGCAAAGCATTCGTTTCCTTCAGACGAGTTTGGGAACTGACATAGCTTTCCTGAGTCACCGCATAATCCGTCTGTTTTTGGTAGAAATCCTGATTCAACTCCTCCAAGGAATACGTTTCCGCTTTCTCTTTCAGACCTTCCACTGCCTTTTGGGTTTCCAGAGCCTTCTGCTTGGTCTCTTCGATAGCTGTTTTTAGGGTTCCTTTGTTTTTTAATGTTTCTTCAATATCAGACAGTAATTTGGCGATCAGTTCTTTGTTCAAACGAATATCCTGAACTGCATCCGTCTTCTTCTTTTCCACATCCCGCAGTCCGTTGTGGATGGTTTTAAGCTCTTTTTCGATCGTTCCAATTCTTGTCTTCAGATCAGTTGTCTTTTCATTTATCTTGCCAAGATCATCCTGCAAATGCTGCTTTTCTTTTTGCAGTTTTTCTGAGTCTCGAACAAGTTTTTGGATATTTTCTTTAAGGATATCGATCTCTTTTTCCCGTTTGAAAATGAATTCACTGGTTGTACCTCCGACCGAGATGATCCCATTTTCATAGAAAATGCCTCCATCAGCTAGAACGATCTTCTGATGTTTCTCAAGTTGTGTTAAGGCTTTTTCCAACAGCTGCTTATCTTCCAGGACAAAAGCATCAGAAAACAGAATCTGCAATACGGGCTCAAATTGGGATGAGGCATGCACGACTTCCAACATGGAGCGGCAGCCTTCCGGACAATGTCCAGAACCATTTTTCCCGCGTTTGATCAACGCTTGTGGGATCAAGATCGAGTGTGACTCATCAGCAGATCGGATGAGGTTGAGGATACCTTCCAACTGCATGGATTCATCCAACACCAAACCCTCAGCCGTATCACCCAGAATGGCTGCAACGGCTTTCTCGTATCCATTCTCAACTCGCATACACGATAAGAGCAGTTCATAAGTTCCATGCATTTTCTTCTGTTGAAATGCATTCAAGATCTTCTTTGTACCTGTCTTGAATCCCTCCAGGTTCTTCTTTGCGGTCATCAAGACTTCTAATTTCGTTTCGTTCGCAGATCTTTCGTTCTGCTTATTGTGCAGGTTCTGCTGTACTTTTTTTACTTCATCTTCCAGATGCGCTTTTTCTTCATTGATCTGGCGCAAAGCCTCATTCGCATCATCAAGGCCTTTTTGTTTTTCGTTAAAGAAATCCTGGAATTGACTCAATTCATCATCGATCTCACTCAGCGCTTCTTCCTGCGTGTGAATGGACTCTTCTAGATCGGTGCGGCGTTTGATCAATATTTCTGTTCTAGATTCAAGATCACTGATCTTGGCCTGGTCCCCAGCCAGTTTCTTCTCCAACTCAAGTTTGTTATTTTGAAGTGTGGCTATTTGATCACGGACCTTCTGCAATTCAGCGCGCTTTTCATCCAGGGTTATCTTGAGCAAGTCTAACTCATGCTTGCATTTTTCCAACGCCTGTGCCTGTTCCTGGTGCTGCTTTTCGTGCTCAGAAGCCTGTTCTTGACGGCTCTTTAATTCCTCTTCTGCATAAGCCAGGGAAGAACGCAGCGAATCGCGCTGCTCCTCATAACCCTTGAAGCGTTCCTCGATGATCGCCAGGTCACGGTTGATCTGCTCTCTCTCTTTCTGCAAGATTGAAAGCTGCTCATTCCATCCCGAAAGGATATCGCGCTTCTCAAAAAGCCCTTTCCGCTTTTCCTCGAGGGCTTCGTCACCATCCGTTACTTCTCTACGAATTCGGTTGAGCTCTGCTTCTTTCTGCAGCTTCGCTTCCATGGCCGCCCGATAATCCCGCTGTAATTTATTCCAACGGTAACCATACCAATCTTTCAACAACAAATTGAGATCGGCGGTAACACGGTTATATTCAATGGATTTCTCCACCTGTTTCTCAAGACGGCGAATGCGGGGGCGGATCTCATGCAGAATATCCTTGACGCGCGCCATATTATCCAGCGTTTTATCCAGTTTGCGTATCGCTTCTTCACGACGTGAGCGATAGAGACGGATACCAGCCGCTTCTTCGAAAAAGAGCCGGCGGTCTTGCGGTTTCAGGGAAAGCGCCGAATCCACCAAACCCTGTCCGATGATGGTGTAGGTACGCTCGGCAAGCCCGGAATTGGCAAGCAGATCCTGAATATCCCGTAATCGTACTTTCTTATCATTGATCAGGTATTCATTCTCACCGCTGCGATAGGCGCGGCGCGTGATGCTGACATCGTCGAACTCGATCGGCAGCCAATTGCTCTCATTATCGAAGTGGATGGTGGCAGAAGCCATTGACATCTTGGAGCGCTGCGCCGACCCGGAATAGATCATATCCTCGGTCTTCTTCCCACGCAGCAAACTATATGCTTGCTCACCCAACACCCAGCGGATGGAATCTGCAATATTCGATTTTCCAGATCCATTCGGACCAACAACAGCGGTTATCTTGTCCGGAAATTCAAATAATGTTTTTGAAGCAAACGTTTTATAACCATGAAGTTCTAATGCTTTTAATTTTTGATTCATGAAGTGACTAATCCCGGTGAATCCTTTCTAACGCTCTTCTGGCAGCATCCTTTTCAGCTGACTGTTTACTTCTCCCACTACCTTTCGAATAAGGTTTCTTGTTGATATAGACCTCGACTTCAAATAACTTTGAGTGATCTGGTCCAGAAGCTTTGAGAGTTAAATATTTCGGAGGCGGATACCCCAAAGATTGCGACCATTCCTGCAATTTTGATTTCGGGTCCTCATTCTTGTGTTTCCTCATAATATCCACAACCGCTTCTTCCAGCAAGGGATAAAGGAAGGTACGTATATTGGTAAGCCCCTGGTCAATATACATCGCTCCGACGAAAGCTTCAAATGCATCGCACAACAAACTGTTGCGTGTGCGGCCGCCGGTCTTGATCTCTCCACGTCCCAATCGCAAGGCATTACCCAATTGAATATTCCGCGCGAAATCTGCCAGCTCCTCAGTTTGGACCAACGCTGATCGCATCTGGGTCAAGTCTCCCTCAGGCATTTCGGGATATTTATCATACAACCATTCACCTACCACAAAATCCAATACCGCATCCCCCAAGAATTCCAAACGTTCATTATCCTCAAGCGCTTCTGGATTTTCATTCAGATATGAGCGATGAGTCAAAGCCCGCATCAGCAATAGGATATTGTTGAAGGTTAAGCCCAAACGTTTTTCCAACTCTTGGGGAGATTCGGTAGTATTATTCGATGATCCTTTCAATGTTCCTCCATTAAACAGGGAATAAGTTCCAATATTATTTTACTATCTCATAATGACTATTGCGAATAAGTTGCGCCCTGCTATAATTTATGCCATGGAAATACCATTTCTCAAACAAGCAGCCAGTAAATATACCATCGAGACCGACGTTTTTGAAGGTCCACTTGATCTCCTTCTTCAATTGATCGAAAAAGAAGAATTGGATATCACCCAACTTTCACTCGCTCGGGTCACTGACCAATATCTTGAACACTTACGATTGATCCAGGATCGTGATCCGGTTGAGGTCTCAGCCTTCCTGGTCATCGCAACCCAATTGGTTCTCATCAAATCCAGGGTTCTTCTACCCGTCGAAGCCGAAGAAATTCAGGACCTCGATCTGGAGAGCGGCGAAGATCTGGTCAGGCAGTTATTGGAATATAAAAAGTACAAAACCGTGGGTCTATGGCTCAAAGAGCGAGAGGCGAACAAGCTGCGTACTTTCTTTCGTACCGCCCCACCACCCAAACTACCTGAAGTGCTGGATCTCTCACACCTCACCATCCAAGATCTGACTGATCTATACATAAACGTCCTACAATCAAAAGAAGAATATCAACCCATTGATGAAGTGGTCACGATCTCTGCACTAACACTCAAGAAGAGAATTAACACCATCGTCAAACATTTCAACACACTCTCTCGTTCCAAATTTTCCGCTCTAATCGAAAAGAACACCAAACTTGAAGTAATCGTCACCTTCCTGGCGCTGCTTGAACTGATCAAGAATCACCTGCTGGATGCGACTCAACCAGAACTGTTCGGGGAGATCGAATTAGAACCGATCGGGGACCTGGATGAAGAAATAGAAACAGAATTTTAGATTTGATCCATCATGAGTAAAACTGGCAACACACCAATCAGACAGCAATATCTGGACATTAAAAGAAATTATCCCAATGCAATCCTATTTTTCAGGTTGGGAGATTTCTATGAGACCTTTGACCAGGATGCAGAGATAACCTCGCGAGAACTTGACCTCGTCCTTACGTCCCGCAATGTCGCAAAAGGACAGCGCGTCCCTATGGCGGGTATACCCTATCACGCCGCCGAGAACTATATTGCACGATTGATCAATAAGGGATACCACGTAGCCATTTGCGAACAAGTGGGTGAACAGCCCAAACGAGGCTTGTTTGCGCGCGAAGTAGTGCGCATCATCACACCCGGCACACTGGTGGAGTCTTCCTTTTTGCCGGCTGACAGGAACAACTATCTGGCTGCCATTGTAAAAACGAAGGAAGAGAGTGGGTTCGCATATATTGATATCACCACCGGGGAATTCTTCTGTACGCAGCTGAATGATGGTTTTTCAAAGTTGCTCACCTCTGAATTAGCGCGGGTCAAACCTGCCGAACTTCTCATCCCCAGATCCCTAGAAGGCGAACCCTTTAAAACCTACCATACGACGATCAAGGAAGATTGGTTCTTTTCGGAGAATCGAGCAGAAGAAGCGCTCTTCCATTGCCTGCAAGTAGGCACACTGGACGGTTTTGGATTAAAGAACCGCTCCAGCGCCGTCATGGCGGCGGGTGCCATCTTGCAGTACCTCGAAGAGACCGATCCGCTTTCGCTCAACTCAGTTCAGAGAGTCCAATACTACAACACCCAGGATTATATGGTCCTCGACCCTGAAACACGCCGCAACCTAGAACTGACCGAGACGATTCGCGATGGGCAAGAAGAAGGGTCCCTATTGGCGACCATCGATCATACGGTCAACCCGCTGGGGAAAAGACTTCTTCGCACCTGGTTGAACAAGCCACTGCTTTCAGCCGATCAGATCAATGAGAGGCTTGAAAAAGTATCCTTCTTTATGCAGGACGGTCTTCTTCGTCAGGAAGTACAGAAATACCTGAAGAAGATCGCTGATCTTGAACGCATATCAGCCCGCATCATCTCTGGTCACGCCCTACCGCGCGATCTGGTTGCCCTGCGGGAATCATTGGAGAGGATTCCCCTTATCAAGAATATCCTGGAACGTACGAACGGTCAGATCCACGACCTGGAAGAATCCATTCTCCCTTGCCATGATCTGCTTGTCCTGATAAAAACTGCCATTGTGGATGACCCTCCAGCGACATTGCAGAACTCTGGCATCATCCGCGAAGGGTATTCTCCAGATCTGGACAAGATCTACAATTCCTCAAAAGATGCACGCCGATGGATCGCTAATCTGGAAAAGACCGAAAAAGAACGCACCGGCATCAAAACCCTAAAAGTGAGCTACAACAAGGTCTTTGGGTATTATATTGAGATTTCCAACAGCTATCTGGATCAGGTCCCTGAAGAATACATTCGCAAGCAAACCCTGGTAAACGCTGAACGCTTCATCACACCGGAGATGAAGGACTATGAGTCCATCGTTCTGAACGCCGAAGAAGAGATCCACAAATTGGAACTGGTGCTCTTCAAGGAGTTATGCAAGAAATTAGCTACCATGACGGATGATCTGATGAAGACAGCCCATGCCTTGGCGGCTTTGGATGTGTTCCTGGGGCTGGCGGATACCGCCATCTTCAATAAATACTGCCGCCCCGAGATCCATGACAGGCCGAACATTGATATCAAGAATGGCAGACACCCTGTGGTCGAAAAGACGCAGTTGGCGCGCGCCTTCATCCCCAACAATACTCAATTTCAAGAAAACGAGTTCATCAAGATCATTACGGGGCCGAATATGAGTGGTAAATCCACTTTCTTGCGCCAGGTCGCACTCATCGTACTGCTCGCGCAAATCGGAAGTTATGTTCCCGCGGATGAAGCTTCGATTGGTGTGGTCGATCGCATTTTCACCCGCATCGGAGCACAAGATGAAATTCACGCCGGACAGTCCACATTCATGGTTGAGATGACCGAGACCGCCAATATCCTTAACAACGCTACACAACGCAGCCTGCTCATCCTGGATGAGATCGGGCGCGGTACCAGCACGTATGATGGTCTTTCGATCGCCTGGGCAACCCTGGAATATATCCATAATCATCCCAATCTGCGCGCGCGCACCTTGTTCGCCACACATTATCACGAATTGACCCAGTTGGGAGAAGTGCTCCCGCATGCTGCCAATTACAACGTTGCTGTATCAGAGACAGATGGCAAAGTGGTCTTTCTCTATAAGATCATCCGGGGCGGTACAGACCGCTCATATGGGATCCATGTCGCACAGTTGGCAGGACTGCCCCAGAGCATCATCTCACGGGCTTATGAGATCTTGAAACAACTGGAGCAAGAGAACTCCCATTCCCATTCTGGTGTGGGCGTTTCGGAACAGCTCGATCTCTTTCCCGAGACGAACCCCATTCTGGATAAGCTGAAAGACCTCGACCTGAACCAGGTCTCCCCCATCGAAGCCCTGAATATTCTCTACGAGTGGCGCAGGATTTTTCTAAAAAAAGAGGAGTGATCTCACTCCTCTTCCTCTGTTTCATCAAAAGTCTCTTCGATCAACTCTTTCTTCTCTTGCATGATCTCTTCCGGTGGTTCGACAAATTCTTCTTCAAGGTCGGTTTCCGGCATTCTTTCTTTCTTCCCTCGATTCAAGAATAGAATGAGCAATCCCGCACATAAGAAACCGATGGAGATTATGCCCATCCATAATAAGGTGCGATAGGTGACCGATTGCAATACGCGCAGCAGCAATGCCCCAAAAGCTCCCGCGTCAGCAGTCATAACCCGGTTGATGAAAACAGCCGTGAATTGTTCAGAACCTATCAAGAGCACCAGCACTGCAAGTATTGAGATGATGGATACCGTTAGCAGTAATTTACCCATCCATGTACGCATCTCTTTTACATTCTTGTGCAGCAGAAGCGCTATTCCGATCAGCAACAATATCAGGGCAATGGGCAAGAGCCGTAATGTCCAGCGGAAAATGCTGTACGAAAGCAGGGTATCCTGGGCGTTACCTCTCAGAGAGTCTTCTATATTGATCTTATAGGTCTGAGGGATTGCAAATAGATATTTCTCGATATAAGTGGACACGATCTTCGTTACGTCGTCTTTTATTTCCGTTGGAGGATCACATGCGGGCAAAGCTATAATATTGACCGCATCGCTGGAAAGAGATTGCAGGTCCTTTTCATCACAAGCGGGATAGCTTGCGTAAAGGTCTTCTACGATCTTTTCCTGATCTGTTGCAATACTTTCTTGCAGCGCGGACAGATTGACATCCACGATGCCAAATGGCGTTTGGAAATTGAGGAACTGTAGTAACTGCTGGGTAACAGACATTAATTGTTCTTTAACCCATTCGCCTGTGACATAGGGCTGCAGAACATTCCCGATTTTCTCCGTATCATCGAAAATGGGCGGGACGATCTCATTCTCACCCGGGTTGGTCAATGTACTGGCGATAAAAGAAGTGAATGCCTCTTGCCCGGTTTCGACCAATGTCTCTTCTTCGTAGATAGCAGCATACGTTTCAGAATTCATGATGACGAATTCAAGCGGGATGCTGAACAAGGAAGGTATGAAGATCACAACAACCAATACGGATAGGATGAACGCAAATCCTTTTCTCCAGACTGTATTTTTCTGCATCATTACTACTCCTTGTCCTATTTTGCTTCTAATATAAAGCCTGAGAAAGGTGCACATTGCATAGTAAATGCACCATTTTCTTTTTGAATGATCTTCCCACTTAATGGTTCAACCAGATAACTTCCTTTAATTGTATCAGCATCAATAGTCAAGACACGTTCCACTGGCGAGAAGTTAGCCGCCATAAGAAGCGCCTCCTGTGCATGCTTCCTTTCAAAGATGCATGTCTTTTCGTTAACATCATATTTAACGATCTTGAACTTCCCTTTTTGAAGAGCAGATCTTTCTTTTCGGAGAGAGATGAGTGCTTTCACCCAATCCCTGATCTCGTGATTCCATTCCTTCTCATCCCAGATGAACCCCGCACGACATTCCGGGTCTTTGCCACCCTGCATACCGATCTCATCACCATAATAGATGGCTGGAATACCCGGGAAGAAGAACTGCATCATGGTTGCCAGGCGTATCTTGCGAATGTCATCGCCCAACATGGTCGCTATGCGAGCTGTATCATGCGACCCCAGCAATACATACATTGAGAGCACATTTTCCCAGGGGTAGATGGTGGTGATCATCTCGATCGTATCTACGAATTGCTGCATGCCGTTCGCATCGTTCAAAAGAGCAAGCATTGCATCTCTAAATGGATAATTCATCAATCCATCAAAGAATTTCACCCAGCGTGGTTCTGGATGCCAGATCTCTCCCACGATATATGCATCGGGGTTGATCTCTTTGACAGCTTCTCTAAAACGCGACCAAAAATGATCGCTATCGATCTCATTGGGTACGTCCAATCGCCATCCATCGATACCCAGGTTCAACCAATAGCGGATCACGTTCATGATGTGGTCACAGACGTGTGGGTTATCCGTATTTAGTTTTGGCAGACTCTTGATATCAAACCAGGCTTTATAGCTCTCGGCTTTACCACTATCGTATGCATGCAGTGGAAAATGGTTGACATGGTACCAATCTATATATGGTGAGCGCTCACCATTCTCGAGGATATCCACAAATGCGAAAAATCCTCTACCGGTATGATTGAAGACCCCATCCAGAATGACCCGCATTCCCTTTTTATGGGCTGCCTCGATCAGGTCTTTAAAATCCTGCAATGTTCCAAAACGGGGGTCGATCTGGAAATAGTCGCTGGTGTTATACCCATGCGGTGTGGTGGAAAGAAAGATCGGATTGAGATACAAAGCATTCACCCCCAGATCTTCCAGGTAAGCGAGTTTCTCTCGTATCCCGACCAGATCACCACCAAAATAGCTGGTGAAGGTCGGTTTTGCATCCCACTTCTCGATGTTATAAGGATCATTTTCCCCGCTCCCATTGTAAAAACGGTCGGGGAAGATCTGATAAAAGACTGCGTCATGCAACCATGCAGGTACGGTCATGTAAAGGATTCCTTTCAGACATTACAATTTAAGACGCCAGATTTTATCATAAAAGGCACTTCTTCATTCACCTCATATTCTTTATTTTATTGCTTCCAATCCCTTGCTCCATTAAGGAAAGCCTTACCGGAGGCAGGGTTCTTCCCCGGGACCTGAACTTGCGTCAATTTCAATACGCCATCTCCCGTGCCGATCACCGGATATTTTTGGAAGATGCTGCGCTCAGCAACCTCCAAGGGCACCTCGGTCACGACCTCTGCTTCCAGCACTTTTAGCCGCTTCTCATTCCACTCGAAGTAAGTCCCCGGCCAGGGATTATAAGCTCGCACCTGCCTCTCGAGATGAGTAGCTGGTTTTGCCAGATCCATAAACCCATCTTTCTTCTTAATAAGCGTGGTATAGGTCGCTTCTTCATCCACCTGTGGAATTGGTTTTATGGTTCCATGGATATATCCAGGGAGCACTTCCAATAGCAGGTCCCGGCCAAGAAAGCTCAGTTTCTCGGACAAGATCTCAGCATTATCACTTGGTTTGATGGGAATCGCTTTCTTTTTAAGGATCGGTCCAGTATCCATTCCCGCATCCATCTTCATAATGGTCACACCCGTTTGAGCATCTCCCTCCAGGATGGCAGTCTGGATGGGTGATGCGCCGCGCCAACGCGGCAGCAAAGATGCATGCACATTGACACAGCCATATTGGGGGATCTCCAGAACTCTCGTGGGCAAGATCTGCCCGTAGGCAGCGACAATAAAAACATCCGCCTGGAGCTCTTTCAACTCAGCAATACTGTCTTCATCCTTACGTAAGCGGGTGGGCGTGAGCACATGCAGCCCCAATTCAAGGGCAGCTTGTTTTACTGCACAGGGAACGATCTTTTTCCCACGACCGGTTGGTCGATCGGGCTGCGTCACTGCTGCAACTAGGTTGGTCTTTTCATTCAAGGCTCGCAAAATGGGCACAGAAAAAACAGGGGAGCCCATGAAAACGATTCGCGTATCTTGTAAGTCAGGTTGATGGCTCAATGAAATTATCCTCTCAATTACAAACTAGTATTGACAAAAAAGCTACTGGCTCTTCTTTTTGGGTGGAAATATCAGACGGATCAACCACCAGAGAAATAACCCCCCAAACAATGCAAATAGAACCAGTGCCAGATAATAAAAGAACATCTTGCTCTTTTCCAGGGTTATATACCCGCGGCTGATAAGTTTCTCGCTCAGATTGCGAATGAAACTTTCATCAGGCTGGACTTTAACGAATTTGGATCGTAATTCAGCTTCAAGCTGTTGTGAATTGTATCCCTCTTTCTCGTTCATCTTTCTCGCTCCTGTTAATCTCATTCCTGCATGGTATTGCGTAATTGGATCAGAGTTCGATGATATAAGCTTTTAATGGCGCCTTCGCTCTTCCCCATGATGAGCGCGATCTCTTTATTGGTCATATCATCGACAAATTTAAGGATCAATAACAACTGCCGGTCTGGTGGAAGTGTGCGGATATTATCCATCAAACTCCCGATCTCCTGACTCTTGATCATGGTCGATTCAGGCATCTCATGTCCAGGGATCTGCAGGGTCATATCCTCGATGGATATCTCTTTCTTCCGGCTGCGGTCACGATGCCAATTGGCGACCAGATTATGAGCGATACGGTAAAGCCAGGCGGAAAAAGGTACTCCTTTATCTTTATAGCGGCTGATGTGATTCAAAGCACGCTGAAAAACACGCGCGGTCAGATCCTCAGCATCATGGGTATTTCCTGTCCGATAGTAGATGTAGTTATAGATTCGCTGGACATTTTCTCTATATAACACAGAAAATGCATCCAGGTCTCCATTAATTGCTTTTTTAAGAACTTCTTCCTGGCTTATCTTTTTTATTTTTGGCATATAATGTCAGTGGTTTGTTTAATCTTATCATCAATGGGGTTAAACCAAGAAAATTCAAAATCGTTGCGTTCAAGGAGATACAGACATGAATCACCGCACTTGGGAATGGGAACCTTCGGCTGGACAAATTTCATTTGCACAACAATTAATACCCGATAGAACAATTCAAGCATCGATACTTCTCATCCACGGATTCGGGGAGCATACCTCTCGTTATGATCACTTTGCAGAATTCTATGCCAGCCATGATATTCAGGTTCTAGGATTCGACCTTCATGGACATGGTCGTTCTGGAGGTGCGCGGGGGCACATCCCAACATCGACCACATATTTCGACGAGATCGACCAATTTCTGATCAACATTCAAGACCAGATCGAAGATAAACCGCTTTTCATCTATGGACACAGCATGGGCGGAATGATCACACTATCCTATGTCATGCAGCGAAACTCCAACTTTGCGGGTGTCATCACCACCTCTCCCTTGATCGACACTGCCAAACCAATGGATGCCTTTACGAAGAAACTCGCCAAATTCATGGACAAGATCTTCCCCAAGCTTTCCCTGGATAGCGGTTTGGACCGCAGCTTCCTTTCTAGAGACAAAGCGGTGGTAGATGCCTATAACGCTGATCCTCTTATCTTTGGTAAAACCTCAACCCGTCTTGGATCATTCATGATCGACCAGGCAGATTATCTTCGCCAGAACGCATCCCAATTCCCACTTCCGCTATTGATGATGGTTGGGTCTGAAGAAAAGATCGTTAACAAATCTGAGATAGATCAATTCATGACAAAAGTTCCCTCGGGTACCTATAAAGTTTGGGATGGTTTGTATCATGAACTGCATAATGAGCCAGAAAAGCAGGAGGTCTTTGACTATACACTGGATTGGATCAAAGAAAATTTGTAATCACAATCGTGATAGATTGCAGTATTTCAGCAATAATCTTTACTTGACCACAACCTGCAGAAACCTTAGAATTATGTTGCTATGGTTCTTCTATCCATATTACACCTAATAACCTGATTGAGAGATCAAAACGCTTGTCTTGTCTTTGAAGGCAAGTGTTTTTTTATAACGACTGAGGAAGGAATAATTCAATGGAACAAAATACTAAAGATTTTCTTTTTCGTGAAGCGATCAAGGACATTGATCCCCAGATCGATGAACTTATCAAACTGGAAGAGGAAAGACAAACGAAAAAACTGATCTTCATTCCCAGCGAAAGCACCGCTCCCAGCAGCGTTCGCAGCAGCCTTTCATCTGTATTGCAAAACCTATACGCTGAAGGATATCCACCCGCTGGAATGCGTACACAAACCGAAGAAGAGATCCTTGACTACGAAAAACAATTAGCAAATTACCGGAGATATTCCGACCCCCGTTATTACAAAGGTGTGGAGTTCGCCGATATTCTTGAATCACTTACCCAGCGCCGTTGTGCTGAGTTGTTCTGCCCAGCAGATATGGATGTAGAAGACCTGTACGTGAACATCCAGGCACTGTCCGGCGCGCCTGCCAACAATGCTGTTTACCAGGCGCTGATCGAACCCGGCACGACCATCATGGGTATGGATCTTTTCCATGGTGGACATCTCTCGCATGGTTCTCCGGTAAATCGTTCTGGAAAACTGTATAACGCCGTCCACTACTCGGTCGATCCGAAAACCGAGAAGATAGATTACAACAACGTACGTGATCTGGCCCTGCAGCACCAACCCAAGGTCATCATTTGCGGATATTCTTCGTATCCTTGGATCCCGGACTGGCAGAAATTCCGCGAAATAGCCGATGAGGTGGGTGCCTATATGTTCGCCGATATCTCGCATATTGCGGGTTTGATCGCCGCGAAGGTTGTCCCTTCTCCCGTTGGAATAGCAGATGTGATCACATTCACCACCCACAAAACGCTATGTGGTCCACGCGGCGCCTGTATCCTCAGCAAGGACGCATCCATCGCGCGCAAGATCAACAAGGCAGTTTTCCCAGGAGAACAGGGCGGCCCACATGTACAGGTGTTTGCAGCCATGGCAACCGCCCTCAAGCTCGCTGGAACAAAGCAATTTCACGATCTGCAACAACAGATCCTGCTGAACTGCAAAGCAATGGGCGATCAGCTACAAAAACGAGGCATCCGCATCGCTTTCCAGGGAACGGACTCACACCTGTTGAACATCGACTGTACCTCAATCGTTGGAGAAGATGGTGCGAAGTTATCCGGAGACATTGCTGCGCGTATCCTGGACATCGCTGGCATCGTTGCCAACCGCAACACCATCCCGGGTGATGTTTCTGCATTCCGCGCCGGAGGAGTACGGCTTGGTACTCCATGGGTAACCCAACGCGGGCTAAAAGAAAAAGATCTGGCAGAAATTGCGGATGTGATCGCTGACATACTGCAAGCGACCAAGCCCTATTTCCTTCCTGGTGGCAAAAGTAAGAAAGTGCGTGCAAAAGTAGATCATCAGGTATTGGAAGACGCGAAGTTACGCATCAGAGCACTGGCCGAAAAAGCAGGGTCCGATCTCCAGATCACACACCACGGATATCCTTTCTTCTATTATCAAGATGATTACAAAGACACACAAGAAGATCGAAAATCTTTCACGATCAAAGGCGAGAAAGTGCGAGAATTCTTGAACTATGTTATTGTGGAAGACATTGAAGCTCTCGTTGAAGGGCAAAGCATGCCGGTCTCCTTCAATGCTGCAAATGACCTCATCCAGGCTTCGCTTGCCTGTTCTGCGAAAAACACTTTCCTGCTCACGATCCAAACAAAGCAGGCGGGGAATGCCATCAATTGGCTGAGGAACCTGTCGGATGGATTCATCTACTTCGATGAAGATCTGCTCAAGAAACTTCCTGGCCCCATCACCATCTCTGAATCAGAAACTGCTTTCGCAGAACTCACCCAAATAGAAGCTGATGCGGGTATCCATAAACCATATTTCATCGGCAAAAAAGCAAATGGAGATAACTCCAGAGCACTCCCTGAATTCGTTTGGGAAGAGAAAGACAGTGATGCGCTGAAACGCACCAGCCTCTATGAAACGCACGTGCAATCTGGTGCCAAAATGGTGCCCTTTGCCGGCTGGGAAATGCCGGTATGGTACTCCTCGGTTGTGGAAGAACATAAAGCTGTACGCGAGAATGCAGGATTATTTGACGTGTCGCATATGGGTGTGTTCCTGGCAGAAGGAGAACATGCACAGGCATTCCTGAACAGCGTCTGTGCCAACGACATCAGTGCGCTGAATATTGGGCAATCATGTTACACCCACTTCCTCACTCCAGAAGCCCACGTGATCGACGACAGCATCGTCTATCACTATGCAAAGGATGAATACCTGGTCGTTGTCAACGCCTCCAATGAAGAAAAAGACTGGGCATGGTTCCAGGCAGTAAAGAATGGTGAAGTACGCGTTGATCAGCGCCAACCAGGCGTTATAGCCTACGGTCGCAACGTCACCCTGCGCAATCTGAAAGATCCCAAGGAAGGATCTGGAATGCGCGTGGATATCGCTCTGCAGGGTCCAAAATCCAGACAGATCCTGTGTGAATTGGGGTGGGATGAGAAGACGATCAAGCAGATCTACAGACTAAAACGAACACAATTATGCGTCGGCGTTTGGGAAGATACCAGCGTAGTCATCTCAAGAACCGGGTATACAGGCGAGAAGATGTCCTTCGAGTTATTCATCCATCCTGATAAAGCTCCAGCATTGTGGAAGAAACTGCTCGTGATCGGCAAAGATGAAGGCCTCCTCCCGTGTGGTTTGGGAGCAAGAGACTCTCTGCGAACCGAAGCTGGCTTGCCGCTCTATGGGCATGAAATGGGTGGACAGCTAGACTTGGGCGTGAACGAAGCTGGTTTTTCACTGTTCGTAAAATTACACAAGCCCTGGTTCATCGGTCGTGATGCATATATTGAATCAGAAAAAAAACGAAAAGGTGTTGTTGTGCGCTTCCGCTTCGATCAACAACGCGTCAAGATGGCACATCTTGGTGATCCGGTTCTCGATGAACGCGGAAAGGTCATTGGTACTGTCACCAGCTGCGCGATCGACAAAGAGGAATATTTGACCGGACAGGCTTTCGTCTTGAACAAATACGCCAAAGAAGGTACCCAGCTATTCATTTATCAGAACAAGGCAGCACTCCGTGATTTTGAATTCACTTCACTTGCAAGCGGTGACCGTGTCACACTCCCATCGAGCGTGACGGTTGTCAGCCGCTTTATGAAATAATAAAAACAAGAAGGAATACCAAAGGAGGAACGATCCATGGCAACATCCTGGGACAATCGCTATGCATTTAGAACACAGCGTATGACTGGTTCAGCAATTCGAGAATTGCTGAAATTTACTGCTCTACCAGATGTGATCTCTTTTGCAGGTGGAATGCCTGCACCAGCAGCCTTCCCGATCAAAGAATTCAACCAGGCTTGCACCAAGGTGTTGAAAGACAATGGAGAAAAAGCGCTGCAATATGGCACCACCGAGGGCTATTTGCCCTTACGCGATATGATCGCCAGGCATTCTGCTCGCTATGGCATTGAAGTAACTCCAGAAAATATCCTCATCACCTCCGGCTCCCAGCAGGCTCTTGATTTGCTGGGGCGCATCTTTATCAACACCGGGGACAGAATTGTGGTTGAAAACCCAACTTATGTGGGTGCATTGCAAGCCTGGAACGCTTATTGCGCTGAATATATCCCTGTCCCATTTGATGAAGAAGGGATGATCACCACCGAATTGGAAAAGACTCTGCGCAGCGGTCCTAAATTCATCTACGTTCTACCAAATTTCCAGAATCCGACCGGCGTTACCCTTTCTTTCGAACGCAGATTACAGTTGATCGAACTCTCGGAAAAGTATGGAGTCCCCATCGTTGAGGATGACCCCTATGGGCAGCTGCGTTATGAGGGAGAGAATTTACCACCGATTGAAGTACTTGACAGCCAGATCCGGGCGCAGAAAGGATGCTATTCAGGGAATGTGATCTACACCAGTACATTCTCCAAGACGCTTGCCCCCGGCATCCGTTTGGCATGGGTGATCGCACCACCCGAGGTGATCCACAAGCTGGTCATGGCAAAGCAAGGCGCAGACCTACACACCTCTACGTTCAGCCAGATGGTAGCTTATGAGGTAGGGAAAGACGGATTCATCAATGAGCATGTAAAAGAGATCCGCAAGATCTACCGCGAACGCCGTGATGTCATGCTTGACACGCTCTCAGAGCATATGCCAGAAGAAGTAAAATGGACCCACCCACAGGGAGGTCTGTTCTTATGGCTTACTCTTCCTGAATGCATTGATTCACGAGAATTACTGGAAGAAGCGCTCAAGTTCAAAGTAGCTTTTGTTCCCGGTACGGCTTTCTTCGCTTCAGGTGGTCACGCCAATACCATGCGTCTCAATTTCTCCCACCCAACACCCGAAAAGATCAATGAAGGTATCGGCCGTCTGGGACAGGCCATCAAAGGATTCATCACCAGGAGTAAACAGGGTTAATTGATCAAGAGTGTTTCCATATCTTGAAATCAGACAGAACTGATCCGCCGATAAATTCACGCAGGATGGAATTATCGGGTATCAGTTCTTCGTCAAATGGGATGAACCAATTCAAGAATGCCAGCAACCTTTTCGCTTCGCGATATTCTTCTGTTCCATATGGTATCTGCCGCAGCAGAGGCTCTGCATAGGGTTTGATGGCTGCCAATTCATACACCAATGCTGAATTGAAGATCGCATTGGCGTTCTCCTGGTATGGGAAAATGTGCTCCCGTTCGCCACGCCGTACAGATTCCCACAACGAAATGGTGCGTTGGGCTGAAAAACTTCGCGCCCAGGAATCGCGCACAACCCTTCGCAGCATACGCGTGTCCGTCGTCGAGATGCGATTGAAGCGGTCCAGGTTCAACTGTGTGAGGCAGGAAATGTAGATACGAAAGATGTTTTCCTGAGGGAAGTTGGACAATAAAGCTGGATTCAATCCATGGATACCTTCCATAATAATGATCTCATCTTTGGAAAGGGTAACGATCTCTCCTGCTTCACTCTTGCCCTCATGAAAATTGAATTTTGGCAATCTGACCTGGGCGCCTTTCATTAATTCCAGCAGGTCACGTTCAAGTGCATTGCGGTTAATGGCCTCGAATGCTTCAAAATTCAACTCCCCATTTTCATCTCTTGGGGTATCCTCTCGGTCCACAAAGTAATTATCCATTTCCAATGCAAAGGGTTTGATGCCATGCGTCAAAAGCTGAATAGCCAACCGCTTGGAAAAAGTTGTCTTTCCTGATGAGGATGGTCCAGCGATCAACACCAACTTCTTCTGAGGTTTGCTGTCTGCGATCTGACGAGCTATTTCAGCGATCTTTTGCTCATGCAGAGCTTCGGATACCAGAATGACCTCATGGATATCCTTTCTCAGGGTTGCGTCATTGAGTGAGCCAACGCTTCCAATGCCCAGACTGGATAACCATTCTCCGTATTGATGGAAAATTCCTCGCAGCATGGCATATTGGGGCATCGGTTTCAGGAAGGTAGGAGTTGCCCGGCGTGGATACTGCAGGATAAATCCCTCCTCTACATGAACCAGGGTAAATACCTTCAGGAACCCTGTGGATGGGACCATATAGCCGTGGTGGTAATCACGATGGTTTTCCAATTCATATAAGACCAGTTTGGGCTTTTTGCGATATTGCAAAAGCTGCAGCTTGTCCTCATAGCCTTTTGAGCGGAAGTATCCACGTGCTTCTTCCAGGTCAACCACCTCACGCACGATCGGGAGATCGGATTCGACCATTTTATGCATGTGTGTTTCAACAAGGCCAACTTCTTCAGCCGTCAAAGGCTCCCTATTCCGCACTGTACAAAAATAGCCCCCGCTTGGCACCGAGTAATCCACGGTTAACTGTAAATCTCTAAATACATCCTCGAAAGCCGCTTGCAGTAAGAATACCAGCGACCTGCGGTAGATCTTTGATCCATCGGAATCAGATATATTAATGGGTTTGACATCTGCATCTTTTTTTACAGGGTATGTAAGTTCGCGCAGCTCACCATCAATGACTGCCGCCACGATCGGGATATCATCCCACTCTGGGAGAGCACGCATGAAATCAATCAGAGCTGTCCCCCGCATACCTTCATAAGCACTCCCGTCTGGCAGTGTAATTTCCACTGTTTCTCGGGGTATTTTAACTTTTGTCACTTGCTTTTTTTCCATAGGAATCCCATCATTTTAAAGTAAAATCGTATCTTGATTATAATCACTTAGGAAGAATATGGATAAAACAACTTGGCGTTTGATCATCAATGCACCAACAGAAGGCGCTTGGAATATGGCGGTTGACGAAGCCATACTGGAATCCACGGCCAAACACCAACAACCAACAACACTCCGTCTCTATTCATGGAATCCTTACTGCCTCTCGCTAGGCTATGCCCAATCCATCTCCGACATCAATGAGAATGCGCTTGCTCAGAATGGATGGGATGTGGTCCGCAGGCCCACTGGAGGTAGAGCGATCCTGCATGCGGATGAATTAACCTATTGTATATGCGGTGCCAAAGATGCCCCCCATTTACGTGGATCTGTCCTCGAATCCTATCGCCATCTCTCCAAAGGATTGATGAAAGGTTTACAGCTGATTGGTTTGCCCGTGACATCAGAACCCAATAAGAGTCCGTCGGAACGCATCACTGATGATCCGATCTGCTTTGAAGTTCCCTCCGACTATGAGATCAAAATGGGCGGGAAAAAGATCATCGGCAGCGCACAAGCGCGGAAAAATGAAGGGGTACTGCAGCATGGTGCTATCCCTTTGTTTGGCGATATCACCCGCATCACAAAAGTGCTGCAATTCGACTCTGAAGAAGCTCGAGGACAGGCTCAAACAGAAATGGCAGCCCGAGCGACAACCGTGGCTGAACATCTCTCACACCGCATCACCTGGAAAGAAGCAGCGCAAGCCATCATGTGTGGCTTTGCACAGGAGTTGAATATAGAATTGGTCGCCAGCCGGCTGAGCGACCAAGAGCGTAAACGCGCCAAAATACTGCTTGACGAAAAATACTCACATGATGATTGGACGCTTCGTCTATGAGTATCTCTTTATTATTTAAATCGCTTCTGATCATCTCCCTGATCATCATCCTGCCCTTTGTCATCCTTGTGCGTATTCGGCTGGTGAAACAAACCGATCCTTATATTGTGGATAGCAAAGAAAATGACACACACCGTACAGCCATCGTTTTTGGCGCTGGGATCAATTCCCGACTGAGCCCGACCAAAGTACTCAAAGATAGACTCGACAAGACCATCCAGCTCTACCAGCAAGACCAGCTCGACACAATCCTGGTCAGCGGGGGTCCTGCTCGTTCAACCAATGAGAGCTTGATCATGAAGGCTTACCTTGAAGATCATGGGGTTCCCTCTCAAGCGATCCTCGTTGATGGAGAGGGAGTAAATACCTTTCAAACCCTGGTGCGCGCTAAAGAAGAATTTAATATCCATGACGCACTATTGATCACACAAAACTTCCATCTACCGCGAGCCATCGCCATCGGTAAACACCTTGATATGGATGTGATCGGAATCGCAGCAGATACTGTCAACTACCGCATTAACTCACTTATCTACTGGAACTTTCGCGAACTTTTTGCTTATATCCTCACCCTTTATCGCTTATCACAATATTCAGGTACATAACTTGCAACTATAATCCCAAAGAGGATATGAATAAACATGGCATTGATCAATGGAAAAGGTTTCTATATCTGGAAGATTCCCAGTTGTGAGGGTGGTGATCCCACAGCCATCGCAACGGTGGCGCAACAAGCAGGCTTGCAGCATGTGCTGATCAAGATCGCCAATGGGATCTATGACTATAACTACGATTACACAACCCGTCAGGACCTGATCGCTCCGGTCTGTGAGGCGCTCCTGGAAAAAGGTATTCGGGTATGGGGGTGGCACTACGTTTTCGGTGATCTTCCCAAGGATGAGGCCAAAGCAGCCATTCGGCAGATCAGTCGATTGCCGATAGATGGATATGTGATCGATGCTGAAGCGGAATATAAAGATAAATACACTCCCTGCCGCATCTTCATGAATGAGCTGCGGGCAGCATTACCCGATTTCCCGATCGCGTTAAGTTCATACCGCTATCCAAATTACCATCCCCAACTGCCATGGACCGACTTCTTATCCAAATGTGACATAAATATGCCCCAGGTTTATTGGGAGCAAGCCCATAATCCAGGCGATCAGCTCAAACGCTGCGTAAAAGAATTCCAGCTGATCTCGCCCTTCAGACCTATCATTCCTACAGGCGCTGCTTATGCAGCCGGAGGTTGGATCCCCACAAAGGCCGACATCAAAGATTTCCTCGATACAGCACTATCCCTCGATATGCCAGCCGCTAATTTCTGGAGTTGGGATTACTGCCGCGCCAAGCTGCCAGAAATATGGCAAACGATCGCTGACTACCCGTGGCCGGGCACCCCCACTCCACCCCCAACCCTCAATATGGCAGAAAAATACATAGAAGGCTTGAACCAACATAACATCACCAGTCTGCTTGAACTCTATCAAGATAATGCCATCTACGTTACCTCACACAAGAGCATTCAGGGAAAGAATGCCCTTAACGGTTGGTATGCGGCCTTATTGACCACCCTCTACCCGCAGGCTGCATATGAATTGGTCGAGTTCAAGGGCACTGAGAACTCCAAGATCCTCACCTGGAAGATCATCCAACCTGACAAGCAGACTATCCTGGTTGAAGACACACTCGGTTTACAGGACGAGAAGATCCTGTACCATTACTCTACAATTAGCTACTAAATAGTTCTGAACAGATATAAAAAGAGCCGTGAACTAATTTCACGGCTCTTTGTTGTTCAATTTGCTTTATTCTTCAGTGGTTGCTTCTTCTTCCTCAGAACCTTCCACTTCATCTTCGCTATCCTCCACCAGCGCGTCCACTGCAGCTTGTTCAACTAGCTCAAGCGGCATGTCGTTGGCGATGGTCTCGATCTGCGAGATGCGCTTCTCAGAGAAACCTGTACCAGCGGGGATCAATTTACCGATGATCACATTCTCTTTCAAACCGTAGAGAGGATCTTTGTCCGCTGCTACTGCCGCGCGTGACAATTCCTTGATGGTATGCTGGAATGAGGCAGCCGACAGGAAGGATTCGGTATTGAGGGATGCCTTGGTGACACCCAGCAATGTATCGATATAGCGCGCCGGCTTCTTCCCTTGTGCGATCATGGCTTCATTGATCTCTTTGATCACCAGGCGATCGATCATCTCATTCGGCAATAATTCAGTATCACCAGCGCTGATGATGGTCACCTTGCTGATCATCTTGCGGATGATAACCTCGAAGTGCTTATCATTGATGTTCTGTCCTTGCGCACGATACACATTCTGGATCTCTTCAAGCAGATAATGATAGCAGGCGTCGCGCCCTTTCAGTTTGAGCAATTCATGCGGATTGATTGAACCCTCAGTAAGTGGTTGTCCAGCCTCGACATCTTCACCAGTTTTCACAATGATGCGCAGTGTGGAGGGGATATCTAATTCCTCTTCCTCAACGCTGTCATAGCTAACGATAACTGTTCGATCTTCAATCCTTACACGACCCGCATGCTGAGCATTGATGGTTAATTCTTCGTTCTTCGCCAGGGTATCTCCTGCATCAACCGTTGTTTCTTCCTTGGCCAGGATATCCCATTCTTCAGGAACGGTATATTCATCACGGATGATCTCACTGTAGGTGATACGGATGCTGTTCTGATCGCTATTGCTATCTGCCGGGATGACCTTTACTTTCCCATTGATAGGTGCAATAACTGCTTCACCTTTCGGCATCTTACGAGCTTCGAACAGCTCTTCAACTCTTGGGAGACCCGTCGTGATATCGGATGATGCCGCAACACCACCAGTATGGAATGTTCGCAGGGTCAACTGTGTACCTGGTTCACCGATGGACTGCGCCGCGATGATCCCGACTGCGGTACCTGGTTCCACCATCTTGCCACGTCCAAGATCAATACCATAGCACTTGGAACAGATGCCATGCTGAAGTTCACAGGTGAGAGGAGAGCGAACTTTCATCTCAGTGATCCCTGCCGCCAGTAATGCATTGACCAACTCGAGTGTCAGCAGATCATCACGATCCGCCAATATTTCACCCGTGTTTGGATCGATGGCCGGTTCAGCCAGCAGGCGACCTTTGAGTCTTTCCTGGATGCTCTGTCCAGCCACATCGTCTGAAGTACGGATCCATAAACCTTCACTGGTTCCACAGTCTTCAGCGTTAATAATGACATCTTGTGCAATATCCACGAGACGGCGAGTAAGGTAACCAGCATCCGCCGTTCGTAGAGCGGTGTCAGCCAGACCTTTCCGTGCACCGTGAGTGGAGATGAAGTATTCCAGTGCTGTCAGCCCCTCACGGAAGTTCGATTGGATGGGAAGACGGATGATGCGTCCAGCGGGGTCTGCCATTAATCCACGCATACCTGCCAACTGAGAAATAGGACCGAAACCACCTTTTGTGGCTCCGGAGTTCGCCATGGTCGCCAGGTTGCCGTCTGGATCGAGATAATCCTTCACAGCCGAAGCAACGTCTTTGGTTGTCTCCTGCCAGACTTTAATGACCTGTTCATCCATTTCCAGCTGTGTCAGCAAACCTCTGCGGTAAGACTTCTGAATCGCTTCGACTTTTGCCAACGATTCAGCCAAGATCTCTTCCTTCTTCGGTGGAATGCTGATATCTGCAACCGCAATGGTTGTACCAGAGTGCATTGCAAACTTGAATCCAATGTCTTTGATGGCATCTGCAATAGTTGTAGTTGTTTCTTCACCGCATAACTCATAAATTTGGGCTATCAGTTCCTTGATGGAACCTTTCTCTAGAGTGCGGTTGACGAACAATACTTCATCTGGCATGATCTTGTTGAACAAAGCTCTACCAACAGAAGTTTCAATGATGCGCCTTTCGGGTTTCTCCAAGCGCTGACCATCATCATCGAACCAGGTCATGGTTTGGATGCGAATACGTGAATGGATCTTGACCTGCTCCAATTGATATGCCATGTCAACTTCATCAATAGAACCGAAGGTGATCAATTCTTCATTTTTATTTTTCTTCTCGGGAGGCATGGTGAGGTAATAAACACCCAGCACCATATCCTTGGAAGGTGAAATAATGGGTTCTCCATCTGCAGGTTTCAACAGGTTCTTCGACGCTAGCATCAAGTTGCGCGCTTCCCATACTGCTTTTGCAGATAAGGGCACATGCACAGCCATCTGGTCACCATCGAAGTCAGCGTTGAAAGCGGTACAAACCAGGGGGTGCAGTTGAATCGCACTTCCCTCGACAAGAACCGGTTCAAATGCTTGAATACCAAGACGGTGCAAGGTTGGAGCACGGTTAAGCATCACAGGGCGATCTTTAATGACCGTTTCAAGAACTTCCCAAACTTCCGGGCGACTGCGCTCTATCAAGCGTCGTGCACCTTTAACGTTGGCAGCATATTCGCGTTGAACAAGTCCAGCGATCACAAAGGGGCGGAACAGTTCAAGCGCCATGTTCTTCGGCAAACCACACTGGAAGAGTTTCAGTTTCGGACCGACCACAATAACGGAACGGCCAGAGTAGTCCACGCGCTTACCAAGCAGGTTGCGTCGGAAGCGTCCCTTCTTCCCTTTCAGCATATCACTCAACGATTTGAGTTCACGGCGACCTCGGCGGGATAATGCCTTTCCACGCTGAGAGTTATCGATCAAAGAGTCAACCGCTTCCTGAAGCATACGTTTTTCATTGCGTACGATCACATCCGGAGCACCCAATTCCAGCAATCGTTTTAGGCGATTGTTGCGATTGATGACTCTACGATAGAGGTCGTTCAGGTCAGAGGTAGCAAAACGACCGCCGTCCAACTGCACCATGGGACGCAGATCGGGAGGGATGACCGGTAAGATCTTCAAGATCATCCATTCTGGGCGGTTGTTGGAACGGCGGAAAGCTTCAACTACCTTCAAGCGCTTTGTGGCTTTCTTGCGTTTCTGTTTGCTCTTGGTGGTGCGGACCTCGGTCCAGAGCTCTTCAGCTAATTTTTCAAGGTCAATACGGCTGAGGATATCGTAGAAAGCTTCTGCACCCATATCGGCGCGGAATACCTGCCCATATTGGGAGCGCAATTCTCGATACTGGTTCTCGCTTAGGAAAGAAAGAGGGCGTAAACCTTCGATCTCATCTCGTCGTTCGTCACTTTCGGTGGCGATCTTCGCAGATAAATCTTCTTTTTGGTCCAATAGTTGGGATAGAGTCAGATCAGATTCAGCTTTGACCTGTTCCAACATCATATTGCTTTGTTCTTTTTCATGCCCAATCTCGATCCCGATCTCAGCTTCGATCGATTCGAGTTTTTCTTGTACAAATTTCTGGATGCTGGAAAGCATCTTGTTCGTGACTTCTTCTCCAGCATTCGCGATGACAACATCAACGGTCTTTAGTTTGATATCTGATCGCGTTTTCTTTCCAACTTTTTCGCGGATGGATTCTTCGAGGATCTGCCCTTCTTTGATGACGGGGGCAACCTTCTCGGCGATCATCTCATCTTTCTTCTTTTCTAATTCAGACAGACGAGTATTGATCTCCTCCATGCGTGAATCACGATCCTGCTCCACTTCTTCGATACGTGCTTTGATATCCTGGATCTGATCGCCATATTTCTGGGACACTTCTTCGTCAACACGGCTCAAGGCTTTCTGTTTCGATTCTTCATCGACGTAGGTGACGATGTATTGAGCAAAATAGAGCACACGGTCCAGGTTGCGGCGAGAGATATTCAGCAGCGATCCGAGATAGGATGGAACGCGTCGGCTGTACCAGATATGTGCCACTGGTGCTGCCAGCTCGATATGCCCCATTCTTTCGCGCCTTACGGATGAACGTGTGACCTCAACCCCGCATTTATCACAAACGATCCCCTTATAGCGAGGATTCTTATATTTTCCACAATAACACTGGTAATCTCGAGTTGGGCCGAAGATCGCTTCGCAGAACAAGCCATCCTTCTCTGGTCTCAAACGCCGATAGTTAATCGTTTCGGGTTTGGTTACTTCCCCATAAGACCAACTCTTTATTGTTTCGGGAGATGCAAGTCTTACTCGGAGAGCCATTAGACTTTTAGTTTCCACTTATTAGCCTCCTCAGGTAGGTACCACACAGGTTAAATAGACAAAACATTGGATTTAACATTATTCAAAACAAACTTGCATTATATCATAAATTCCAATTATTTTTATCTACTTTATAGAATTTTCGTTTGGTAATTTTACTATGAATGTGGTTCCCTTTCCTAATTCACTTTCCACTTCGATCTCCCCTTGATGGCTTCGAATGATGAATTTTGTAATATATAATCCCATTCCGCCCTTTTTCTCGGTATCTTCTTCACTTCCTTTGGGATGATAATATTTTTCGAAGATAAATGGTTTATCGATAGCCGCGATGCCAGGGCCCTTGTCGGCAATGGAAATGACCGTCATCGCATCCTGCGCATCACTTCTAACAGCAACCATCTCTTCCATCTCAGAGAATTTTATTGCATTGTGCAGCAAGTTATAGAAAGCCTGCTGCAGTAGTATTCGATCTCCATCTATTTCGATTTCCTCATCCACTCCCGATAGATCCAGTTTCACTCGCTTCTGTGTAGCGAATCCCTCCAGTTGCGACACGATCCCTGTCAGAATTTCCTTCAAGTGGACTTTTTCTATCTGCAGTTCTTTGCCCTGTTCCATCCGATCTTCTGTCAAGATCCCCTGTACCAATGATGAGATGGTGGTCATACCATTCTTGATCTTATCCAGATAATCCTGCTGGGTCTTATTCAATTCACCCACCATCGGCAGCATCTTTGAATAGCCTTGCATGATGGTGATAGGCGCTCGTAGATCGTGACTCAACATGGTCACATAATCGCGGGTGATCTCTTCCCTCCTCTTTTCACGAGTGATATCCTTCATAAGGATGATGGAGACCTTACCTATCTCATTCCGATCTTCATTGTAGATATCGATCTCATATTTCTGTCCTTCGGTCACCTCCTGTGTGACAACCGCGTGTGGATGTGAGCGATTCTTGATAAGCAGATTGTAAACAACATTTTCTTTCACCCGTTTTGATATATCCGTATAGGACTCTTCCTCGTCCAGGTTCAAGAACCTGCTGGCTGCTTTGTTGCCATATAACAAGGTCTCATCCACAAAAATGAACAACGGAAAATTCAATCCATCAAACAAGTTCGACAGGATGCTATATTCCATATTTTTGATCTGTAAGCTATCAATAGCTCGCAGATGTGCGGAGAATTCTTTGGTCTGTTCCTGGAATTTCTGCATATCTTCTGGCGACATTTCCTGTTCTCCACGATATGCGATCCATAGGACCGCTTCACGCTGTGCATCCAATGTTAGCCGCTTCAAGATCATGGCGCCCGGGAATGGTTTCCCTATCTCTCTTTTTATCTGGTGAAATCGCGCACTGTTTCCGATGACCAACTGATCCTGGTCCTGCATAACATGCAATACCTGCTCATCCAGGTAAGAATATTCCTCAAAATTATCTATGGCTGCATACTGGTATGCAATGAAGTTCTGTTCGCTGACCCGACCAGCGACAAAGAGTTTGACGAACAACACATCATCCGCTTCGAAAATCTGCAGTGCATCGGTCATATGCGTTCGAAAGGCATCAGTAATTTCGTGATCAGACCACAGATCAAGATATGTCTTTATTTGGGAGTAGCGTTTTTCTTGGTTCGAAAATATCTTTCGCAGCACTTCGAGAAAGTTTTCGACAGATGCCGGGAAAGGTTTTGTAGAGCGAGCCCCCGTCGCGCGAGATCGTCCTGTTAGGAATCTCTCAGACAGGTCAAGAATGACACTTTCCATACGTACCCATCGATAAAAATAAAAGCCTCCGATGAACAGCATCGCGAACAAAGAGCTTAAGAAATAGGGGTAGAAATCATCGAAGTAATCTTCCAGAAAAGCCTCTTGTCGATAATGTGCATCCAGCCCCCACCCTTCGATGTCCATCGGCTTATACTGAGAGGCCGTTGTGGCAGCTTTTGCCGATCCTTCCAATTGGCCCCCATTCCATGCAACCCGCTTATCCTCAACCGGATTGACGAAATAGAATTCATTCCCCGCTTCAGCATACTGATCGATCAACAGCGCTATAGGCTGTGCGGCGACATTGGAATGCAGTTCCACCCTGGCGAGTGCGATCCTATCAATTTCACCTTCATCATTCTCAAGCGGATAGAGAATACTGAGATAGAGAGTCCCTTCCTGCAATACACTGAAAGAGCCAAGGATATTGTTTCTCTGCAGTACATTCTGAAAGATACTGATCTCTTGGTCGGAAATTTCCAGGTCGCTCTCATTAATTGCTGGATAAGAAAAGACCAACGCACCAAGATCATCGAAAAGATAGAACTCATCTACATTCTGGATGGGTTGGAATAGGGTTTTTATCTCTTCTCGTATTTCAACTTTCGAATCCTCCAGCAAAACAGCATGGGATAATTGGTCGATGCGGATCGCATTCGAAGTAAAAGTCCCTAACAAAGCAGCATTGATATTCGCAAGATTTCTATCACTTTCATCACGCCACGCATCAAGTTTGTTCGTCCGCCCTACATTCCACAACAAGGTCAAGATGAACAAGATCAAGTAGAGGAAACTACCCAGTCTGATCCAGATTTTCCTCCGGCTAGTTTTGTAGAAGTTGTTTCCCTGATCCATCTTTTGCTTGAAGCGGGGCTGGTTCAGCAGTTCTCCCACCAACCCTGCCAATATCAACTCGATGAAGCGAGAAAGATAGAAGAACCACCCGGATGAGAGGGCATTATCCAAACGAAAAGCCATGATCGCTCCCTGGCGAACAGCACTCATCCTCTCAAGGTAGAACAATGGGATCGATATAACAATAGTTACCCCCATCATCAATACGGGGGGTTGTTTCAGAGCAGCCAGTTCAGTATATTCGCGCTGCAGCAGATGATTGAATATCAGCGCTATTGATATAAAAAGGGGAACGATCAGTATCTCATGTCCATGGAATCCGGTGAACACCAACCCACTGAGAGCCGCCAGGCAAATACTCATCAAGTGTTTGCCAAAGACGGCCGCCGCCACCCAGGGCACACAGCAAAGCACAATAACAGAGAAACCAAAATCTCCAAGTGCAGGTGTCGGCAACAGATGAATTTTAAAGGGTAATAAATCTACACGCAATAAGGCAGAAGTTATTAGCGTGAAAAGGATATAGAAGATCCAATTAATGGGGTCCTTCTCGACTAGAGCGTAATTCTCTTTATTCTTCGAAACCAGATAGATCAAGCCAATAGACCAGACCAGAAGGATGCACCAATCCACCCAAGATTGTGGAAACCCTATAGAAAAACCAGTTGTGATCTGTTGTAATAATAAGTCCATTGTCTGATCATTTACTTTGTATACTCTATTTTATACTGTTATCTGTGCTTTTTGATTATTTTTCTGCCAGTATTTCGTATAGAACCATCCGTTCCTATGTTCTGGCGGCTTATTATCCAATGCAGCCATCCAATTGGGGTAGAGGTCGCGTTCCTGCTTGAATGCAGATGTCGTTAAGCGTCCTTTTTTGGAATCATTCTTTTCCAATGCACGAACGCTTTCCTCGATCTTCTTTTCAAGGTCCCCGATCTCACGCGAGAGATAAGCATGCCGGGTTGGAAAATCCTGCAGCACACGCCGATGGATGCGTTCATGATCCCACCATAACGAACGTTCGTCAAACTTTTCCGTACTATGTGGACCGATATCCGGCAATCCCGCTTTCATCCATACCGGTTTAAACACGGATAAACAAGGTGCAGATGTGCCAGTCACCCAATGGGTAATATCATCATTTGAAAAAGCCGTGATCATGGATGCGACCGCCTGACTGTTGCGGATCGGTCCCGGACCTGCATGCATGCATACATTCCAGGCAGTCCAGGTCTTATCCGGAAAACTGGCTTGCGGATTCATCGCGTGCGAGCGCAGCATGGCTTTCATGGTTTGTAGTTCGATCTTACCTTTTTCACGCTGCATGAATTGCATGAGATGTTCACGCCGTTCTCGCCCCTGGCTGAACCTGGTGAAAATGGTATCGGAAAACATTTCTGCGAAATTGAAGTCTGCAGCGTTCTTGCACCAACCCCGCTGGCAGGCATACTCGATCAATCCGGGAGAGATGTCATCCCATTCGGTGGTAATGGATGCAGCATTGGAGATGGCATAGGTATCGGTCACTTTCCTGGATATCCACATCCGATCCGCCGTCTCCAGCACATAGGCTTCATGCGAATCCATGATCAAGTAGCTATTGTGGTAATAAAGCCCATGTTCTTTACTGCAGTTGCCGCTCTGCCCATAACGCTCTAGAAGCGTGGTAATAGTTTCGAGGGCTGCTTTGGCGGTGGATGCTCGTTCCAATGCCAGGCGCAGGTAGTCCATCCCGATCAACCCCGGTTCTTTCTTGGCCGGAACCTTCAAGAATATGGCTTCATTCCCGATCACCACACCGCATTCATTGGTGCCCATCTCAGCCCCCCACATCCAATATGGCTTGGAGAGCAGCACCTGATAGGTGTGGCGCACCTGAGGGATGGTGATGTACGTACACTGCAGATCGCTTCCCTCTGGATGATCCTGCGCGGGGAACATGCACAGGTCCTGCGCCTCGTTGGGTTCTCGGTCAGAATTCTTGGCAAAATATGCCACGCCATCCTTGGTAACACTGGGTAATGCAACACAGGTATCACACATGCTAAGCCTCCCTGATTAGATTGATGATCTCCTCCACAACCTGATCGATGTTCTTGTTATCTGTATCAATTATATGCGCATCTTCAGCGGAACGCAGCGGTGCCAGCTTTCGGGATGAATCAATGCGATCCCTTTCCTGAAGAGAACGCAGGATATCGTCGTAATCCGCTTCTTTTCCGCTTTCTTTTTCTTCCAGAAAACGCCGGCGCGCTCTTTCCTCAACAGATGCGATCAAAAAAAACTTGTTCACCGCATCCGGCAGCACAACCGTCCCGATATCACGTCCGACCATGACCACTTTTCCGACCAGTCCGATCTCACGTTGTTTCTCGGTCAGCGCCTTGCGCACCCGTTGATAGGTTGAGACCAGGGAAACATTATCGCGTACATATTTTTCACGCAGTCCCCAGGTGATATCCTCGCCATCCAGCACCACATCATACAATCTCCCGTCCATTTTGCTGGGAGGTGAAATCGCTATGTTCATCTTTTCCGCGATCGCGCTTACATTTTCTTCATTGGATGGATCAACCTGTGCATTCACGCTGGCATAGGCAACTGCGCGATACATCACGCCTGTATCCAGGAATGTATAACCTAATCTCTCAGCTACTTTTTTGCCAACTGTAGTCTTCCCCGATGCAACCGGTCCATCAATAGCGATAGCGTCCCATAATTCCATAATAAAAAACCGTCCAGACAATTAGAATTTAAACCACAAGCTCACTTCCTGAAATTCCAGGTCACTTGTGCGATATAGTACCCATTCTAATATCGGACCGGGAAGAAATCCAGAAAGATCATCCTTAAATATTCCCACTTGACCGTACATGGGAAAAACCTGCCCATAATATTGATCGCTGCCAAGTAATAATGGCTCTTCGCTCATCACCACATCATGATCCGAAATCTCATTCAGTAGATCAGGTGGCAGCACCTGTACCTCATATGCTCGCAGCAGCCAGCGCAAATTATGTACTGGTTCATTGAAGGCTAATGCGATATCAAGTTCACCCGGCAAACGGCCCTGCTGCACGCGATAATCTTCGACCTCATCCAAAAGAATATCGGCGTTATGGAGATAACCAGCACGGTTCACCATTTCGTATTCAAGGGTGTGGGTTAGGTTAGCAGCCCGGTTGGCATTCTGTAATAATCCAGCGAACCCACTGATGATGAATAGTGACACAACCACTAATCTGGCTGCCTTCCCCGACCAGCCAAATGCATACATGAGCAGTAGCACAATCCCGATCAAGATCGGCACGATCAACAGGAGAATATTCCGTACCAGGTTCACACCCACTGCGCTCAGATACCCAATGCGCACAACCTGCAGGAAAAGATATATCAGGATGATCACCCCGATGATGACGGGAATACCGATCTCATCCCGTGCTTGGTAGATCTTGTTTGCGAGATGTTTCAGCGCTTTTGCCGCCAACACCCACAATGGCAACAGAAGCCATACCGCATAACGCAGGTCTGTACCCGGCAGGAGTACCAGCAGGAGAGCAAACACCATCCAGATCAGTAGAAAGTTTCTTTCCCGCTTGCTGTGCATCAATCCAAGTACAAGTGCCGCCACACTCATGACGATCCCAAAGGTTGTGTAGTATAGAAAGCCTAACCCTTTGATCAGAGGGGGGAAATTTCCAACAGATGATGTAAACCAAGGTTGGGTAATGAATACCGCTATTGATAAAAGTGGATAAAAAATTCCCTGAATATCCGTGAAGAAGTAAGTGGCAACCATCAACCAGACCAGGCTGAAAAATCCGAATTTCTCCAAGGTCATCTCGTTCTTGATATCTTTAAATAATGCCCCCAAACCCCAACTCTCCGCATTGCCCTGTTCTTTGTTAAGGATTGCCGCAAGTAATCCCGCCGCGCCGAAGATCAGCAGCCCAACCCAATAATTCGGTCCACACAACAGACCAAAAAGAACGGTGATGACAGCAGCCAATCTCTTCCGTTGGAGGATAAAGAGCAGCAACAGCGTGCATACCGCCAGAACGATCATGCTGCTGTCTGCCATTCGTGATACCTGGATCAAAATGGGGTCGAGCGCTAAAACCACAGCAAGGAATATGGCCGTCCTCTTCTCCAGGATATCGGTCATCAATTGGGGTAGAACAGTAAGCACACTCCCTGCCAGGGCAGGCAGGAAACGCGCACTTGCATTAGTCGGTCCGAATAATGAAAATAGGATTCTGGTAAAGAAGAGGTATGAACGCGAAACCTGTTCGCATCCCGGTTCTTCCGTTCCCAGCGCGCACAGGGCATGCTGTGCTTCAGGGTTGGTCAGGGGTGCTTCGCCCAGGTTGATCAATCGAAAGAATAATGCGACAGCGAATGTAATAGCAAGCAGAAATAACCAACGAATTCCTTCCTGATCTTTGGTTTTTATCATTTCAATCATTTCCTTCGTACATGAACAGAGTTGTCCCGTCATGCTCAGACACGGTTGTCAAATTTTCGTAGAATTTTTCGATCTGAACTGTGTATGTGCTCTTCTCCAGACGTCCCACTACCACATACTCGATAGCATACTGATCCAGGATCTGTTTTGCAACCAGCCAATCCGTACTCTCATATAGCATGGCAATATCCGATTGACGTGAGCCCATCTCTTCTGCTCCACCGCGCCACTGCAATTCATGTCCGGGCCAACCCAGCACATTTGGGTATCCGCTCATGGTGGCAATGCGTGCATATCCACTGTAACTGCCGCCCACCGCTTCCACCAGCACCCCATACGGCAGCTGACGCAGGGTTTCGATGAGGGCTTGATCCGCTGCATCATAACGCGCCAGATAGGCTGTGCCGTCCAGAGTCCAGTCAGCTGGACGGGTATAACGCACCCTTTCGTAGGTGGTATAGAAAGGATAGATACAACTGATCAATATCATCAGTATGGCTGCGATCTTGAAGATCACAGAGTAATATCCTTTCAGGTCCTTCCATAAAACGACCAACGCATAACTGGCTGCCATTGACCATAGGATCCAGGCTTGAAAATAGAATTTGAAGATGGTGTTCATGCGCGTGCGGAAGACATCCACCAGGTAGAAGAATTCAGGGATCAAACACAATCCACCGCCGACTAATATCAACAATAAGACGAATATTTTTATCGGGGAGCTTTCTTCATCTTTTCTTTCGTCCTCGGCTTCCACTTTAGTCCCGATCGAGAATATAAAACGCAGTACCAGGAACAAGCATAGGGATAAACCGATCAACACGCTGGAATCACGCAGGCGGCGTCCCAGGGTTACGGTAAGCAGACTGCAGATATCTTCAGCAGCATAAATAGCCGCAAATTCCTGCGCCTGCTGAACAGCGGTCTGGATACGTACTTCAACCCCGCCCAGCGTATCCTGCACCAACATCCAGAATCCGATTGCCAGCTGGTGTACGACAGGGAAGGCCAGGCTGAGCAAACCAACTGCCGCCAGGAACAGCAGCAAGTATCGCAGCACCAGCCGGTCTGGAGCTTTTTGTTTCCAATTCACCCAGATCAAGTACACGATCAAGGGCAGCAGGAATGGGAAGAACATGATCGCAAAATGCACTCCCCGCGTTCGATAGAGCAAACTGGGGAAGATGCCCCCCGCTTGAGAATCGAAGCCGAGGAAGAAGGGTAAATAGACCAAGATGCACAGTATGGCAAGCAACACGATCTTGAGCATCCCATTCAAGAATCGCTGCCATTGGAATGTTCCATTGCGAATATAGAGAGTTATCGCCGTCAGAGCAAAAAGCCCGAATCCGGCGGGGAAATCCCAGGTGTTGACAAACAATAATGCGCCAAACACCAGCGCCGTCATCCAGATATGCCAATCCTTGAACATTTCCAGGGCTTTTCCACCGTTGAACAGGGAATTCTCCCCTTGTAAATATAGGTTCAGACAATAAGCTACAGCAAGCAGAAGGAACGGGATCGAGAGCACATGCGGATGGAGGTCAGCCAGGTGGAAGGAGAAAGCGGGAAACTCATCGATCACCTCTCGAAAATTCCCGGCAGCGTCATAATCACTCACCACGCGTGATGCCCGCCACCACCAGGTTCCGCCCACTCGGCGGGGTGTCCACCCCGCCTCACCCAAGGGAGGGTGCTTCAATTCCTGCACATCCAACCATTCCCAGAAAGAAGAAGATTGAATCCCTTCCGCGTCGGTCTCCCAGAATACTCCCTGGGCATGCAGTACTTCCAACCCACCTTCTCCATTGCCCAGCAGTAATAAGAGCGGTGCCAGGAGAGCCAACCAAACCGAACGCCGCGCCCATTGTTGCTGTCCACGCCTGGTAAAGGTATGCTGCAGCAGTTCAAACACGATGCCGTACACAGCGATGCATGCCATTCCCAACCAGGCGGAGATCGCCAAATTGAAAGCAACCCCGCCCGCAACACCACTCAGACGAGCCAGCATCGCTACCAGCAGATAGCCAAAGTAGTAATAAGAGATGGCATATCCCGATAACCAGGGATCAGCCGGGGGAAAGGTCGGTGAAGTCAGAATGGAATTGATGAATGCCAATTCCATCGGCTTCTCAGTTCCGGTAAGATTGGGAGCCATAGCGCGCAGAAGCGCCATGCTCACAAATGCGATCAAGAAAAGCGCTTCCACCACCAGAAAGTGTTTGCTGTTCTCCTTGATGGCCACCCATACTTCATCACGTTTACGAAGGAATATGGCAAGGTTTATAACTACGATCACAAGCAAACTTGCCAACACACTCAATGAAGTGTTGTTCAGGATGCCAAAAAGGTTGGTGATCCAGAACAAAAAGCCCAATTCCAACAACGCCAACACTTTGGAAAAAGCATAGCCCCTGCTCTTCCATGCCGGGAAAAGCAGGCAGGATAGTGGATAATTCATCCAGCCCAGGAAGAGGAATATGCCATACCAAAGCGCGATCTGTGCGAACATCATCACTCCTTCACTTCCAGGATGACGGTATCTTCATAAGCAAAGACAGTCGTCCAATATACACCCTCAAATTCGGTGAACTTCTGCATTCCTTCAGCATTGTACACAATGCGCTCCAGTTGTCCAACGATGATGTAGCGCACATCATATTTCTCAAGGAACTCCAACGAAGATTGGATATCCACAGTGGAATAGAAGTCATTCACGTCCGTGATGCGGTCGGTGACGAAGTTCGAGGGCAGGATCTGTTTCTGCTGGCGTTGGTGCCAATCCCATCCGATCACAGCCGGCAGTCCGGTGTAAATGGAATAGCGGTTGCCCCATTGATACAGAGATACATTCCCCTCCACGATGACCGGAGAACCGCTTACATGCTCCTGCATCCAGCGAATAGCCCGGTAATCCTGCTCCAAATCCATCAGGCTATCATTCTGCCAATAGGTGGCGGTCTGCATGTAATCCATCCCGTCCAGGGTCAGCGGAACCTGGTCCGAGATGCGGTCACGGATCTTATCCATGCTGGCAGCTAACGGGAACATCAAACCGAATGCCATTAAAGCAATGCCAACCGCGCGCCAGACCTTCTTCCACCCCGACCAGCCCGATCGAGCCAATCGCTGCCAGACACAAATGCCGCCATACGCAGCGCTGACCGCCAGCAATGTCCATGCCTGTAAATAGAATTTGAAGACCGTGTTCATACGCCCGATGTCACCAGTCAGGACGATCATTTCCACCATGAAGATCATGGCAACCCCCGCCAGGGTCAACAGCAATATAAAACGGTCAACGATGCGATCCTGTGTATCTACAAAGAGCAGCAGCGCCCAGATCAGCACAGGGATGGTGACCAGTGCAAACTGAACGTTCGATATGATCAGCCAAATCATCACAGCCACAACCAATAAGCCCACCAACCAGACGAGCCCCGAACGTGCTTTGATCTTCTTGATGAAGCTGATCGGTGTTTTGGCCAGCCAATCACGCGTCTTCAACACCAACCAGGAAAGGAGGAAGAAAAAGAATATTCCCCAATGGATGACGAAGGAACGCAGCGGCGAGCGTGAACCCTCCCATATCTGCACGCTGGTGTAGCCCGCTCCATAAGCAGCATGATAAGGGGCATAACACAGGTAGGATGACCCAATAAAGAAGATCAAAGATAACCCCAGGGATACCCATTTGCGCGCAGCCGGTTTCAATTGCGGCAGGATGCCCGCATAGATACGCCCACGTTTGAGGTGCTCATAAGCGATACCCAGCACGCCAAACAACAGATACAGCGGATAATCCCAGGTATTGGTGGGTGCTAGTGCTCCAACCAATACTCCACCGCCGATGATCTTCACCAGCCAGCACCAGGTTTCTTTTCTCTCGTCACTAAATATCAAAGCTGCAAAGTAGCCCAAACCCAATAGCGTGAGAGGAAAAGCGAAAAGGTGGGCATGCGGATCGCCATACAGGAAGGTGAAATAGGGGAATTCCGTGATCGCCTCACCGGGAATGGTGCGGCTGGGGATCCAGTACCAATCTCCAGGATAATAACGGAATATGGCCCCTTTGAACACTTCTACGAATCCTCTGACCCAGAGAATCGGTTTGGACAGGAAACCATTGGCAGAGCCCATACCGGTACTCGGTGCCAGTAATTCGAGCCCGTTCAAGAACATAGCGATGGTGCCCAGGTTCCCAATGATAAGCACTGCAAACGCCGTGATCAAACCCGCCTGAAAAGCGCTGATCGTTGGTTTATGTGCGTCTGTTTTGGAAGATCTTTTGGTATGGATGTTCCAGCCAACCGCATAAGCAGCGATCCCGCTGAAAGCAAAGAAAGTGATCAATCCGAAGTTATAGGCGATGGATGGCACCACCCCCAGCCATTTTGTGAAAACGCCCAATAGCACTGAGCCAAAATAATAATAATTGATATACCCACCCGCATACCAGGGATCGTAAGGCGGGAAAACACTGCTCTTAATGACAGCATTGAAATAGGCAAAATCCATCGGTTTCTCGCCGCCCTTGTACTGGTGCCACAAGTCCGGGTTGCCCAAACGGATCAGGGTAAAGAAAAGGAAAAAGCCCAGGAAGAGCAGTTCCACCTGCAGGATATGCTTCCAATGTCCTATTATCTCAGCCAGGATTTCTTCACGATCTTTCAAGAAAAGATAGAGATTAGCCAGCAGGATGACGAGAAACACAACACTGATCAGCCAGCGTTCGACCGGGATGGATAATGACCCACTCCACCAGGTCAGCCATGCCAATAACAGCAAACCCAGCAAACGTGAGAAAGGATAGCCCCGGTCCGCCAAACCGCCGAAGATAAGGCGTGTGGTGGGATACACCACCAACCCCAGGAAGAACAAGACCAGATACCAAACCAGTAACCCCACTCCCTGATATCTATTGATCAGATCGTCATAGGAGAACAGGTAACTCCAGGTGCCGCCTTCGGTTTGCGCTTCTGATTGTTCTGTCGTCAGGGTCAGGCCTCCCGGCAAGCGGTTGGCTTCCGCCGGGGTCAGGTTGATGACCTTGGAGAGATCCACCGCCCCCAATATCCCGCGCACCTTCTGCATGCTGAAATCATCGCTCTTCTTGAAGATGAGCACCTTGGGATGATCGTAAACCGTGAAAGCCTCTTCGGCATATTGCGTGTTGATGGTCCAGCTGCCGATCTGCGGCTCAGACTGGAACACCTGCACCAGTTCAAAGCCCAATTCGCCCTGGAACATACCAGGCTGGGCATCACGATAACAATCCTGGATATCCACCGTTGAGGGACAACCCAGCAGCGCGCGATAATAGGCGCTTGTCAGTGGATATCGTTCCGGGATCTGGGTCGTGCTGCCCCACTGGCGGTTGGAGGTGATGTAAATGTAATCCGTTTGCTCGAGCGAGGTGTAGAAGCGTTCTAATTTGGATTCATTATCCTCCCAATACAACTCCAGATTGAGATCGGAATGGTAAACCCCTATGTAGGGATCAAACGGATTTACGCCGAACATGTAGAGCGGCAATCCGTCGTCCCAGGAGGTCTCGTTCAGGCGTTTGCTACCATACAGTGCAACAAATCCATCCCCATCTGAGAGCTGCAGGGTCAGCTTATACCGTTTGCCTTCCTGCAAAGCAACAGGTTCAGCAAAATTGATCTGAGCGGAAGATCCTCGAAAGTCCTGCGGTGTTGAATCGTCTATGCGCAAGCCACCTTGTGCAAGGATAGTGTTGGGTTCATCCACCGTGCGCACGCTCACAGTGATATCCTGCAAACTATCCGCGACATACCAATCCTTAATGCGGAAGAAGGTCACCCCTCCCAGCGTACCGCTCTCATAGGGGGTGAACTCCACATCATAAAATCCCTGCGCACTCAAAGAGGGTGCAGTTTCATAAATGGTTTGCGTGATGCCGCCATTGTAGGTGATCCCATCGGCAGTGATAAAACCCAGCATGCGCACATGCTCCGCCGAACCAGCCAGACCGACCTCCATCCAATATTCCTGCCCTGCTTTGAGCAAGATGGTCGGTTCTACCAGAATGGAATGATCCAATACCTGCCCGTAATCATCCCAATTTTGCAGCGCTGACTGTGTGCTGAACAGTATCTCTTCGGCTGTAGATAGGGTCTGGCTTACGTGGATGTTCAGATGCACATCATCCCATTCCTCGGAATAATTCTGGATCTTCTCGATGTGCAGCGACTGCAAGGTCATATCCTCTTGCACCGAGAATGCAAACCGCAGTGAATTATCGCTGGTCAGATCAAAGGTATGCGGGTAGGAAAGCGGCTGCGTGAAAGCGCCATTTTCTCCCACGATCTGTAAATTAATGGGACCTTCCACATTCTTGTAGATCCACTCCGTCGCCGCCACGCGCGTCACGGGACGGGTGTAGATCTCGGAGAAAGTAAAAGCCCAGGTCAGGCTGGATACAAGTACTACCAGTAACAACAAAACTGATAGAGAAACTCGCAGCCATCTCCTCCATCCGCGCAATGCGTTCAGGATAGTGATCAACATCCATGCCGCACCGATAGCGAGGGTTGGATAGATGAATAACAAATAGCGCATGGTCGGGTTCCAGAGCATACTCTGCCAACCCCCGTACAGCACGATCCACAACCAGATCAAAAGATAAGGTCTCCATTCGCCGTGCAGCATCTTCCAGCCCATTATGACCACTGAAAGGAGCGCGAGAATTCCGATCGGCAGCCCCATCCCCCACTGCAGAAGATTCTGCCAGGCGAACCACAGCGGTCGCCGCGCCCACTGCAAGGAAGGCGGGTAATTGGTGTTGCCCGAACTGAGCACGGTCAGCTCACGCAGGTTATCCAGCCAGCGTGGGTTGGGACGCAAACCGAAGAATCCCGGACCCTGGAATGCATAAGGTTGACAAATACGGAAGACCAGCAGGAATAGGATGCCAGCCAAAACGAACCACAGCACACGCTTTCCGAATTCCTTGTCAAACTCCCGGAACGCTTTGCGGTCACGCAGGATGACAGCGACCGGCAAGAACAAAGCGGTGATGACAGCATTGATCTTGCAAGCTGCCGCCAATCCCACCACCAAACCAAACAGCAAGTGCAGACGTTGGTCTTTTTGCTGCAAGAATCCGTTTCGCTGCTCATCAGCCTTTTTATCCAATTGAAAGATACAGATCGCGAGAAAGATCGCCAATGTCATGAAGAAATTCGCGAAGGTATCTACGGTGAAAAAATGAGACTGTTGAATAGGCAGCGTGGATAAGCCATAGAACAAAGCTGCCAGCAGCGAGAGTGCGGGTTTAGCAAAAAGACGCTGTGCCATGAAATACAGCAGCAGAACAATACCCATATCAAAAATTGCTGAGAGTACCCTGCCCACCAGGTAGACCTCAGAATAGGCAGTCATCTCCACCTCTTCCGCGACAAAGCGCACAAGGAAGAGCGGGAATGTGCCATACACATAGAATGTATGCCCCACATTATGCGGATTGAGTGTGGAATTTGTTGTATCGAAATAATCTCGCAGGGATGATACGGTCGAAATGCTTGTTTCGACCATGGTTAGAAAGCGTTCATCAGGATGCAGATGATAATCGTCATCCCAATCCAGCCCACGCAATCGCAGGAATGCGCTCAGGGCCAGTACCAACAGCAGCAATATGGTTTGTGTATGTTTAGCCTGGAATGTCTTCTTCATAGTTATGTCAAATTGTAACTACTTTTTCACGCGAATTTCAATGAAATCCTTGCCGGGAATATCGGATGTGTACAGTATGGTCGTGTTCTCAGGGAACAGCGCCTGCAGCAGATCCACATTCTCCTTATCCTCCGGCTTCAAGAGGAACAGGTACTCCCCACTCTCCTGCGTTCCTTCCACAAAATCCTGCGGCCACAGGGCATAGTCCTTACGCACCCAGCCAGCATTGATACCCACCAGACGCGTATCCACCCAATGCGGGTACGGCACCACAAAAGCATGATCGCGTTTTCCACCTTCTTCATAAAAGAGCTGTATCTCCTGCGCCAGCTCGGAGGTATTCCACGCCTTGAGGTCGTACTGAATGCGATACTGACTGAACACCAGATCATAATTCTGGGAAGCAGACAACAAGCCAATACCAAGGCTGATAGATACAAGCAATCCTATGCGCAATGCAGGCTTCAAACGTCCCAATGCCGTGCGCAGAATGGTCACCCATGCATACCCGGCCATCACGAACACCAGCACATACACTCCCCCGGGGCGATTGAGACTGGGGTTTTCCGCCGGGAAGACCAGCGAAAGGATGGAAGGCATCAGCAGCAAAGGAATGGACGCTAAGATCGCTTGATGCAGCCAATCCTTGTGTCGAATGGCATGCAGCAAGCTGTAGAAGATGCCCAACATGAACAATGCCGCGCTAACGACATCCAGCGCCGGACGATTGGGAACCGAATGCACCCAGATGACCCCATTGTCATGGAAGAACATGGTCAGCGCATTCCATAAGTTGTCCAGAAAGATGAGCAGCGGATTACCCGGATAGGGCTGTTCCACCGGGAAAAGGCGTGTGGCCGCGCGATAACTGAACATGGCCGGGTTCTCGACCCAGTAGCGGAAGAGCGGCAAGAAGACCAGGAATGCGGAAATTGCAACCAGCAAGAACATCCACAACAATTGAGACTTCTGTTTTCGATCATTCAAATGAAGCGTGGAAATAAAGAAGATTACCGTCACAACAATGGGCAAGAAGCGATCGGAACTATATCCATGCAATGACAAACCCAATATCAATCCAGTCAACAGGAAATAGTTACGCTGGCGCGTCTTCAAAGCCTTGATCAGGAAATAGAATGTGGCAGCTGTGAAAAAGGGATAGATGGCATAGCGCAGTGCTACTCGCGAGATCACATTCGCCCAATAGGCAATTCCCGCCAGGAAGAGTGCGCTTAATCCCACCCATCTTCCACCCAATTCTCTTCCGATCAAATAGATAAAGGGTAGAGTTCCCAGACCGAGCAAGACCGTCCCCAGCTTCAAGCTCAAGAAGGATATATCCAGATCGAAGATCTTGATGAGGGCTGCGGTCAGGTAGAACTGCAGCGCCTCGCGCCCGGTATTGCGTGTGAAGAATATGGGAGTGGAACCATCCAGCACATCCGCGATGTCCAGGAGCTTCTCAGCGTGGTCACTGAACATCTCGGATGGGACATTCGCCAGTTGGTAGACCCTGAAAAAGACAGATACCAAACCCACACCGACCAACAACAGCACAAAGACCCAGGTAGGCTTGCTGCGCTTTATCAGCGACCCGGGTTTCTCCCACACAGCCATCACGAAAAAGATCAAACCCAACACCCATAAACCCACGTTCAAAGGTGTGAAGCGATTTTCCTGGAAGAACCAGAAAGCTGCTGCCAGTAAAGCTAAAGCAGGAAAGAGCAGCTCGATACGCACTTCCTGTGAGGAGAAATGTGGTGAATTCAAAATCCGCTTTTCAGGGTTGTTTCGATTTCGCACGAAAAAGATACCCATCGCCAGCAAAGCTGCCCCGTAGAGTACCACAGCCAGCAGGATGTTCTTGTACGCTGGTTCCAGAAAGACCTGTCCACAGAGTGCGAAGAGTAATGCTGCTAAGGGCAGCACACCAGATCGAACCTCCCCCACTTTCTCATCTCGAACCGGTCTCTCTTGTGGTGCGGAAGAAGGAGCATCCTCTTGTTTGAGGTATGCCTGAAATCGTTCTGGTTCTCCTTCCCAGAGGGAACGCAGATAATCCAGAAGACTGGGTTCTTTCATAAGCAACTACTCCTTCCTGGTGATGTAGAAAGAATAGCTTCCTTGGGGATGTGTCGCTTCCTGCTGATATTGTCGGCGCAAGCGTTTTTCCGGGATAAAGATATTGCCATGCTGAGGAAATAAGATCCACTTGCCAAAAACTTTCTTGTGGATAAGTGAAGGCAAACCCAGATAATGTCCCCATTCAAGGGTGCGCACATTCTTGGGTGAGAAATAATGCCACCATTTTTCGATCTTAAAACCGTTCTGCGTCAGTCGTTCTTCCCACACCTCGTATCCCTCTGCATGATGGTGACGCGATATGGTGTTGAAGAATCGGCGGTACCAGTTCCCCAGGAAACGCAGCCCCACCGCATCCAAGAAATTGCTGACAGATAGATTGGTGAGCAGCTTGTCATTGGGAACGCAGAAGATGAATAAACCGCCGGGTTTGATGACGCGTCCCACTTCGGCGATGACCGGATCCAGATCAGGAATATGCTCTAAAACAGAATTACTGATGACCGTCTGAAAATGGTCATCCGGGAAAGGGATGGAAGCCCCTTCCACACACAGGATATGTTCATACGCTTCCTTGTTGGCTGGCTCGCAAAGAATGGAAAAGGAAGGGTCAAACCCAACCTTGATCTTCTCATCAAAAGTGATCGTTGCAAAAACCCCGTCTCCGCAGCCCACATCCAGAACCGGCTCCTGCAATTGGATATCGTCATAGAAGCGCCCTTCAAAAGCACGCAGGAATGCGCGGAAATAGGGCAATTGTTTGAGATTTTCCCAAAGATGGTCTTTCACGGCTGCCATTATGCTCCCTGGATCTCTTCCTGGATCTCGGCGAATAGTTTTTCATATTCCTGTGCGATCGCATCCGGAGAATACATGGCACGCAGCGCCTTCTGGTCAGTTTTGTAACTATCAAGGTCCTTATAAATACTGATGACCGCCTTCGCCAATGCTTTAGCGTCTCCGATGGGGATGACCTTTCCCATACTGTGACGCTTGACCGGCTGGCGCACGCCCGGCAAATTCGAAGCGATACTGGGAGCGCCATTCATCATGGCTTCAATCTGTACCAGGCCAAACGCCTCCGTTGAGTTTAGGCTTGGGATGGTCAGCATATCGATATTGGGATAGAAAGCCGCCATCTCTGCGGGTGATAGTGAACCCATGAAATGCCAGGCACCTTCCTTGCGCAAACGATCGATGGTGGGCTGCAAGCGAGCATAATAACTCTCTTCCCCCATGATGTTCTCGAAAGGCCCTGCAAACCACACCTGGGCATCGGGTAATTCCTTGCGAATGAGCGGCATGGCGTTCAACAAAACCTCAACACCCTTTTCTGAAGCGAAACGGGCTGCCATCCCGATCACAGGATGTTTTTTCTCTGGGTTATGTATTTTCTCAAATTGTTTGACCGCATCCTTCGTTACCTCCGGCAGCACGACCGGTGGTGAAATGATGCGCAGTTTTTTCTTGTGGCGCCGCAGATAAGGTGAATGGTCGGCATAATCCTGGGTATAGGTGATGATACGGTTCGTGAACAGCGCTGCCAGGTTATTCATGAAATGCACCCCCTGGTTGGCTGCCCAGCTGAGCAAACCCATCGGCATGCGCAGGTCGCAATGGTAGGTGATGACGGTTGGCTTTTTCCAGATACGACCACGCAGGGCTATACCGGCTGCATCGATCTGGGGCAAGTGCAGATGAACAACGTCATTTTCTTTAACCAGTTTGCTCGCCATGCGCCCCAAACTCGGCATGATAACCCCCTTGCTGATGCGCATCAGAACGGGTAAACGCACCACACGCACACCTTCCATCCACTCCTCACGGGGTAAGTCTTTCTCGAATTGAGAGGTGAGTACGGTGACCTCGTGCCCGCGCTTTGCCAGCGCTTTGGCTAATCGTTCGGCATAGATGGTCAATCCGCTTGTATGCGGTCGATAATAGGTCAATTCGATCAATATCTTCATGGGCTAGTTCTCTTCCATCTCATCCACCCACTTCACCAACTGTCGGATACCTTCTTTAACGCCTACTTTGGGCGTCCAATTTAACAATTTTTGTGCTTTCCGGATATCGGAGACATAGATCTTCTGGTCGCCCGGACGCCAGTCATCGCGCGTGGTGGGCACTTTTTTCCCGATCTGCTCTTCCAGAAGCGGTTGGAATTCGCGCCACACAGATATCGTGTTCGCGGCACCACCGCCGACATTGAACACCTCACCTGCTGCTGAATCAATATTCTCCACAGCGGCATCGTAAGCATTCAAGAGATCCTGCACGTATAACACATCGCGCACCTGTTTCCCGTCGCCATAAATGGTGATATTGCGTCCTTGGGTCGCTGCGATGACGAACCACGCCAACCAGCCCTGATCCTCGATCCCGAACTGTCGTGGGCCATAGATACAGCTCTGGCGGAAGACAACTGTACGCAGTCCATAAATACGCTGGTAATCGCGCATATATTGGTCCCCGCTCCCCTTGGAGCACCCATAGGGCGAATGGAAATCGAGCGGGTATGTTTCAGTGATGCCCATGGGATAATCCGCGTATGCGTAGCGTGTTTCCTCTTCCACCACGCGCACATCTTCCATACCGCCATAAACCTTGTTCGTAGAAGCATACAGGATGATGGGTTGTTCGCCCGTCTTTCTGGCAGCCTCCAGCACATTGAAAGTGCCCAGAGCATTGATCTCAAAATCCTCGCGAGGATCGGTGACAGATGTGGTCACTGCGACCTGTGCTGCCAGATGGATGATGACCTGTTTTCCTTTCACTGCTTTATCAAGCGCGTTTGGATCGCGTACATCCTCTTTGATCAATTCGAAAGAACTTTTCCCATGCGTTCGTTCGAGCCAGTCCAAGTTTTTTTCCGCTCCGCCGCGGGACAAGTTATCGAAAATGGTCACATCCTCCCCCCTCTCCAGAAGCCGATTTACGTAGTTAGAACCGATGAAACCCGCTCCACCTGTGACCAGATACTTATTCTTCATTTGCACTCCTTTTAACACGCAATCGCTCGATCACTCTATCGAGCAGATCGCGCAGTGAATTACCCTGCATAAGTAGACTGATGATACCCAGGAGACCAATGGTCAACAATTGTACGATGTGCATTACGATGGCAAAACTTAATGCGATTTCGTTTTCCACCTGCAGTACAGCTAATGCTGCCACAATAGTACCCTCGAACACTCCCAATCCAGCCGGAGCAGACGGCAAGGCTATACCAAACGCCAGAACAGCCTGCATGAAGACCACCCACCATAGCGGGAATTGGTCCACAAAACCCAGCAACAAGATATAGGATACAGACATCCATAAAACCCAGCAAACCACGATCCAAAATAGTGCAGAAATGAGTGCGCTGCCCTTTTGAATGACCTGAGCGCCATCGAGAATGGCTTTCAGGTTGGGAGATATGAAACGCTTGAAAAATGCAGATCGTTCATCCATACGGGAACACCAGCCAATGACCACATCTTTCTTCTTGATCGCCCAGAATAGAAACACAAATCCCGCCAGCACCACAACCAGAACAGCAACTGCAATGGGTGTTATCCAATCCATCGCAACAACTTTCCCGATCGTTGCCAGGAACATGAGGGCTGCCAGCAGCAGATCAAAAGCGCGTTCGATGGCAATAGTGGATATGGCCTGGAAGAAGTTCATGGGATGAACGCTGTTGACCAGCAAAGCCCGCCCGATCTCACCTGAGCGGGGGATGATCTGGTTCAATAGATAACCTTCATTGACGATATAAAAGGTATCTAGTAAACCGACCTTTTTACCCAACAAACCGCGCCAGGCTGCAGCGCGCGCCAGATTTGCCAAAGCCAATAGCAGTGTCGCTACCAAAGCGATCCCCCACTGGATATTGAGGAACGCCGATCGCATGGAATCCAGATCTACCAGTGTGAACAATACAGCGATGATGATAGAACTGACCACAATTCCCGGCAGCCAACGCTTCCAGGATGAGCGTGAGTTTGATGCCAATTTACTTATCCTCCAATTTCAGGACAGCCATAAAGGCTTCTTGCGGGATCTCGACGTTGCCGACCATCTTCATGCGCTTCTTTCCTTTTTTCTGTTTCTCAAGCAATTTGCGCTTGCGGGTCACATCGCCGCCATAACACTTTGCCAGCACATCCTTGCGCAGTGCCTTCACAGTTGCACGTGAGATGATGCGATTATCTGATGAAGCCTGGATGGGAACATCATACATTTGTCTTGGAATGAGAGCTTTGAGTTTGGTGACCAGGCGCTGCCCTTTGTGATAAGCAGTATCACGATGCACGATGCTCGCCAGTGCATCCACCGTCTCGCCACCGATCAACACCTCCAATTTCACCAGGTTGCTGGCACGATATTCTTTGAAGGCGTAGTCCATGGATGCGTAACCGCGCGTCTTCGATTTCAATTCATCGAAGAAATCCACGATCAGTTCTGCCAGTGGTATCTCGAAATTCAATTGGACCCGGTTGGGAGATGGATATTCCTGGTCAACAAAGAGTCCCTGGCGGCGTTTCACCAATTCCATCACGGCACCGTAGAAATCGGTGGGTGTGAATATCGAAAGCTGCATCCAGGGTTCCTGGATCTCCTCAATGGTCGACTCTTCCGGCAGCATAGTGGGAGAATCGATAAGGATCTCCTCACCATTATGGCTCACTACTTTGTACTCAACCGTTGGAGCTGTGAGAACTATATCCAGATCATACTCCCGCTCAAGCCTCTCCTGGATGATCTCCATATGGAAAAGTCCAAGAAAACCACAACGGAAACCGAAGTTCAAGGCCTGGGATGTTTCAGGAACATAAGAAAGGGACGCATCATTCAATTGCAATTTTTCAAGTGCGTCTTTGAGATCGTTATAATCTTCACCCTCGACCGGGTAGATACCCGCGAACACCATCGGTTTGGGTTGCTGGTATCCATGCAGTGGGCTTTCTGCCGGGTTCTTCTTGTTGGTCAGGGTATCACCCACCCCACATTCTTTCACCGTTTTCAAACCCGTTGCCAGATAACCAACATCTCCTGCTCGTAAAGCAGAAACAGGTTTCATGTTGGGTGCGAATACACCGATCTCCAACGGACTCACATCCACATCGTTGGACATGAGTGTGTATTCTTCTTTCTGGTCAAGTTTTCCTTCAAACACACGTATATAGGCGATAACGCCTTTATATGAATCATAGTGAGAATCGAAGATAAGCGCTTTGAGAGGTGCATTCTCATCACCACTGGGAGGTGGAACGCGTTCGATGATCGCATCCAATACTTGCTCCACATTAAATCCGGTCTTGGCGGAAATGCGAATGATCTCATCCGGATCGCTTCCCAGCAAGCTGCCAATATCCTCCGCCACTTCATCAGCATGCGACGAAGGTAGATCGATCTTGTTCAACACCGGAATGATGGTCAGGTCTGACTCAATTGCCAGATATAGATTTGCCAGGGTCTGTGCTTCGATGCCCTGGGTCGCATCAATGACCAGCAGCGCCCCCTCACAAGCAGCCAGAGAACGGCTGACCTCATACGAGAAGTCAACGTGTCCGGGAGTATCGATCAGGTTAAGCTCATAGGTCACCCCATCCTTGGTGTGTTCCATACGTACCGCTGAAGCCTTGATGGTAACACCCTTCTCGCGCTCCAGATCCATATTATCCAAAACCTGATTGACCATCTCCCGTTCAGAAATAAGACCGGTCAACTGCAGGAGGCGGTCGGCAAGGGTGGATTTCCCGTGATCCACGTGAGCAATGATACAAAAATTACGTTTCTGTTTTAATGGCATGGCAACTGCTTAGTATAATCGATTTTGTTTTTCGAAGGATTCTTTTCATCCTCACCCACTAATTTTATCCAATATTTTCCCAATAAAACTTTCTGCGGTAATTGTAAATGGTTGGGTGCGGAAATGCGCCAAAAATTCAATGTTTCCTTTGGGTCCTTTGATCGGAGATTGGATCAGCCCATGCAGATACAGCCCCTCGGCTTCAGCAGCCTGCATGACACGCTCAAGTACTGCGGCATGAATTGCATGATCTTTGATCACGCCCTTTCCCTTGGCGGCTTCCTTTCTACCAGCCTCGAACTGCGGTTTGATCAACGTGACCAAGTCCGCTTCGTCCTTCATGAACATTTTCAAATTATTGAAGATCACCTTCAATGATATGAAAGAAACATCCACCACGACCAGATCCATCTTCTCGGGCATTTTCTGCAGATCGCGCACATTTGTCTTTTCCATGACGATCACACGCTCATCGTTGCGCAGTTTCCAATGCAGCTGTCCATAGCCCACATCAATGGCATAAACCTTTTGCACGCCATGCTGCAATAAGCAATCCGTGAATCCTCCGGTCGAAGCCCCGACATCTGCACAGATCCTGCCTTCAAGATCAGTCAACCCAAAATTCTCCAATGCAGCTATCAATTTTTCACCACCGCGCGAGATGAATGGGGGTCGTTCTTTAATGGAGACCTGAGCATCTTCTGTGTATGTTTCGGATGGTTTCAACGCAATATTCCCGTTCACCACCACCTCACCCGCCATGATCAACCGCTGAGCTTGATTTCGGCTGGAAGTCAATCCTTTTTCTACAACTAATAAATCCAAACGTTTTTTCTTCATACCTACATTTTACATCCTGGTTTTCCACATTTTTTTAATGATATTATTCGATTATGGTTAAAGCTATCATCAAGAGTATGCGCCCCAAACAGTGGGTAAAGAATGTCTTTGTGCTGGCGGCTCTCGTTTTTGATCGCCAATTGAACAACCTCCCTGCCGCACTTGTCACGGTGCTGGGATTTTTCCTGTTCTGCATGTTATCAGGATCAGTGTATTTGATCAACGATGTATTTGATAAGGAAGCTGATCAGAATCATCCGACCAAGAAGAATCGCCCCATCGCTTCCGGGCAATTGCCAACTACCGTCGCTTTGGCAACAGCAGCCCTTATCGTAACTCTCTCGCTCATCGCAGCCTTCATGCTCACCACCCCCTTCGGGATCATCAGCAGCGTCTATTTTGCGATGAACCTGGCATATTCCCTGAAACTCAAGCACATTCCCCTCATTGATGTGATGATCATCGCCGCGGGTTTTGTGCTGCGCGTGGCAGCTGGCGTCTCACTGATCGATGTAGAACGCTTCTCACCCTGGCTTTACATCGTCACCTCCCTATTAGCGCTATTCATCGGATTTGGCAAACGCAGGGCTGAGATCGCCTGTCTCAGCGAGAACGCCAACCAACACAGAAAAGTGCTGGATGGATATTCACTTGAATTCCTCGACCAGCTCATCACGATCGTTTCCGGAACCACTATCGTGGCATACAGCCTGTACACATTCTCTGCACCCAATCTGCCCGACAACAACAGCATGATGCTTACCATCCCATTCGTGTTGTATGGTCTTTTCCGGTATCTCTATTTGATAAAGATCAAGAAATCCGGGGGAGCTCCTGAAGATCTGATCCTCTCTGATCGACCCCTACAGATCTGCATCCTTTTATGGGGTTTCAGCGTATTGGTCATCTTCTACCTACCCAGGTTTACCGCCCTGTTCTGATATGCCAGCGATTGTCACCCACGCGATCGGGAAATCCATCCTCTTTGGAGAACATGCCGTAGTGTATGGATATCCCGCTATCGCCGTCCCCATCCCTGCACTCAGGACAAAAGCGGTCATAAAAGCGGATATCCGCGCCCCCAGCGGCACCATCACTTTTCACGCACCAGATATCAATATCCACGACGAAATCAAAAATCTCCCGGCCGAGAACGTCTTGGTTCGTGCCGTGCAGTTATTCAAAGAAGCATACAAGATCAAACGCTTACCCTCTTTTCAACTCACCCTCACCTCCGAGATCCCCGTCGCCTCCGGGTTGGGATCAAGCGCTTCGATCTCAGTTGCCATTGTCAAAGCCATCGCCCAGCACATGGGATTACGCCTGCCACTGGCAAAGATAAACGATCTGGCATATGCATTGGAAAAAGGATTCCACGGCAATCCATCCGGGATCGACAACACAGTCGTCACCTATGAGAAACCGCTCTATTATGTACGCGGCAAGGAACCACAGTTCCTCCAATCGCCCCTCCCGCTGCACATCCTGCTCATCAACAGCCACTTCCAGTCGCTCACATCGGAGGTCGTAGCAGCCGTCCGCCAACAATACGAGCAAGACAAGGAACGCATTCAACACGTATTTCAATCCATTGGCACCATCACCGATGATGCTAGAGAGGCTCTCCAGCAGGGAAGCAAGACAGCATTGGGTGAACTGATGAACCGTAATCATGCTCTACTGCAGCAACTGGACATATCCACCCCAGAATTGGACACGATCGCATCCACAGCGCGAGAGGCGGGAGCGCTTGGCGCGAAATTATGCGGAGCGGGGCGTGGGGGAAATGTGATAGCATTGGTAAGAGAAGCGGATATACCGGGCATTCGAACAGCTTTATCCGCACAAGGATTCAAAGATAGTATTCACACGGTCATACAATAGCATGTTAGTGTTCTTAAAACTGGGCGGTTCACTCATTACCAATAAAGAAGTAGCCTTTTCCGCGCGCGTTGATGTCATTGAACGATTAGCCGAGGAGATCAAACAAGCGCTTGATATGATGCCAGATCTACACATCATCCTTGGGCACGGCTCCGGTTCTTTTGGGCACACTGCTGCAGATCGCTATAAAACCCATCTGGGAGTGACATCCGCATCTGAATGGGAGGGTTTCATTGAAGTTGCCCGGCAGGCAGACAAACTTCATAGAATTGTCATGGATATCCTGTGGGATAAGGGATTGAACGCCATCAGTTTTCCTCCTTCTGCAACAGCACACTCGCATGCGCATCGAGAAGTAGATATGGAGGTGCGCCCGATCGCCTTTGCATTCGAACACAACCTCATCCCGGTCGTATTCGGTGATGTAGCTTTTGACACGAAGATCGGGGGAACTATTCTTTCCACCGAGGATGTATTGAAAGAACTATGTCAGTATTTTCCCATCCAAAGGATTCTGGAAGCCGGCAAAGAAATAGGAGTCTGGAAGAGTAAAGATGATCCCGAGGATATCTTTACCAAGTTGACCCCACAAACCTACCAAAAGCATATCGCAAACATTGGAGCTTCAGGTGCCACCGATGTCACCGGGGGTATGCGTGCGAAAGTTGAAACACTTTTTGAGATCATGCAGGATAAACCTGATATGGAAGCTCTCATTTTCTCCGGATTGGAGAAAGAAAATGTGCGTCAGGCACTATTAGGTAAGGAGATAGGAACAGTCTTAAATATCAGATAGCAGGGTGGATTTTTATAGTAAAATTCTTGCTCAATTAAGGAATGAACATGGAAGAAACAGTATATCTAACCAACGCAGGTATTAATAAACTTGAAGCAGAGCTGCAAGAATTGAAAGGTCCCGCCCGCAAGGAACTTTCACAACGATTGAAATCAGCCATTGAAATGGGTGATCTCTCTGAGAATGCGGACTATGCCAAAGCTAAGGAAGACCAGGGCTTTCTGGAAGGCAGGATCCAGGAGATCGAATCCATGCTGAAGAATTATGTCATCATTGATGAAAAGAAACGTTCTCAGGATACCATCGAGATCGGTTCAACTATTACCATCCAGGAAGGATCTGATTCACCTGAAACATATTATCTGGTCGGTCCCGCCGAGGCAGACCCTGTCAACGGAAAGATCTCATTCCAATCCCCAATTGGCAATGCACTATTGGAACATAAAGTTGGTGACGATGTAAAGGTCAACACTCCCGGAGGAGAATTGACCTTGAAGATTCTGGAGATCAAGTAGAAAAAGATCTAGTAGATAAGAAAACTGCCCCGAAGGGCAGTTTTTTTTACATTTTATTCCAGACGGAGATCTCGAGCGTCAGCCTAGAAAAATGGCTTGATTCGGGTAACGCATCGCGAGCATAGACCATGTCCACCACGCGTGCTTCCAGTTGTAATGTAGCGGTTTCCATCAGGAAACGTTGTCCCGCTTCAACCAGGATCGTTTCGCCTTTGGACGCCAACCTTTGTCGCGTCGCGGCATCATTGAATGCATGCGCGCTCATCAACACCTTGGTTATTGTCTGGATATCATTCTTATCAAAGAGCCAGACCTCCAATGCGCTGACCTTCTTCGGATCGCCCACCCCGATGATCTCGGTGATACCAACACCACATTCACCCAGGAACTCGCCGGAAGGGGAATCAATGCTGAAAGAATCATCGTACAGATCGTCGCCCAAGCGGAAGGTGGTCATGAACTGCGCCAGCGGGGGTTCCTGGAATGACTGATCCTTGATATCCGGGAATCCGGCTTCTTCCATGAAACCATCATTGACAACTCGTTTGGGAGCTGTCTTGCGCTTCAAGTCGAAGTTTAATTTTCCACGCTTGAGAAGGATAAAGAATGCACCACCACCAACGGCAAGGATCCCAGCAGCATAAAGGGCCACCTTCAAGAAGGGTGATCCACTGGGGGTATCCTCCTGGTCTTCTTCGATCGCGATCACTTCCTCTGCCAGAGCCTCATCGCTTGTTTCAATAGAATCCATAAACTTTAACGCGATGAAACTTTCGATCTCCTCGGCTGAAGCGAACTTACATAATTCAGGTGTAAGCATACGAACATATGATTCGGCATCCTCACCAAGAAGATACAAGCGTTTATCCACCAGGTCTTCGTCGTGATTGCGCACATAAGAATCTATGACCATACATAGATAATCACGTTTGAACTCGTTCTGCAGCTGCTCAGGAGATGCATCCACCCACTGCACAGGCCACAACCACCATCCAAGAACGACCAACCCAAGGATCAACCCCAGGACCAACGCTATTAGAGGCAGGAAAAATGGTTTTTCCAAAATTTTCCGTAAATTATTCATGGTATCTTCTCCCATCCGGTTTTTCGAATCCACAATTCTCTGCTTAACTTATAGCAAGTTTTATGCCATCTCCTCGCGATTTTCAGTCAAACTGATCGGGAAGATGTTGCCGCAATCAGCACAAACGAGCTGTTTACTATTCTTGATCGTGAGCAGCCCCTTACAGGCTGGGCATGGTACAGCGACAGGTCGCTTCCATGAAGTGAAGTCGCATTCTGGATAGTTCTCACAGCCATAGAATACACGTCCTTTGCGCGTCTTGCGCAGGACGATCTCGCCCCCATCTTTGGGGCATTTCACACCGATCTTTTCCAGGTAAGGTTCTGTATGTTTACATGCAGGATAGTTGCTGCAGCTGATGAATTTTCCATACCTGCCCCAGCGCACGATAAGGTCATGCCCGCAATCTGGGCATGCACGCCCGATCTTTTCTGGTTCGGTGTTTACTTCAGGCATTGCTTCTTTAGCATGCGTCAGGCGTGGTTCAAATGTCTTGTAGAAATCCTTGAGCACATCTATCCATTCCTGTTTCCCATTGGCAATGTCATCCAAATGCTGTTCCATCTCTGCTGTGAAATTCACTTCAAGCACATCCGGGAAATATTCAACCAGAAGGTCCACTACCGTGAACGCTATTTCGGTCGGCTTTAACTTGCTGCCTTCACGTTCCACATAACCCCGAGCCTGGATGGTCGAGATGATGGGTGCGTATGTAGACGGGCGCCCAATTCCAAATTTCTCCAACGCCTGGATCAATGTTGCTTCAGAAAAACGAGGAGGGGGTTGCGTGAAATGCTGCTGGGGGTTGAGTGAAACCAGATTTTGTTTCTGCCCTTCTTCAATTCCATCTGGGATCTGGATATTTTTTGCATCGTTCTTTGCATCTTCATCCTTGGCATCTTCATATAAGGTCAGGAAACCTGGGAATTTTAGTTTTGATCCCGAGGAACGCAAGAGATATTCATGCTGCGCACTTCTGCCCTCGATCTGCACCGATACCGTATCGTAAACCGCACTTTCCATCTGAGATGCGACAAAGCGTTTCCAGATAAGCTGATAGAGACGATATTGATCGCGGCTCAGGTACTGCTTCATGGATTGGGGTGTGCGATTTACCGAAGTTGGACGGATGGCTTCATGCGCTTCCTGTGCAACGGCAGCCCTGGTTCGATAGAAACGGGGTTTTTCGGGCAGGAAAGATTCCCCAAATCCTTTCCGAATGTAATCCCTTACTTCATTCAATGCCACCGGGGACACATTGGTGGAGTCTGTTCTCATGTAGGTGATCAAACCTGTCTGTCCGCCACCATCCAGAGAGATGCCCTCATATAGCTGCTGCGCGACCATCATGGTTCGGCGTGCACGGAAATGCAGCGCACGGGCTGCTTGCTGCTGCAAGGAACTGGTGATGAATGGGGCAGAAGGGTTGCGTTTACGCTGACCTCGCTTGATCTTGCTGATCTGGAATTCTGCTTTTTCCAGGTCTGCCAGGATCTCATCCACCACCTCTTTGCTATTCAGAGTTGGTTCTTCTTTATCCACACGAGTGAGCTGTGCGGTGTAGGTTTCTTTGATCCCCTCCGGCTTGAAGTCAGCCTCGACCGACCAATATTCCTCAGGCACAAAAGCACCAATTTCGCGCTCACGTTCCACGATCAATCGTGTCGCGACTGACTGCACCCGCCCGGCAGATAATCTTCCACGAACCTTCTGCCAAAGCAATGGGGTCAGGTTATAGCCCACCAAACGATCCAACACCCTGCGCGCCTGCTGGGCATTGACCATATCCATGTCAATATCTTTTGGATGATCAAAGGATTCTTGAATGGCTGGTTTTGTGATCTCATGGAAAACGACCCGGCGCAGACGTTCAGGTTCGATCTCGGTAGATTCCATCAAATGCCAGGCGATCGCCTCCCCTTCTCGGTCGGGGTCTGTCGCAATAAATACCTCTTCAGCCTTCTTGACGTCTTTCTTAAGCTCTTTCACGATCGGGCGCTTTTCATTCGGAACCCGATATTTGGGTGTGAAATTATTTTCAACATCGACAGATATTTGCGAACGCAAAAGGTCGCGTACATGCCCAACCGATGCTTTTACCTTGAAACCTTTGCCAAGATAACTTCCGATGGTCTTTGCTTTTGCCGGAGATTCGACGATGACCAGTTTTCCAGAGCGAACAGGCTCCTTTTTCTCGATCTTGGGTGGAGTCAATCCTTCATGCTGCTCCGTCTTTCCCATGCGTACCATCTTGGTACCACACACACTGCACTTACCCTTTGTAATGGGAGTGCCGCGTTTATTGAAACCAGGTTCTAGATCCTGCATTTCTCGTTTTTCTCTACATTTAACACAATATGCTTCCAAGTGCTTACTCCTAAAGAAATTGCTTTAAATCATTTTGTTTAAGTTCATTGACAACCTGGCGCACATTCTGCGATTTACCTTTCGGGCAGATCAACAAGGCATCCTTTGTGTCGACGACGATCAAATCTTCCACTCCTGCCAGAACCACGATCTTTTTAGGATCATCGGTTTTTACGAGACAATTCTTATTACCCTGCATGACCGATATAGCGGAAAGATCCACATTTCCATCTTCATTTGGTTCAATGATCTCAAAAATAGAATCCCAGCTACCCACATCACTCCAGCCAAGATCCTCCGCAGGAAGGACTGCTACGTTCTGAGCGTGCTCCATAATACCATAATCAATTGTTTGCGGAGTTATCTTTCTCCAGGTCTCATCCAGCAATGCTGCATAATCTTGCATGCCATATCGTCGCCCAAGCAATTCCAGGCTGGTGTGCAAAACTGGCATTTGCCTGGCAAATTCAGCCAAAATTGTATCCGTCTTCCACACGAACATACCTGAATTCCAGAAATATTGCCTGGAAGCGAGATACTTTTCTGCTGTCGGCAGGTCAGGCTTCTCTACAAAAGAGCGCACAACCGCCGCTTTGAAATCGAATCCCGATAATTGCTCACCCTGATGAATATAACCATAGCCGGTTGCAGGGAATGTGGGCTGGATACCTAAGGTCACCAGATGAGCTTTCTGCGCAACACTATAGGCATTGTTTAACAAGTTCACAAAGAGCGTTTCGTTCTCAATGATATGGTCAGCGGTCAGGATGGCCATAGTCACCTGGCCATGTTTTTTTTGCAGGATCTCCGCTGCATACCCAACAACAGAAGCCGTACCCCGCGGCATGGGTTCGATCAGATAATTCTCACTGGGGATGGTCTGCACCTGTTCGCGTAGAGCTGAAACCTGGTCAGCTACGGTAACGACATAAATATGGTCAGGCGCAAAGATCGGCTCTAACCGATCAACAGCCATCTGGAAAAAGGAGCGTTCTCCGAAGAGGTTTAGAACCTGCTTCGGTTTTGACCGGCGCGATAGGGGCCACAGTCGAGTTCCCCCACCTCCCGCCATGATCACCGCAAAATAATCTTTATGCATAATTTGAATTCTCCTTGATAATCTCGTAAATAGAACTATACGTCATCGTACCAGTTTTTCGGACATATCCTTTCAACTCAAGAAAGACCAACAATGAAGAAACCCGCTCAACAGGAAGTCCAGTTGCGACCTGAATATCATCAACGTGCATATCCTCATCCTGAAGCAGTTGCAAGATCAGCAGTTCTGTTTCATCCTGTGGCAGTTCTTTCTTCATTTTATGCTGATATTGTACATTCTCAATATCCAAAATTTCAAAGAGAGTATCGTATTGGATCAGTGGGAAAGCCCCCTTTTCAATCAATTTGTTGGTTCCCTTGCTTTGGGGGGCGTAGATGGAACCCGGTACTGCAAATACATCTTTCCCTTGATCAGCAGTGAAAGTAGCTGTGATCAGTGCACCGCTGCGAATGCCAGCTTCAATGACCACCGTCGCCAGAGATAATCCAGCAATGATCCGGTTGCGTGGGGGAAAATTGATCCCATCCGGGCGTGTTCCGGGAGCATAATCACTGATCAATGCCCCATTTTCCATGATCTCCCTCGCCAGGTGTGCGTTCTCCGGCGGGTAGATCACATCCACACCACTCCCTAAAACAGCCAGCGTTCGTCCGCCAGCTTTCAAGATCGCTCGATGTCCTTCCGAATCAACCCCACGCGCTAATCCACTGACCAGTGTGATCTTGTTCTGCGCCAATAACTCGCTCAATTCACGAACCACACTTTTCCCATAGGCTGTTATCTTACGCGTTCCAACTACTGCCAGCGCGTGCTGATCGGTTTCTGTTATCTCACCACGTATGTACAGCACTGGCGGTGCATTGTCGATCAATTTCAAGTTGGTGGGGTAATCCTCATCTGGAAGGGTCACAACCTGTATACCCTTTTCCAGGATAGTCTCGTACAACGAGTCCAGGTCCACATTCTGGCGAAAAGCGATCAGATTGCTTAAAGCTTTGCTTCCCAAACCCGCTCGCTGCAACTCCATTGAGGGCGCCATCCAGGCTTCCTGCAGTGTTTGAAAATATGCTAATAATCTTTGAAAACGAACTGCTCCGATCCCCTTTACATGGTTAAATCCCACCCAATATTTCTTTTCTTCCATGTCACTTCCATTCTTGCAATTTTACAATGATCTCCTTCATTTCTAGGTTCACTTCTATGATCACATCTTCAATAAACGGTATCAAGGTCTCAACCGTATCCCGTACCGCGACGATGACATCATTCGCACCTGTCTCTATGATCTCCGTGACATTTCCCAACTCTTCTCCGGATTGCGTCACCACACGCAGCCCAATGAGCTGATGGATGTAGAACTCATCTTCTGGGAGTTCAGGGAGGTCAACTGCCCGTACAAAAACCATCTGGTTGCGAAACTCACCTGCGATATCACGATCGTTTATTTCCTTGAATTTCAATAAAAGATGGGGAGGCTGTGTACGTACGCGCTGCACCACATACCTGTCTTTTTTTGCACCAATGTAGACCATCAGATCAGGCTGGATCCGTTCGGGAAAATCTGTGATTACTTCAAACAAAACCTCACCGCGCACACCATGCGGCCGGCGTATCTTCCCGATGATTAAAAAGTTAGGCTCACCCTTTGCAGGCGAGCCATGTTTATTGTTGTTAGCTTGTGAACGGTCAGATTTCATTTAGGGTTCAACAACATCCAGTGATGCGCGTTTTCCCTCACGAGCAGCAGCGACACGTAAAAGAGTTCGGATCGAATTTGCAACCCGTCCACCCTTGCCGATGATGCGACCCATATCCTCTTTCGCGACGGACAATTCGATGCGTACGTGTTCACCCTCTTCGGTCAGCACTACAGTGACTTTAGTTGGGTCTTCGACTAATGATTTCGCGATGTATTCAACTAATTCTTTCACGTTATCTCCTTTGATAGAAGATACCCTATCTTCTATCTACTTAACTTTGTTGCTTTGCGTTCCGTTCTTCATAGAATTTGGCCGCTTCTGCAAGAACCGTTTCTTCTGATTCGCCATTCTTTACTCGTTCATAGCGGTCAGTCAAACCAACGGTCTTGAAGAGTTGCGCTAAGGATTCACTCGGTTGAGCACCCTGGCGCAGCCAGTGATATACACGATCTTCTTTTACAACAAAGGTAAAAGGTTCTGTGCGGGGGTTATAATGCCCAATGTTCTCAATAAAGCGCCCATCTCTTGGTGATTCTTTATCAGCTACGACAATTCTGAAGCTTGGCTGGTTCTTTAAGCCAGTTCTGCGTAAACGAATTTTTACCATTTACTATCTCCTGCAATCTTCTTTTTTCAGTTGTAGAGGTAGTTGACTGCGAGGGGCGCGAAAGGAAGCGCTTTCAAAGTCATTCCTCATATTTCTTAACTCGCTTATTATAAACGGGTTTTCGATTTCTTCAAGCTGAAATTTACCACAGCAACCAATTCATAACATGCGGGTTATAATCTTAGAAGCTTTAAGAAAGGAGCGGTCATGTCAAAAGTCACCGTTATAACCGATAGTACTGCCTATATTCCCAACGACATCCTGGAAGAACTGAACATTCAAGTTATTCCACTGCATATCGTCTGGGGCGATAAGGTCTATGAAGATAATGTCAACTTGAAATCAGACGACTTCTATCCCATGCTGAAAGCAGCCAAAGACCTACCCACCACATCACAACCGTCCCCAAAAGAATTTATGAATTATTACCAACCACTTCTTGAAAAGGGACAAAAGATCATCAGCACTCATATCTCTTCCGGGATCTCCGGAACCATCAATTCCGCCATTCAGGCAAAAGAGATGTTGAAAACAGAGGATATCGCTGTTTTCGATTCAAAAACAACCGGAATGGCATTGGGTTTTGTCACCATGGCAGTTGCTCGCGCAGCAAAACAAGGCGCAGATTTCAAGACCTGCCAGGAGGTCGCCCAAAAAGCGATCGATAATGTTGATGTTTATTTCATGGTCAACACCCTCGAATACCTGCATAAAGGCGGGCGCATCGGCGGCGCTTCTGCGCTGCTCGGTTCAGCCCTGGATCTCAAACCCATTCTTTGTTTACAAGATGGCAAGATCACATCCTATGAAAAGGTTCGCACAAAGAAAAAAGCCATCCGCCGCATCATCGAGATCAGCAAGGAGAAGATCGGTGATAAACGTCCCATCCACTTTGGGATCATGCAAGTTGAAGCTGAAGCGGATGCAGACCTAGTGAAGCAAGCACTGGAAGAATCCTATTCTGCCGAAGACATTCAGGATATGAGAATCGTCGGACTCAGTCCGGTTATCGGCACACACACCGGACCAGGCGTGATCGCCATTTCATTCCTTGCCGGTATGTAATTTATTATTTTCATCCCAAAAAGCCATCACAAGATGGCTTTTTTTCTTTTAATAGGTTTTGGTACAATAAAATCCATCTGCGGGAGGTATCTATGTCACAAAAAAATGCGTACCAGAAACCAACTTTCTTGATCCCCAATAACAACATCGACATGCATAAGTGGGCTGTGATCGCCTGTGATCAATTCACCAGCCAGCCGGAATACTGGCAGCAGGTAGAAGAATTGGTCGGCGATGCACCATCCACATATCGCATGATCCTGCCTGAAGCCTATCTGGAAACACCACGGGCAGAAGAACATTCAAAAAACACATATCAAGCCATGCAAACCTATGTTTCTCAGGGTGTTTTTCAGGAACAAACCGGATTTGTGTTCATAGAACGCGATCTCGGTGAAAAAACTCGCCATGGATTATTGCTCAATCTTGACCTGGAGCAATACGACTTTCACAAAGGATCACAATCAATGATCCGCGCCACGGAAGGCACCATTCTCGACCGTCTTCCTCCCCGCATCAAGATCCGCGAGAAAGCCCTGCTTGAGCTTCCGCACATCATGATCTTGATCGACGATAGGGATGATGAATTGTTTTCCTATCTTGAACAGCATAAAGACTCCTATCAAACCATCTACGATTTCGAGCTGATGCAAGATAGCGGTTCCATTCGCGGCAGCATCATAGATGAAGCTGGAGAATCCAAGATCAGGGACGTTTTTGAAAAACTATGCGATCAATCCGAATTCCAAGAGAAATATGGACTCGATGAAACAACCTCTCCCTTGTTGTTTGCCGTTGGAGATGGCAATCATTCGCTGGCCACTGCAAAATCGATCTGGGATAAGATCAAAGACAGCGTCCCAGCAGACCATCCCGCACGCTATGCGCTGGTCGAGGTGGTGAACATCCATGACAGTAGCTTGGTCTTTGAACCCATCCATAGAGTGCTATTTCAATGCCAACCGGATCTCGTACAAGTCATGAAAAAAGCTTTCGGTGCAGATCTGACGGTCAAAGAAATGCCAGATTATGAATCTCTGTGTGAACATGTGCATCAGGTATGCGAGGTGCAACAAACCGGTCTGGTCCAGGATGGAAAGTACTATCTGCTGCAATTCACCAATCCTTCATCCACTCTGCCTGTTGGTACACTGCAAAAATACTTAGATGAATATCTCAAGACTAACAGCACGGTCACCCTTGACTATGTACATGGGGATGATGTCCTGTTGGACTTAAGTAATAAAGAAGGCAATGCTGGATTCCTGCTGCCTGCCATGCAGAAGAACGATCTCTTCCGCACCGTGATCCTGGATGGATCGCTGCCGCGCAAGACCTTTTCCATGGGCGATGCTCGCGAAAAACGATTCTACCTTGAATGCAGAAAGATACAATGACACGATATTTCCTCGTAGCAATAGCCATATCTTTGATCCTCTCTGCTTGCTCGCCAACGCAGTCCGTCGAAAGTACAGCTACAGCCACAGCTGTGCTGTCCAGCCCAACAGCCACTCTGCTGCCAACCTCCACTGCCACACCCCTCCCCCCAACAGCAACGCCCATTCCCTATACGCCCCTCAGTTCACCCTTGATGAACATACCATTAGAGGAATTGGAATTGGTAAACACCAATCCCTATGATCCACCTCCCCTGGGCTTTGACGAACCCCATCAAGGTATAGATTATGCATATTATCGTTACCAAAATGCCTACATGGAGGATAACGATGGTATCGAAGGGTTGGAAGTACTTTCCGTTCTGAATGGAACGGTCATATCGGTTATCAATGACCGCATGCCCTATGGAAATGCGCTTATCATCGAAACACCACTCGAGATCATTCCACCAGAATGGATACAAAAGATTCAGCTGCCGATCATCCAGGCAACCATCGTTCCAGATCCACGCCATAATTGTCCCGAATTGATCGATGAACCCGACTGGGACAACACCAATCGTTCCATATATTTTGTCTACGCGCACCTCCTGAACACACCTGAGTTCCAATTAGGCGATACGATCCAAAGCGGGCAGATTATCGGGCAGGTCGGGAACACCGGAAATTCCAGCAACGCCCACCTGCACCTCGAAATGCACCTGGGGCCGGGTGGAGCCGTCTTCCCCAGCATGGCAAAATACGACACAAGAGCCAGCGTCGAAGAAATGGCGAATTACTGCACCTGGCGCATCAGCAATCGCTTTATCCTGCTGGATCCCAACCTCATCCTGCAGGTAAACCAGGAATAAAGATCATGCAACTTCTTGAGCAGCTGCGAGCCACAGCAACGTCAAAGGGGTTCGTGCTGCTCGGACTCACATCCAGCGATCTACTCGCGCATTATCCTATCTATGCAGATTGGGTTCACAAGGGTTTGCATGCGCAAATGGGATACCTTTCCTCCGAAAATGGAATGCAGCTGCGCCAGTCTCCACAACATCTCATGCCTGAATGCAAGAGCATATTGACGCTTGCCTATCCATACAAACCAATTCCTGCAATAAAAGCTGGTTCCACCGTCATCATTGCAGCCTACGCGCAGGGGAAGGATTATCATGATCTGCTCCCTCCCCTGATGAACGAGATCGTGGATGAGATCGAAGTAATTCTCCAGCAACCCATCCACGCCAGAGTCTTCACCGATGCCGTCCCCCTCCTGGAGCGTGAACTGGCTGCCCGTGCAGGTCTTGGTTGGATCGGGAAAAATTCCTGCCTCATACACCCCAAACATGGCTCCTATTTCTTCCTGGCTGAGATATTGTTGGATGTAGACCTGGGTATAGAGACTGCGCCAAATCAGATCCCTGACCGGTGTGGGGCATGTCAAAACTGCTTAGAAGCCTGCCCCACGCGCTGCATTCAGCCCAACCGAACCCTGGATGCCAATCGCTGCATTTCATATCTCACTATTGAGAATAAAGGTGTCATCCCCATGGATCTGCGACCAGCGATCGGCACTCACCTTTTCGGCTGCGATATCTGCCAACAGGTATGCCCCTGGAACAAGAAAATCATGCCCAGTTGTTCAACACAGATGCTGGATATCCCCATTAATGATTTCATCGAACATAAGATCATGACTGAAGAAGAATTCAACCAACAATTCGCGCAGTCTCCCATCAGCAGGGTGAAAAGGAGGGGATTCTACCGCAACCTGGCAGTGGTGCTCGGGAATACACACGATGTGCGTTTCATCCACACCCTGGCAGCATTACTTGAGTCTAATGAGACGCTCATACGACAGCACGCGGCCTGGGGATTAGGCTGTATCCAATCTCAAGATGCAAAGCATATCCTTCAGGAAGCACTAAAACATGAGGAGTCTACAATTGTCTTGCAGGAAATTATATACGGGATAGAAAATCAAAAAGCCCGCTGATAATCAGCGGGCTCTATAGTCATTTCTCTATGAAGCTAATGTACTCGTCGGTGCAAATGTAGGAGTTGGCGTCACCAGATTCACCCGGATGATTAGGGTAATACCCACCGGAATGTTGTTCTCATCCTCAATGACATCATCATTCAATGCCAGGATATCTTCTAGCGTGGAATTGAATTTACTTGCGATGGATGCTAGCGTGTCACCAGCCTGAACGGTATATTCAATGCGTGTGCCACTGGCGGTATCGGGAGGAAGATCAGTTGGCGTGGGTAATGCCTGCCCAGGGGCAGGTACCAGGATCTTCTGTCCAGGAATGATGGGACATTCGCCATTTTCGAAATTATTGATCGCCAGCAATGTCATGAAATCAACCCCAAAGGTCTCTGCGATTCCCCAGCAGCTGTCAAATTCCTGTACCTCATATTCAAAAGGACCAGTTGGGGTTGGTGTGATGGTCGGTTCAGGAGTCGGCGTCTCGGTTGGGGGAAGGCTGGGAGTTGGAGACATCACCGGTGTTGGCGGTAAGGTACTGGTGGGAGTAGGTTTCTTGGAAAAAAGTGAGAAAGAGAAACCGCCGCCCGTCATCCAAAGCACGATCATCACGATACCCAGGATGACCAGAACGATTGCCATGATGGTCAGGATCATTAGGAGAGAGCGTTTTTTGCCATTTCCGCCACCCATCAGATTTTGCGATTGCTTCTTATTTAACATATTCACCCATTTCTTTCTGATACAGTGATTTATTGTACCTGATTTTAGACCTACATCTTAGTTACTACCAAAAATGAGTTTTTTCCAAATTTGCCAGTTTTCAAGAAAAGATGTTTGGGGTGTCGGTGTTGCCTCGATGGTTATTCGCTGCGCATCTGGAGTGAGCGGGACGATTACCTGATCTCCCGAAAGAGCCATGTGTGCATCTCCTCTAGCCCAATCCTCTACCGCATTATCCCCTTCCGCATATGCGATCTGTGTACGCAGTGCGATTTCCGTGCTCTGAAGTGCATAAACCTCGGTGGCGATCTGGTCTCGCTGGTTAGAGAGGTGGAAATATTCTGAGATGCGCTCATTTAGGCCCAAGATCAGAAAAAAGAAAAGTACGATCAAGAAAACACCAATAATTTTTTGGTTCCTTTTCAGTTTTCCTCTCATACCCTTATCATACCTTACCCATTTTGCTTGTCAATAAAAAAAACCCTACGGTTGTAGGGTTTCATGCCGAAGGTGGGAGTTGAACCCACATGAGCGTAAAGCTCACTACGCCCTGAACGTAGCGCGTCTGCCGATTCCGCCACTTCGGCTTTTTTAAGTGCTTGAGTATTCTATCAAAACTATTTTCTTTTAGCAACTCGAATTCCAGGATAAGGTTCCTCCCATGCTATAATTTTTTCATTGATGGATACTTTCCAGTCATTACTCTTACGTTTCGTTGATCTATGGATATCCCCGTTGGGGCAAGTGTTCCAATCCCTGTTGATCGTCCTTATTTGTGCATCATCCCTATCCCTCATCCGAAATGGCAAACAACAGATCTACCAGAAAGATCTACGCCGAGCCAGGCTTCATTTCTATACTGTCATCATCCTTCACGTCGTCAGTATATTCCTGAACCTCAATCTGCTCTACCCCTTGGTCGGGTTGCAATCACAGTTCTACGACGCATACGCACAATTCCTGTGGAGTATTTCATTATTAACAATCGGGTGGCTGTGGATCAAACCGGCACGCCAACGGCAATACCTGATCTATAAACGCTCTCTTTATCTTGCTGTCATACTTCTTTTCCTTCTGCACACTTTCAAGATCCTCGAGGCAATGCTTGCTCCATCCCTGATCGTAATTCCTTACATTATTATCTGGAGAGCATTGCAGTATTTAGCAGCAATTTTTCTGTTCTTTGTTTACTTGAACCATTCCGGGAGATTGCTCTGGACAAGCTTTACATTCATCTTTTTGCAGATTTTGGGATTGAGTCTTGAAATGTGGTTCATCCCACCCACAATATTCTTTCAAGGTTTCACCCAAACCATCGCCTTCCTGCTCTCTTCACAGATATTCCTGGTACTCACCTTCGATGCATTTGAATTGGAAAGAGGTTCTTTATCTGCCCCAATCATCCTTTCAGAAAATATGTCCGTCATTCCTGAGATCAAGACCATCCAGGCATGGCTGCATGCATCACTCAAGAATGATCGCTCACTCATCCCATACACGCTGTGCAAAGCATTAGCACACACCTTCTATGCCGATGCATGCCTTCTCTTCCAACTTGGCGATGACAAGAACAGCATTGAGATCATTAGCGGCATCATTCAAGATCCATTAAAGCCACTGCTTTCCTCTACGCTTGATCTGAAATCGGATATTCATCTTTCCAATAGATCCATCCAGTATCACGAGGCGGAATCCTTTCCCAATTGGATGCAGCGCATCATCCGTAAAGTCCGCATAACACGCATTAATTCCGCCTGGCATACGCCGTTCTATCTTGGGAAGCATAAATATTACTTGTTATTTCTCTCCCACAACATCTATTGGAACGATTTTCATGACAAACACCTGCAAAAGGCAAAGCCATTGGTGGTACAAATCTTGCAGAAGTATTTAGGCGAAGAGAATTCTCAAACCCAGATGGAAACTTTGCAACCAGCGACAAGCAACCCACACCTGGAATTGATGCAATCCGCATTCGAATCAGATAAAGATATCGCTGATGTAGAAAGTGAACTAAAATTGGCGCTTGAGGAATATAATCGCATTCGTAAAATCCTCGAAGAACGAGGTTTAGGACAACAATTGTGATACTTCAAAAAAATCGGATCATCAAGATCATCCTTTTTATATGCTTGTTTGCAACTCTTGCTGGATGCAGCATGGCGGAAGCCATCATTGGCATCCCTAAACAAGTCACACCCGAGGTCCGCCTCCTGGCAGATCTGGATCCGAACGCACAAGCCCAACCCACCCCCTTCCAACCCTACGCATTCACTGCAACACCACAAACCTCCAATCCCACCATCGTAGATTCCCTGGTGCCCAATGATGGAGTATATAAACCAGCCGGGCAGGTGAATATCCTGCTCCTCGGATCTGATTGGAGAGCGAACAGCGGCTATCGCACAGATGTCATCATGCTCATCTCCATCTATACCAAAGAAGAGAAAGTTAGCATTGTCTCCTTCCCACGGGATATGTGGGTCACCATTCCTGGTGTCAGCGAACAGCGCATCAACACCGCCCAGGCATACGGCGGCTTTCCACTTACACAAAAGACCTTTGAATATAACTTTGGCATCTCGGTAGACCATTACATGATGACCAATTTCAACGGATTCTTGAGCATCATCGATACCCTGGGTGGGATCGAGATCAATGCTGCACAGAATCTATCGGATCGCTGCGACCTATCCTACGCCCACGGCAGTTACTGCTCAGTTGGACCTGGTGTAGAGACACTCGATAGCGAAATGGCACTCTGGTACGTTCGTTCCCGCTATACTTCCAATGATTTTGACCGCACCCGCCGTGCGCAAGAAGTGATCATGGGCATCCTGAAACGCATCATCAGCATGGACGGTGTTGCCAATGCCGGGCAGATATTCAACACATTCTCATCCAGTGTGGTGACCGATCTTTCCCTGGGCGATATTCTGCCCTTGATCAGCCTGGCAGCCAAGATCATCAATGACCCCTCCCGCATCAGCACCTATGCCATCGGTCCTGGACAAGTGACATCTTATGTCATTCCTTCCAGCGGCGCCAATGTCCTTCTCCCAAATTATGATGCGATCTGGCAAGTCCTCAAGACCGCCTGCTTCACACCCTAGGGCTTGACGAAACTTATTTTCCCGGATACACTAAATATACCTATACGCAATATGGAGGTAATCATGACGCCCATTAATGACAATATGACCCATCTCGATCAACACACATCTTTACCACCCGCAATACAAGCCTGGATGATGTATCTCGAAGATCAAAATAAATCGATTTACACTATCAAAGCCTTTGAAGGAGATCTCAGACTGTTAACAGATTTCCTGCCAGCCGATAAAAGCATTGGCAGCATCACCACCAACGATCTGCAACATTTCCTGGACTGGGTGAACAATGGGCGCGGGAAGAAGATCCCCTGCTCTCCCAAAAGCCTGAGCCGCAGGATCACAACCGTTAAATCATTCTTCAACTGGCTGTTCAGTAACGGGCGCATACCCACAGATCCCGCGGAAAAGATCCTGCAGAAAAGTGTCATCAGTCCTCTTCCCGAAGTGCTCACCGAGGATGAGCAAATCCTGGCACTTGCAGCTGCTGCGGATATGCTGGAGCAAACCAAACCAGACACCCGCCCTTACACCCTTTTCAAGCTATTACTTGAGACAGGTATCAAGAAGAGCGAATGTCTGAAGATCAAGTTACAGCATATTGATACCAGCGATCCGGAAAATCCCTTCTTATTTGTTCGCTATCCTGAAGCAAAAGATCGTAATAAAGAACGCAAGATCCCCCTATCCACAGCCTGGATCCAGTTCTACCAACGCTACCTGGCGCAATTTCAGCCACAGGATACAGTTTTTCCTTGGTCCCCAAGGCGTCTTGAATATATCCTTGAAGACGTTGGGAAGGCAGCCAACCTTGAAAAACACCTTTCTTTCAGCATGTGCCGCTGGACATTCGCCCTGAACGCGTTCCACAATGGTGTTGAACACGATCTCATCCGCCAGCGGTTGGGTGTATCCAAGATCCAATGGCGTGAGATTCTCATGAAACTGAAACAACTTGAAAGAAAGAACAAACCGCTTATCTAATTAAAACCACACGCAAGTGCAGCAAACGTGTTGTTTCTTGAACAATACGGTAAGCATGTGCAGGTTGGAATCCCGGGATCCAAATGATGCTCCCTCCCTCAAGCAGAATTGGGTAGGCAGCCCGAGTGGAGACCGGGATCTTCTTATTTACGAACAAGTCGGATATCTTCATGCTTTTTCCCCGCATTCCCAGGGGGACGTAACGCTCACCTGGTTTCGATTCACGAATGTTGATCGTGTTTGACGTAAAAGAATCCAGATCGAGGTAGCATTCCAGAAAAAACCCTTCAACAGCTTTAGGTTGCAGATATTCATCTACTGGGAGAACATTCCCGATCAATACACAACCAGGGGCAAGTTCTGTTTTGAAAGAAGAAGAAATGGGAATCTCGATCTCTCCCTGGCAATGAGGGTAAACATGTTCTAATGGGAGCACAGCCTGGCGCGTGAGGATCATTTCTTTTTCGCGCGTAAATGCGTGCAGCGCAGCCGCTAAAGTAATGTGCTTTTTCTGCGGTGGCTCAGCAACAAATTCCAATATTTGCGCGATCATACTGTATTCGACCTGTTTCTCAGAGGGCAGCAGAGTATGCAAACTCTTTTTTAATACTGCTTTCTGTGCCGCAGGGTGCAGAGTTGAAAAAGAAACAAGGTCAATGGATAGAAAATCCTTCTCGCTCTTTGTAACCACTTGCTGATATCCCCTATCATAATCTGCCTCGAGATAATCCCGATCATCCTGAAGGATCTCTGCCAGGCGCACCAAATTTTGTTTTACAGCCACATTGTAGCTTTCAAGTTCGGGGATAAGCTCATGTCGAACCCGATTGCGCAAGTACTGGATATCTTGATTGCTCTCATCAATGACAGGCTGCAGATCATGCTGTTCGCAGTAGGCTTCGATCTCATCCCGCCACACATATAATAACGGTCTGACTAGCTGGATCTGGGGATGGAAACTGGTCAGGCTTTCCTGCCGCATACCGGTCAAACCATCTAAGCCGCTTCCACGCAGGATATGCATCAAGATCGTTTCCGCCTGATCATCCGCATTATGAGCAGTCACAACCGCTTTTGCCCCCATCCCCTGAGCAGTACGAAAGAGAAAAGTGTATCGCGCTTCACGGGCTTTCTCTTCGAGCCCTTTTTTTTCTTTTGCGGCTAATGCTGCAATATCACCAGAACCGTAATAAAAAGGAACGCCTAAACTTGCAACAAAATCCCCCACCATCTCGCGCTCAGTTTGTGAAGATGGACGCAATTGGTGATTGAAATGCGCGATCGCAAACTGCCAGTCCAACTTGTGCAGAACATCCGCCAGGACTAAAGAATCAGGTCCCCCCGAGACCCCCACCAATAGCTTCTCATCGGGTTCATACCCTAGCGAAGAGAGAACAGCTTGGACTGAATGGATGATGTTCACAATGCGATTATAGCATCGGCTGTAATGCGCTATAAGCTCCCTTTGCGCCCGAATTGTTTTTCAAGAATATCGATCGTCAGGTGGATCATGGTCGGTCGCCCATGCGGGCAGGTGCGTGGATTCTGGCAAGCTTCCAATTGCCGAACCAGCGCTTTTTGCTCTTCAATAGAAAGTGTTGTGCTACCTTTTACCGCCATTCCCTTGCAGATGGAGCGCACCAGGATCTCTTCTTTTTCTTTCAGGATCGCAGAGCGCCCCTCTTCCTCTAATTCATGCAAAGCATCCTTCAATATCTGTAAAGTAGCTATATGCTTCATGAATGCCGGAACGGCGCGAATGGAGTAAGTGCCCGGTCCAAAAGGTTCTATTTCAAA
>NPIF01000345.1_pt1 | contig 89728 bp, 78 predicted proteins | sample 8637461 | NCBI WGS metagenome assembly NPIF01 (sample SAMN07420641, study PRJNA396082) | bioreactor metagenome | isolation source: sample BR12 brine-fed electro-methanogenic bioreactor BR | place: Japan: Kochi | collected 2016-12-09 | reverse complement strand
AATTTAGATGCAATTGCCCTGGGCGCCAGGGTCTGTGGGGGCGTGTGCCCCTTGACCGGTCACCCGATTCCGCAATAATCCGGTTGCTTCCGGGGTGTTCTGATCCACCCCGACGAACCGCGCGGACGTGCCGTGTCGCGCCGCCGATTGCCACCCGGATTTCTGGTCCACCTGGACGACCAGTCGGAATCGCCATGCTGAAACATGCCACTGATCGGATGGGGCGCTCGCCCGGTCTCCTGCGTTGCGGAATGGGGCTGATGCTGGCCTTGGTCTTGCTGCTGGGCGCCGGTTGCGCGAGCGTCTTCAACCCCTCGTTTATCGCCCTGGTGAATACGCCGACGGCGGACGCCGAGGGCGAGACGGGGATCACGATCTCCAACGCGCCGGGGCACATCCCGATCGTCTTCATCAACAACACCCGTTTCGATCAGGGTTTGCTGAACTACCTGGCGTCCATCGGCGTCGACGTGAGCGACCCCGACCTGAGGCCCCGCGTGCGGGTGCGGACGGGCATCGAATACGTCAATGGCAACACGCTGACGATCGAGTTCTTGAGCGGTTCGGACCTGATTCAGACGGCGGTGCAGACTGCGGGTGGGGTGATTGAAACCACGCTGATTCCCTCATCGCTGCTGGAGCGGGATCTTGAGAACGTGGTGGCGGTTTGCAACGTGGCGACGGTCAAACCCGGGGCGGCGATCGAGGAGAATGAGCTGTCGGTGGAGGTGTTCATCCCGGCGTTCCTCAAGGAGATTTCGATCGTCACCAACGACCTGATCGTCACGCGGGAGTTGAACCAGACGATCGAGCCGCAGTTCATTCCGCTTCAGCCGGATCAGGTTGACGACAACTTCAACGTGACGCTGACGCGCAACTTCGATATTCGGGACGTGCCGGTGCCGGCCGAGGACCTGCTGTGCGGCGTCGTGGTGGGTTTCACGCTGGAAGGCGTGCTGCGGCTGCCGTTCGTGCAGGATGAGCTGGGGCAGAGCGTTCCGGGATTCCTGGCGACAGACACGACCGCCCAGGCGGGGATCCCCGGACGTTTCAGTTTTGAGACCACCGTGCGGTAGAGCCGGCGGCGACGCCTGCTGGAGTCAAGGATATGCATAAGCTAAACATTGCGGCCGGCATGGTGGTTCTTGCGTGGGTAGGGGCCGGTTTGCTCGGCTGCAACGCCTCGCTGTTCAACCCCTCGTTCGTGAACCAGCAGACCGGCGACGTGTATCCGCTGGCGCCCGGCGCGCGTTCGTCGTTTATTCTCATTCGGGCGAACAACACCACCAGCCGGGCGATTGAGTTCGTGATCACGGCCGAGCGGCAGGCGCCCGATCCCAACAATCCCGACGCCACGGTGACGGAGTTGGAGACGCGTCGGGTGTTCACGCGTCCAGTATCGGGGGCCAACGACGTGGGCGTGCTGATGGATTGCCCGGTGGCGCGGATTGGCTTGGGCGAAGTGCTGGATCAGCCCCAGACGGAGCCGGGGTTGTTCGTGGGCGCGCAAGCGGTCGGCGCCGGCGGTTTCGGCGTGCCGCCGAACGTGAACCCGCTGGACGCATCGGTGGGCAACTTCGAGTGCGGCGACACGATCGTGTTTCGGGCGGCGCAGTCGGCCAGCGTCGCCGGCGGCGTGACCGTGGGGGCGTTCGTGCTCGATGCGGATACGCAGCCGGTGGTGATCCGCGGGCTGGACACGTTCCTCAACGCCCGGACGCTGATCGAAGAGAAAGGGACCGATGAGGAGGAGGGCTGATTCGGCCCGCTTACCTGCTCTTGCCCGCTGGTGGATGAATGCCATGAAACGCAAACGCATCGCCCGGCTCACGGCTTTCCTCGCCGCCTCACTCGCGGGCGGGACCGTGTTCGGCACCTGTGAGGCGCGTATCCACGATTCGTTCATCAACGGGACGCGGCTCTTCGTGGCCAACCTGCTCGACCCGAGCAACTTCGACGTCACGCTCGAATAACTGCGGACACGGGCGGCGCGATTCTCGGCGCCCGCCGCTTGCCCGGTCTCTCGTGCCCGGTCTCCGGCCGGCGCTCGACAGGCGCAGGGGCGGCCTTTACGATCGCCGCATGCCCACGGCGCGCACATCATCGTCTTCCATCGTTTTGATCACCGGTTGCAGCAGCGGCATCGGTCGGGCGGCCGCTCAACGCCTGGCGGCGCGCGGTCACACGGTCTACGCGACCGCGCGGCGCGAGGAATCCGTGCGCGAATTGGCCGACTGGGCGGCGTCGGCCGGATCGGCGCGCGCCCGGGCGTTGGACGTGACGCAGCCGGACGCCATCGCGGCGGTGGTAACGGAAATCCTTGATGCCGAGGGGCGGATCGACGCGTTGATCAATAACGCGGGTTACGGGCAGTTCGGCGCGGTGGAGGACATCAGCCTCGACGCCTGGCGGCGGCAGATGGAGACGAACCTGATCGGCGCGGTGGCGTTGACCCAGGCGTGTCTGCCGGCGATGCGCCGCCAGCAGGCGGGCCGGATTATCAACGTCTCGAGCGTGGTGGCGCACATTGCGGCGCCGCTGATGGGACCGTACGCGGCCAGCAAGCACGCGCTGGATGCGTTTTCGCAGAGTTTGCGGAACGAGGTGGCGCGATGGGGGATTCGCGTGGTGCTGATCGAGCCGGGTCCGATTGCGACGCGTTTTCGGGAGCATTTGCAGGCGTATCTGGAGCGGGAGAACGTGGGCGCGTCCTCGCCCTATGCGGGTCAGTACCGAGCGCTGGATGCGTACTGGTCGTCGCGTTTCGGCAAGCAGGGCAAGACGGCCGACGACGTGGCGGAGCTGGTGGTGCGGGCGGTGGAGGCGCGGCGTCCGCGGCGGCGCTACCGAATCACGGGGGTGGCGCACCTTATCCCGCGTTTGCGGCCGATGGTCCCGGATTGGCTGTTTGACGCGCTGGTGCGTCGCCGGCTGGCGGATCGCGACGGCGCGTGACCGGGGAGTGGGCGGGTGAGGGGATTCCCTAGGGGGATATCTCGCACGGTCGGGTGCGGAGTCGGTTGCGGCGAGGGTAAAAAGGAAAACAGCAGTGTCTAGGCTCTCTCAAACCAGACACTGCTGTTTCCACCCAGGCTTGGGAATCTGTCGGTGATAATTTGTCAGCGGTTCGCACCGCCAACGGCTCTCTCTCTCATGGGCTCTCTCTCGGAAGCCACTCGGAACTATCGCGGCTCTCTCCTTCCGCAGTTCCGAATGTTCGCAGGACAGGAGGTAATTATCCTGCGGTCGCTCTCTCTCTATTGGCGCACCGTCCTTGCCGGAAACCGGCAAAGCCAGCACCCACCGACAGACCAAGCACTGCCATCAGGCCGAAGCCTGCTAGTGCCACATCAAACTCATCGGGTGAACTACTCTCTCTCTTTGGCGGGAGTGCTCTCTCTCCGCCAGTGTTTACATACTATACCCGATAACCCGCCGGGTTTCAAGTCGGGCAATGCAGAAAATCCCACGTGGCCTGATTGGGGGACGTGCGGCGCTGAATACGCCGTAACGCTTGCCCAAAGTGCCACGGGGAGCGGGTGTTTGGGGCTTGCGCCGCAGTCGCGCCGGACATATTCGCGACATAGTTCGGGCAGGGGGTTGTTTCGGGCGGTGGGGTTAAACAGTGGCTGCAAGGTCAGCCCGACGCCTGGCGTTTGGGTTTCGCACAAACGAGACATTATTGCCCGGGCCGGCGATTATCGGACCATGGACGCTCGTGCGTGTTTTCCAGGGTGGGGGTTCAGGCATCCGGCTGGGGCCCTTGGATTAGCGTCGTCCGGGCTGCGGCCAGGTTTTGTTGAGGAATCGGCCGTTGCGGCTGATGACCTTGCCATCGGCCTCTATCCGTCCGCCGTGGCGAAGGTCGCAGACCATGTCCCAGTGGAGGGCGCTTTCGTTTTTACCGCCGGTCTTGGGGTAGGCGGCCCCCAGGGCGGCGTGAAAGGTACCGCCGATCTTCTCGTCGAAGAGCGTGTTGCGGGTGAATTGCTTGATGGCGTAGTTGGTGCCGATGGCGATCTCGCCGAGGATTCGGCCGCCCTTGTCCTGATCCATCATTTTGAAGAGGAAGTCCTCGTTCTTCGTGGCGCTGGCATCGACGACCTTGCCCTGTTTGAAGCGGAGCTTGACGTCGGTAACTTCGCGCCCGCCGTAGACGGCCGGGAAGGTGAAGCACACGGTTCCTTCGGTGGCGCCCTCGTGCGGTCCGGTGAAGACTTCGCCGTCGGGGAAGTTGTTCTCGCCGTCGCAGTTGATCCATCGGCGTTTGGCGACGCCGACGGTGAGGTCGGTGCCGTTGGGGGCGACGAAGCGGAGCTCGCTGACCTTGTTCAAGGCGTCGGCGACGCGCTGCTGGGCGGTGCGGATCTTGCGCCAGGCGGCGGCCGGATTGGGCAGGTGGAGCATTCCGGCGCGGAAGACGAAGTTGGCGTACTCGTTGAGGGACATGTCGGCGTCCTGGGCGGCGGCCTCGCAGGGGTACTGTGTGCCGACCCAGCGGAGCTTTCTGCGGCCGGTGGCGGCTTCGCGCTGCATGACGGCGTCGAGCCAGGGTTTTCGGGCGAGGCTGCGGGCCTGTTGTTTCTTGGGGTCTGCGCCGGTCATGGCGCGGGTGTTGGTGGAGGCCCAGAGACCGACGTAGCAGTTGACGGACTCGATTTCGTGGACGTCGGCCGACGGCCAGAAGGACAGTTGCTTGCCCTTGCCGTCGCGGCAGAGGATCTCCTCGACCTTCTCGGAGTAGATGCGCAGGATCGGGTGTCCCCCGGCCTTGATGACCTGCTGCACGACGCTGAGTCCGAGCGGTTCTGCGACGATCGGGCTGCGGATGGCCACGGTGTCGCCCGGTTTGACCCGCAGGGAGTAGCGCACCAGTACGTCGGCCAGCTTGTCGAGTCGGGGGTCGTGCATAAACCTTGCTCCTGAAGTCAATCGTGTTGGGTGGCAGCGATTTCGCCGCGGTCGACCCGATGCGGATCGACGGAGCCCGTAAGCTACCGGTCGGGGACCGGGGGTCAATGGCGGGTGATGGCACGGTTGGGGCGATTGCGACCGACGGTCCATTCGCTACACTCCCGACCAGTGCTGGAGGGGCAGACGCCGCCGCGGCGCCGCGGGGTGGTCGCCATCGGGGAGATGGTCGAATCGCCCGCGCATCTGGGCCCTCACTTTCGGGTCATCTGACACAACGACACCTTCGTACCTGCTGGAGAACAAGAGCATGCGCGAACGATTTTCCGACCGGGCCCGGCACGCGATGGCACTGGCCAACCGCGAGGCCGGTCGTTTGCACCACGACTTTCTCGCGCCGGCGCACATCATGCTGGGATTGATCGCCGAAGGGCATTGCGTGGCGACCGAGGCGTTGAAGGTGCTGAACGTGGATCTGGACCGGGTGCGAGACAAGGTGGCCGAGAAGCTGGGCAAGGGCGACGCGGCAGACGGGGTCGGCTTGCGGGCGCAGACGGAGAGCACCAAGCGGGTGATTGCCCGAGCGGTGACCGACGCCCGGGGGCTGGGGCATCGCTACGTGGGTACGGAGCACTTGGTGCTGGCGTTGCTGGAGTGCGACGACAACATCCCGTCAAAGGTGCTGCACGAGGAGGGGGTCGAGGCAGACCGTCTGCGGGAGCAGATTCTGGCGCTGTTGCGTTCGGATATGGACGACACGCATGATCTGTCGCATTCGCGGCACGGGCACTTCGAATGGGTGCACCAACAGGAGCTGGCGAAGGCATTTCGATCGCCGATGTTCTGGCACACCCTGGTGCTCGCGGTGGATTCGGCCAACCGGGTTGGGGCGTCGGAGATCGCGCCGCATCACCTGCTGCTGGCGTTGCTGCGCGACGAGTCCGGCGACGTCGCTAACCTTCTGGCAGAAAAGGGAGTTACGTTGGACTGGGTGCGCGACCGGGTGGCGGCGAAGCCAGCCGAATGAGGCGGTCTGGGGCGTCTGCGGCGGAATTCCTGCAATGGATTCCGGGGGTCGGCGAATCTGTTACTTGAGCGTTACCGCCGGGTTGCAAGGCCATGGCGGGGCATTGGACTATACTCCTGACCGACGCCGGTGCTCGACCATCGGCGTCCTGCCAGAGTAGTGGACGCGCCGCGGGCGATATTCGGGGTCCGCGGGGCACTCGTTGTGGATCATCCTCAAACCCCAGAAAAGAAAGAAGGAAGCAGATTATGAAGCGGATTGGAATCACCGTATTGGCGGCGGCATTCGTAATGGGCATGACCGCGTCGGCACTGGCCGGTCCTGGTTGTGGCAAAGCCAAATCGGGCTGTGGCAAAGCGAAAGCCCAGGCGACGGTTGCGTCGGCGGACGGCGGCTGCGGTCACAAGGCGAAGGACGGCCAGTCGAACGACGTCATCGAGGCCGGTGTGGCCCGCGTGATGTCGTCGATGCCACACATGACCTACAAGGTCGGGGACATGGAGACCCGTTGCTGCGCGACGGCCAAGAAGGCCGCGGACGAGTCGGGTAACGCCGTCCAGTACGTGGTGGACGGCAAGACCTACACGTGCAAGCAGACGGCGCAGGCCGAACTGGCCGAGCTGATGCGGGCCGAGCTGCCCAAGGTCGTGCGGGTCGCCCACGTCGTGGATGGGGAGCAGGTGAATTGCCCCATGACCGCGGCCAAGCTGGCTTCCGACAAGCACACCAAGGTGAAGCACATGGTGGCCGGCGTGGAGTTCGACTGCGACAAGCAGGCACAGACCGTGGCCGACCGGCTGGCGGCCAAGCTGAAGGACTGCCATGGTTGCCCCAAGGCGTTCGCCGGGGATTGCGGCAGTGCGAAGACGGCCTCGGCCGACGGCGCCAAGAAGGGCGATTGCGCCAAGGAGTGCGACAAGGCCAAGACCGCCGCTGCGGACGGCGCCAAGAAGGGCGATTGTGCCAAGGAATGCGATAAAGCCCGGACCGCATCGGCCGACGGCGCCAAGAAGGGCGACTGTGCGAAGGACTGCGCCAAGGCTCAGCAGACGCAGACGGCCGACGCCGGGATGGACGAGACGCCCGAGCTGGCCAACGCCAAGTTGCTGGTGCGCGAAATCGTCGAGTACGCGGCCGCTGCGAAGAGTTCGTAACCGCGTCGCGAGCGTCGCAAATTGACTTACGTTCAGTGGGGGCCGGTGCGCTGTTGCGGCAGCGTGCCGGCCCCGCTGCATTGGGCCTGGTTGGCTCGTGTTGCCGCGTTGCGGTAGAATGGGGGCGGCCGACGGCGGCGTGGTAACTTGTGAGGTTTATCGGACCAGGGACGGCAGCGAAGCCTCAAGCTGCCGGTTGCGATCGGCCGATGTCCGTGTTGGTTGAACTCTACGCAAACAGGCGACGGAACTGATGAAACGAGTGGGTTGGCTGAATTCGGTGATGGCGGCAGCGGTCGCGGCTGCGGGGTTGGCGGGATGTTCGCTGGATCCCTGGTTTTTCGCGACAGCGTCGCTGGGGGGCGATACGGCCGGTGAGCGCGGCAATGCCGAGGTGCTGTTCATCAACAACACGCCGTACCGCGCGATTTTCACCTTCGGGGCGTATGACAACCTCGACCGCAACACCGAGCCCGATCTGCGGCAGTTCAGTTCCGATACTGCGACGCTGAACCTGGAAGGCAACACGCAGAGCGACATCCTGGAGGTCGAATGCGCCCGGGTGTTTGCGATCGGCACCGAGGGCTTGATCGTCCGTGTGCGGGAGAACCTCGAAGCGGATGATTTCGAGGAGGCGGCGCTGGTGGATGGTGTGCGGTTTTCCTCCACCGCGGCGGGCGATGCGAACGCCGACGCCGCCACCGAGGGCGTGGCCGCGGGGCGCCAGGACCTGATCGGCGCGGACTTCGAGTGCGGTGCATTGCTCATTTATCGGTTGGAAGTGAATGACGCCGGCCCCGAACCGTTCGTGGTGGAAATGACGGTGGTGCCGGCCGAGAGCACCCGCGGGTAAACGTCGCCGATCGCCAGGCGCGGAAGTATTTCGGCCACATTTCCGGCGATGCTGACCGATAACGCGCGGCCTTTTCCTCATTCATTTCAGCGGCTATGCTGATATAGCGGTTTGCCACCGCGACGCGGGCGACGCTGCTGACACGCTGCGGCATTGCCGGCGGGCTTTTCACGAGAGGAAAGGAAGCTCATGCGCATGAATTCACTTCGCACGGCCGGTATGGCGGTCGTGGTCTGCCTGGCGGCGGTGCAGGTCCACGCCCAGTATGACCCACCCACGGGGTACTACAACAGCGCCACCGGGACCGGCGTCACGCTCAAGAACCAACTTTACAGCATCATGGCCAGCGGGCACAACCAGCAGACCTATGGGGATTTCCGCTACAACGCCTCGGACTATGATCGCGACCCGAACAACGCCAGCCGCATCCTGCTGGTATACAACCGTCAGAGCGTGCCCGGGGCGTGGGATTGCAGCGGTGGGTGCGTGTGGAACCGCGAGCACGTCTGGCCGCAGTCGCTCCAGCCGGGCAGCGCAAGCAACAGTTCCCGCGGCAATCTTGGCGATCCTTTCGCGTTGCGGCCCTGCGACGAGGGCATCAACGGCGCCCGGGGCAACAAGCCCTTCGGCACGTACAGTTCGACGGGGAGCTATGGATCGGCAGGGTCGTACTACTTTCCCGGCGACGCGGACAAGGGCGACATCGCCCGCAGCCTGTTCTACTCCGCGACGCGCTACAAGGACTCGCTGACGCTCGTTTATGGTTATCCCGGCACCGACCAGATGGGCGATTTGCAGGCGCTGCTGCGCTGGCATTACACCGATCCGCCGGACGATTTCGAGCTGCGGCGCAATCACGTCATCTACGGCTACACGAACAACCGCAACGCCTACATCGACCGGCCGGAGTTCGCCTGGAGCGTCTACGGCGGCGGGGCGAACGACAGCACGCTCTACGTCGGCGGCAGCGCCGCGGGCGACGGCAGCTCGGTCGTCACCTTCGACCTGGGCGAGGTGATCGTGGGAGCGGCGACGCCGGCGGGCGGGAACGTCACGTTGCACAAGTCGGGAGCGGATCCGACGTACTACCACGTTACGACCAGCGGCGGGGCGACCTCCAGCGTCACCGGACGCTACAACGCGTTCGATCACGGAACGCAGAACCGAAACATCGCGGTGGGGCTGTCGGCCTCGACTGCGACGCCGGGATTGCGCCAGGGGATCGTGGCGATCGATAATCTCGACGTCTCCAGCGGCGGCGCAGGGGAGGGGGCGGCCGACGGGGACGATGAGATCGTGCTCGAACTGGTGGTGCTGGATCACGCGGCGCCGTCGTTTGAAGCGGGCGCGAGCGTGGTCAGCAAGACGATCGACTTCGGTACGGTCTTCGCCAACTCGGGCGTGGCCCAGATTCCGTTCACGATTCACAACCGCGAGAGCACGCCGGGCTGGACGGCCGGTCTGGATCTCGACGGCGTCAGCGCCGCCGGCGACGTGGACGTCTTCGCGACCGATCTGGCGCCGCAGGCGGGCGTGCCGGCCGGTGGGCAGCGCGATTTCACCGCGACGCTGGATACGAGCGGGGAACCCGGGGTGGTTTCCGCCACGTTCACGGTGCAGACCTCGGATGTGAACCTGGCGGGGGCGGCGGCTCGGCCGGCGCTGGTGCTGACCTTGACGGCCGAACTGGTGGGCGCGACGCCGATCTTCCCCTTCGACGATTTCGGCGACGGGGTGGTGGACCTGGAGGATTTCGCCCGGTTCGTGGACTGCTTTTCCGGGACCGTGCAGACCGTGACGCCGCCTTGCGATAACCACGACGCGGACGCGGACGGGGACGTGGACCTGGACGATTTTCGGCTGTTTCAGCAAGCCGTCGAGAATTAGAAGGCAGAGAGTGGGCGGCAGAGAGTAGAGCAGGGGAGTCGAGGCTGTGGTCCTCGAGGGGGCGGGGGTTGCGTCGGGCATTGCGGTTATCCGCATGGCGGCGCTCGACTCCGTCGAGCTTGGCCATGGCACCCAACTCGCGCTTGGCCGTGGCCCCCGAGGCTTCGTCGAGCTTGGCCGTGGCCCCCGAGGCTTCGTCGAGCTTGGCCATGGCGCCCGAGGCATCGTCGAGCTTGGCTGTGGCTCGCCGGCTCTTTGTGGAGATCGCATTCCAACTTCGGTGGCCGGGGCAGGTCACTCACTTCTGGTCGTGGGCCCCATACGGTTTATCAGACGTCGCGGTGCAGCGCGGGATCGATAACGGCGCCGGAATGGCGATGCGGCATTCCACGTTTTGTCGATGGAAGGTGTTTGCCCGTTGTTCCGTCGGATCGTACGCTGAATCCTGACGGAGTTCATCCCGAAGCAGGATGCGCCGGGAGTCACGGAATGGGCGCAAGGCGCAGGCGCGCAGTGGGGGCGCCGCGCCGATTATCGAGAGGAGGGGGAAATCATGATCCCGTTTCTGAAAGGGCGGCTGCGCGCGTTTTGCCGGTCCGAGGATGGACCGACAACGACCGAGTACGCCGTGATGTTCGCACTGATCCTGATCGTATGCATCGGATCGGTCAGGCTCGTAGGCACAAAGGTGAATGCGAGCTTCGCGCAGGCCGCCACAGGCTGGTGAGCCGCCTGCCCCGCACCCCAACCGGGTCATGCTGACCGCGCACCCGGTCGCAGATGCCACAACCTGAGTTTGCACGATCCGGAATCGTTCATGCACGCCGGCGCCGCGCGCCGCGTCTGACGAACGATCCGTGTGGGATTGGTGAGTCTGTGCCGTATCCATTTAACCGCCCGCCGCCGGCGCTGCGCCGACGGCGGGCGGTGCCGTTTTGCCCATGCGGGCGCGATCCGCCCAAGCGTGGGCGGCTTATCCAAGCCGGTGCGGTTCACCCAAGCGGGCGCGGCTTACCCCAAGCGGGCGCGACTTATCCAAGCCGGCGCGACACTCAACGGGCCGAGGCGGCGACCGGGGCGAGCGGTTCGGCCGGCTCCGCAGGCTCCGCCGGCGGGACGAGCGGCGTCGGCGGGGGGCCGTATTCGGCCAGCATGCCCGCCTGCGACAAGACCTCCAGCACGTCCGGAATCTGCGGCAGGCCCGCCACCGTTCCCGCCAGGCGCAACCGCGTCGGCGATTCCTCCGCCAAGAGCGTGACCAGGGCCGACGGCGCCGCCTGGCCCACCAGTTGTGTGATGGCGGCCTCCTGCTCCGAGGCGTACGAGCCGCCGAGGGCCACCAGGCGACCCACGTGCCCAATCACCGCGACGCTGGTGTCGGGCGTGATGCGGTCCAGCGCGGGCTGCAACGCCGCGTCGCCGTGGACGTTGCTGTTTTCGCGGACGGCCGCGATGGTGGCGGAGAGGGCCCGCGACGACGTGCCGATCACGATGTTGCCGCCCACCCGCGCGAAATGCACGCTCACCGGCGGGTCGATGGGGTAGGTCTGCACGTCCACGCCGTCCACGGTGGTGGTCTGCGGGGCGAGGTCGGTGCGTCCCTGCAAGCGGCCCGGCAGGGACAGCAGATAGGTCCAAAGCGCCTCGGACTTGTCCGGATCGCCGACGGCCAGGACCAGCGCCGCGTCGGGGAGGTCCTGCCGCTGTCCGGGCGCGTTGGCCTGCGGTGCGAGCACGAACGCTACGGCCTCCCGGATGTTGCCGAACAGTTCGCGGCCCAGATCCAGCCCGGTAACGGCCTGGACGGTCTGGGCCTTGGATTGGACGGCCCGGTCCTGGTCGGTCGTGGCGGCAGGGTTGATGCCGATGGCGACGAGGGCGGCGGCGCCCTGGGGCGTCATGGCCAGGGCCCGCCCTTGCATGGGCGGCGTCCGCAGCAGGTTGTAGACCAGGTTGGTTTGTCCCTCATGCATGGTCATGACGAATTCGGCGCGCAGGTCGTCAGGGGTGGCGCCGACCGCCAGGGAGAGGGCCTTGAGGTGGGCGAGATCGAACAGCCCCTGGGCAATGGCCAACTGCTGGCCGACTTCCGGATGCCGGCCGACCATGCGCTGCAACCGGCGGACGCCTTCCTGGGCATTGACGTACGCGAAGAGGACGGCCGATTCGCGCCGTTCGGTCTGCTCCGCGAATTCCGCGCTGCCGGCCAGGCTTTCCGCATCGGCGTTTTGCAGTCGAGCGAGCGCGCCCTCGACCAATGCCCGCTGGGTGCCGGCGACGATCAAGCGGTGCGTGAAGCTGACCGTGAGGGGCAGTTCCGGCGTGCGCAGTGCGATGGTGGGGTATTCGCGGATGGGGTCGGCCGGGCGCACGAACTGGGCCATGGTCTCGATCAGGCCGCGGGCCCAGTCGACATCCCCCGGGTGGAGCACGAGGACGAATTCGGGTCGGCCGGTGCGCTCGTCGAAATCGGTCATGGCCCATGCGGCCCCGTTAAAGGCCTTGGCCTCGGCGAGCAGGGCGGGACTGATCACGATCTGCCGGGGGATGATCAGGTTGGGCTCGCCGGGTACGGCGTATCCGCCGGCGTGCTGGGCCGCGGGTCCGGTGAGGCCCAGCATGTTCACGAGATGTTCGAAATGCGCGCCGGGCCGCTGGATTTCCGCGTAGACGATGGCCGTCGGGGGCATGAGCCGGGCGAGGTCGGCCGCCCGCAGGTCCTCGCGGCAGGCGGCCAGCCGCGTGCGGGCTTCGGCGACGAGGTCCGCAGGTGCGTCCTGGGCGGCGATGAGCTGCTCGTAGGCGGCGATGGCGCCGGGGAGGTCCTGTTCGTGGGTTTCCAGGTAGTACGCGTCGCGGAAGGTGCGGGCGTGGTCGGTCGCGGCGAGCGCGGTGGCCAGGGGCGCCCAGGGCAGGGCGGCGAGCAGGGCGAGTTTCCAGAGCACGTGCAGGTTCATGGTTGGCTCCTTGGGCTGGAGGTATGCGCGAACGTCTCCCGCGTGCCGGGCGGCCCGATGCGGCGCCCGGCGGATTACGAACACGGGATGGCTCAGCGTTATTCGCGGCCGACCGGGAGATATTCTCGCCGACGCGGCGTCGAAAAGCAGATCCAACAGAGGCTGCTGGTTGGACACCGCGGAACGGGCGGGGTTAGCATGGCCGGAGGCCGGCCGCTTGATGCGGGGCGTGTCGCGGCCGCGGCCACTGCGGCCGCGAGGCGGCGGGAGCGTCGGTCAGATGCCGTTTTCCAACAGGGTGGGTACGTCGCGTGCGCCATGGATAATGCGCAGAACCATGATCCCGTCGGCAGCGGGTTCGTAGAGCACAAGGAATTTCAGGACGCGCCACCAGCGCACATTCGAGCCGGTGAGATCGGGGCGGCAATGGCCCATCTTTGGCTCGGTTGCAAGTTGGTTGAACGCGGCGCGGATGCGCGCATGAACGCGCAGCGCCCGCCCGACGCCGTCGTGTTCGGCGATGTAGTCGAGAATTTCGTTCAGATCCGCTTCCGCGGTGGCGGTGAGGCTGACGCTCACGGTTTTTGGTCAAGTCGGGCGCGCAAGCGCGCCTCGATGCGGTCCAGGGCCGCGGACCCCTCCGTCACCCGGCCGGCGTCTACGTCGGATCGGGCATCGTTGACGAGCTGGCTGAAGTGATTCCGCACGCGCTGCTTGAGGCTCTCGGGCAGTTGATCGGATTCGGCCGCAGTGAGGTCTTCAAACAGCCATTTCTCAATCAGCCGCTGTTGTTCGGCTTGTTCCAGCAACCGCAGACCGTCGCGAACCACTTCACTCGCGGAGCGGTAGCGACCGGATTCCACCTGGTGGCGGACGAATCGCTCCATCGCCGGCGGAAGGGAGACGTTCATGGTCTGCCGATGGCTCATGCTGATAGTATGGTTGTTGGGCCCGGCTGTGTCAATATTCGCCACAATTCGGAGCGCGCTGGAGGAGGGCGGAAGGTCCGGGTACAAACGGTTCGGGCATAGCCGGGGGTGGATTCGCGGGCCTGCTCGTCTGGGGGTGTGTTCGGGGGAGACGCCATCGGGGCTTTGAGGGTCAGAAGCGGAGGCCGCAACATGACTTACGTTCCGATTCCTTACGATTTGCCGCGGCGGTCGCCGGACGCGATGCTGGCCGAGGCGCGGCAGTTGTATGCGCGGATGCAGCAGCGGCGGTCGTGTCGGGACTTCAGCGACCGGCCGGTGGGGCGGGAGCTGATCGAGGCGTTGATCGCGGTGGCCCATACGGCCCCGAGCGGGGCCAACCGCCAGCCATGGCATTTCGTCGCGGTGGATGACCCGGCGCTCAAGCATGAGATTCGCGAGGCGGCGGAGGCCGAGGAGCGGGCGAGTTACGCGCGGCGCATGCCGCCTGCATGGCTGGCGGCGCTGGAGCCGTTGGGCACCGGTCCGGAGAAGCCCTTCCTGGACGTGGCGCCGTGGCTGGTGGTGATTTTCCAGAGGTCGTGGGAACGGGTCGAGGGGCGCAAGGAGCCCAACTATTACCCCATGGAGTCGACGGGCCTGGCGGCGGGGATGTTCCTCACGGCATGTCACCTGGCGGGCCTGGCGACGTTGACGCACACGCCGAGCCCGATGAAGTTTCTGCGCGAGATTCTGCGCCGTCCGGAGAACGAGAAGCCGTTTCTACTCATCCCGGTGGGCTACCCGGCGGACGGGTGCATGGTTCCGAAGATCACCAAGCGGCCGCTGACGGAGGCGATCCAGTGGAATCGATGATGGGCCGGGCTGGTTCAACAGACGTGAATGGTGGGTCCGTGCAGAGATGGAGGAGATAGGGGAGGCAACATGGGGCGTTACTGCTGGATGTGTGGCCGGGAGCGGCCTAACGAGCAGTTCTCGGGGCGAAGACGGAAGCGCTGCGTCTGTCGCAACTGCCGCCGCCTGCCGCGCGCCGAGCGCGAGCGGCGTGCGGCGATGCGTGACATCGACGGCTTTATTGAGCAGAGGAACATTTCAGCGAAGAACATCGCGCGGCTCGAAGCGCTGTGTGGCGCGGAGGACGAGCAGGTTCGGTGGCTCGCGGGGCTGGTTTTGCAGGTGGCGCGGGTCGTGCCCCGCCGCCGAAAGCGGGTGGGGTATTTGCTTCGGCATCATCGCGAGCTGCTTGAGCAGCTTGTCGAGGTGGGCCTGCTGCTCAGCTTGCCTCTTGAGGAGGATCGGGAAGGGGAAATGGACGCAGAGGCCGAAGGCGACGAGGCGTGGCCGGTGGAGGGTGGTCCATCGTTCTCGTCGGAGGGTGATGCGTTGTCGCTCGGGTCGTCGCCCCCCTCGGACGTGCCGTTCTGAGCGCATTTCCCGGAGCAGCAGGCTCCAGTAAAGGCTCAAATATGATTGCTATCTTGCAACTCAAGGCCATAAGCGCTAAAATATGATACGCTAGTTTGCCGATGGGGTGGATATGGCCATGGCCGCGTTGCAGTTGCACAGTCCCGAAGAGATCGCCCGGCGACTCGCGGACCGCGTCCGCGACGAGCGGCTCCGCCAAGGCTGGAAGCAGCAGACGCTGGCCGACCGTTCCGGCGTTTCACTGCCTACGGTGCGGCGCTACGAGCGGACCGGGCGCACCTCGGTTGAGAACCTGTTGAGATTATGCCATGCGCTGGGCCGGCTCGATGCGTTCGCCCAGTTGCTGGCTCCCCCGCCGGCGAGGTCGCTCGCGGAGTTGGAGTCGCGATCGTCGCGTTCGGCGCCGAAGCGAAAGCGGGGTGTCCGATGAGGCGGCTCGCAGTCCGATTGCGCCGCACCCCGGCCGAGGCGTTGATGGTCGGCACGCTGGCGGAGCAGGATCGGCGCATCTACTTCGAGTACGACGCGGACTTCATGGATGCCGGCCTGGAGCTGTCGCCGTTCAAGCTTCCGCTGCGTCTTGGCCTGATCGAGCATACCGACCACGCCTTTGGCCCCTTGCCCGGGCTTTTCGATGATTCATTACCGGACGGCTGGGGTCTGCTGCTGATGGACCGGCACTTTCGCCGCCGCGGCTTTGATCCGGCGTCGCTGTCTGCGCTTGACCGCTTGGCTTTTCTTAGTGATCGCACCATGGGGGCACTGACGTATCACCCGCCGGCTCATGAGCCGCGTGATGCGGACGACGGGCTTTTGGATTTATTCAAGCTCGGCCGCAACGCTGAGGACGTTTTGGAGGGCGATGCCGCGGAGGTGCTGCCCGAGTTGCTGCGTGCGGGCGGATCGCCGGGTGGGGCCCGCCCCAAGGCGCTGGTGGGGGTTCAAGGCGAGCAGATGATTTGCGGGGCGAGCGACCTTCCGGACCCCTTCCTTGGCCGGGGGGGTGAACATTGGATGATCAAATTCTCTGCTCGGGCCGATGCCGGTGACGCCGGTCCCGTCGAGTATGCCTACAGCCTGATGGCCCGGGCGGCCGGGTTGGACATGCCGCCCACGCGCTTGTTCGAGGTTCGCCGTGGGCGTTGGGTCCGGCGTTACTTCGGCGTCAAACGGTTCGATCGGGCGGAGGGCAATCGTCGCAAACACATGCACACGTTCGCGAACCTTATTCATGCGAACTTCCGGGTTCCTTCGACCGACTATGCCGATCTGTTCAAGGCCACTCGGGCGCTGACCCGCAATCATCGGGACATGCTGCGGCTGTTCGGCATGATGGCCTTCAATGTGGCTGCGCACAATCGCGACGATCACGCGAAGAATTTCGCCTTCGTCCTGGATGATGAAACGGGAGGGTGGTCCCTGGCGCCGGCGTATGATCTGATCCACACGAGCGGTCCCGGGGGCGAACACACCATGACGCTGCTCGGCGAGGGGCGACGGCCGACCGGGGAACACTGCTTGCAACTGGCCGACCAGTTCGGCATCAAGCCCCGCGAAAGCGCCGCGATCATGGAGCAGGTCAACAGTGCCGTAGGCCGGTGGGCTGCATTCGCCGATCAGGCGGGGTGCAGTCGGCGCGTCACGGCCGACATCGGCGCCGGCTTGATGCGGGTCTGACGCGGCGGCCGTGGTCCGAGCGGGCGGCATGGGCATGGTCGCACGATGCGGAATTGTTCGCGGCCGACTGGAAACATGGTTCCCGCGTGACGTTCCCGCTTGACAGCGGCGTGTTTCATGCCATAATTGCCATGAAACCATGAAAGTGTCGCCTAAACATCCCGCCGAGCGGTACGAGGCCCGGGCACGTATCGCCAAGGCCCTCGCCCATCCGACCCGACTGATGATGCTCGACGTGCTTACCGACCGGGAATGGTGCGTCTGCGAGCTGACCGAGCTTACCCGCCTGGATCAGTCCACGGTGTCCAAGCACCTGGCCGTCTTGAAGCAGGCCGGGATTGTGGCCGATCGCAAGGAGGGCACGAAGACGTTCTTCCGATTAAAGATTTGTTGTTTGCAGGGGTTGTGGGAATGCATCGAGTCCGTGCTGAAGGACAACCTGAAGGCGCAACAGGCGGCGATCGGCGCCTGAACACCGACAGCCGCTCTTTTTTTGCCCAGATCCATGGCTTGTTGGCCATGGAATGGCTGGTCGGGCGGGTGCGGACGGCCGCGATCCTGCTCGTCATGGCCGCGGTCTTTGTGCTGGCGTATTTCCTGCCGTTTGAAGCCCTGCCCGCGGCCGGCAAAGTGAGCACATCCGCCCGCGAAGCACTGCTCATGTTGCAAGATTATGCGCGGCATCACGTGCTGCTCTGTCTGGTGCCGGCGCTGTTTATTGCCGGGGCGATCGCGTGTTTCGTCTCGCAGGCGGCGGTGATGAAGTACTTTGGCGCGCAGGCCCACAAGGTCGTTGCGTACAGCGTTGCAGCGGTGTCGGGGACGATCCTGGCGGCGTGCTCGTGCACGATCCTGCCGCTGTTCGCGGGGATCTACAAGCGCGGTGCGGGTCTGGGTCCGGCGACGGCGTTCCTCTATTCGGGGCCGGCCATCAACGTGCTGGCGATCATACTCACGGCCCGGGTGCTCGGCTGGGAGCTGGGCGTGGCCCGGGCGGTCGGCGCCGTGGTCTTCAGCGTCATTATCGGCTTGGTGATGCACCTGATCTACCGGAAGGAGGAGGCGGCACGCGATACGCAGGGCGGCTTCGTCATGGGTGAGGACGACCGCGAACGGCCGCTCTGGCAGACGGTGCTGTATTTTGGCGCCATGATCGGGATTCTGGTATTCGCGAACTGGAAAGCGCTCGACGCCACGGGCATCGGTGCGGCGATTGCATCCGTGAAATGGATCGTTTCTGGCGCGCTGCTGGTCGGGCTCTTGCTTATGCTGGGCGCCTGGTTTGCCAAGGACGAACTGAAGGCCTGGGTGGCCAGCACCTGGACGTTCGCCAAGCAGATTCTGCCGCTGCTGTTCGTCGGCGTGCTGGTGGCGGGGGTGCTGCTGGGACGCCCGGGACACCCGGCGCTGATTCCGGAAAGTTGGATCGCCGGGCTGGTCGGCGGCAACAGCGTGTGGGCGAACCTGTTCGCGTCGTTTGCCGGGGCGTTGATGTACTTCGCCACGCTGACCGAAGTGCCGATTCTCGAAGGGTTGCTGGGGGCCGGTATGGGCAAGGGGCCGGCATTGGCCTTGCTGCTCGCGGGACCCGCATTGTCGCTGCCCAACATGCTGGTCATTCGTTCGGTAATGGGGACGCAGAAGACGCTCGTTTACGTCGCACTCGTCGTTGTCCTGTCGACGGTGGCCGGCATCAGTTACGGCGCCATCACGGCATAGAAGGAGAAATGGGTATGAAAATCGAAGTTCTGGGCACGGGCTGTGCCAAGTGCAACCTGCTCGAAAGCACGACGAAGAAGGTCGCCGACCGCCTGGGCGTCGAGTACACGCTCGAGCACATCAAAGACATCGTCAAGATCACCGAGTACGGCGTGATGATGACGCCCGCACTGGCGATCGATGGACAGGTGAAGGTCACAGGCAAGGTCCCCAGCGAAGCGGAACTCGAGCAGATTCTGAAGGCCTGACTAATGGCGTGTGACGGCGCCGGGAGAATTCCACATGAAAATCAAGCACATCGGCACGGGGGTCCTGCTGACGTTTGTGGCCGTCAGCGTCGGCTATCTTGTCATCAGTGAAGCGCAGACGGGGGATGGCGAGCAGGTCACCGCGTCGGCCGATGCGACGCCTCCGGCTACGCCGGTGCAAGACGGCCAAACGGGCGAGGATGCGCCTGCACCTGCGGTGGAAGATGCCGGCAATGGGGCGGATGATTCGCCGGCGGCCGACGCGCCGCGGACCCACAAGGTCATCGCCTACTACTTCCATAACACGAAGCGCTGCATGACCTGCAACAAGATCGAGCGCCTGGCGGAAGAGGCGCTGCGCGAGCAGTTCGCCGAGCCGCTGGAAACCGGCGTGTTGGAGTGGCGCGTGGTGAACATGGAGGAGCCGCCCAACACGCACTTCGTGCACGACTACCAGCTTGTGGCCAGCTCGCTGGTGATCGTGGACGTGCACGACGGCGAGCAGCGCGACTGGACCAACATGGAAAAGGTCTGGCAGTACGTGCATGACGACGAGGCCGCGTTCAAACGCTACGTCGCGGAGCAGACCCGCACGTACCTGGAGTCATAGCCGTGACGGCTGAACTGTGGGCCGCCGTCGCGGCCGCCGCGTGGACGGGCATCTTGACGGCCATCAGTCCCTGTCCGCTGGCGACCAACGTCGCGGCGATCTCGTTCATCGGCCGGCGGGTGGAAAACCCCCGTGCGGCGCTGCTCACCGGGCTGCTCTACACCCTCGGCCGCAGCCTGGTGTACGTGGTGATCGCGGCGATCCTGGTGGCCAGTGTGCTGTCGGCGCCGACGGTCTCGATGACGCTCCAGAAGTACATGAACAAGCTGCTGGGTCCGATTCTGATCCTGCTGGGCATGGTCCTGCTGGGCATGATCGCGTTGCCCACGCGCGGATCGGACCTCGGACAGCGGGTCGGCCAGAAGGTGGCCGACTGGGGTGTCTGGGCGGGACTGGCGCTGGGGATCGTGTTTGCCCTCTCGTTCTGTCCGGCGTCGGCCGCGTTGTATTTTGCCGGGCTGATTCCCCTGGCGATCAAGTTCGAGTCCAGCGTGATGCTGCCGGCGGTCTTCGGGATCAGCACGGCGTTGCCGGTGGTGCTTTTTGCGATCCTCATCGTGCTCAGCGCCAACGCGATGGCCAAGGTTTTCGACCGCATCAGCGCGTTCGAGCGCTGGGCCCGGCGGGTCACCGGGGTGATTTTCCTGGTGATCGGCGTCTATTTCTGCCTCGCGTATATCTTCCAGGTCGTGCCAACGAGCCTCGGGTAAGGCCGACGGGCAGGGGCAAATCGATTCCTGAAGCAGATCCACGCGGCAAGCATCGTGGCGGGCTGAGGCCCCATCTGGGTCTGACTATTTTCGTGGCCATCGTAAAATGGTCTTGACTATTTTACGATACTAACGAAAATGGTCAGCATGCAACCCGTCCCCCGCATTTACGATCGCATCCTCGCGGAGCACCTGGCCCAGCACCGGCAGATGGCCCTGGTCAGTGGGCCTCGGCAGGTCGGTAAGACCACCACCTGCCGCAACCACGCCCACAGCTACGCCAACTGGGACAACACGGACGATCAGGTTTCCATTCTCGCCGGACCTGCGGCCGTGGCTGGGCGGTTGGGATTGGACCAGCTTCGGGACAAGCTGCCGGTCGCGCTTTTCGATGAGCTGCACAAGTACACGCGCTGGAAGCAGTTCCTCAAGGGCTTCTATGACAGTTATGCCGACCGGGTGCGCGTGCTGGTCACCGGGTCGAGCCGGCTCGACACCTATCGCCGCGACGGCGACAGCCTGATGGGGCGATACTTCCTCTACCACATGCACCCGTTCTCGGTGGCCGAGACCCTTCACTGTGATCTCCCTGATCCCAAGCGAATTGTCCGCCTACCGACAAAGCCCAATGCAGTGGATTTCGACGCGCTCTGGCAGCATGGTGGATATCCCGAACCCTACCTCAAACGCGATCCGCGTTTCAGCCGCCGCTGGCAGACGCTCCGCACGCAGCAACTGCTGCGTGAAGACCTTCGCGACCTGACCCAGGTGCAGCAGATTGACCAGATCAGCGCGCTGGCTCGGATGCTTGCCGACCGATCGGGTTCGCAGATCACGTTCAGCAACCTGGCCAACGGTGTGCAGGTCTCGGTGGACACGGCTCGGCGATGGATCGAAACGCTCAGCAGTTTGCATCACGGGTTTTTGATCAAGCCGTGGTACAAGAACGTCAGCCGTTCGCTGCGCAAGGAGCCGAAGTGGTTCTTGCGCGACTGGGCGGAGATTGAGGATGCGGGCAGACGGGCCGAGACGTTCGTCGGCTGCCACCTGCTCAAGGCGGTCGATGGCTGGAATGACCTGGGCCTGGGGAAATTTCAATTGGCGTACCTACGCGACAAGGAAAAACGGGAGGTCGATTTTGCCGTGATTCGCGACGGCGAGCCGTGGTTCCTGGTCGAGGTTAAGCACCGCGAAACCTCGTTAAGCCCGGCCCTGCGAACCTTCCAGGAGCAGGTCAAAGCGCCCTACGCGTTTCAGGTGGTCATCGACTTGGATTACGTCGATGCGGATTGCTTCGCCAGGCCGCAGGGGCCCATTGTGGCGCCCGCCCGGACGTTCCTCTCGCAGTTGATCTGACCAGCCAGTCCTTGTACGAATCCTTGCACATGAAGCTGGGGAACTGGTACGAATCCTTGCACGGACGTCAGGCTGGCGTAGACATTCGCTGGCATCCCCTGGCATGCCGGCGGCCCGAACGGCCGTTTCCTGGGGCGGCGCAACTCGCGACGGGGTAAAACGATAGACGCCTCTGGTCAACGTCTGTCAACCAGAGGCGTCCATGGTCAGATCAGCGGGCGACGCGACTCGAACGCGCAACATTCAGCTTGGAAGGCTGATGCTCTACCATTGAGCTACGCCCGCGGGGTGGTCCGGGCTGCGCGGCGGGCCCGTCGGGCGCGCTTGACGCGGCGGCGGGCTGGTCGGCGAGCAGGTCGGGACCTTGATCCTCCATGTTAACCGGCCCGGCCCGGCAGGCAAGTTCGGGTGTGCGGCCGCGGCGTGCGGTGTTGCGGTCGCGGTGTTCGGTGTTCGGTCGCGGTGTTCGGTGTGCGTCCGCGGTGAGGGGGTTGCGGTCGCGGTGTGGACGTTCGGGCGTGGTGGAGGGTGTGCGGCCGCGGTGTGGGGTGTGCGGCCGTGGTTTGCGGTGTGCGGCCGTGGTTTGCGGTGTGCGGCCGTGGCTTGCGGTGTGGCGGCTTGCGGGGGGCGGGCGGCGTGCCGCATAATGCGCGGGCGCGGCGGGGTGATTGAAACCGCCAGGCGCAGAGCGCTGCCAGGAGATCCGCGTCATCCAGTACGTTTTTCTTGAACAACCCTGGGCCTTGATCCCGTTGCTGGCGGTCATGGCGTACGTGACCCTGGTGGTGTGGCTCCGCCGGCGGACGCCGCGGGCGCGCCGGGCGTTGCTGCTGACGCTGGCGCTGTGCGTGGTGCTGCCGGTGATTCAGCAGGTGGTGGTGACCGATCGGGAGGCCATCCGCGGGGCACTGGGGGAGATGGTGGCCGCGGTGGAGGCCGGCGAGATCGAGCCCATCGCCGCCCGGGTGGCTCGGCGCTTTCAGGTCCGCGAGATCGACCGCGAGGCCTTTCTGGCCGGCGTGGACCGGGCGATGCACCGGTATCACATCGAGCGGGCACGCCTGGGCGGGGTGGAGATCGAGGTGGCGGGCGATACGGCCACCGTGCGATTCACCGCCAGCGGGTACGTCACGTCGGACATGTACACGGGAGACGCCCCCACGGCCTGGACGGCGCGGTTCGTGCTTATCGACGGGCGCTGGATGCTGGCGGAGGTGGAGCCGCGGCGGACGGCGCTGTTTCGTTTCGATCGCCTGGAACAACTCATTCCGTGACAGCCGGCACAGGTCCTCTCGTGCGGACCCGTCACGGCCCATTGCGTCCCGCCCGACATCGCCCATTGCGTTCCGCCCGACATCGCCCATCGCGTCCCGCCCGACATTGCCCATCGCGTGAAGGCAGGTACGTTTCATCTCGTGCAGGACGGTGCAGGGGCTTTCGCGGCAGCAGGGGGCCGTTCGAGCCGTGAAATCGGCCGCACCAGCCGCTATAGTCCTACCCCCGGGCGCGGAAGGCCCGTCCGGGCGCCAATCAGGGTTCATTCACCAGAGACGGAGGCCGTACTGATGCACATCTCCATCCAGTATTGCGTGCAGTGAAACTACTATCCGAAAGCCGCCAGTCTGGCGGAAGAGCTGCATGACGCATTTGACGTGGACGTCGAGTTCATCGAGGGGCGCGGGGGCGTGTTCGACGTCAAGGTCGACGGGCAGTTGGTCTACAGCAAGCACGAGACCGGTTCGTTTCCCGAGCACGATCCGTTGATCAAGAAGATCGAGGCGTTGGCGGCGCGGTAGTTGCCGCTTCTGCATAATTGACCCATTTTGAATCTGCAAGGGCCGCGGTCCGTGCGGCGGGCGTGGGTTGAGACGCCGGCTCGTCACGGTCCGCGGCTTCATTTTGCGCGCGGGTTTCCGTCGAAGTTCGGGAGGTCCACTAGAATTGGACGTTGGTCCCTGCGGCCCGACGTGGCGGCAGGTCTGCGCGCTGCGCTGTTGGCGCGGGCGGCGCGTGGGCGGCCAAGGTTTTCGCATGCGTATTCCCGGGATGCGGCCGATCGCCTGTGCACGAGGTTCCGGCCGCGATGACGTCATGTTTTTGCAACGGAGGATGGCAATGCGCTGGTTACGGTACACGGTGGTGGGCTTGGCGCTGTTGGGCCTGGCTCGCGGCGCGGACGCGGCAAATGCGTTTGCGAATGGGGATGCGTTCAGCTTCTCGCTGGCGCCCCAGGCGGTGGAGGAGGAGATGGGCGGGACCGAGTCCGAGACCATGGTGGTCGAGGACAACCCGGAACTGCTTTGGCCGGGTTTTTTGTGGGGCGATCGGCATTTCCGCCACAAGCCGCGTCCGGTGACGATGCCTTACTATTTTGAGGATCCGTTCATCAATACGGACATGCGGCTGATCTACGTCTGGCACAACGTGCCGGAAGGCTCGCAGCTTCGCGGCGGCGAGGTGCAGGTGTGGTCGGCGCAGATTCGCGTGGCGCTCACCGAGCGGCTCCAGTTCATTGCCACCAAGGACGGGTACACCAAGCTGCAAACCGGGGTTACGCCGGACGGCGACGGATGGAACGATTTCGCGGTGGGCCTCAAGTACGCCTTCTGGGTGGATCATGATAACGACTGGATCATGGCCGGCGGTGTGCGCTGGGAGTGGGACAACGGCAGCCTGGAGGTGTTCCAGGGCAACGAGCACGAGATCAGCCCGTTCATCAGCTTCGCCAAATCGTGGGATAAGCTGAACATGATCGGTGCGGTCAACTACCGCATCCCCACCGAGACGAACCAGGGGAATGAGTCGCTCACCTGGCACCTGCACTTCGACTACGAGGTGCTGCCGAACTTCTTCCCGCTGGTGGAACTCAACGGCATCCACTGGACGAACGACAGCGACCGCATGCCGCTGTCGGTGGAGTATCTGGACGTCGGGTCCTTCGGTTCGAGCCGGGTGGCGGGACGCGACTTCTTCAGTTGCGGCCTGGGCTTCCGCTGGCACATGTGCGAATGGGCCTCGCTGGGCGCCGCCTGGGAGTTCCCCCTGGAGTCGAAGAACGAGAACATCGAGGATTCGCGGGTGACCATCAACCTCGCCCTGACGCTATAAGGGCGGGCATCGCAGAAAGGCGAAGAATACATGAACGCAAGGCGGTTGAAGAAGATGTTGTTCGGCGTGACCCTGGCGGGCGGGACGGTGTTCGGCTTTTTGCCCGGCTGCCTGGAGGAGAGCATTCTCAACCTGGTCACCCCGCTGTTGATTTATTGACCCGCAAGGTGGCCGCGGTGCGGTCACAGGAAGCGATGATACGATGAAGAAGAACTACAAGTGGCTCATGATGCTGGCCAGCGGCGCCTGCATGTTCCAGCTCGGCGGCTGTATCGAGGACGCGTTGTTCGTGGTGGCGCCCTTCATTCTCTGAGCCCTTTATTCTCTGGGCCGCAGCCGCAAACGGTTGACGCGATCGGCCGCAGGGCGCCGCCAGGCGCTTTGCGGCCGATTGTCTTGGGGGCCGGGGCGGGCGTTTGGGCAGGTCGGGGGAGCGAGCTATAATGCCGGCGGAATCCGAGACCCTTCCCCATGCGAGGTGGGCCGTGCCTGACAAATTCAACCTGGGCGACAAGCTTCCGCATCTCGTGGACCGCATGGTCAACAGCTACAACAGCGACGGGCGCATGCGCCACATCGACCGGGCGTATCTGCCCTCGCCCAGCGAGGTCGAAGAGCTGATCCGCCGCTGTTTGGAGCTGCTGTATCCCGGCTTTTTCGGCCGGCAGGATCTGAGTTCGTTCAACGTGCCGTTTCACGTGGGCGAACTGCTGCCGCGGATCGCCTACCTGGCCTTCCGCCAGATCGACAAGTGCCTGTGCTACGAGCAGGAGCTGGGCAGCGGCGAGTTCGCCGACGCGGGCGGCTGCGACAAGGCCGCGCGCAAATACACCGACCAGTTCATGCAGCACCTGGTGGAGGTGCGGACGGTGCTGTCGGGCGACGTGCAGGCGGCGTACGACGGCGACCCGGCCGCGCTCAACTGCGACGAGGTGATTTTGGCGTATCCCGGTTTGCTGGCGATTTCGGTGCATCGCCTCTCGCACGCGCTGTACGACCTGCGCGTTCCCATGCTGCCGCGGATGATGTCCGAATGGGCCCACCGGGCGACGGGGATCGACATTCATCCCGGGGCGCGGATCGGGCGCAACTTCTTCATCGATCACGGCACCGGCGTGGTGATCGGCGAGACCACCGACATCGGCGACAACGTCAAGGTTTACCAGGGGGTGACGCTGGGCGCGCTGAGTTTCCCCAAGGACGAGCGGGGCCGGGTGATCCGCGGGGCCAAGCGCCATCCCACCGTCGAGGACAACGTGACCATCTACGCCAATGCCATCATTCTCGGCGGCGACACCGTGCTGCGCAAGGGGTGCGTCGTGGGCGGGTCGGTGTTTCTGACCACCAGCGTGCCGGCCGGGGCCACCGTGGCGATCAGCCCGCCGGCGCTGCGGATGAAGGACCGCAACGCCCGCCCGCCGAAAGCCGATGCCCAGACGCCCAGCGGCGACTTCCAGATCTAGACAGGCAGCGACCGGGCCACGGTTCGGCGTCATGGCAAAATCATCGCCGGCGCACGGTGGCGTTTGTACGCTCCGTGCGCCGGCGGCATGGCCCCTTCCCCAGTTGCGTCCCCCCCAAGGCCGCGGGTGGCTCACTTGCCGCTGGGCTTTTTCGCCGGGGCCGGCGACGGCGCCTTCGCGCCGGGGGCGACCGGCGGCTTGCCCGCCGGCGCAGTGGGCTTGGCTGCCGGCTGCTGCGGTTTGCCCATCGGGGCGGTCGATTGCGCCGGTTTCTTTGGTTGATTCATGGAATGTCCCATCCTTGTATGCGCCGGCGGGATCGCCGTCGGCGCGAAATCATGCGCCGCCGCGGATGCCGCGCGGCAACCGCGGGCGGCGCGCTGCCTGGTGGTGGCGGGCAGCGGCCGGCGTGTCGGCCGGAAGTCCGCCACCCGCTCTCCTGGTCGGTTAGTCCATCGGACCCTCGGCATCGGCATCCTCGGCATCGATTTCGTCCGTCAGGGGTTGCCGGATGGTTTCGATGTCCAGGTACTTGATGCCGCCCTTGTCATAGAGCGTGCCGGTGACGGTTACGCGTTCGTGGGCGAATTCCTGCACGAGCTTGTTGGGGCCCTTGTCGCCGTGGCCAAGCACGATGAGCCCGCTCTGAGACTCGAGGGCGGCCGGCACGCCGGCGGCGAGGCACTCGCGGGCACACTTGGCGAGATCGGCGCCCTTGCTCTTGCCGGTCATGGCACAGTGGAGGTCCACGACCCGGCCGGTGAGGGTGACGACCTTTGCGGGGACTTCCCGGGCGACGGCCGGTGCGTTCTGCGCGTCGGCCTGATAGGCTCCAAAATAGGCGATGGCGACGGCCGCGAGGGCGACCGACCCGCCGGTAAGCAGTTGATTCCTGGATAGCATGGTATGAACTCCGAGGCGCACGCGGCGCCGGTTATAACTATCTGACCCATAACGAGTTTCAGGCGCACCAGGTGCGCCGTTGCGATGTCATGCCGCTAGCGCATCGCGTCAGCACCTCCTCTGCTTCTTCGTCCGGGGCCGATCGCGCTGGCCCGCCGCGTCATCATGCCTGTACCGGCGGCGCACACCGCGTCCGGAGGGGAAGAGAGCGATCGTGGAATCGTTCGGGGATCGGGTTCGGCCGGTAGACCGATCCGTTCGGGAGACCGGGAGGGATGCATGAACGCAGCCGCGGCCACGCGCCGCGGGCAGACACCCACCGCTCCTTGCTGAGCCAAAGTATACACCAGAATTTGGGACGTGCATTGGGAATTGGCAAGAACATGTAATGGATATGTAACAAGGTCGGGAGTGCGGACGGGCCGGGTGGAACGGGCCGGCGAATGGAGCCTGCTCTTGCAGTGCCGCTTTGCGGGACGGCCCAATCTTCCTGTGGGGTATCTGCCATGGTGAAAATGGTCATGAACAGGCTACAATAGGGGCGGCGTTTGGCGCTAAGGATGCGTATCTGGTCATGGTCGAAAAGCGGTGGTGGTCGTGGCTTCTGGTGGGAATGCTCGTCGGGCAACCGCTCATGCTGCGCCCGGCGGTGGCGGCGGAGCGGACAACGACCATCCCGGAGCGCGTGCTGACCAGCCTGGACGACCTCGAATCGGCCGGCATGCTGATCGAGCGGGCGGGGGTCGGCCGGCTGACGCCGCTCAGGAGTTTCGAGCCCCCCCTGGCCATCTGCGGCGCTCCTTCAGGTCCCCCGACGGCGGAGCGGCACACCCGAATTTGTCCCCTTGCCTTTGGGCGGCTCGTTCCGCCCGTTTATTGGTCCCTTCATCGGCAACGCTGCCTGCTGGTCGTTTAGTCCGCATTCCGTGATGCAATCGATTCGGATATGAGCGCCCGAGGTGCGCGCCGCCACGACCGGATGTACCGGCGGCGACGCAGCACGGGACGAGGCCAGATTGCGGAACGTGGTCACCTGAAACGAAGAAATCGATTGGCGGGCTGCGACAGGACCCGCCCGTGGAGATAAGGATCATGACGAGTGCATGGAGTGAAGATGCCGCTCTGTTGGCGGCAGCACAGGCAGCGTTGGCCGGCGGGCAGCCGCGCAAGGCGCTGGAATTGTTGAACCATTCCAAGTCGGAATCTGTGGCGGTGCGCAACGCACACGGTGTGTGTTTGCTGAACCTGGGCGACTGGCAATCGGCGCTGGATCATTACCGGGTGCTGGTGCTGGAAAAGGGCGGGCTGGCGCTGCGCAATGGTGTGCCGTCGGCCGTCCGGGCGAATTACGCCCTTGCTCTGCTGGCGAGCGGCAGCCCGATTGGGGCGGAGAACTTGCTGTTCGAGATCGCCGACGAGGCCGATCCGGCGGTGGCGCGCGTACGGGCGATGCTGCGTCGCTGGCGGACGGCGCGGCCTTGGTGGCAGCGGGTGTTGCTCAGGCTCGGCGTGCAGATGGCATTTGAACCGGTGAGGCTGGATGACAAGCCGGTTGCGTTGTGGATGCCCGCAGGAAGAGCGGAGACGGCCCCGGCGGATCGCCGTCCGCGGGCGGCGTAGGGAATGACGGGCGGGCCGGCCGTGCGCCCTGATCGGGGGCACGACCGGCAGGCCTGCGCAACCTTGCCTATGGGACTGGGGTCGGGCGTGTTCTGGTTTTCCTATTGTTGAAGCGCTGGGGCTGGTTTCGATCGGCTCCTGGGCATGGCGGCAACCCCCATCCGGCAAATCAACCCCGTTAAGCCGTGCCCCGCCCTGGCGTTCCCGTGGTGCGTGGCTGTGGTTGGGTTGCTGATTGCACTATTGAGTTTCTTAAGCATGGAGGTGCTGCCTGAGGTGCTGAAGGCCGTCGGCGATGGTGACCTGGGGGTGATAGCCCAGGTCGCGCTTGGCTGCGCTGATGTCGAACCAGTGGGGCGTGGCCAGTTCCTCGGCGACGAAGCGGGTCATGCGCGGCTCGCCGGGACGGCGCGCGACGCGGTGAAGGGTCTCGAGGACGGCCCCGGCGAGGATGGCGGCGTTTTTGGGCACGCGGCGGGTGACCGGGGGAAGGTCGGCGGCGGCGAGGATGCCGTTGATGACGTCCCAGACGACGCGCGGTTCGTCGTTGGTGATGAAGTAGGCTTTTCCCGCGGCGGCCGGGTTGTGGGCGAGGGCGTCGGCGGCGGCGAGGTGGGCGTCGGCGGCGTTGTCGATGTAGGTGGTGTCGACGCGGTTGTCGCCCCGTCCGATGATGCGCAGTTTCCCCGCGCGGCCTTGAGCCAGGATGCGGGGGACGATGTGGTTGTCGCCGGGTCCCCAGACCAGGTGGGGGCGCAGGGCGACGGTTTGCAGGGTGGCGTCGTTGGCCGCGAGGATCTCCCGCTCAGCCTGGGCCTTGGTGGCGCTGTAGGGCGAGCGGTGCCGGCGGGGGTAGGGGATGGATTCGTCGACGCCCTCCTGGGGCGCGCCGTCGAAGACCACGCTGGGGCTGCTGGTAAACACCAGGCGCCCCACGCCGTGCCGACGGCAGGCGGCGATCACGTGGCGCGTGCCCAGGACGTTGGGCCGATGGTATGCCTCGTACGCGCCCCAGACGCCCGCCTTCGCCGCAATGTGAAAAACCAGTTCGCAGCCGGCCACCGCGCGGTCGACCGCCGCGGGATCGGCCAGGTCGCCGCAGATCTGCTCTGCGCCCAGGGTCTCCAGTTCCGGGTAGCGCGCTCGAGAGAAGCTGCGCACAAGGTGGCCGCGGTCCCGCAGGCGTCGCACGACGGCCTGGCCGACGAAGCCGCCGCCGCCGGTGACCAGCACGGCCGGCGGATCGGATGCTGTGGCGCCGCGGGTCATCCCACCTGCTCCGCCGCCCAGGGGGCGAGCTTCTCGCGAAAGATCTTGGCGTTGTGCCGGACGTCCACGGGAAAACCAGGGTGGTAGAGAATGTGGGTGATGCCGCGGGTGTGGTCGTGGGCAGCGCCGAGAGCGAGCAGTTCCTGTGTGAGCGTGTAAACGTCGTCGCCACGGCGTTCGGCCTCCAGTTCGACACAGAGGACCGGGCGCTGGGCGCCCCGCGGGCCGACGCCGACCAGGGCCGAGCGATAGACCGCCGGATGCTGGTTGAAGATTGCCTCGCAGCAGATGGTGAAGAGCGGTCCGTCGGCGGTTTCGACGCGGTGGGCCTTGCGGCCGCAGAACCACAGGCGGCCCTGCTCGTCGAGGCGCCCGACGTCGCCCATGCGGTGCCAGATGGTCTCGCCGCTGTGGATCTTGGCGCGGCGGGTGGCGTCCGCGTCACGGAAGTATGCGCGGGTGACCACCGGCCCGGAGACGCAGATTTCCCCGATGGCGCCGGTGGGCAGCGTTTCGGCGTCGGCGAAGGTGGGCAGGGGGTCGTCGGTGATGGCGATGATGCGGACGTGCATGCCGTCCAGCGGCCGACCGACGCAGATGCCTTCTCCACGGGCGGTGCGGGCGGCGGTTTCGCCGATGATTTCCCGGCTTTCGACGGAGGCGACGGGCAGCGACTCGGTGGCGCCGTAGGGCGTGTGCATGTCGGCCGACTCCGCCAGCAGCGCGCGCATATGTTCGAGCACGGCCGTCGGCACGGGCGCGCCGGCGGTCAACACGCGGCGGATTGTGGGAAACCGTATGCCCTGCTCGACGGCGTAGCGGCTGACGCGGTTAAGCAGCGCGGGTGAGCCGAACATGTGGGTTACGCCGTGGTTGCGGATGGCCTGGATGATGTTGGGCGGATGGACCTCGGCCGGTTTGCTCGCGTCCATGTCGGGGATGACGGCCGTCATGCCCAACGCGGCGTCGAAAAGGGCGAAGAGGGGAAACGTAGCCAGGTCCACTTCCTGGGGGGTGAAGCCGTAGTACGTGTTGAGGTAGCGCACCTGGGCGTCGAAAATGCCGTGGGTGTACATCACGCCCTTGGCCGGCCCGGTGCTGCCGCTGGTGAAGAGGATGGCGGCGAGGTCGTCGGCTGTCGTGGGCGCCGGCTCGGGGGGCGCGGCGACTGGCCGATCGAGCCGGGCGAGCGTGGCGCCGCCCCAGCACCAGCGTCGCCCGACGGTGACGTTGATGCGAACCGAGCGAAAGGCGCGGCGAAAGAGGACCCGGCCGACGTGGGCGCGGGGGATGCCGATGAAGGCCTCGGCATCCACCCGGGCGAGGCAGTGGATGAGGCGACGTCGGCCCATGCCGGGGTCGATGAGCACGGGCACGGCGCCGAGCTTGAACAGGGCGAAGGTGAGGGCGAAGAACTCGATGCCCGGCGGGACCATGAGAATGGTGCGCAGGCCGCGGCTTACGCCCAGCGCGGCCAGTCCGCCGGCGTAGCGATCGATACGCTCGACAAGTTCGCGAAAGGTGACGGTGTGCGGGCGGCGGTCGGCGGAGCGAGCATGGGTGCAATCGATGACGGCCGGCTTGTCGGGAAAACGCTCGGCCATCGCCGCGACGTGGGACACAATGTTGACCGTCGGGGCGTCGGCCGGCGCCGACGTGGCATCGGTTGCGGCGTTCACCGGATCACCTCGGAATCCTGCGGCGCGGACGCTGCCGGCACCGGGTGTCGCTTGAAGAACGCCCGCATGCGCTCGATGACCTCCTCGCCGGCGTCTTCCAACACGTAGTGGCCGGCATGGGGGAAGCGCACGATTTCGGCCTCGGGACAGCGCCGGCGCCACTCCTCCAGAAAGTGGTCGTCGAAGACGAAATCGCCCGCGCCCCAGCAGATCAGCTTGGGAATGCCGCCAAGCTGATTCAGATGCTCGTCCACCCACCTGGCCGTCGCGTAGCTGGGGTGGCGGCGGCTGAGGGGAATATCCTGCACGAAGCGCAGCGTGGCGATCCGGTTTTTCCAGGAGTCATAGGGAGCGAGGTAGGCCCGGCGCACGTCGCGCGGCATGGGCTGCTTGACGGCCATGTAGGTCGCGCCCAAGGCGAAGGCGTTGCACCCGCGGACGAGCACCGCCCCCAGGCCGGCGAGGTTGCGGATGAGCCACAGCCGAATGGGCAGTCGCTTGCCCCGCGGGAGCAAGAACGCGGCCGTATTGAGCACCACCATGCGGGCGATCCGGCGGGGATTGCGCAGGGCGACGGCCGAGCCGATCATGCCGCCCCAATCGTGAACGACCAGCGTCACGTTCTGGCTGAGGCCCAGCGCGTCCAGGAAGCGCTCGAGATCGTCCGCACGCCGGCCGAGCCGGTAGGAATAGCGGTCGTCGCCGGGCTTGTCGGAGAGGCCGCAGCCGATGTGGTCGACGGCGAGGACGCGGTGGGTGGGGGCGAACGCGCGGATCACGTTGCGGTAGTACAACGACCACGACGGGTTGCCGTGCACGCACACGATGGGGTCGCCCGCCCCTTCGTCCACGTAGTGATAGCGCAGGCCGTCGAAGTCGAGCGCGCAGCTCGCGAAGGGGTAAAGATGCCGAAATGAACCCGTGGCGGCGGTCATGGGGGCGATGATAGGGCGGGATGAACGGTTGGCAAGGATGCCGCCCGCCGCCCGCGTGGGCGCGCAGGATCGTACCATTCATCGGGCGACGGCCGGTCAAGAACGCTACAGCTTGATCACGACGGCCGCGCCGGGATCGAGCTGAATATTCAGACGCCCGCGGCGCACGGCCGGCGCGGTGAACTTGCCGACCGACAGCAGCACCTCGGGCGCTTCGGGCGCGACCGGCAATCCGCCCACGGAGGTGCGCCGCGCGGCGTCGAAATCGAAGTTGGCCAGCATCACGATCGCGCCCGCCTTGCGCGGCAGCTTGAAACCGGTCGCCAGGATTTTCTTCCTGTTGACCGCAAGTTGCGGGGCGAAGTAGGCGCTGCGGCGGGTGATGACGTCGAGGTACTCGGCGCGGACGGCCGCGACGTCGGCGATCAGCGCCGTCATCCGCCGTCCGCCGCGGTTCGTCCAATGCAGGGCGAACTTGTCGAAGAAGGCAAGCTTGCCGTAGAACGGGTCCTTCTTGGGCAAGGCGAAGCGGTCGGCGGTCTTGGCGTCGAGACCCAGGTTCATGGGTTGGCGCTCGAAAACCTCCATGCCCCCGTTGACCATGGGCACCGCGTTGGGTAGGAACGCGTTGACCACGATCGCCTGCATGGCGAAGCGGCGCTGGCCGCGGCGGGCGGTTGCCCGCGGGGTGTCGGGGGTTTCCGCGGCGGCCATCACCGGCGTTTTCAGCCGCGGGATCGGCCCGACGAATTCGTGCATGCGCCCCTCGTGGCTGCGCGGCTGCATCCACCAACTGTTTCCGATGATGATGTTATAACCGCTGCGGTGGGCGGCGGCGTGATTGTCAATACCCAGTTGCTCCGCGAGAAAGCAGAAGTCCGAATCGCGTTCGCGCGGGCGTCGGAGGATCATCTCTTCCAGGCGTTGGGGCAGGGCGTGGGCCATGTCGACGCGCGCCCCGTCGACGCCGAATTTCTGGTAAAACGGAATGATGTCCGCGAGCCGGTTCCACAGTTCCTGGTGGGGCACGAGGCCTTCAAACAGACTTGCCTTGGCCGTGTCGTAGAGCACGTACGGCGGCTGGGCCGCGGGCTCCGGCAGGTGCTTGGCGCACGCGGCCGGGTGGTCTTCGAACAATCGCAGGTAGGTGACGTCGCTCCACGGCGGCTGAAGGTCGTTGATCACGTCGGAGAAGCCGGGCGGCGTGATCACGCCGAAGGTCTTCGCGGTTTCCGCGAGCAGGTCCTTGGGCGGCCGGCGTTTCATCGCGGCGGCGAAGTTACGCCACCGCTGCGGCGACGTCACGCTGGGGGGAAAGCAGAACTTGGCAAGATGCTGGTGGACGGCCGGAACGTCGTATATCTCGTGGAGCCGCTTCGGGTCGGGGTTGAGGTAGGTGACGCCCGGCAGGTAGGGCGCTTTGTAATCCCGGGCGAACTTCCTGTCGATCCAGTAGAACCACTCGGGATGTTCGAGGATCCAGTCGGCGTCGCGGGCGGCGGTGCGGGGTGCCATGTCCAGCATCACCCGCATTCCGAGACGATGGGCAGATTCCACAAACAGGCCGAACTGGGCGTTGAGGTCGCCGTATGTCTCGCCGAAGGCGTCGTCGTACTGGTCGGGATCAAGCTCGAAGAAGTTCTTGGCCGAGTAAGGACAGCCCAACTCGCCCTTGCGGTACAGGTGGCTGACCTTGACCACCGGCAGCAGGTACAGCACGTCCACGCCCAGCCGGTGCAAATGCGGCAGCAGCAAAATGGACTTGAGGAAGGTGCCCAGCTCGTTGAAGCGCCGGCTGCTCAGCCGCCCGTCGTGGTCGTGGTCCCACGCGGTGGCGGCGCGGATCATCATGCCGTACATGGTGGCGCGGCGGATCCAGTCGCCGGCGCGACGTTTGCCTTGGTCGTCGTGAACGGTCAGCCCGCTTTGTCGCTTGACCCCCAGGGTGCGCGACAGACTGCGCCCGGCGAATTTACCGCCGGCAATGCTGTGGGCCCGGATCCAGTCGAGGCAGCCGGCGAGGTAATCGGCCGGGTGGACGGCGATCTCGTCACCCAGCGTGCGCATGTCTCCAGGGTAGTCCCAGCAGTTCCACAACGCCGGCAGGCGATAGGTCGGTTTGCGCTTCGATGCCATAAAGATCTGCCTTGCTTATGGGTTCGGTCGTCAGTTGCGGGGCGGCGCTGCTCCAAGGGGTTCTCAGTGCCGCACCCAGAGCGCCGCGCCCCGAGTTTCTTCCGCCCGGCGATAGTTGTTGCGCAGCCAGTCAGTCAGGCCGAGGCGCTCCCAATCGCGTGCGTCGCCTTCCACGATCACTGCCGGCCGCACGGCACGCAGGGCCCCAGCCATCGCTTGATCCACGGCCGTATGGTTGGCATCCCAACCGCCAAGGTACAGCGTTCCGAGATAACGTACCGCCGGGCGCCGCGACGTGGACCAGTACACCCTTGGCTGGTACCCGGCGATGAACACCCGGTCGTCAGGTCCGCTGTGGCGTTCAATGGCGCGGGCGAGGGCTTCCACGTCGGCGAGGGCCTCGGCGTCCGTGCGAAGATGATGGAAGCGCAGCGCCGCGTCAATCTGGCTTTTCAACGGACCGTACATGGCGAACGCGACCCAGCAGACCACCACCACCGCGGGGAACGTCGGCCGACGGTCCTCCCACGCGGCAAATGCTGCGAACAGCAGGTGCAGGCCGTGAACGCACAGGAGCATCAGCGGCGGCAGGGCGAGCGCAAAGTACCAGGCCCGGTCCCGCGGACCGGACAGCGCCAGGGCGAGTCCGGCCGCGAACCAGCACCACAACAGGGCGAGCAGTTGCGCGGGCTGCTGCGGGGCATGCGCCGCCTCCTGGCTTCGTCGGGACGACGCCGCTTGACCGCCGAGCAGGGCGAACACGCCCGTCGCGCAGGCCAGAATCAGCGGCAAGCGGACGGTTCTGGCACATTCGTCCAGCCAACGGTGCGCGTGGTATTCGGAGTGCAGGTTCATGGCGCTGCGATTGAACGCGACGATGCCGTCCCACGCCCAGCGCAGATCGGCCGTCAATAGCAGACCGACGACCAGCAAGCCGATTCCCGCGAGCCAGCCGGCGCCGAACAGCGCCGCGCGCCTGCCGGGCGGCGGATCCGTCGGCGATCCGGCCTGACTGTTCTTCGTGGTGATCCGCAGCGTCAGCAGGTGGCACGCAACGGCGATGGAGGCCGCAAAGGTGGTCTGCTTGAAGCTCAGCCCCAGCCCGCCGAACAACCCGGCGAGCAGCAGCCACCGCCTCGGACGGCGGCCATCGAACGATCGCAAATAGCAGGCGATACAGGCGATCTCGGTCAGCACGAAGAAGGTGGCCGGGCGGTTGCCGCCAACGTGAAAGCACTCCAGATTCAAGAACAACGCCGCCAGCACCGTTCCCATGCAGGCCACCGACCAGCCGTACAGGCGCCGACACATGAACCAGAAGATGACGGTGGCGGCCATGACGGCTGTGGCGCACAGCGCCCGCACGCCAACGATGGATCCGCCGGCCAGTTTCAAGCCGATGGCGTCGACCCAGAAGATGCCCGGCGGCTTGATGTCCCAGACGTCGGCATATAGCGTCGCCCCGTTGGCAAGCTCCCGTCCGATGCAGGCGTAAAGCCACACATCCCGATCGTCGGTTCGGGCATGGGCGACGAACTGGGCGAGGGCGAGGATGGGCAGGGACAGGGCGATGGCAGCGGTGAGGGTGACGGCCGGTGAAGGGGATCGTGGTGTCGGTTGCAGGTCGATCATGGGTGGTCACCGGTGGCATCATAATCCCGGTGTTCGGAAGGGGATACGGGGAATTGAGGAGAGCTTCACGGCTTTTCAAAAGATTTGAAATCCGGTGGTTTGTACCCCACCGGATCGCTACCATGCGACAGGCGGCGGGGAGGTTGGCGTGTGCATTCCACCCGATCGCCGGCGACCGGGCCGAACGTGGGTCGGCCCGATGACGAATGCCCGCTGACCTGGGCGGCGGGCCTTCCCGGAATGAGCAATATCACCTTACCGCTGGCTGACCTGTACGCGCCCATTCAGGGCGATATGGATCGCGTGGTCGAGATTCTCGACGCGGAGATCGCCAGCGACCTGCCGTTTGTGAACCAGTTGTGTGCGACCGTCCAGGGCTACCGCGGGAAGATGCTGCGCCCGGCGCTGCTGCTGCTGACCGGCGAGGCGTTGGGTTCGGTGACGCCTGCCCATCACACGCTCGCGGCCGTCGTGGAACTGGTCCACATGGCCACCCTGGTCCACGACGACGTGCTGGATGAGGCGGACATGCGCCGCCGCCGCCCGACGGTGAACGCCCTGACGAACAACGAGGCGGCCGTCATGCTCGGCGACTACCTCATCAGTCACGCCTTCCACCTGTGCAGCAGCCTCGATTCGCAGTACGCCTCGCGCCTGATCGGCAGCACGACGAACACGGTGTGCGAGGGGGAATTGATGCAGATCCATCACCGGGGCAGCCACGACCTGTGCGCCGCGGACTACTTCGAGATCATCCGGCGCAAGACCGCGGCGCTGACCGGGGCCGCGTGCACGCTGGGCGCCAAGTACGCCGCGGCCGACGCCCGCACAGTGGTCGCCCTGGGCAGCTTCGGGGTCCAGGCCGGCATGGCGTTTCAGATCGTCGACGACGTCCTGGATCTCGTGGGGGCGGAAGACCGGGTAGGCAAGACCCTCGGTCGCGACCTGGAGCTCGGCAAGCTCACCCTGCCGCTGATTCACTACCTGGGGCACGTCGATTCCGTCCGTCGCGGGGCCCTGCTCGACATGCTGCGGCAGACGACCGATCGTTCGCGGGCCGAAATCGCCGATCTGCTCCGCGAATCCGGCAGCATGGCGTACGCCCTGTCGATTGCGGAGGACTATGTGCGCAAGGCCCTCGCGGAACTGACCGGCTTGCCGGAAACGCCCGCCAAGACCTCGCTGGCGGCGATGGCGGAGTTCATCGTGCGACGCGATCTCTAAGGGAAACCCCGCGCATGGCGTTCCAGTGTAACTGAGCGCCCTTCGTTCCCCGAATTCTACGACGCTCTCGATCGTAAAAACTTGCCCAGGGCCGTCGGATCCGGAGGCGATCGTTTATAATGCCATGCGCGGAAGGTCTCGCGGCGCGACCGACGAGCGTATCGCCGCGTCGAATCCAGTCGCGGCGATCATCGCCGGCGATTGGGCCATTCAATGGGGGCGAGCCATGCATCATGTGCGACACTGGATGACGTTCGGCTGCGCTGCGGCATGCAGCGGGCTGCTGCTGGTCGGCGCCGCACGGGGCGCGGATCCCGTGGATGGCCAGAAGCAAGGCGACGAGGCCCAAGGCTGGGCGCGCCTGGCGGGCATCGGCCGGGAAATGCGCAAGCTCGGTGATTGGAAAAAACAGTACGAGACCTTCGCCCCCCACCTCGATGACCTCTGGGATGAACAAGGCTGGTTGGACGAGTCGGACACCTTCGCCCTCGAGACCCTGCACGAGGTCGCCCGCATCCCCCCGTGGGACATCAACCGCCGGCTGAACACGTTGACCGGCGCCGTGCGCCAGCGCTACAACCTGACCGACGAGCAATACGCAGAGCTGATGACCCAGACCTACGGCATGGTCGGGACCATGGCGTTCAAGCATGGCCAGACCCTCTTCCAGCAGGCGCGGGAAATGGTCAATACCCGCACGGAGGGCGAGCCCTTCGATCCCCGCCAGGTGGCCCGCTGGACCCGCGAAAGCGAACAGATCCTCGAAGACGGCCGCCGCCAGTTCGAACGCATCGCCGAACACATGGCCGAGCGGTTCACGCCGCAACAACGGGCGATCCTCGAACGCGATCTGGCCAGCTACCGCAAACGCATGGAAGTGCTCAACGAGTTGCGGCAGCGCTGGGCCCAGGGGCAGTGGCAGCCGGAGGACTGGGGCTTGCAGGACGACCCGGCGCATCGCCCCCTGATCGAACAGCGCGAACGCCGCGCCGCCCGGAACGCGGCCGCGGCCGAACTCGCCGCGCGCTATGCGCCCACCGACGAAACTTCCTGGGCGCGCTTCGTCCGCCTCTTCATCCGCCGCTTCGATCTCGACGAGTCGCAGGCCCAGGCGGCGTGGTCGATTCATCGCGAGCTGGAGGCGCGTGCGACCCAGTATCGCCAGAGCCACCGGGCGGAGCTTGCGGCCGTCGCCGTGCAGGAACGTCTGACGTCCGACGCTTTCGCGCCGGTCCGCGGGATGTTCGACGAGTTGCAGCGGCGGTTGCAGCCGATCCCGACCGCCGCCCAGCGCCGCCGGGCGGAAGCGCTCTCCACCCCCCGACCCGCGACGCCGTCCGACCGGGCGACCTCGCCGTCGTCATCGTCCACCGGGTCCACGCCCACGCCGCCCGAGTAGACTGGGTCGGTCCGGCTGCGTGCACCGCGATTGACCCACCCGCCGCGGTACCTATCATGGCGAAATCGCGAAACGGTCGGCGCTTCGCCGCGGGAAATCGCACATCGGACTTTGTCCAGGGACGGCGGCTCATGTTCCAGGCCCACGTTTACGGCCATCTCAGTGATTTTGCGGATTATGGCATCGAGGAAAGTCTCGACGCCGTGCAGGCGATCGGCGCGGCCGGCGTCATCGTGAACGTGCTCAGCGGGCCGCGCACCGCCCTGCGCAGCCGTCCCGGCGACGGCCCGCGCCTGTTTCGCTCGGGGGGCGGGTTCTTCTTTCAACCCGACGCCGACCATTACGCCGATACCCACCTCAAGCCCATTACCTCGACCTGGCTGCGGCAGCGCAATCCGCTCGACAAGCTCGTCGAGCGTTGCAAGGGACGCGACCTGGACGTGCGTTTGCGGATCGACGCACTGGAGGTGGGACGGATCGCCGCCAGGCATCCGGAGGCCGCGGCCGCGACCGTCTTCGACGACGTGTCGACCGAAACGCTTTGCCCGGCAAATCCCGACGTTCGGGCGCTGATTCGGGCTGCGGTGCGCGATCTGGCCGCACGCTACCAGCCGACGGCCATCGAACTCGAGGGCATGCTGTACCACTCCGGCTTCTACTGCACTCGACCCGCACCCGACATCGGGATGGAGGCCGGCGATGTTGTGATGATGCTGCTGGCCACCTGTTTCAGCGCGTCGTCGCGCCAGGCGGCCGATGAACGCGGCGTTGACGCGGAAGCTGCGGCGAAATGGGCCCGCAAAGCGCTCGATCGCGCTCTCGAACAAGGCGATCCTGACGACGGGCGACTCGCCGACGAATTCGCCGACTCGGCTGTTATGGGCGCCTACTTGGAGTGTCAGGAGCAGATTCTGGACGCATGGCTGGGCGACATCGCCGGAAAGGCCGGGGTCGACCTCGGCGTTGTCCCGCCCGACGACTACGTGCCTGGCGCCGCGCCGTCCACCGCGTGCGCGCGGCAGATGGCCGCGATCATCGAAGAGTCCGAGCTGGAAACGCCCGGCGAGGTGGAGACGTATGTTGAGGCGCTCCGCGAGCGGTGGGGCCGGACGGAAGCGATCTTCGTTGACATTGACATGGGCTCGGAACTGGCGGAGACGGCCCACGCGGTCGTCGCAACCGTGAGCGCCCTCGCGGAGCACGGGATTCAACACGTGGTGTTCAGCGACTTCGGCCTGATTCCGCCCAAGCGCTTCACCGCGCTCAAGCAGGCGATCCGCTATGCCGTACGGTCGACGTCGTGACCGGGGTGAACGCGGTGCCGCACTCCGGGCAGCGCGGCAGGGGCAACAGCCGCAGATCGTAGCCGCACGTGCGGCAGGTTCCCGGCGCCAGGGTGTCGGGCGCAAACCGCCAGCAGGCCAGCAGGCCCAGCCACATGGCGGCCAGCGGGATCCAGAACGTGCCCGGGCCTGTGGTTCGCGCCACGCCGGCAATGAACATCCCCGCCAGGGCGGCATACTGCACGACAGAGGTGGTCCACCACGGCTTATGCTGGATGATGGGCCAGAGGAACTGTCCGTGGAGTGTGCCCAGCAGGCACCAGCCCGCCAGCAGCATCAGGGCGTCGGCGGTTTGGAGGTCGCGCGGCACCAGGCAGGCGAGGCCCCCAAGCATGAGACCGCCGAACGCACTGATCACCATGTGGTGGTCGAACGTCGCCTGTCGGCTGATCGCTTGATCGTGATTTGAGACCACCCCTGAACTCCCTGACCCACGGCCCAGCGCGTGCTCCCGCGTGGCTCCACACCCCGACCATCCTCGCGATTTGGCTCGGCCAAAGCAAGCCCCGGGCGTTTGCTGATTCGCCCGTTTTCCCCTAAAATACGTCCTTAAAGCAATTTACCGGACACGGCGGAGACGCACGATCAATGGCTGACGCACCCGATGGCATGACCCAGGAACGCATCCTCGATCTCCCCCTGATCGAGGAGATGAAGACCAGCTACCTCACCTATTCGATGAGCGTGATCATGGCCCGGGCGCTGCCCGACGCCCGCGACGGGCTCAAGCCCTCGCAGCGCCGCATCCTCGTGGCCATGAACGACCTCAACCTCGGCCCCCGGTCGGCCTTCCGCAAGTGTGCCAAGATCAGCGGCGACACGTCCGGTAACTACCATCCGCACGGCGACTCGGTCATTTACCCGACCATGGTCCGGCTTGCCCAGCACTGGAACATGCGCCAGGTGCTGATCGACAAGCAGGGCAACTTCGGCTCCATCGACGGCGACCCCCCGGCGGCCATGCGGTACACCGAGGCCCGGCTGCACCAGGCGGCGGTCGAAATGCTGGCCGACCTCGAGTATGAAACGGTCGATCTCGAGCCGAACTTCGACGGCACCCGCCAGGAACCCACCGTTTTGCCCAGCCGTTTCCCCAACCTGCTGGTCAACGGCGGATCGGGCATCGCGGTGGGCATGGCCACCAACCTGGTGCCTCACAACGTGGTCGAGGTGTGCGACGCCATTATCGCGGTGATCGACAACCCGCGGCTCTCGCTGGCCGAGTTGATGCAGATCATTCCGGGCCCGGACTTCCCCACCGGTGGGACCATCGTCGGGCGGCGCGGCATCGTCGACGCGTTCACCTACGGGCGGGGGCAGGTCGTGGTGCGCGGCAAGGTCGACGTCGAGGAGATGCGCGGCGGGCGCGAGAAACTCGTCATCAGCGAGGTGCCTTTCCAGGTGCTGCGCAGCACGATTACGGAGAAGACGGCGGCCGCAGTGAAGGCGGGCGTGATCAAGGACGTTGCCGCGGTCAACGACGCGTCCGATCGCAAGCACGAAATCCGCATCGAAATCGAGCTGAAAAAGGGCGCCAACGCCGACGTCGTCATCAACCAGCTTTACCAGTTCACGCCGTTGCAGAGCAACGTCAACGTGATGAACGTGGCCCTGCTCAACAAGCAGCCCATGACGCTGTCGTTGCGCGGGATGATCGACGTCTACATCGACCACCGCAAGGAGGTCATTCGCCGCCGGACGCGCTTCTTGCTCCGCCGGGCCAAGCAGAAGGCCCATATCCTGGAAGCGTTGATCCTGGCCATCGGCGACATCGACGGCATCATCGAGACCATCAAGGCCTCGCCCGACGCCGCCACCGCCAAGGAGCGGTTGATGGAGCGTCCCCTCACGCTCGCCGAGGACGCCACCCTGCACAACCTGCTGCCCGAGGCCTTCGTCACCCGCTACAGTGATCCCGATCGCCCCTACCGCATGACCGCGGTGCAGGCCCAGGCCATTCTCACCATGCAGTTGCAGCGGCTCACCGGGCTGGAGATCGAGAAGCTCGCGCGGGACTACAGCAAGCTGGTCGAGGAGATCACCGACTACGAGGCGATTCTCGCCGACGAGAACCTGGTGTTCGACATCATTCGCGAGGATCTCTACGAGATCAAGGACAAGCTGGGCACGCCGCGCCGCACGCAGATCATCGAAGCCGCAAGCGACTTCAGCATCGAGGAACTTATCCCCGACGAGCAGGTCGCGGTGACGATATCCCACACGGGTTATATCAAGCGCACCGATATGGAGAGCTACCGCAAGCAGGGCCGCGGCGGACGCGGCGTGCGCGGCAGCGACACCAAGGAAGGCGACTTCATCGAGCACCTCTTCGTGGTCAACACCCACGACTACCTGCTGTTTTTCACCAATCAGGGGCGCGTCTACTGGGCCCGGGTGTACGACATTCCTTCAATGGCCCGCACCGCCCGCGGACGGTCCATCGCCAACCTGCTCCAGATGCGCGAAGGCGAGGAGCACCGGGCCATCCTTTCGGTCAAACGCTTCGAGGAGAGCTTCGTGTTCTTTGCCACCCGCAAGGGCACGGTGAAGAAGACGCCGCTGGCTGCCTTCAGCCGGCCAAGACCCAGCGGAATCATCGCCATCACCCTCGATGACGACGACACCCTGATCAACGTCGCCATGACCGACGGCGATCACGACGTCGTCCTGGGCAGCACCGAAGGCATGGCCGTCCGCTTCAACGAAAACGACGTGCGGGCCATGGGCCGCAGCGCTCGCGGCGTTCGCGGCATGACCCTCGGAGAAGACGACGAAGTCGTCGACATGATCGTCATCAAGCCCGGCGGCTCCGTGCTCACCGTCTGCAAAAACGGCTACGGCAAGCGAACCAACATCGACGAGTACCGCCTCACCCGCCGTGGCGGCAAGGGCGTCATCAACATCAAGGCGACGGAGCGCAACGGCCGGGTGGTGGCCATGAAGTCGGTCAGCGACGACGACGAACTCATGTTCATCACCGCCCGGGGCATCATGCTTCGGACCGACCTCACCGAGATTCGCGAGATCGGCCGGGCCACCCAGGGCGTGAGGCTCATCCGGCTCGACGAGAGTGACGAGTTGGTGGCCGTCGCCATGATCGCCCCCGAGGACGAAGAGGCGGAGAAGGCGGCCGCAGCTGCTCCAGGCGAGGCGGGCGGTGAATTCGCGGAGGCCTCCGAGGCGCCGCCGCCGAGCGAGGATGCCCCGCCAAGCCCGCCGGATGATGCTGATACCGGCGATCATTGACGCCCGGCGTTTTTTCGGACCCCCAGGAAAGTGAATGCCGCGAAGGGCCCCGGTCGATAGGTGTACCGGGGCCTGCGCGCTGTTTGAGCCGCCCGTTCGCTCCGGCTTGGCCGATTCTCGGTTTGACCGTTAACCGACAGCAGGGTTATACGTATAATCGAGAGCGGATGCGGGATTTGGGATGCCCCCGCGGTCTGGGCAGAGGGCGCAGTTTGGCTGGATGCCTTCGGCGCCGCCCCGGACAGAACAGGATGACGCCCGCGGGCCGGATGCTATCACCGCCAGCGGGAATGACTGGAAAGGATGCAAGCATGTTTCGCAAATGCGCGGCAGCGACCGCTTTTTGGGTGCTTATGTCGGCCGTCACGGTGCAGGCCCAGATTGTCGGCGATGACGTGACGCCCAACGTGCAGGCGCCGTGGAATACGGCCGCCAACGGCACGCAGGCCCTGCGGGCGCCCGGACGGCTGATTGACAACGCCCGGGCCACTTACCGTGCCGCCCACAGCGCGACCATCATCCACAGCCGTTTCGGCCCCGAGATCACCGAACAGGCGCCCGAAACCACGCTCGAGCAGGATGTCCGGATCGCGGTGATCGAAACGGTATTTGAGAGCCTCAACAGCGCGCTCGAGGCGTGGTTGCTGGCCCTGCAACTCGGCGCGGGCATCCCCCCCGGTGGCGATTCGGCCACGAATGGCCTGAGCGATCTGCTGGGGAATATCACAAGCCCGATCTAAGCGGCAGGGCGTCGGCTGTTCCGCGCGCAGCGGAGACTGGCTTCTGGATAGCAAGCAGGCGGGCGGCGAGGACCAGACCTCGCCGCCCGCCTTTTTGTTTGCTGATGTGGTGATCACGTCCCCGGCGCTGCCGCCGGCGCGGCCCTCAATCTCTCATTCGTTCCATCCCGGCTGCTAAAACAGGTGCCACAGCATCTGGTTGGTCACCTCGTGGTGAAACATGATTTCGCTGCGCTTGATCCGGTTGCCCAGCTCCTTGGGGCAGCGATCGGCCGCCAACCGCTTGAGTTCGATGTACTTGGCGTGGGTCTGCTCGCCGAAGATCTTGGCCATGAACTCGCTGCGCTTGAACTGGCGGATGGCGGCCGCGATGTTGTCCGGCAGGATCCGCGTGCGTGGGCGCTTCTCCGTGTCCGCCGGCGCGGGATCAGGCCCCTCCAGGCCGGTCTTGAGCAGCGTGTAGATCAGCATGTAGGGGTTGGCGTCGGGCGAGACGCTGCGCACCTCGATCCGCGCCGAACGCGCGTTGCCCAGCGGCACTCGGATCATTGCCGAGCGGTTCACCGGCGACGACTTGATTTCGTTGGGCGCTTCGAAGTTCGGATCCAGCCGGCGATAGGAGTTCACGCTGGAGTTAAGCACCAGGCAGATCTCGTCGGCGATGTTGAGGGTGCGGGCGATGAACTGGTTGCCCAGATCCGAGAGGTTGGTGTCGTCCTTGCCGTCGTAAAACAGGTTGGTGTCGCCCTTGGACACCGAGATGTTCGTGTGCATGCCGCTGCCGTTCACCCCCGTCACCGGCTTGGGCAAAAACGAGGCGGTGATGCCCATCCGGTGGGCGACCTGCCGGCAGACGAGCTTGTAGAGCTGGATCTGGTCGGCCGCGATGGTCGCCTCGGCATGGCCGAAGTTCATCTCGAACTGCGACGGACCGACCTCGGGATGGTCCTTTTCATTGCCGAAGGCCATGGCCCGCTGCACCTCGGCCGCGCTGTCGATGAACTGGCGGAGCGGGTCTTGCGGCAGCGAGTGGTAGTAGCCGCCGGTGGAGAGGAAGTCGAAACTGCCGGTCTCGTAGTAGTGGCGTTCGGCGTCGCGGCCTTTGAAGAGAAAGCCCTCGATCTCGGCCGACACGTTGGGCACCATGCCCTCCCGTTCGTACAGGTCCTGCGACAGTTTCAGCAGTCGTCCGCGGAAGTCGGCGGCGAAGAGCTCTCCTTCGCGGTCGCGCACGTCGCCGAAGACGATGACCTTGCCGGGTCCGAAGATGTCGGCCGGGAGCCAGTAGAACGCGCCCCAGTCAATCAGCAGGCGCAGGTCCGATTCGGCGATCTCCGTAAAACCCCGTATGCTGGATCCATCGAACGTGAGATTGTCGGCCGATTGGAGCAGAAACTTCTTATCGTAATCCAGCATGTGCAGCCGGCCTTCGAGGTCCGAGAAGCACACCGTGACGGCTTTGATCCGCTTTTCGTCGGTCAGGTACTTGCGGCGCTGTTCCTCAATGACCCCCGGGTCCATACGGCCGGCACGGGACATCTTGGATTCCAGGTTGAGTTCCTCGAGGCGTTCGTAAGGGATCTCGAGGAAGTCGCGCAACGGTGAACGCTGAATGACGGGTTCCACGGCATAGCTCCCAGGATAGCGGAGGTTCACTGGCAAAAGGTAACAATGCTTCAATATAGGCTAGCTTGATAGTTCGATCAACTAGCAGTGTCGTTTTTTAGTCTACAAGGCTGTTTCGTCTTCCAATGGCATATTGGGCGTCGCGGATCGGTTTATGGGCCCGCGGGGTGGTCGGGGAGCGGGGCGGCAGTTGGGCTTGGCTGGCCCCGGCACGCCCAGGTGGTGCCGGGATTGACTGGCGCGCGGGCGTGGCGGGGTTGGGCGGGCGGTGACGCGGGCAGCCGGAGCCGGGACGAGGGTCCTCTCGGGCGGATCGTTGCCGACGCCCGGTCATGCCGCTGCGCCGGCGACCGGATGTCAGATCCTGGCGTCGCGGCGAGGGGTGTCCGCGTGGCGGGCGGCGTCGCGCCAGGCGTTTGCGCTAAATTCAGATGAGCACAGTGCCATCGGCGCGGCACGCGCGGCGTTGAATCGGTCGGCCGGGTATGGCATACTCCAAGTCGCCAGATCCTACTGCTGCGTTGCGAATTATCCAAATAGGAGAAAATTCAATGCGAACCATCACCAAGCAGGACTGCCGGGTGCTTGCCTCGGCCGTCAAGCCGACCCAACTGGGCGCCAGCGGGCGCGACATTTACAGCCGCCTTTTCCAGGAGGCCTACGGCGTGCCGCTCGAGATGGTCGAGTTGCTGCGCAAGGGCAGTATGCCCATCGAAACCCTGGAAAAAAAGCTGAAAATGAGCCGGCGGACGATCTTCCGTTACCTGCTCGCTTTGGAAGACACCGGTTGCAAGGTGGAACTGAACGACGATGGTTACCGCGTGGCCAAGCTCAGTAAGCCGTTGGCCGCGCTGGTTCGTTGAACGCATGGCGGGCGGCGCCGTCAGGCCCCGTCGGCGTCGGCGGACGATTCAAACGCGATGCGCTCCAGGCGGATTTTCTCGCCGCCTTGCACCCCGTCGGTGAATACCAACTCGACATGATAGACGCGCCCGTGCCAGGCCGCGGGGTCGGCTTGCCCCAAATTGAGTTTATAATTATGAAATGATCCGTCGGCGGTGAGTGCGATGCTGATCCCCTCGCCGCCGAGGACTGTCGGCGCCGCAGTGTTGCGAAAACGCACTTGGACGCGCTCCGTGTGCTCCGTCGCCACCCGCAGCACCAGCGTGTCGAGCAGGTCGGCCGGAATCGCCAACCGCGGCAGCCGAACGCGGATATCGCCTGCCCACCGCACGGGAATCGTCGCGATTCCGTGCGCATACTCGGGGGCGCCTGCCCCGGGCGGCTGCGGAAACGCGTCTTCCGGGCCGCCAAAGTCAAGCACTACAGATTCCCTTGAGGCTTTATCGGGCGACAGCATGGCCAGCACGAGGGTCGGCTCGCCGGCGTCCTCAGGCAGCCGTACCGACCAGAAGCGGTTTACGGCGTCATGGGCAAAGGCGCCGGGATCGGGCCCGAGGGGCCCATCCGCGGGACTGCGGTAGACCTGCAAGGTGGTTTCCGTGCCGCCGGCCCGCACCCGCATGCGGTTGCCGGACAGGTCCTTCAGGGCGTCGGCCAGCCTTTGCGTCTGCTCGGCATCCAGGCCGTCGAGTCCTGCACCTTGTCCGATGGCGACGTAGGCCACCGCGTCTTCGAGTCCGTGCAGGCGCAGCATGGGCCGGCGCGGCGGCGGCACGTAGCTTCCCTCCGGTGCGTGCACGACAAATGCGACGTGATCGGCCGCTTTCCGGCAGGTGAAACGGGTGCGGCGATATTCACCCCGCTCAAACGCCAGCGACACGCCGTCGTCCTCGTAGAGCGTTCCCTCACCCTGGCCATAGAGCCACGCGTCGAGAATCAACGGCTCCGCGGGCGTCTCCCCGGTATGCTGCACCACCGATTGCGTCGGAATGACAGCGCCCCCGCGGAAATAGTGCGGCAGGGTGTCCAGATCGCCGGGGACCTGGACCCAGCGCGGACCGCCGTCGATCAGGCCGGTGTTGCCGTCGAACCATACACCGGCCGGCACCTCCACCCAGAATGGCTCCCGACCGGGTGTCAGCCGCGGGGCCACGTAGATGTCGGGGCCCAGCAGAAAGCTCGACTCCATCATCCAGCCCCGCGCGCCGGGATCCTCGAGCCATTGCGGGCGCATGATCGGCAGGCCGGTCCGGGCGGCTTCCTCGAACACGGTGTAGAGATACGGTAGCCAGCGGTAGCGCCGTTCGATCGAAGCCCGGGCCACCGCTTCCACCTCCGGACCGTACGACCAGGGCTCCTGGTCGGGGTTGTTGCAGGCCGTGTGCGTGCGCGAGAAGGGATACAACGCGCCCACCTGGATCCAGCGGGCATAAAGCTCCGGCGTGGCCCCGCCGACGAAGCCGCCGATGTCCGGCCCGACAAACGGGAGCCCGGAAACGCCCAGATTCAGCAGCATGGGGATGGTCAGCTTGAGATGGGCCCAGGAACTGACGTTGTCGCCGGTCCAGGCCGCGCCGTAGCGCTGCCCGCCGGCGTACGCTGCCCGCGTCAGGGTGAAGACCCGCTTGTCAGGGCGGGTGCGTTGCAACCCTTCGTACGTTGCCCGGGTCATCTGCATGCCGTAGATGTTGTGGCAGGCGCGATGGGACGCGGGCTCGCCGGCATTGTGAAATTGGCAATCCAGCGGAAGCGTCTTGTTGGGGCCGGCGAAGTTCGCCGGCTCGTTCATGTCGTTCCAGACGCCGTCGAGCCCGCACGCGTTGATGAACGGCGGAAACAGGTCGGCCCACCAGTTGCGCACCCGCGCGGCGGTGAAGTCGGGGAAGGTGCACGCCCCGGGCCAGACCCGGCCGACGTAGGGGGCGCCGTCCGCAGCCTGCACCCAGGCGTCGATTGCCTCGCCCGAGTCGAACACGGCGTAGCCGGCCTCGCGCTTGATGCCCGGGTCGATGATCGCGACGGTGTGGAAGCCGTCGGCGTTGAGTTCATCGATCAACCCCGCCGGGTCGGGAAACCGCCGCGGGTGCCAGGTGAAGCAGCGGTAGCCGTCCATGTAGTCGATGTCGAAGTAGAGCGCGTCGCAGGGGATGCGCTTCGCGCGGAAGGTCCGGGCGATTTCCCGGACGCGATCTGCGGGCATGTAGCTGTAGCGGCATTGGTGATATCCTATCGCCCATTTCGGGGGCAGCGGCAGTCGGCCGGTCAGCGCGGTGTAGCGTTGGATGACGTCCTTGGGATGGGGGCCGGCAATGACATAGTAGTTCAGCTCGCCGCCCTCGGCGCCGAAGCTCAGCACGTTGCGGGTGTCCTTGCCGAAATCGAACGATGTGCGCCAGGGGTTGTCGAAGAAAACGCCCCAGAAGCGTCCCTCCCGTTCGCACACAAAGAACGGAATGGACTTGTACAGCGGGTCTTCGTCCGGAGCGTAGGCGCCCTCGTCGGTATTCCACATTTCCCAGGCCCGACCGTTCTGGTCGAGTCCACCGGTTTTTTCTCCCAGGCCGTAGATGGCCGTGCCGTCGGGCAGTTGCTGCCAGGCCCGGACGGCGGCGACGTCGCCATGGGGGGACTGCTGCCAGCCCATTCCCCGGCTCGGCTCGTCGACGGTCAGTTCCCGGCCTTCTTCGTCGAGAATCGCAATGCGCAGCGGTCCCTCCGTATTGATCCGGATCCGCAGATCGCCTGCCTGGTAGACGCGCGATGCCTGTGCCGCGTCACCGTCGCCTACCGGCGGTGCGGCAACGATCGTCCCCCGTGCGGCCAGGTCTTCGACGGCCCAGGAGAAGTCACGGCCGAATGCGCCGTCGGGCGCCAGGCGGACGCGCACCACGTGGTCGTTGATTGCGGAGATCCGGACCATCGCCGGCGGGCAGGCGACCGAAAGCCCGGAGGATTGCACGTCGATCGACCGTGCCACGTCGAGGTGGTTCCAGCCCGCGAATGCCGGGCCGGCGGTGATGGTCAGCAGGGCGGCGATCAAGCCGCGCAACGGACGCAATGAAGACATGATTACCCCCGTCTTGGCATTTGTTCAGCGAGACACGATAGGGGGCAGTCTATGCCGGGGGGATAGGAGGGTCAAAGCGGCCAGAATGTGCTGGGAAGCCAGGATCGGCCGGGGCGGACCGGATGTGCGGATGGCCCAGCGGGACAGACGTGGGGCACTTTCCTCACAGGATTGTTACGGATGTGCCGATAAAAGTGGCAACCTGACCGGTTCTCTGTCGGGGTCCCCGGCCAGGTTGCACACCAACACGCCTCAAGTTCATGCACGGCCCATGGGGTGCTCAGGCGAGAGCGCCCCAGGGCCGGGCCGAAAGTTCGGTACCTCTATGCCGTTGCCTTCAACAACCCCATCCGACGTGATCATTGGAATATAGCAATCGCCCGGGCAACGGGCGAGAAAAAAGTGTGGCATTGTGCCACACGCCGTTGCTCGATTTGGCCGTGGCAAACTGGCTAAACCGCTATCACCGCAACACGGCAAGTGCGGCAGTGCGGTTCACCCGCGTTTTACTTATCGGAGTCGCAAACGACCCCCGCGCATGAGGCGAACGCCTGATTCCGCGGATATTCCACGCGTAAGCTGGGAAACCAACGGTGAAGCCCGTTCTTTGGGGGGTTTTCCCTTTAGTGTCTCGGGGAGTGTCCCCAGCGCAGCTTGGTCACCAGGTTGTGCCACTTGGGACGTCGCGGGTTGCGGTAGTACCGCCAGCGCTGGCGGCTTTGCTCGATATGGATCATGTCCCCCGGCTCCAACGCGCACGATGCCTGGCCGTCGATAAGCGCAACTGAACCAGGATTCACCTGCTCGGCTTGAATGGCGATCCGGCTGGATGCGCTGACCACGAGGGGGCGATGGGTCAGTGAATGGGGGTTCAACGGCGTCAGCACGATGCTGTCGACGTCGGAGAGCAGCAGCGGACCGCCGGCCGACATGTTGTGCGCCGTCGAACCCGTCGGCGTGCACACGATCAACCCGTCGCCGCACACCTTGGTCATGACCCGCCCGTCGAGCGCGATCGACATGCACACCACACGAAACGGCGGACCGGCGTGAAACACGCAGTCGTTGACGCAGAGGCTTTCGAAGCAGGTTTCGCCATCGGCACGGTCGATGCGCACGTTGAGCATGCTCCGCTCGTTGATCAGGGTGCCGTTGGTCAGCAGGGCGTCAAGATGCTCCTTGAACTGGTGAACGGTGAACTGGGTGAGAAAGCCAAGCTTGCCAAAGTTGACCCCGACGAGCGGCAGTTGGTTGTCGCCCAGCGAGCGCGCCACCGCCAGCAGGGTGCCGTCGCCGCCGAGCACGACGATCAGGTCCGCCCCGGCCGCCACTGCCGCCTGCCCGTTGAGGTCAAGCTCGACCCCGGCGAGTACGGCCCGGCCGCCGATGAACTCCCGCAGCGCGGCGAGCGTGTCGGGGACCTCGGGTTTATCTGGGTTTCCCAGAAGGAAGACGCGTCGAGTCGACTGTTCGTTGGCCATCGATCCGGTGCCCTGCGCGACCGCGGACGCGTTTGACCGGCCGCCCGCACTTGTCCGCTGCGCATCCTAGCACGATCAGGAGCGGGAGAGAACCGATCCGCTGTCGTCGGCCGTCCGCAGCGGACGGCGTGCGCTGCGCGACCGGGCGCTGCGGTCGATCAGCGTCTGTACCGCGGCGGCGATGCCCGTGGCGTCGATGCCGGCTTCGGCCATCTGCCCGCTGCGGGCCCCGTGCTCGATGAAGCGATCAGGCAGACCGAGGCGGGCGACGAGTTCCGTGGACAGGCCCATCTCCTGGGCGACTTCCAGGACAGCCGATCCGAACCCGCCGATTACCGCGTGATCCTCGACCGTCACCATCGGGCGAGCGTCGGCCAGCGCCTCGCGGACCATCTGCCGATCGATGGGCTTGGCGAAGCGGGCGTTGACCACGGTGGTTTCGATGCCGTCGGCGGCGAGCATTTCCGCGGCGGCCAGCGCGGGCAGGGTCATGACGCCGTACGCCAGGATGGTGGCGTCGGTGCCGCGGCGCACGGTCCGGGCCCGGCCCAACTCAAATGGCGGGGCGTCGGCCAGCGGCTCCGTGGGGACCTTGTCGCGCGGATAGCGGATCGCCACCATCCGGTCCGAGGCAAGGGCGAAGCGCAACGCCGCGTGCAGCTCAGGTTCGTCGGCCGGCGCGATCAGGGTCATGCCCGGCAGGCTGCGCAGGTAGGCGATGTCCATGAAACCGTGGTGGACGGCCCCGTCGCCGCCGACTAGGCCGGCGCGGTCCAGGCAAAACACCATGGGCAGGCCCTGAAGGGCGACCTCCTGGAAGACCTGGTCGAACGCCCGTTGGAGGAACGTGGAGTAGATGGCCACGACCGGCTTCATCCCTGCCTTGGCCATGCCCGCGGCGATGTCCACCGTCGAGCTTTCGGCAATCCCGCAATCGAAGTAACGCTGCGGATAGGACTGCTCGAACTTGCTCAGACCGGTGCCGTCCGGCATGGCCGCGGTGAGGGCGACGACGCGGTCGTTGTCGGCCGCGAGGTCGATGAGGGCGTCGGCGAAGGCGGCGGTCCAGCTCTTGCCCCCGCCGCTCTTGACCGTGACCTTGCCGCCGGTGAGCTCGACGCCGCTGGGGCTGTGGAACTTGCCGGGTTCGGCGGCCGCCCAGGCGCACCCCCGGCCTTTGTCGGTGTGCACGTGCAGCAGCACGGGGTGATTCACGTCGCGCAGGACGGTGAGCATTTCGACGAGATGGTCGATGTCGTGCCCGTCGATCGGGCCGACGTACTGGAAGCCCATCTGCTCGAAAATCTGGTCGGGCGCCATCGTGGCCTTGATGCCTTCCTTGAGGTGGTCGATGGCGTCGAACAGCGGCTTGCCCACCACGGGGATGCTGGGCAGAAGCTCCTTGGCCCGCTCCTTGATTTCGTCGTAGGTGCGGCTGCTGCGGAGCTTGGCCAGATGCTCGGCGAAACCGCCCTGCGTCGGCGCAATGCCCCAACTGTTGTCGTTAAGAATAACCAGCATCTGCCGCTTGAGCGTGCCGGCCTGGTTGAGGCCTTCGAAGGCCACTCCGTTGACGATGCTGGCGTCGCCGACCAGGGCCACCACGCGGCTGTCGCGCTTGAGCAGCGTGTCGCCGCGGGCGAGACCTACCGCGGTGGCGATGGCCGTGCCCGCGTGCCCGACGTTGAACAGGTCGTATTCGCTTTCGCTCGTGCTGGGGAAACCACTCAGCCCGCCGGCCTTGCGGATGGTGTCGAAGCGGTCGGCCCGCCCGGTGAGCAGCTTGTGGGGATAGCACTGGTGACCGACGTCCCAGAGCAGGCGGTCGACGCTGAAGTCGAAGACCCGGTGCAGGGCGATGGTCAGCTCGGTGACGCCCAGGTTGCTGGCGAGGTGCCCGCCGCCGGCGCTGACCACGTCGATGATGCGCTGACGAATCTCGGCCGCCAGCTCGGGCAGAAGTTGTTCGTCGAGGGCCCGCAGGTTGGCCGGCGATTGTATGCGGTCAAGCAGTTTCATGATTCGATGGTCCTGGCACACACGCATCCAGGTCGAGGCGGCAGGCCGGTGGGCGTCCCCGCATGCGCCGCAGTGGAGTCTTGCCCGGACGGACAACGGACTGGCCCTGACCTGTGAAAAACGGCCGTAGATTGTACCGCGATTTGCATAGCGCACTTTGCAAAAATTTTGAAAACCGCTGAAAGATCGCCGCTTGAAGACCTTTCCGGGCCAGTGGGGCAGGTCTACCTGCCTGCCCGCGACCGAGCGCCCTTCGTCCGACCTTCGATTTCAGCCACGATACGCCGGAAACACGATACGCCGGGGATATGGGTCAATGCCGGCGGCTGATGGTGTAGTGGGCGAGGCGCCGCAGCGCGTCCGCCGCCGGGCCGAAAGGCGCCAGTGCGTCGACCGCCGCGGCCACCGCCGCTTCCGCCGCCTGCCGGCTCCCTTCCATACCTACGCACGCGGGGTAGGTTTGTTTGCCGTGGGCGGTGTCTTTGCTGACGTTCTTGCCCAGTTCGTCGGCCGATGCGGTGACGTCCAATAAATCGTCTGCAATCTGGAACGCCAGGCCCAGATGGCGGCCAAAGTCGCCCGCCCGCTCGAGCGTCGCGGCGTCGGCCCCGCCGGCGATGGCCCCCATACGGCAGGCGGCGACAAAGAGCGCGGCGGTCTTGGCCTCGTGGATCCGCCGCACCAAGTCGGTATTGGGTGCCTCCTGTTCGCCGACGAGGTCGAGCACCTGCCCGGCGATCATGCCATGCCAACCGGTGGCGCGGCCCAGTTCGGCCGACAGGCGTGTGGCTGTGGCCGCGTCGCCGATGCGTGTCGCGAGGGTCTCGAAGGCGAGGGCGAGCAGGGCGTCGCCGGCGAGGATGGCGTTGGCCTCACCATAGGCCTTGTGGCAGGTGGGTCGCCCGCGGCGGAGGTCGTCGTCATCCATGGCCGGCAGGTCGTCGTGCACCAGGGAGAAGGCGTGGACCATCTCCAGGGCGGCGCCGGCGTGAAAGGCGTCGTCGGTTATGGTGATCGGCGGCCCGGCGGTCGCGCCGCGCTCGGAAGTCTGCCCGGCTGGTGCTTCGCTTCGACTGGCGAGCAGGCAGCACTGGTGCACCAGAAACGGTCGGAGGCGCTTGCCGGGGCTGAGCAAGGCGTAGCGCATCGCCTCGCGCAGGACGGGCGGCGCCGCAAAATCGGTGTCCATGAGCCGCGCCAAACGCTCGTCGAAGGCGCCGGCGAAGGCTTTGACGTGCCCGACGATCTCGTTGGCTTCGGATGGGTTCACCGCGTGTGCCTGACGCTTGGAGGGTCTTGTTCCCGAGGACCTGCCGATCTCTTTCGGTCCATCGGGGGGCGACGCTCGTTACCGGGCGCGCCGTGCTGCGCCGACGAGAGCGCCGAACCACCGCGCCGCGCGAGTATAGCCCGGCGGAGGGCGCGTCACAACCGGCCGGCGCACGCACGGTTCGCGCAATCCGGCCAAGTCATCGATCGGCCCGCAATACTCAGGCGCGCTATGCCGGTTGGTTTCTGGGTGATCGCCTGGGCCGGGTCACGGCATGGACACCGGCGGAGAATACCACGCAGCCGAGGTCATACGTCGCGCCTTCCCGTTACGCGTGAAAGCGTGGGGCGATTCAATCGCCGTGGGCGCCGATTCGGCCCTGGGGGCGATATTCCACTGGATCCCGGCTCGGCGGCAGGGGATAGCGAGACTGCGGTGTTACCGCGTTTGGGCTTGAAACGGGCAGCGACGGGCGGTAGTATAATAAACTAACTTTAAAAATGCGCTGCCGCGATCATGGTGGCTGGATTCGTGCGGGCGGCGAGCCCGCCAGGACCGGCGTTTACCGCATGAACGCGATGGCGCGCTCTTGGATGACTGTCGTCTGGAGGGGCTGCCGTCATCTCCATTCTGTGCCCTTGGAAAGGTGAACATGGACCGTCAACGACAAACGCGTGCGCACCACCGGCGCTGGGCAATGGCCGCCTCGATCGCCATCGCGGGGCTCGTCGGCTCGGCCTCGGCCGCCACGGTGAACCTGGTCGCCGACGATGGAATCGGTGAGACGTCGTTCAACACCGGCCTGCACTGGAGCGATGGGTCGGCGCCCTCGGCGGGCAACGATTACGTCACGGGCAACTTCCGCCTGCGCACGCCCCCGGACAGCGGGAGCCACACCTTTGGCGGCGCCTCCCTGACGGTGGACAACGCGAACGGCTATTCGTGGGGGCTGATGTACAAGGGGTCGGGCAATACGGGCATCATCACGATTAACGATTTGATCCTCGACGGCGGGATGATCTCCCATGCGAACGGATCCGGCGACGTGTTCCAACTCGAGGGCGCCGTTCACGTGGCCGCGGATTCGCAAATCTACGCCAAGCAGGGGCCGATTTACGTCCTTGCACCGATCAGCGGATCGGCCACGATCACCAACCCCGGCAGCGACGGTGACGGGCGGACCCTGCGCCTGCTGTCGCCGGCGAACACCTTCGATGGCGACATCGTCAACAACGGCCGGCTGGAGCTCGCCGCGGGTGCGGTGCTCAACTTCGTCATCGGCAGCGTGGGCGACAGCAACCGCGTCACCGGCGCCGGCATCGCCGCCTTTGACGGGGTTTTCGATATTGACCTCACCAACGCCGGCTCGAACACAGGCGATACCTGGATCCTCGCCGGCGTGAGCACACAGTCGTTCGGTCCCAACTTCGCTGTCGCTGATTTCACGGAACTGAGCCCCGGCGTCTGGGTCAGCGGCGATTACTGGTTCAGCGAGGCCACCGGCGTGCTGTCGGTCGGCGCACCGCCGTCGCCGACCACCGCCCTCCCGTTGACCACACTGACCGGGGCTGCGGAGATACCCAACGGCGCCTGGTCCTGGTTCGAGGACGAACGGTGCATCATCGATCCCGACGCACCGAGCGGACCGCGGCTGCTGGTCAGTTCCGTGTCCTCCGCCCCCAACGGCGACCCGGAATCCGGGGACATCGATTTGACCTGGCTCGACCTGGTCGGCGAAACCAGCGGCCATTTTGAGTTCCGTAACCGGTTTGAGCGCGACGACCACGATTCGGCCGGCCTGTGGTTGCGCCCCGATGGTCGCTACCTGGCGGTCTATGCGGGGCACACGTCGGATGCGCTTACGCGCTGGCGCATCTCGACCGATCCGCACGACCCCACCGCCTGGGAGGCTGAACAGACCTACACCCATGCGGCCAACACCACCTACAACAACCTCCACTACCTTTCCGACGACAACGGCGGCGCCGGTCGGCTCTATAACTTCTCGCGCATCCTCAACTGGGATCCGACGGTCATGACCTCGGATGACTACGGCAGCACCTGGTCGAGCGGCGGGACGCTGATGACGATGGGCGGCAGTTCGGACCGTCCGTATGTGCGGTATTTTTCCAATGGCGAGCGCATCCACTTCATCACCACCGAAGAGCACCCGCGCGATTTCGACAACAGCGTTTATCACGGCTACGTGGTGGACGGCGTCTCGTACGACTCCGACGGCGCCGTGGTGGATGGCAACATTTTCGACGGCAGCGGCCCGGCCCCGACCGCGTTCACGCCGGTGTTTGTGACCGGCACGACGTTCGGCGGCGTTCCGATGCGCCGCGCGTGGACCATCGACGTCGCGATCGACGACAGCGACCCGGTGGTTGTTTTCATCGCCCGGGCCAACGGCTCGACCAGCGACCACCGCTTCTTCTACGGCCGGCACACGTCCGGCAGCGGATGGAGCGTGCACGAGGTCGCGGCCGCCGGTGGGTATCTCTACCCCAGCGAGGATGATTACACCGGGCTGGCGTCCATCGATCCGGACGAGACCAACGTTATCGTGCTCTCGACCGACATTGACCCGCGCAATGGCTCGCCCACCCCGAACTACGAGATGTACCAGGGCCGCACCGACGACGGCGGCGCCACCTGGTCGTGGATCGCCCTCACCGAAAACTCCGGCGTCGACAACCTCCGCCCCCTCATCCCCCGGTTCGAGGACGGCTTCGAACGCGTAATGGTCTGGATGCGCGGCGCCTACGCCTCGTACACCAGTTGGACCACCGACGTGGTGGTCATGCGCGAGGTGCTGCCCGAGCGCATCAACTGGGACTGCCTCGGCGGGCCGAACGTTACGGCCGTGCCCTCCGGCTGCCCGGCCGCACAGTTCAAGTCGCTCGATCGCGACGGCGACGGCGACGTGGACCTTGTCGACCTCAGTGAATTCCAGCGGGAGGCGCGCATCCTGGCGAAGTAGCCGCAAAGCGGGCTGAGGCGCGTCGCACAACACGCCGCAACGTACACATGGCGGCGGGCGACAGCGGTGGCGGGGAGCGACAGCGGAACTCTGCGCCGGCGGGCGACTCAGTACAGGTTGTGGGGCGACGCGTGGCTTCGATCCGGCGCAAACGCCTCGTCCAGCCTCGCCAGCTCCGCCTTCATTTCTGCCTTGAGTTGTGCGCGGTCGATGCGGGTAAGGGCCGCCGCCAGCCGCGGCCGATAGCGCTTGCGTACCGCCCGTCGTGCTCCCGCGATCGCGGACCAGCGCAGCAGGTCCGCCGTCTGCGGGCAGATGAAGCCGTCAGCCTGTCCAGTGCGCGCCATGGTCGAATTCGTTCCGGTTCAAGACGTGGATGGAAGTTCAAGCTTCGCGCTTGGACCAACGAAGCAGCACAGTCTCGTCTCCGTCTTCAAGAATACCCCATCAGGTCAGCGGATGGCAACCGCCTGTTGCGCTTGGTGTACGCGCCGGCCGTGGGCTCGGGTGGGGGTGGTCCGCTCGATCTGGACCTGCACCAGGTCGCCCGGGCGGGCGCCGTCGGCGGGGAAGTGGACCTCGAAGTAGCGGTCGCACCGGCCGGTTGCCATCACGTTGGCCTGGCCTCCGTTGTTGGCGATGTTCTCGCTGCGGCGCTCGACCAGCACGCGGGTGGCTTCGCCGACGAACTGCTGCTGATACGCCGCCGCCAGATCCCGCTCCAATGCCCGGAGTTGCTCCATCCGGGCCTTGACCGTGGCTGGATGCACGAACTTTTTGCCCCAGCGTGCAGCGGCCGTCCCGGGCCGTGGGCTGAACGGAAACGCGTGTATCTTGCAGAAACCACTCTGCCGGGCGGTGGCGAGGGTCTGTTCGAAGAGCGCGTCGGTCTCACCCGGAAAGCCGACGATGATGTCCGTGGTGATCGCAGGTCGGTCGAGGGCGGCGTTGACCCGGTCGATCATGGCCTCGAATTCGTCCAGCGCATATTGCCGGTTCATCTGGCGGAGGATGTCCGCGCTCCCGGCTTGGAGCGGCAGATGCAGGTGGGGGACGCAGGCGTCGTGCCGGACCAGCACCTCCAGCAGGGCGTCATCGACGTCGCCGGGCTCCAGGCTGGAGAGGCGCAGCCGGTCCAGGCCGTCGACCCGGGCGAGGGCATCGACCAGGGCGGCCAGAGGCGAGGGCCCTGGTGCAAATCGTTTGCGTAGCGCGGTCTCCCGACCATACGCGCCCAGGAAGATCCCCGTGAGGACGATTTCGCGATGTCCGGCGGCGACCAGTTGTTGCGCTTCGGTGACTGCAACTTCGATGGGTTTGGAGCGTAAAGTCTTACGCAGACGGGGGATAATGCAGTAGGTGCAATGGGCGTCGCAACCGTCCTGGATCTTGAGGAAGGCCCGCGTGTGGTCGGCGAATTCGCGGATAGGGGCGGTAAATACCGGGTTCGAGTTGACCAGAGGGAGTTCGCGGTTAATACTATAAGTAGTAGTAGTTCCGTCCAGGTTGGGCGGCGAGGGGGTGGACTTGGGGGGAGCGAACTCCGGAGCCCGACTCAATCGCAGCCCCACCTGGACAAGGCCGGGGGACGCCTCGGGTCCGGGAGGGAGAGAGACCGGATCGGCATTCACCGGGCCGTCGCCGGCGAGTTCCCCTCGCGGCAACTGTCGGACGATCCACTCCCGTATCTGCGCCAGGGCGTCTTCATCGTGACCGATCGCCCGTTCGATACCCGGGATGCGGGCGATTGCGTCAGGATCGGCCGACGCGTAGCACCCGATGGCGATGGTCCGGGCGCCGTCGCGGGCGAGCTTGCGCAGGGTCTGGCGGCTCTTGGCGGTGGCGCTGCACGTGACGGCGCAGGTGTTGGCGATGGCCACGTCGGCGTGTTCGCCGGGCTGCGCCGGGCGCAAGCCGAGCGACTCGAGCACCTGCCGCACCTGCTCAGACTCATACTGATTGACTTTACAGCCCAGTGTGGTTAGCCGATACTTGCCCGTCATTATGCCTTACTCTAGCAGGAAGCCCGCGGACGGCCAAAGCGCGGGCGCTGCTTGCGGAGTGGGCATCCGACCGGCAGGGCAGTACAGGGATTGCTAGCAAGGAGCGCCGCTTATGGCTGGTCCGCAAACCGTTTGGGGCATTGACGTTGGAAAATGCGCCCTCAAAGCCGTCAAACTGCGCATCGGGGCGGACAAGTCCGTGGAGGCGGTCGCGGCCGACTACGTCGAGCACGCCAAGATCCTCACCCAGGCCGACGCCGACCCGGAGGCGCTCTGGTCGGCCGCCCTCGAGAAGTTCCTCTCGCGCAATGACATCTCCAACGACAAGGTGGTGGTCAGCGTTCCCGGCCAGCAGACCCTGGCCCGGTTCAGCAAGCTGCCCCCCCTCGACAAGAAGGAGATGAAAAAGAAGCTGCCCGACCTGGTGCGCTACGAGGCCGACCAGCAGATCCCCTTCGACATGGACGAGGTCGTCTGGGACTACCAGGTCTTCGAGGCCCCGGACAGCCCGGACATCGAGGTGGGCATCTTCGCCATCAAGCGCGAATTGATCCGTCATCACCTCCAGCACTTCACCGACGCGGGGATCGAGCCCGCATCCGTGCAGGCGGCGCCCCTGGCGATCTACAACGGCATGCAGTTCGACGGGGCGCTGGACAAGGGCGCCGTCGTGCTCGTCGACATCGGTACCGAGAACACCGACCTGCTGGTGGCGACCAACGACGACCTGTGGACGCGCACCATCAACGTCGGCGGCAACGCCTTCACCGAAGCCCTGGTGAAGAGTTTCAAGCTGTCGTTCAACAAGGCGGAGACTTTGAAGCGCACCGCCGCGTCCAGCAAATACGCCCGGCAGATCTTCCAGGCCATGCGGCCGGTGTTCGCCGACCTGGTGCAGGAGTTGCAGCGGTCGATCGGCTTCTATTCCGCGACGCACCGCGACGTGGACCTGGAGCAGATGATCGGCCTGGGCAGCGCGTTCAAGCTGCCGGGTTTGCAGAAGTACATCCAGCAGAATCTCCAACTCGAGATTCAGCGGCTCAAGACGTTCAGCAAGATCAATCTGCCCGAGACCAAGGAAGGCGGCAGCGACCAGGCGGGCAGCTTCGCCGTGGCTTACGGGCTGGCGTTGCAGGGTCTGGGCCAGGCGAAGGTGACGAGCACGCTGTTGCCGCCGGAGATCGCCACGCAGGTAGTCTGGCGGAAGAAGCGGCCTTACTTCGCGGCCGCCGCCGCGTGCCTGCTGCTGGCCGGCGGGGTGGTGATGTTCCGCGGATCGTCGGACAAGAGCACCCTGGAGGCGGACAAGGGTACGTCGGTCAACGTGAGCTACGATCGAGCCCCGGAGGTCATTGCGAATCCGCCGCAGGCGCCGCCGCGGGAGTTCGGGCAGACGATCCTGAGCGCGGCCCGCGCCTTCAAGAACAAGTACAACGAACTGCGCACCCAGGGCTCGGAAGAGCGCAAGAAGATCGAGACGGTTGAGGCGCTGCTGCGGGACCGGGCCCTGTGGCCCCGAATCGTCGCGGTGGTGCACAACACGCTGCCGGCCGAGGCAAAGACGATCCGCGACGCGGAAAACGTCAAAGCCTACATCGCCGCGGTGAAGGGCACGCCGCGCGGGGAGCGCGAGCAGGTCTTCATCGATTCCTTTACCTCGGAATACCTGGAAAACGTGGATGCGCCGCAGATCGCCGACGAATGGATGCTTGGCGACCAGCGCCCGGTGCCGGCGAAGGCCGGCCAGCCCCGGCGGGGCTTTCTGCTTACCATGCGTTGCCGCACGCCGAACCGGCTGGGCGGCACATTCGTCGTCCGGGAATTCGCCAACAAGCTCCAGGACACCGGCCGTCAGCCCGAACAGGGCTTCTTCTTCGACCGCATCGGCGTGGTGGAAGCCAAGGAGGAGCGGAGCAGCGGCGGTGGCGGGCGCGACCGTTCCCGCGGCGGGCGGGGCCAGCGCGGCTGGGATCGCGACCGACGCGGCAACCCGCCGCCGGACTCCCCCACGCGGCAGGACGAGTCGCTCGATCCCCTGCTCGGCGAATCCACGGCCGGCGACAGGACCTTCGAGGTCGTGGTCACGGTGGTCTTGCAGGACTACGTCCCCGAGGATCAGGCGAACGCGCAGGGGCCCGGCCAGAACTGATTCGGCGACACAGCCCGCGGCGGCGCTGGCGCCGACCGCCGGAGAATGATTCATGAAGGCGATTCTCGACATCATCAAGCAGTACAAGTGGGAGATCGGGTTCGGTGCGGCCGGCGCCCTGGGCGTCGTCCTGATCGTGCTCGGCTTGGGCGGCATGCAGGAGGTCAAGACCGAACTCGACGCCGCCGTGCGCGTCAAGAGCGAGATCGCCAGCATGGCCCGCGGGGCAAGTCCGATCAACGAGAAGGCGATCGAGGCGGAGGAGCGGCGGATCGACACGCTCCAGGCCGGCTTTCGCCAGGTGCTCGGGTACGTCCGCGAGCACAACCTGTATGCACCCCTTGTGCCTGGCGCTTTTCCCAATGCCAATCGCGATCAGCGCACGCGGTTCCAGCAGGACTATCGCGACGAGATTCCGGAGTGGCTCGAGTTGCTTCACGCCGGCCAGCCGCCCACTGACGACGAGATCGCCGCGGAGCGGGACATCATGAAGTCCAAGGAGCCCAACGCCGACCTGCTCGGCGCGGATCCGGTGGACCGCACCGCAGAACGCAAGGACGAACAGAAAGAGGACGCGCTGTCGGCCGAGGTGCGGGCGTCGATCCGCAACGCCCGGCAGAGCTACTGCTACGCGAGCCCCTACGCTTTCCAGGTTAGCGCCGTCTCCGACCTTGACGGACCCATGTGGAAAGGCCCCCCGCCCGAGATGAAGGACATGTGGGAGGCCCAGTTGGAACTGTGGGTGCAGCGCACCGTGGTGCAGGCGATCGCCGACGTGAACGAGGCCGCCGCCGCCCGGCTGCCCGCCGGCGAGGACCCCTGGGTCGGCAACCTGCCGATCAAGGATCTGCTCAGTCTCCAGACCACCCGTTATTACATCAAGGAAGGCGTGCCGGTGGCGACGGAGGGGGCCGATCGCGATCGGGCCTATCCGCCGACCGCGGCCACGGGCACGTTTACGCAGCGGCAGTCGAACGAGCTGTTTGAATTGATGCGCTTCAGCGTACAGTTGGTGGTGGACGCGCGGGCTTTGCCGGAGGTGATCGGCGGCCTGAGCCGCGGGCGCTTCCACGTTCCGCTCAACGTGCAGTACGAGACGGTGCCGCCCAATCTCGACTTCGTCGGCAAGATCTACGGCGACGATCCGGTGGTGCAGTTGACGATCGATTTCGATACGGTGTTCTTCTCGGAGCTCTACCTGCCGCTGATGCCGGACTCGTATCTGGAGCTGCTGGGTAAGCGGCGTCCGGAGCCGGACCAGACGGCGGGCGTGTAAGCGCTGCGGGCGGCGCGGCCGACGCGATCAATCATCCCTGTTTGAGGTATACCCGACCATGGCGAAGCAACCCGTCGGCCCGGTGGTCCGGCACTTGGAAAAGGCAATCCTGGCGGTTTGCGGCGGCGCGCTGCTTTACTTCGTGGCGATGTTCGGCGTGATGTCGCCCAATCAGGCCGGCGGACCCGGAGAGGAAGTGGGCCCGGCGGAGATCGGCGGGCAGATTCGCAATGAAGCCGAACGCCTGCGCGACAACCTGCTCCGGGCGTCTGCGCCCACCATGGACGAGACCGAGAAGGTCACCATTCCCAACCTTGCCGCCCTCACCGACCCCGTGGCTTTGGCGGGTGTGGATCGAACCGTGCCCAGCCCGGTGCAGCCGGCGCCGGCCGTACCCCCGCTCGAAGGCGAGATCGAACGCAAGAGCATCGAGCTGGTCGACGTGATTCAGACGGGCCGCCCCGGGGTTCTGGTGGGGCGCAGCGGCGTCTACCTGGCGCCCGCCGGCGAGTTCAAGGCCCGACCCGATCCCCGCACGGACGAGAGCACCTTGGCCGACGTGAACTGGGGGACGGTGTGGGCGCCGTTCGACCGCGCGGAGCAGGAAGCGCTCTACGCCGCGGCCGACTACGGCAATGTCAGCCGCGCGGTGTTTCTCGGCGCCGATCTCCAGCGGCGGATGATGATGCCCAACGGCACCTGGACCGACTGGGAGATGGTGCCCACCATCAGCCTGACCGCCGACCCGCCCTATCCCCAGCCCCAGGTCTACCCGACCGGCACGGGCAACTACAATGTCTCGGAGCAGGACCGCCAGGCGGTCCGCGGATTCATCGAACTGATCGTCGATGGAGAGAACAACGCCGCCCAGCTCGAACTGATGCGTCCCCTGTTTCCCGCGATCAAGTACGGCGACCCGTGGCTTTTCCCCAAGCCGGCGGAGTATAACGTGCTCGTGATGGACGCGGAGTACCAGCGCGAGGACCGGTGTCGCTACCCCGAGTGCGCCCCGGCGGAAGCCACCCGGCAGGACCAGGATTTCGACGAGCTGATGGAGGAGGCCCAAACCGCATTCGATGAAGACCGCCTGGAGATCGCCATGCAACGCGCCCAGGCGGCCAAGGACAAGGCCGAGTCCGATCGCGACCGGCAGGAGGCCGACAAACTGCTCGCCAACATCCAGCGGGCCATGGCCGAAGCCGCCCGCCGGGCGGCCGAACGCCTGCCCGTCCAGATTCTCTGGGCCCACGACGCCGGCTTCAATAGCTTGCGCAGTGGACGCACCTACCAGTACCGCATGCGCGCCCGCCTCTACAACCGTCTTTGTGGTATCCCCACCCTGCTGGCTGACCCCAAGCAGGCGGAAATCGTCGAGATGGTCGGCCCCTGGTCGGAGCCGTCCGAGGTGGTGGCCATTCGTCCCGACACCGTCATCTTCCTGCGCAGCGCCCGGGCCAATCGCCAGGAGGTCAAGGTCGAGGTGTTCAAGTGGGACGCCGGCGAATGGTTCCAACGTTCCTTCACGGTCGGCGTCGGGCAGCGCATCGGCGAGCCGAAATCGGTCTCCCTGACCGACGGCGAACGCCGCACCGTCGACTTCGATACCGGCGCCGTCGTCGTGGACATCGACTTCCGGCGGACCGCCACGGTGCCCAGCCGGCGCGGCGCCCGGCTTGAAACCGTTGACACCGCCGCCCTCGTGTACATTGATCCTTCCGGCCAGCTTCACGAGCATCTGATGGACGTGGACAAGGCCAGCGATCAATACGGCCGGCTCAAGGACCTGGTCAAAGACTGATCCGGCTGGGGCCGGTTGGTGGCGCGGGGCAGGGACGACTCAGATGCCTCAAATCCGACTGATCGCCATTCTTTTTGCAACGGTGGTCGCGGGAGGCGCGCTGCCCGGTGTGGCCGCCGAGGCGCCGGACGCGCCCGCCGATCTGCCCGCTTACCAGCTCGATGCCGACGACATCAATCTGGGAGCGCCCGACGTCGCCGCCGAGCGCGTCGCCGCATTGATCGATCAACTGGGCGATCCGGAATTCGAGGTGCGCGAGCAGGCGTCGGCCGAACTGGCCGTGCTATGCCCGTATGCGTTCCGGGCGCTGGCCCGCGCGTATCAACAGCGCAGCGATTATGAAACGCTCTTGCGGATCGAGGGCATCGTGCAGGAGCAGTATCTCTGGCACACCTTGCTGAAACAGCACGGGTTTCTGGGGGTGGTATACGCGGCGGATCAGTTGCCTGATGGCTCGCCGGCCGTCGCGATTACCCGGATCGCGCCCGACACCGCGGCCGAGGAGGCGGGCCTGCGCGCTGGGGACCTGGTGCGCGGCATCGGCGGCGAGGACTTTGCGCCCGGTGCGGCGGCCGATGCCTTTCGCGAGCGTATTCAGGACGCGGGCGCTGGCGGGACGGTCACGCTCAACATCGTGCGTGCCGGTGCAGAGTTGGCGGTCGAGGTGACTCTGCGGGCGCGTCCCCTGGCCGAGTACAACGCCGGAGCGCTGGTCGACGAGTTGAACCTGGCGATGCAGCAGTTCGTCGCCTGGCGCGATCGCCACTTCGGCCACCGCGAACAGCCGCGCCGCCGCACCCCCTCCACCGCCGTCCTGGAAATACCCGAATAACGCAGCCGCGCACTATGCCATCAATGGTGCGCAGGGCCCTTCTCCGTCGACCCAAAGCTGCCAGCCACTTACGCCGGTCCCACCCGCTTGCCGGCGATGAACACCTGCTCGATCTGGTCGGGCCGCAGCGTGTACAGCAGCGCCCCCGCCTGCTGCTCGGTGGGCAGTTCGGCGATCCAGGGCTCGGGACGCACCACCAGGCAATCGGCCTCAAAGCCTGGCTCCACCCGGCCGATCTTGTCGCCGAGATTGAGCGCCTCGGCGCCGCCGCGGGTGAGCAGCCACCATGCCTCCGGCGCTTCGGGGGCTTTGTAAGCGCGGCGGGGCACGCCGTGGACTTTGACGGCCTTGGCCGTCTGGAGCGCACACACGCCCACGCGGGGCATGAATGCATCCGGCCCGCTGGCGACGCTGGAGCCCAGGGCGAAACGCACCCCAGCCTTGCGATGCGCGACGTAGTCCATCAGCCCCGCTTCGAGAAACAGGTTGGCCGTGGGGCAGTGCACCAGGGTGGTGCGCGATTCCGCCAGCTTGTGGCGCTCGTCGTGATCGAGCACGACGCCGTGGCCCAGCAGCGTGCGCTCGGTGAGCAGCCCGAGCTCCGCGAACAGATCCACGTCGTCGAAGCTGTCGGGAAACTTCTCGCGGACGGCGCTGACGTCGGCGTGGGATTCGCCGGCGTGGGTCTGGATGTAGCATTTGAGCATGTCGGCCAAAGCCGCCGCCCCGCGCATGAGTTTTTCACTACAACACAGCGGCTGGCGCGGGCTGAAAGCGTAGGCCAGCCGGCCGTTCTCCGCTCCGTGCCACTTCGCCGCCAGCACCCGGCCCTCGTCGAGCTGCTCGTCGGCCGGGGCGTTGAGCGCCTCGGGACAGTGCATGTCGTTCAGCATCCGCCCGTATATGGCCCGCAAGCCGCGATCCGCGAACACCTCGAACGCCGCCTCCGTCGCCTTGGCAAAGGGGCTGCCGTACGCGGCCACGGTGGTCGTGCCGTGGGCGATCATCCCGGTCACGAATTCGTCGGCCAGCTTCTTGGCAAAACTGGCATCGGCGAAGCGTGCCTCGGCCGGGTAGACCACCTTTTCGTGCCAGTCGGCGAGGGTGTGCCCTTCGAGCCCGCGGCGATCCCACTGCGGCAAATGCAGATGCCCGTCGATAAAGCCGGGCAGAATCCAGCAGCCGGCGCCGCCGATCACGTCGCCGGCGGACGTGCGTTCGCTGCCGACCTCGGCGATGCGCCCGTCGTTGTCGATGCGCACCGTGGCGTTCGGCGTGATGGTGCAGTCGGTGGGGGATTGCGGCTGCAAGAGCGTCCCGTGCAAGGTTTTCATCATCGGCTACCTCGAATCGCGGTTGGCGGTGATCGTTCCGGCCGGTTGTTCGCCGGCATGCGCCCGGGGGCGACAATGCCGGGTCGACGTCGCAATGGCCACGCCCACGACCCTGGCCATGCCGCATCGACGACCGTCATTGTAACGCGCCATTCGCCTGACGGTAACGACGCTCGACTGTGATTTTTCGTGCACCCCTTCACCCGCCGCGATTTGCGCCCGGATGGGGCTCGCGCACGCTTGACATCCCCGCGTCGCCCACTAGTTTCTGGGGCGGCCGACAGAGGGGTGTGTGCGACAGGAAGGGATCCAGCTTTGGCATACGACTCCGTGGTTTGCGTTAAACAGGTGCCGGACACCGCCAACGTCACCGTCGACGCCATGAAGGACGACGGGACGGTCAACCGGGCGGCGTTGCCGGCGATCTTCAATCCCGAAGACCTGCACGCCCTGGAGGCGGCGCTCGCCATTCGCGACGCGCACGGCGGCGCCGTCACCGTGCTGACCATGGGCCCGCTCGGAGCGGCCGAGGTCCTTCGCGAGTGTCTCTACCGCGGCGCTGACCGGGCCATCCTGGTTACCGACCGCCGGGCGGCCGCCAGCGACACCTTGGCCACCAGCTACATCCTCTCCCGCGCCGTGCAGACCGTGGGCAAGTTCGATTTCGTCTTCTGTGGCCGGCAGGCCATTGACGGCGACACCGCCCAGGTCGGTCCGCAGATGGCCGAGAAACTCGGCCTGCCCCAGATCACCTACTTCGAGCGCATCGAGGAACTTGACGGCAACACGGTGCGGATTCGCCGCAACGTCGGCAACGGCTGGGAGGTTCTCGAGGCGCGCCTGCCGGTGCTGATCACCGTGCTCGACACCGCCAATCGCCCGCGGCCGGCGTCAGCCCGCCGGGTCATGACCGCCAAGCGCGCCCGCACCCCTGACGAACTGCGCCGCGAGGTCAAGGCCGCCGCGCCCGACGCCGACGACGATGCCTTGGAAAGCGCCTTCGCCGACCGCCTCGAAGAGCTCAAGATGGCCGGCCGGCTCATCGATCAATGGAACCTCGACGACATCGAGGCCGACCTCGCCTGGTGTGGGCTGGCAGGCTCGCCCACGAAGGTCCACCGCGTGCAATCCATCGTCCTGACCAAGGAGGGCTTCACCGAAGTCGCGCCCACTGAAGAAGGCATTCTCGCGATGATTCATGATCTTATTGTGGATCATACGTTGGGGTAGCTGTGAGCTGTCCGCTGTCAGCGATCAGTTGTCAGCTCAGAAACACGCGGTCCGCCTTTGCGAGGGCGGGACATGCAGAGCTTTCGAAGCCTCAAGGTCTGGCAAAAGAGCCACTCGCTGACGCTCGGCGTTTATGCCGCGACCAAGTGCTTTCCCCGGGAAGAGGTATACGGTTTGACGAGCCAGTTGCGTCGGTCCGCCGTGTCGATTCCGTCTAACCTCGCCGAAGGATGCGGTCGCGGCGGCGATAAGGATTTCCGACGATTCGTCGGTGTGGCGATGGGCTCGGCCAGCGAACTGGAGTATCAGTTGTTCTTGGCCTGTGAACTTGGTTATGTAGACGACAAAGTGTACGAGCGACTTGTGGAGGACGTCGAGCAGGTCAAGCGCATGCTCGCTGCCCTCATCCGCCGTCTGAGCCCGTAATACAATAGCTGATAGCTGATAGCTGATGGCTGATAGCTGATAGCTGATAGCTGACAGCTCCCTGGAACCAACCATGATCCAACCCAACCGCACCGGCCCCGTCTTCGTCTTCGCCGAACAGGAAGACGGCTCTCTGTCGGACGTCACCCTCGAGCTGTGCAGCAAGGCCCGCGAGCTCGCCGATACCCTCGGCGTAAAGATGGCCGCGGTGCTGCCCGGCTGGAACGTGCGCGAACTGTCCTATCGGCTCATCGCCCATGGGGCCGACCAGGTCTACTGCATCCACGACACCGAGCTGGAACACTACCGCACGCTCCCCTATGCCCGCGCGGTCTGCGCCATGATCACCAGGCACGAACCGCAGATCATGATCTTCGGCGCCACACCCATCGGCCGCGACCTCGCCCCACGCGTCGCCTCGGCCATGAAGGCCGGACTCACCGCCGACTGCACCGACCTCCAGATCGGCGACTACGAGGACAAGAAGACCAAGACCGTCCACAAGAACCTCCTCCTCCAGATCCGCCCCGCCTTCGGCGGCAACATCATCGCCACCATCATCAACCACGATCGCTGGCCGCAGATGGCCACCGTCCGCGAGGGCGTCATGCGCATGGGTGAAGGGGATCCCCAGCGCAGCGGCGAGATCATCGAGGAAAAAGTCGCCTTCGAGCCCGCGGACCTCGCCGTCCGTATCGTCGAACGCCACCGCGAGGAGCGCAAGGTCAACCTCAAAGGGGCCCGCACCATCGTCGCGGGCGGCGGCGGCGTCGGCAGCAAGGACAACTTCAAGCACATTCACGAACTGGCCGGGGCCATCGCCGGCGCCGTCGGGGCCTCGCGCGCCGCGGTCGACGGCGGCTTCATCGGCAAGGACCACCAGGTGGGGCAGACGGGCACGACGGTCCGCCCGGCGCTGTATATCGCCTGCGGCATCAGCGGCGCGGTCCAGCACCGCGCGGGCATGGAGGAGTCGGCGAAAATCATCGCCATCAACTGGGACAAGGAAGCCCCCATCTTCTCCGTCGCCCACTACGGCATCGTCGGTGACCTCAACAAGGTCATCCCCATGATGATCAAAGCAATCAAAGAGCGAGCCTGAAAACCATGGCCAATTTCTTCACCGACAACCAGGACCTGCAATTCCTCTTCGATCATCTCGATCTGGCCGAGATCGCCAGCGTCCAGGAGGACGAGTTCACCCATGCCAGCGGTCCGGGCGCCGAGTACGCCCCGCGCGACGCGGCCGATGCTATCGACAACTATCGCCGCGTCCTGACCATCGTCGGCGACGTCGCCGCCAACCACATCAGCCCCCGTGCTGAACACGTCGACGCCGAGGGCAACCGGTTGAATCCCGACGGCACCGTCACCCTCAACGAGCACGTGCGCGCCAACCTCACCGCCCTCGCCCAGGCCGACCTGATGGGCTTCACCCTGCCCCGCGCCTATGGCGGGCTCAACTGCCCCAGCACCATCTACACCATGGCGGTCGAAATGGTCAGCCGGGCCGACGCCTCGCTGATGAACATCTTCGGCCTCCAGGGTATTGCCGAAACCATCAACGCCTTCGCCGATGACGAGATCAAAAGCGAGTACCTGCCGCGGTTCGCCGATGGCGAGCTCACCGGCGCCATGGTGCTCACCGAACCAGACGCGGGCAGCGATCTCCAGGCGGTCAGCCTCCGCGCCTGGCAGGACGAGGACGGAACCTGGCGGCTCAACGGCGTCAAGCGCTTCATCACCAACGGCTGTGGGGAAATTCTGCTGACGTTGGCCCGCAGCGAGCCGGAGATCAAGGACGGCCGCGGCCTGAGCCTGTTTTTGGTCGAGCGCGGCCCGCGCATCAAGGTCCGCCATCTCGAGGAAAAACTCGGCATCCACGGCTCGCCCACCTGCGAACTGGTCTACGACGACGCCCCCGCCAAGCTCATCGGCGAACGCCAGCTCGGCCTCATCCGCTACGTCATGAGCCTGATGAACGGCGCCCGCGTGGGCATCGCCGGGCAGTCTCTCGGCATCGCCGAAGCCGCCTACGTCGTCGCCCGCGATTACGCCGCCAAGCGCAAGCAGTTCGGCGTCCCCATCGAGCAGCTCCCCGCCGTGGCCGAAATGGTCACCGACATGCGCATCGCCATCGAGGCCGCCCGGGCGCTGACCTACGCCACCACCCGCATCTGCGATCTGGAAAACAACAACTTGCGCGTCATGGAGACGCGTCCCGATCTCGATGCGGCTGAAGCCAAGGGCCGCAAGCAGCTCGCCCGCCAGCTCAAACGGCTCAACGGCATGCTCACCCCCCTGGCCAAGTACTACTGCTCCGAAATGTGCATCCGCGTCGCCAACGACGCCTTGCAGGTTCTCGGCGGCTCGGGCTACATGGCCGACTACCCGGTCGAGCGCCTCACCCGCGACGCACGCATCACCACCATCTACGAGGGCACCAGCCAGTTGCAGATCGTCGCGGCCGTCCGCGGCGTATGCAGCGACGCCTTCGAGAAGTACGTCGCCGATTTCGAGGCCCACGAATACACCGATGAACTCCACCAGCTCAAGCAGCAGCTCGTCGCCGGACGCGAGATGGTTCAGCGCGGCATCGCCAAGGTCAAGGACGAGGGCGGCAAGTACATGGACCTCTACGGGCGTAAGCTCGTCGACGCGGCCGCCGTGGTCATCATCGGCCACCTCCTGCTCCAGCAGGCGGCGCGCAGCGAACGCAAACGCTGCGTCGCCCGACGCTACCTCAGCCTGAGCCTGCCCACCCTCCGGCGCGACATCGAGCTGGTCCTCAGCGGCGACAAGTCCGCGCTGGAAAGTTACGAACTCCTCGCCGGCCCGGTCCCAGGCAGGTAGCCCAGCGCCGTGCACGCAGCCTCGGCGCCCGGGGAGTATCCCCAGCGCCGGGCGAGTATCCCCGGCGCCGGGCAGGTTGCCCCAGCGCCGTGCAGGGCATGCTGGCCTGAGGGCGCCAAGGTCAATGGTGCTGGTGGGTGCCATGGTCAAGCTCGACGCGCAGGGTGCCATGGCCAAGCTCGACGAAGTCGAGCGCCGCCATGTGAACGACAGTGATGCCGCTACACCCATAGCCCGTCCGTGCGTCGACCCTGCTGTGGACAGGTCTTCACCTGTTCACGTGTTCCACCCTGATTTCTCAGCTTCTCAACTCTCTCCTCTCTCGCCCGCCATCCGGAGAGCGACCGTTCCGATCGGCCACAGCATAGCCTCGCGAACATGACAACCGCGTGAACACGTCGGGATGACCGCCGCAACACGGGCCATTGGCCCCGCCCCCGTGACACCGGCCGGGCGCGGCGCTATGCTCTTGCACGAAGCACGAAGCACGAAGCACGTTGCGGGTTGATACGGACGCAAACCGCCCCGACCGGCGCCACCCCCGCTTGTGCATCCACCAGCCACGGCATGCAACGCCCTGGGGAGCTGATATGTCCACCGGAAAGAAGCCCGGCATCAAGACCCACGAACTGGCCACCGAACTCGGTCTCAAGCCCCGCGCGATTCTCGACACCGCCCGCAGCCTGGGCATCCCCTTGCAGAATCGGTTGACGCGCATGGACAGTGAGGCCGCCCAGCGCATCCGGGCGCAACTGCATGCCCCGCCCGGCGACGCGACCGAAAGCAACCCGGCGGCGCCAACGGAGGATGCCGCGAAGTGACGAGGTCGATTCGCCGATATCAACGAATATGATGCCCAAGCGCACCCTGACAACCAGCCTTCTCTTGGCCTGGGCGATGGTAATCGCCGGCTGCCAACTCACCCTCCCGAACGTCCGTACGCCCACTCGACCGGACGGCTACGATGACGCCCCGGCCGGCAGCGACACCGACGTCGCCGGCGACGCCCCCGCGTGCGTGCGAATGGGCGCGCCCGCCGGCGCCGAGCAATACGAGATGCTCAACCGGCTCAACGCCTACCGCGAAGCCAACGACCTGAATCGGCTGCGCTATTCGCGCAACCTCGAGTCCGCCGCCCAGCAGTACGCCCGCCGCCTCCATCGCGAGGACTTCTTCGATCACGTCGCCCCGGACGGCTCCCAACCGGCCGACCGCGCCGAGGCCGCCGGCTTCTGCAACCGCTACGTGGGTGAGAACCTCGCCTACGGCCTCAACCAGGCGACCAGCCCCGAGCAGGCCATGGAGGGCTTGAAGAACAGCCCGACCCACAACGAAAACATGCTCCGTGCCCGATGGGACTACGTCGGCATCGGCTACCTGGCCGTACCCGGCTTTGCCGGCACCGAGTATTGGTGGGTCCAGCTCTTTGGCGACGTCGAATAGACGCCGTTGCCTGTGTTGTCATTCACTGAACTGTTGCGCCGTTCGCGCCAGTGAATGCGGGCTAATCGATCGGCAGGTTCACCGGTTGGCGGGCGGCGGCCGGCCGGCGCGTCCAGAACCGCCGGACGGGGCGCTGCGCTGCCGTAAGTGTAGGCGCAGCGTCCTGCGGATCCACTTGCTCTGTCGCCGCCGCCAGTTCCTCCTTCCACCACAGCAGTTCCATCCGCCCGTCTTCGTGCTCCACCAGTGCCGTGCAGTTTTCCAGCCAGTCGCCGGTGTTGCAGTACCATACGCCGTCATGGTCGCGCAGCGCCGGGCGATGGGTATGACCGCAGATCACCCCGTCGACGCGCTGCCGCCGGGCTTCCGCGACGAGCAACTCTTCAAAATCCGCCAGATGCTTCACCGCGTGCTGCACCTTCCGCGCGATCGCCGTGGACATGCTCCAGTAAGGCCAGCCGAAAAACCGCCGCACCGCGTTCACCATCCGGTTCAACGTGAGCAACCGCCCATACGCCCAGTTCGCCAGCAGCGACAGCGTCCGGCGGTAGCGCACGATGATGTCGAACTCGTCCCCGTGCAGCACGAGAAACCGCCGCCCGTCCGCCGTGGTGTGGATCGCGTTCGCCCGGATCTCGACGTCGCCGAAGCGGTAGCCCACGAAGTTGCGGAAGAACTCATCGTGATTGCCCGGGATGTATACCACGTGCGCCCCCTTGCGCGAGCGCTTCAGCAGCTTGTGAATGACCTCGTTGTACTCCCGCGGCCAGTGCCACCGGTTGCGCAGCGACCACACGTCGATCAGGTCCCCCACCAGGTAGAGGTGGTCGCACTTGATCCGGTTGAGAAAGCTGTACACCAGGTCCGCCCGCGCGTCGTGCACGCTCAGGTGTACGTCCGAAATCCACACGCTGCGGTAGAACCTGCCCATATGGTGTTCCTGGCCTTTGCTACGCCGCCTCCGTGCCGGCCGATCCCGGCGGCCTGCCCGCCGCCAGTTCGGCGGCAAACGTCTCGATCGCGACCAGCGCTTCGGCCGCCCCGTTGCGCGATTCCCTCCGCTGAAAGGTGTCCGCACGATCTAAAAAACCGCGCAGTACCTCGGCCGTCAACCCGCCGCGGGCCACCCGCTGCCCCACGCCCAGCCGCTCGATCTGATGCGCGTTGAGCCGCTGTTCGTGGCAGGCCATGGGCAATCCCAGCATGGGCTTGCCGAAGTGAATCACCTCGCCGATAAGCTGGTTTCCGCACGTGGCGTAGACCGCCCGGCAACTCGCCAGATCGTCGAGGAAACCCTGCTTGCTGATCGGCTTGAAGGTCAGGTTGCCGTCCCGTTCCTCCCGGGGCACGCCGTAGACGAATACCGGGCAGTCCTGGGCGCGGAACGCGGCCTCCACCTGCGGCGTGAACTCGTGCTCGCCGCGGTTGATGTACGCCAGCAGGTGCTCGCCGGCCGTGGGCGACATGCGCAGCACGTCCTCGCGAATCACCGGCCCGACCGCTTTAACCCCCGCCCGACGCGGCGGCGCGTCAAAAAAACCGCTCACCACCGCCCGTTCAGGCCGGCCGTAGAGGAAGTTGTACACGAACCCATTCCCCCAGTTGGCCAGCCGCTCCCACCGCGGCATGTCGGGCCGGCAATACACCAGCAGGCCGAAGTGATCGAAGGTGATCCGCGGGATCCCCCGCCGCTCGCCCACCCAGTGCGTGAACAGCTCCGAGTCGGTCACGATCACCTCGGCGCCGAACTCGCTGATGCAGTCGGCCACCATGTCGAACGAGGGCCCCTGCAGCCGCACCTCCAACAGCATCGACAGGTTCCGCTTGAGCGTCAGGTAGTTGGACAGCTTGCCGCGCTTGTTGAAGTAGTATTTGAGCACGGGAATGCGCTGGACGGGAAAGTCGGCCTTCAAGGCGTGGTAGGCGTCCTCACCCGCCAGAATTAACACGTCGTGCCGGGCGCACAGCTCCGGCAGAATCGCCCTTGCCCGCATCGCGTGCCCCCGCCCGAAACCGTGTATACCGTAGGCGATACGCAACTTAGCTCCTTCCTGCCCGGGTTATTAACAGGCCGGCATCAAGGATGTGTGAAGCTCGTGTGATCTCTCGATGAAGAATCACGCCAGCCGCCGCGAACACCCCGCGCCGCCGGAACTCCGCCGGATTATCCGCCCCATTCACAGCCAAAGGAAGATCCATCTTGCCGGATCCGCTGGACTGGCGTTCCATACCGCCACTCGGGGTGGCAAGCGCAATAACTACCACGGCTTTTGGTTGACTCTAAGAGGCTGATAAAGGCGTTCCATCGGTATTTAAACCCATTGTCTGCCATATTAAGCAATATTATTGACAACCACCCTTGTGCGGTGTATGGTTGTCCAGTGTTCGGTATTTGTTAGGTATCACTGGCCGACTGAACGGGGACGAGAAGCCATGCCAGCCGCCAACAAGAAATACGCCACCGGTTGCACCGCTCCAAGCCGCCAATCACGGAATCACGCGATCCGCCGCAAAGCGCCCGACCGCAACCCGCCCGGCCGCAAAGCAGCCTCCGCCCGCAGCGGGCACGCCCCCACGCCCGCGGCCGATCGCCACGACCCGGCGCCGCCAACCGACGGCCGGATCGTCCACCTCCCCCACGTTCAGGCGGGCGGCGCTGCGATCGACGCAAAGCACGCTGCCGCGGATCCGGCCTGTGCCCCGCACTCACCGTCGGCAGGCACGCCGGCCTCGCGCCGCGCCGCCCAGGTGGCCGAGTGCTTCGGCATCACCGCCGAACAGCGCCGCGCCATCCTGCCGCACCTGACGCTGCCCATCGGACCCGGGCGGGTCATCGCGTTCGTCGGGCCTTCGGGCAGTGGCAAGACGACCGCCCTGAACGCCCTCGCCGACCAGTTTCCCCAAGCCTGCGCGCTGGACCGGATTCGCTTTCCGGAGGGGCGGGCGCTGATCGACGCGATCGCGCCCGACGCGCCGCTGGCCGACGCGCTCGAATTGCTCAGCCGCAGCGCCTTGGGCGAGGCCCGGCTGTGGTTGCAGCGGTTCGAGACGCTGTCGGCCGGGGAGCGCTTCCGGGCCAAGCTGGCCCGCGCCTGGGGCCTGACGTCGCCGGGCGGCATGCTGCTCATCGACGAGTTCGGCAGCGGCCTGCATGCCCGCGCGGCCCGGGCCATCGCCTACCACGTGCGCCGGCTTGCCAGTCGCCGCGGTCTGTGCGTGGCCGTCGCCACCTGCCGCGAGGACGTGCTCACCGATCTCCAGCCCGACACGCTCGTGCGGCTGAATGCTGACGCCGCGGCCGACGTGCGCCATCGCCGGGTGCGCAACTGTCCGTTGGATCTCTGGCGGCGCATGCGGATTTCCCACGGAGTGCGGCGCGACTACGACAATTTCGCCGCCATGCACTACCGCTCCACCGAGGAGCTTGGCTTCGTGGACCGGATCTTCCTGCTACACGACCGGGCCCAGTACTCGCCGGTCGGCATCGCCGTCTACTGCCATCCCCCGGCCGAACTCGCTCTGCGCAACCAGGCGACCGAAGGCCGCTACAAGCGCAACCTGCGCCGGCTCAACGCGGAGGTGCGCATCCTGCGCCGACTGGTTCTGCACCCCGACCTGCGCGGCTGCGGCGTCGCCCATCGCTTCGTGCGGCGGACCCTGCGCCTGCTCGACATGCGCTACGTCGAGTGCCTGGCCGCGATGGGCGCGGTCAACCCCGTATTCGAGAAGGCCGGCATGACCCGGGTGGGGCGTTGCCTGCTGCCTCGGGCCCAGCAACGCATCATCGACGAACTCGCGGCCCTGGACGTCGACGTGTTCGCCGGCGACTTCGAAACCCAGGTGTGCACCCGCCCGGCCGTTCGGGAATGCGTCGCCCGCCTGGTGCAGAACTGGTACCGCGCGACCACGGGCAACGGCTACGCCCGCCCGGCGCGGCAATCGCCCGCCCTGCTCGCCCGGCTGTGCCGCGGGCTCGTCGGCGCCAGGCCCGTGTACTACCTCTGGGAAAATCAAAACTGGGATCGCGACCAGCAAGAGGCTGAGCAACTGCGCCGCAACCGCGTGATTATCGCCCAAAACGAGCAGGCCGATCAGGCGGCGGGCGCGCCGGACTGATCGATGCGGGCCGATCGAGGCAACCTGTTCAATGCCGGGGGCGCCGACGGGGTCGTGAAGGCATTACGGAGACAAGGGATGGGGGAGTCCCAACAGCGCGGATATGCGCAAATCCACTTTCCTGCCGAAGCGGCGGTGTGGCGGGCGGGCGCGGGCGCGCCCGCTGCACCGCTCCCGCCGGCGGAAAGCGCTGAAAGTTCGTACGTGGATGAGTGTGGTTCTGTTTTCATAGGGGAATATCAATGACGCAAGCAACTGGCTGGAAACGTTGGATCAATCCGCTGCGTTCGCGGAAGGTGCGGGTGGCGCTGGCGACGATCGTCGCGGCGTACGCGGCCGACTTCGGCCTGGCCCTCTCCGAAGAGGTGGTCATGACCATCCTCGGCGTGGGCATGGCCCTCATTCTTGGCATCGCGGTGGAAGACAGCGGCGCCAAGCAGGCCCAACTGTTCCATCCACCGCAGTAGCCGGCTGTTCGGATGCAGCCACGGCTTGGATGCAGCCAAGGCCCCTGGTCGCAGAGCGTCCGCGCTCAGGCCAGGGGCCGGCCTGTAATCAGCGCACCGCTTCGCCGCTCAGTAATCCAGCGTCACGATGCGGCCTTTGGTAAAGGCGAAGAACGCCGACTTGTCGGCTACCTGGATGCCCGGCATCAGGTCGTGTTTCGTTTTACCCAACGCCTGGAGACATCCCGGACAGGCGTAGATCGCCGCCCCGTGGTCGAGCAGGTCGCCGATCATCGCCCGCGCCGAACCGAAAGGCCGCATGGCCATCTCCGGCGCGTCGGCCGTGACCGCGTGAATGGCCTCCACGTCGGCATAAACCAGCACATCATGATCCTCGGCCATGATCTGCGCCATGCGCAGCCCCATGAGCACGCTGTGGGCGTCGTCAGGACCGGAGCGCAGATGTACCAGCACGCCGTCACGCGGCGCCGTCGTGGCGCAGCCCAGCGGCAGCAGGGCCGCGTACATCATGGCGCCGAGCAGAAGAACGCGGGAAGTTCGAGCATGCATGTCAAGGTCTCCTTTCGCCGGCCCGTATCCGCGCAAGCTATCGTCCCGGAAGACGCAGTGCAAGAAACCGCGACATCTCCGCCCCTGGCTTCCTTGTGATCCGGTAGCCTTCATGAATCTCGTGGTTGCATGAATCGGGGCCTGCCGGGCGAAGATCGCCTTAGACGTGAGGCACTCTCACCGCATCGCTATGCTGAGCCGCCATCACACCGGCGTCGGGATCGGCGCGCACGCTGCCCGATGCGTCGGTTCTCTTCTTCTCACCTTCTCACTTTCCCACTTTCCCACTTTTGCATTCCCCCGCGTTGCCCTATGCAACACTGGGGTGAAGACGTTGCGGCTACTCCCGTACGATGCGGAACTGTTCGTCCAAATAGGCGCGGGTGCGCTCGATGGCAATGCCCTGCTGCTCGAAGCGCGTGATGGTCGTTTCCGGGTCGAGGCCGCTGTCGGCCCCGGTGGGCTGCTGGAAATACAGGTGCAGACCCTCCGGAATCACGTATTCGCTCACCGCGGCGCCGGACAGCTTCTCGCGCAGGACGCTCGGAAACCCGTCCGGTGGAGCGACGGTATCAAACTCCGCCAGCAGCATGAACGCGGGCGCGGTCACCTGGGGCCAGAGGGGCTCCGGATTGATCCCCGTCCAGAACGGAGCGTCCGAGGGCGCCCACAGCGCCAGCGCATCGACCCGCGAATCTTCTGCCGCCACAAAAGTGGCCATGGTCCCGCCGATGCTGTACCCGCCTATCCCGATTCGATCAGGATCCACCGGCACGTCCAATCCGCCGTCCAGCGCCAGGTCGATCGCCTGCCGCGCCAGGTCGACGTTGCGGCGATGATACTGGAAATCCGTAAGTGTCAGCGGCCGTCCGTCGGGAACGATGACTGCGTATCCCCAACTCGCCATCGTCTCGTGCAAACTCTGCTGATAATACGCCTGGACGTTGGAACCCAGCACCCAGACGAGGGCCGGCAAGGCCTCAGTCGCGCCCTCTGGGGCGAATACGGTGATGCCGGCCGGCTGGCCATCGGCCCCGTCCGCCACGTTGATCCGGTACTCGGTCACCGCGAGCGGGCCCAACTCGGCCGGAGGCTCGGCAAAGAAATTCGCCGGCCAGATCGGGAAAATGCTCGCGTCGCAGCCACACAGGCTGATTGAGAGCGCCAACAGAATCCAAACGGTTACACTCTTGCTGGTTGCGCACATCCGAAAGGTCTCCTTGTCCAAGAACGCCGAGCCACCTTACCGGGTCACCGGCGCTCGCCCGGTCCGTGCGCGGTAGCTGTTCTGCCCGGTCTCCCGCGGAGCCTCCCTCCCCGGGCCTGGGTTCCCTCTTGCGTATTCCGAGCGATTACGTTGGCCCTCGAGGGTCTGCGGCCACTTCACGCACAATCTACCGGATACATAGTCGCTCATGCGCTCCGGGGCCAGCTCCATGGAGTGCAGTTTCACCATGATCTCAACGCGACATTGTTGGCCGCGTAACGCGCCTTGTCCGACAAGAAAAAACGCTGCTCGGCCGCCTCACGACCACGGCAGCAGTACCACCTTCCCCTGCACGCTTCGGCTGTCGATGTACGCGTGGGCGGCGCCGGCCTGGGCCAGCGGGAACGTGCGGTCCAGCTTGGGCGCCAGATCGCCCGATTCCACCAGCCCCCAGCCTCGCAACAGCTCGGCCTGGCTGCCCATCATCGAACCGCGGATCTGGTGCTGCTGGAAAATCAACGCCGCGAAGTTCAGCGTGTCCTTCACGCCGCCCACCAGCCCGAAATTCACGAAGATGCCCCCGGGCTTCAGCGCCGCGAGGTTGCCTGCGAAAATCCCTCCGCCCACGTTGTCGATCACCACGTCCACCCCCGCGCCGCCCGTCCACGCCCGCACCTGCTCGGCGAAATCCTCCCGCCGGTGGTTGATCACCAACTCGGCCCCGCACCCGCGGGCGAACTCGATCTTGGCGTCGTCCCCCACCGTCGTCGCGACCTGCGCACCGAGGTGATGGGCCATCTGTATGCACATGCTTCCGCTGCCCGAAGCGCCCGCCTGCACCAGCACCTTCTGCCCATACCCCACCTCCCCGAGCGTCTCCACCGCGTGGACGGCCGTGACCAGCACGAGCGGGACGGCCGCCGCCTCCTCCGGCGCCAGCCCGCTGCGATCGGGCACGAGAAACCGCGTCGGCACGCTCGCATACTCCGCATAGCCGCCCCAGCGGGACGTCCCGGTAACGGTGTAGCTGGGCGCGAGGTTCTCCGGCTTGAATTCCCAATCGTTCGGATCAACGGGGAAACCTGGCGCCACGATTACCCGGTCGCCAACCGCCAGGCCGTACGGATCGCCCTCGATACTCACCACTTCGCCCGCAATGTCGGCCCCCATCACGTGCGGCAGCGGCGTGTGCTTCTTCACCCCGCCCATACGCAGAAAAAGGTCATACCGATTGATCCCACACGCCAGGACCCGGACGATGGCGTGCTCCGGCTCGGGCGTCGGGTCTGGGACCTCCTCGTATTGCAGGACGTCGTAGCCGCCGAACTCGTGAATGACGATCGCGTGCATGACACCATCCTCGCGCAGATCGGCCCCGGCCCTGCATTGGCAAATTGACAGTGCAGCCCGAGCCCCGGACGCACGTTGCCCCGCGCTCCGGCATACCGTTGCATCACCGCAGCAGCCCGATGTGGCCGCAACGCGGCATTCCCTACGTTCGGCGCATACCTTACAAACGGACCCCAAGCCTGTACACCGCAACCCCAGGCGCGAGCCCGCGCCGTCCACGCCTTTATAGGACCTGGCCACTGTATCGCTTGTATCGCCTTGAAATCGCGGACGCGATCGATCGTGGCGGCCGGTATGCCTGCCTGTTCAGGGGGATGCGGTGCGCCCTGCCCGACGCGCCGACCCCGCGACGCCCATTGAAGAAGGCCCAGCACATGACCCGCACCGTCACCCAACCATCCATCCGGCGAACAGGTCCAATCCGCCGGGCAAGATCGAACGGCTGCAGGCTGGAGCTTCTGCTGGTCGTAGCTGTCCTCGCCCTGCTCGTATGCGGCTCGCTGACGCCGTTTCGCGTGGATCCGCGGCGGATGATCGACGGCGTACAGTGGGGGCGCCTGGGTTGGCCGGCGCTCACGCCCGAAGACGTCCTCGCCAACCTCGCGGTCTATCTGCCGGTCGGCGCCGCCTTTGCGCTCCTGCTTGCCCGCAAGCTGCCCGGCGTCTTGGCCGCAGCAGGCGCGACCGCCAGCGCTGTGACGTTGAGCTTCGCACTCGAGTCGGTGCAGACGGTGCTGGCCACCCGTTACCCTTCCTGGTCCGATGTCGTGCTCAATGGCATCGGCGCCGCGGTGGGCGCCGCACTCATGCTGGCGGCGCAGGATGCCGGCCGACGCGGGGCGCTGCTCGTCGCGCGGATTCTCCGGTCGATCACCCGGTGGGGCTGGCCGATCGACGCGGGGTTGCTCGCCGCCTGGAGTGTGCTGGTGATCGCGACCGCGGCCGATGGCACACGCGGCCTGCTCGCGATCACGACCGGCGACGCCAGCCTGCGGGTGACGTGGCTGCCGCTGATCGACTACTTCTACGTCCCCTTTGCCGTGGCCTTGAGTTGGGCCGGCGAACTGGCCGCGACCTACGCGGCGCTGGCCTGCACGGCCATCGGTCTCATCGGGCGACTGGCGCCGCGGCGGCCGAAAGAGGCACGGCTGGTGCTCGGGCTCACGATCATCGCCGCCGTGGTCGGCGTGCTTGAGGCGAACGGGCGGATCAGCGTCAGCGATGCCCTCATCGCCGGTCTAGCGGCGATTGTGTCCCACGGCGCGGCCCGCCGGCTGTGGGCCTGCACACGCACCGAGGTGGGCCGGCGGATCGGAGGGACCCGCGCTGCCGAGCCTCAGGGCGCAGGATCGCGCGTACCGGCCTGATTGGGGTTTCGACCGGGGCATGCTGCCGCCCGAACCGCTATTGACCGTTCGACATGCGCTCACTACGGTACGACAGTTGTTCAAGCGATCCTCCCGGCGGTGAGCGGACGGTGCGTGTCGGCCTCCAGCGTACGACATTATTGCGGGCTCTTCGGGATTTTCGGCCACCCGAATGCAGCGTTTCTGGCGCATCTGGGCCTCTACGCGCAGCAGCACCGCGGGCAGGAATCGGCCGGCATCGTCACCTCGGACGGCGTCCGCCTCCGCCGCCACGCCGAAATGGGCCTGGTCAATGACGTCTTCAAGCCCGGCGTCCTCGACAAGATCAACGCGCCCAGCGCCATCGGCCACGTCCGCTACTCCACCTCGGGCGCAAGCTGCGCGGGTAACGCCCAGCCCCTGCTCTTCGAGTTCGCCGGCGGCCAGGTGTCCCTGGGCCACAACGGCACCCTGACCAACGCCGCCGCGCTCCGTGCCGAGTTCGAGGCCCGCGGCCACATCTTCCAGACGACCAGCGATTCCGAGATTATCATCCACCTGCTCGCCGCCCCGGAGCACGTCGAGCACGAGCGCCCCCTGGCCAGCGTCCTCGAACGGATCGAGGGCGCCTTCAGCCTGGTGATGCTGCATAACGACCGACTGGTGGCCGTTCGCGACCCCATGGGCTTCCGCCCGCTGTGTATCGGCCGCATGGACAACGGGGCCATCGTCGTCGCGTCCGAAACCTGTGCGCTCGATCTGATCGAGGCCCAGTACATGCGCGACGTCGCCCCGGGCGAAATCCTCACCGTCGACGCGGCCGGCATGCGCAGCGAGCGGTTCGGTCCGGTGGATCCGCCCCGCGGGGGCGCATGCATCTTCGAGCACGTGTACTTCGCCGACCCCAGCAGCAACATCTTCGGCGAAAACGTCCACACCGCCCGCAAGGCCATGGGCAAGGCCCTCGCCCGTGAGGCCTTCGTCGACGCCGACTTGGTGATCCCGATTCCCAACTGCGCCCGCTGCGCCGCGATCGGATATGCCAAGCAGTCGGGCATTCCGCTGGGACGTGGTTTTACGACCAGCCACTACGCCGGGCGCTCCTTCATCCTGCCGGACCAGGATCAGCGCGACCTGGCCGTGCGGATGAAGCTCAACGTGATCAAGGACGCGGTGCGTGGTCGGCGGCTGGTGGTGGTCGAGGACTCGGTGGTGCGGGGGACGACGACGCGCGGCAAGATCAGCGCCTTGTGGAAAGCCGGGGCCAAGGAGATTCATCTCCGCGTGGCGAGTCCGCCGCTGCGGCATCCGTGCTACTATGGCATCGACTTTCCGGATCCGCGCAAGCTGGTCGCCCGTGACCGCACCGTCGAGCAGATTCGCGAATATCTCGGGGTGGATTCCTTGCACTACCTCAGTGCCGAGGCGATGCTGGAGTGCGTGAAGCTGCCGCCGAACACGTACTGCACGGCCTGTTTCACCGGCGATTACCCGACCGAGGTGCTCGTTCCACTGGAGAAACTGGCCCTGGACCCGGAAGCCAAGGAAGACTGAACAACAACCAGCGCCGCGTAACCCGTAATCCGTACCCCGTAATCGGTAATCCGTAATCAGTAATTCGTAATTCGTAATTGGCACACCCCCCATGGCTCAACGCGGACTCACCTACAAGGATGCCGGGGTCGACGTGGAGGCCAACGCCCGCTGGGTGGATCGCATCCAGCGCGCCATGCGCAGCACCTACGGGCCGCGGGTGATCAGCCGGCACAACGCCTTCGCCGGCTTGTTCCGCCTCGACTACGATGAGGCCCTCTTCCGCCGCAACTATCGCAACCCCGTTCTCGTCGCCTGCGCCGACGGCGTGGGCAGCAAGGTCATGCTCGCCGTCGAACTCGGTGACCTCAGCACCGTGGGCATCGACCTCGTGGCCATGAACGTCAACGACATGATCACCTGCGGGGCCGAGCCGCTGTTCTTTCTCGACTACCTCGCGGTCCACGGCATCGAGCCCGACGCCATGGCCGTGCTCATGGAAGGCATCGCCGCGGGCTGCCGGGAGTCGGACTGCGCCCTGCTGGGGGGCGAGACGGCCGAGATGCCCGACCTGTACGGTCCCGGCGAGCTCGACCTGGGCGGCTTCGCCGTCGGCGTGGTGGAACTGGGCCGGCAGGTCGATCCGCAGCGGGTGCAGCCCGGCGACCGGATCATCGGCCTGCCTTCGTCGGGGATTCATTCGAACGGTTATTCCCTGGTGCGGAAGGTGATTCAGAGAAACCGTCTTCGGCTCGACGCTGCGTACGACGAGCTGGGCGAGACGCTGGGCGCGGCGGTTCTGCGGCCGACGCGCATCTACGTACAGTCCATCCTCCGGCTGCTCGCCGGCTACCGGCGGAAGCGGGTGGTGACCGGGATGGCCCACATCACCGGCGGGGGGCTGGCGGAGAACCTGGCCCGGGCGCTGCCGGCCGGTTGCGGGGCGACGCTGAACCTCAAGGCCTGGGCGCCGCCGCCGATCTTTCCCTTCATTGAAAGCCGCGGCGTGCGGCGCAGCGAGATGTTTCGGGTGTTCAACATGGGCATTGGGTATGCCATTATCGTGCGGCCCGATTTCGTCGAGGGCGTCTGCCGCCGCCTGCGCAAATCCGGCGAGCATCCCGTCGTGATCGGCCGGGTCAAACGCGGCAAGGGCGTTACCCTGCGTTAAGTTGCACGCATTGCGCGCGGCGAGGAAACCTGCGCTGGATCAGGGCGACGAAAGCAAGCCCCGTCATGATGAGCGTTGCGGGCTCGGGCACGACCGTAAGCAGGAGTGGTTCGGCGGGGATGTACATCTTGCCGATGATGATGTTTGGGCGCCCCGCATCCAAGCTCCAGTAGCCCGCATAGTAGGCGCCATACCGCGGGCCGAATTCAACCTGCTCCCCCATTGCGTCATACATCAGCGCGTCATGGGGCTCACACGGCGGGCCTGGACAGAAGATGTCGTGGCCCAGATAGAGCTGGTTCTCGCCGGGGCTCAAGCCGACGATCTCGATTTGATCGAGAATGATCGAAGTCGGGCCGCTGATCGGATCTGTTCCGTCCCAGACCTGATCCAGCCGATAGCCCAGCGCCGGCGAGAAAGGTATTGCCGGCATACTGCTGCGATCATACGTGTAACCTGGACCGGCGAAGAAATCTGGTGACAACCCCACAATGTCGAACCGCGGTGTCGGGGTGCTCGAGGAGGTATTACTGATTGTGACCTCCACACCTTCAACCCAGCCGAATGTATCAGTAAAATCATCGTCGCTGGCGAGATCCAGCCGCACATTGAGAATTGCATGCTCCCCCACCTGCAGTACCGGGTGATCACTACCGGATAACGCATCCCATTCCAGTGAGATCGCCGCACCTTGCGCACTCCAGGCCATACCGGAGAGAGCGACAATCGTTACCAAAGTTCGTTGCATGGCATGTCCCTCCGTCGAGTTGTCGATGAGAACCCAGACGTTCAGTATACACCATCCGTTGCCATGCGGTTAAATACTAAATCGGCCGAAAATACCCACTGCGACAAAATGTCCAGATCCCGCTCTGGTGTGGTAGACTGGGGGGACTTCTGGTGGGTGCAGTGGGACTGAAGTAGGCGGCCGACCGGGTGCTAATGGTCGTCATGATCCGTTTCCTCGTTGCCGCGGACGATGGTGATGGGGCAGTCCGGCAGGGCCTCGAGGAACTTCTTGCCGTAGTGCTTGCTCACCACGCGCGGGTCGAGGACCGCCACAATGCCGCGGTCGCTCTTCGCGCGAATGAGCCGGCCGAAACCCTGCTTGAACTTCAGAATCGCCTCCGGCAACTGGTACTCCATGAAGGGGTTGCCCCCGCGACGCTTGATCTGCTCGACGCGGGCTTCGACGGTGGGGCGGTCGGGCACGGCAAAGGGCAGTCGGGTGATGATGATGTTGCTCAGCGCCTCGCCCGGAACGTCGACCCCGGTCCAGAAGCTGTCCGTGCCGAAGATCACGCTGCGCGCGTCCTCGCGGAAGCGGGCGAGCATGTTCGACCGGGGCATGCCCTCGCCCTGCACCAGCAATTCGATGTCGCGCTCGGCGAAGAACGCGCGCAACGCGTCCGCGCAGCGGTTCATCAGGTCGTAGCCGGTGAACAATACGAAGGCCCGCCCGTCGGTCATGCGGATGTACTTCTCGATTGCGGCGCAGGCGGCCGGCAGGTAGGCGTCGCGGTCGGCCGGGTCGGGCAGGTCGGCCTCCACGTACACCCGCACATTGGCCGCATAGTCGAACGGCGAGCCCAGCGTGGCCTGGGTCGCATCCTCCACCCCCAGGCGCTGGCGGATGTAGGCGAAATCGTCGTCCGCCCGGGTGGTGAGCGTCGCGCTGGTCATGATCACGCTGGGCACGCTGGTGAAAAGGCTTTCGCGCAGGGCGCCGGCGACGTCGATAGGCCGGGCGTTCAGCGTGACCCGCCGCATGCGCCCCTGGGCCACGTCCATCCAGTACACGCAGCCCTCCGTGTCCTGTTGGAGAATCGCGTCCAGCGTGTCGGCGCAGACGGTGAGGCGTTCCATCTGGGCGTTGATCTCGAAGCGGTCTTCCTCTTCGTCGATCTGACTGCGCAGGGTGCGCAGCCGTGCGTGCACCTCGCGGAGCGCGGCGCTGAGTTCGTTCTGGATGGGGGGCGGGGCGTTGAGCCGGCCGTTGCGGCGCCCCTGGGTCTGCTGCCAGTCGACCAGGGCGTCGAAGTAGCGAAGCATCATGTCGCGGGCGTTGTTGACCGCGCGCAGGGCGGTATCGGAGTGGAAGCCGGCGAGCAGTCCGCGGCGGGTGCGCGGGTTGTACAGGCTGTTGAGCAGGTAGCGGACCTGGGTGTCGGCCAGGCTGGCGCCGAAGTGATCGCCGGCGACCTGCTCGATGGTGTGGGCTTCGTCGAGGATGGCGAAGTCGTAGTCGGGCAGGATGCCGGCCCCGGCCTGCCGCACCGCCAGGTCGGAGAAGAACAGGGCGTGGTTGACGATGAGCAGTTGGGCGTTGCGGGCGCGGCGGCGGGCCTGCTGGTAGTGGCACTTGGTGTAATACTGGCAGCGTCGGCCCATGCAGTTGCCGTGCTCGCTCTTGACCAGGTCCCACACGTCGGGCCGGGGCACGATGGGCAGGTCGGCCAGCGATCCGTCGGTCGTCTGGTAGGCCCAGTCCTCGATCTGCCAGAGTTGCTCCTTCTGCTCCTCGTCGACGAACAGCCCGTCCTGACGCCGGCTGGCCTGGGCAAGCCGCCGCAGGCCGATGTAGTTGGAGCGCCCCTTCACCAGGACGGCCGAAAACTCGTCCGGCAGCACCGACGACAGAAACGGTATGTCCTTGTTGATGAGCTGCTCTTGCAGGGCGATGGTGTGCGTACTGATCACCACTCGGTCGCGATGGTTCGAAACCCGCTCGATCGCCGGCAGCAGATAGGCGAAGCTCTTGCCCACGCCGGTGCCGGCCTCCACCAGCAGATGCTCGCGCTGGTCGAAGGCCTCGGCCACAAGCTGGGCCATCCGCACCTGCTGCGGGCGAGGCTCGAAGCCGGGCAGCTTCTTGGAGATCAAACCCTTCGATGAAAGATTGCTGACCGCGTTCATATCCGCATCCTGCCTGGCGTCGGCGGACGGCGCCGCCGGTGCATGGAACCGGCGATTGTAACGCAAGATCGGCCGGTTCGCGCCCTTCGCGGCGTGGCCGTCGCCGGCGCCATTGCTGTTGCCGTTGCGGGCGTGGTGGTCGCCGCGGGCAAGAGGGCCGGGGCGCCGGCCGGGGGCCATGTCGGCATCGCGTCCGCCGGCGCTGGCGGGTCTGCTGCGGGGGGCGTGTCCGGCGCCACCGTGCAGGCCGCTGCGGTGGACTCTGCTGCGGGCATTGGACGCCCCTGCGCCGCTGGGTACCATCCGGCCAACATGATCGCCGACGCCGCACCCGCTGTCACCGCCGCGCTGCCCAACGAGGCCATCTTCCTCGCCCACCTGGTGTGCGCGGGCTTGGTGCTGCTGTTGGCCGGTCGGCTGGGGCGCACCTGGCTGGTGGCGCTTATCGTGGTCTGCACCATCCTGATGAACATCGCGGTGAACAAGACCATCACCCTGTTCGGGCTGGAGGTCACCGGCGGCAACGTGCTGTTCGCCACGGTGTTTCTGGCCAACGACGTGCTCAACGAGCATTTCGGCAAGCAGGCCGCCCGGCAGGGGGTGCTGATCGGCTTCGGCGCCGGCCTGGTCGTGGTGGTGATGATGCAGTTCGTGCTCTGGTACGCCCCCAACGCCTACGACGCCGCCCAGGAGCCCATGCGGTTTTTCTTCGGGGTGGCCAGTTTTCCCCGCATCGTGATCGCCTCGATGGTCAGTTACCTGCTGGCCCAGGTGCTCGACATCCAGGTTTACCAGGCCATTCGGCGCTGGTCGGGCGGGACACGGCTGCTGTGGTTGCGGAGCAACGCGTCGACCTGGCTGGCGCAGGCGTTTGACACGGTATTTTTCACGACGGCCGGCATCACGGCCCTTCCGGCGCTGGGCCTGGTCGAGGCGCCCATTCGGGGCTGGAGCATGTGGTGGCAGGCGGTGGTGTTTGCCTACGTGATCAAGATCGGCGCCGCGGCCTTTGACACCGGCTTTTTGTACCTGACCACCTGGCGTCCCCTCATCCCGCCCGGCTCGCAGCACCAGGCCCGGTAGGACCGGCCGAGGCGTTTTTCCGCGGGTTCGGGCTTCATGGCCGGGTAGGGCGGGCTGTGCCCGCCGAAGATCAACGTTGACGCCTCTCTGGCCGGTGCAAGCGGGCACGACCACAGCGCGGTTCGGGCCGTTTTCCGGGGTTGGGAATGTGCAGCCGGGCAGAGCGGGCCGTGCTGCGGAGCCGGGTAGGGCGGGCCGTGCCCGCCGAGGATCAACGTTGACGCCACTCCGGCCGGTGCAAGCGGGCACGACCACAGCGCGGTTCCGGCCGGGCAAACGGCGCCGGACCCGCCCATCGAGGCGACCGACGCGGCTGCGAGCTGACGGTCGGGCGCTGCCTGGTGGATGGCCGGCTGGTTCGTTTTTCAGGGTTGGGAATACGCAGTTTGCGCAAGCTGGGCTGTAAAGTGAGACTCGCAAACGGCTTCGTTTTTTCATTTTTTCGTATGCGCTCGGTCGTCTACACCTTGGCAAATCGGTCAGCGTGAGCGGACGTTGGGTTTGCGTCAGAGGGTGGTTGGGTTGAGTTGCCTGGTCTTCCAGGCGGCGGGCAACAGCGTGGCTGTGTCGTCGCCGCGGGGCAGGCGATCGATGATGTCGCGGAGATAGACGAAAGGGTCCAGCCCGTTGGCCCGGCAAGTCGCGACGATCGAGTAAATGATGGCTGCCCGGTGACCGCCGGATTCGCTGCCCGCAAAAGTCCAATTGCGTCGCCCGATTACCACGTGACGCATGGCCCGCTCCGACGCGTTGTTATCCAGAGGAATGACCGGGTTGTCGAGGAATCGCGTCAGCGGCTGCCACTGGTTCAGCAGATAGCCCACCGCCTGGCCCACGTTGCTACGCGGCAAGACCTCCACGGACCAGGCATCCGCACAGGATCGAATCTCCGCAACCAGTGGAGCCGACTCCGTGCGGCGCAGCGCCAGATGCTCGGCGTCGCCGAAGGAGACCGGCTGGCCATCCTGCGAGCCAGTTCGCTTGGCAGCCTCGACGGCTTGCTCCCGCGACGCCTTCGCCTTTCGCTCTGCAGCGAAGAGATCCTGGACCAACTTCAGCATGCGCCCGCAACGACGGCGATCGTCGAATCGCGCATCGTAGAACTTGCGCCGCGCATGCGCCCAACAACCCGCGTGG
>NPIF01000090.1_pt1 | contig 89779 bp, 76 predicted proteins | sample 8637461 | NCBI WGS metagenome assembly NPIF01 (sample SAMN07420641, study PRJNA396082) | bioreactor metagenome | isolation source: sample BR12 brine-fed electro-methanogenic bioreactor BR | place: Japan: Kochi | collected 2016-12-09 | reverse complement strand
TACAAATTTATAGGAAACTTTAGATCATGAACACCACTATAGAAAAAATTCAAGATGACATATTGTCCCTTCCAGATACTGAAAGACTTCGACTATCTAAATGGTTCGCTGAATTGGAAAGAAAAATTTGGGACAAAGAAATTGAAAACGATTTCAATGTGACAGCACCTGCAGCCAAATCAGCGTTTAAAGTCCCAGCACCCGTCGTAAATTTATCAACTTTGCTTACATTCAGACCGGTAACAACCATGACTTTGTTACCATTCAAAGTCGATCCCCCAACTACGACATCACCTTTTACGACAGTTAAATTTTTAACACCCTCAAAATTGGATGCATCTACGTCTTGGGCCGCAGCGGCGGCAATATTGTTAATTTCAACATTAACATTTTCAATATTTACAACAGTCAAAGCCGGCAGTTCTTCCGCTGCCAGCGCCTCCGCGAGGGTGAAAGTGGTTTCCGGTTCATCCTCGATCACCACTTTGGCATCGGCAACCTCATCGATCAGAAAATCAAGGGGATCTTCACCCTCGGGGACGGTTCCCAGAATCTGAGCGTTTGCTCCTAAAATGGATGCCAGGACCAGATTACTGGTGATACCGGCGTCGATTGCCGCCTGTAGTCTGGTCGCCAGGGCTTCCTGAAAAAGCTCGGACACGGTTGCACCGGTTGACTCGAGTACTTGGTCAAGCAATGCTCTTCCTGTCAGTGTAGCCATTCTCTATTCCTCCAAATTATTAATTGTCTAAATATTTTGTGTGAGCAGGGGCTGCAACGGACACATCCCCTGCTCGTTGGGTATTTTGGTTAACGGTTCAGACTATGCAAGCACAAACCAGTCTTTGCCCCATTCCGCACCCAGTACGGCAATCTGATCTTCAGCAGTGGCTTCGGCCATCACATCGGTGAGCAGAGTTTCGTCCAGATCACCCATGCCGATCACCCAGACATCGTCAAAGAGTGATCCAAAGCCAAAGTCAATGGAGGTAGCGGTGCTGCTGTCAAACCGGGCCACTGCACCGTCCGGTGCGTTCTGGAATTCGATCAGGTCGTCTGCACCGAATCCGTTGATGTTGCCCAGTTTCACGCCGTCGGCCGCGGCAAAGTCAACGATCACTTTGTAAGCGCCGTCAGCCACATCCACGGTTGCCAGGTCTTCAAGGGTGATTTCCGTGAAGGCCGGAGGTGCATCGCCGGCCGTGGTGAAGTTGAAAGTACCCGGGTTGGTAATGCCGGCAAAGGCATTGCCTGCCAGATCCTGAATCGCGGTGGCACCCACGCGCACATAGTAGGCGGTACCCGGAACGAGATCCGTGGTCAGGTCCACGGTTACGGAGTTGGCGGCTGCCACGGAGCCGGGAGCGGTGATCGGCGTGACGTTCAGGGTCACGGGGATCGGGTCTTCCGACAGGGTGGAACCGGTGTTGGAATCCACGTTGTTCAGGTACGCGGTGAAATCGATGGCATGGTTGCCCACCACGGTCCGGGCCGCATCGTCAAAGAAGTTGACCACGCTCACCTTGCCAAAGGTCTGGTCGATCACCAGGATGTTGGCGGAGATGTCGTTGGAGTCCAGGACCACCAGGTCGTTGGAACCGCTTCCCATGTTGATGACCGAGAAATTGACGTTCCGGTCGTTGGAGCAGTAAAAATCTACATCGATGGCGCAGTTATGTGCTGCACAACCAGGATTTATTCAGATGGGTTGGTTTGTAGGCAGGACAGGAGGGCATTGTTCTGAATTGGAGAGCCCTTCCTGGAGGAGGTTTGGAAGTGTTTTATGAAGAGCCCACCACGCCTGTCCATGTCAGCGAACAGGCGTAGTGGTATGGTAGTTGGACATGTTATTTCAGCAGGGCCATTATCTCCGAGACGTCTTTCGCTGTTTTTATCGTTTCTTTGATATCCCTCAGTTTGTCCAGGTCATCGATTTTATTCACTTCGGTCATTACAGCATCGATGTCTCCAGGAAATTTAAGGGTGATGCCCAGTTCGATGCCTTCCCTGATGCCTTCCAGCCTGCCTTCATTTTTAGTTTTCTCTTCCAATGTCATGACATACCTCCCTGCTTCTTCGGAAATAGCCTTAGCATTACCACCCGGCTCATGATGGGACCCTTGATCTCATCATCCGAATACCGGTGCAGGTCGTACAGTTCAAACCCGAAATCCGGTATGTACCCGGCAAGATCTCCCGCCGGACCCGACAGCAGCGATGTCAATCTCATGGTGCCATCTGGCCACTTTTTCCTGGCGTGGCAGACCAGCAGCGGTATCACAATGGGCAGAAAGTCCGGCTGCTTTTCATGCTGCTTGATATACAAGCGCCATATCTTGACCATGTATTCCAGCAGCTGGAGATGCACAAACCTGTCATAGTAACTCTTGTGTTCAAACAGCACATATACGAAGCCCTGGCTGCCGTCTGTCAGGTTCACCTTGTACAGCATATCCGAATGATAGTCTGACAGCTCTTTTTCAATGAAGCTGTCTTTGCTGATTTCCAGGGTGGACAGGTCCACAAGCTTCAGTACCTGGGCCGGAAGCCCCTGGCTCAAGAAACTGCGGGCATTTTCCTTGTCGCTGTAGGTATCCCGGAACAGCTTGTCATGGGGATTGGGCACCTGGCTGTTACTTTTTTCGTCCGTCATAAGGGAATTTTACTCTTGAATGGTGGGTTGGTCAAGGCGAATATTATTTGGCTGATGAGAACGGAGACCATAAAAGAAAGGCATCCTGGTCCCATGTTTGAGGCACCAATAGGGTTCCAGTCCGTTGGCCTTAGCGGTTTCAATCAGGCTGTAAATAGCCGCGCTGGCCCGGGCACCCTCTGGCGTGTCTGCCGTTTTTCATATATCTCACGCGGTGACAACTGGTCGGGCCGGGCTGTTTTTTCAATCTTATACAGCTTGCCGATATGCTTCAAAGCGGTTGCGGCATTACCGACCGGGGTTTCGTCGATATTGATCACATCGCTTTGAAGCACCGCTTTTTTCATCATCGCCAGAATGATGTCACAGGTTTCCGCAGTTTTCATCCTCGGTTCCTTCGCAGTTTTTGCAGGCATATTTATACCGGATGTTCCGGATTACCCTGACTTTGGCCGGGATATAATCCAGTTGTTCAGACACTTCCTGTCCGATGCGATCTTTGAGACAACCGCAGCCGCACTGTCTTTCATCTTCCCGGTTCTTCCTGGATGGGGAGATCCGGTTCAGGCGTATCAAACAGGGGAAGCTGTCCGTCCGGTTTGTGGGCTTGCTGAATGTTCAATCCCGCCACCAGCCAGGACAATTCTTTTTCCCCGATATTCATGACCTCTTTATGGGTGCCGGGCCATTTAAACCGGTCTTTTTCAAGCCGTTTCTGCCAGATGCAGAATCCATTCCGGTCCCAATACAGGATCTTCAAGATGGTTCTGCTCCGGTTGCACGGAAATCCAGGGTCTCAATGTTGGTCAACGTCGCATCAAAACCAGCACCGGTAATATTCGCCTTTAACACATCATTATCTGTAGTGCTGGCATTGCCAGGTGGAAAGATGTCGACTGGCGGCAGAGGCTCTGGCGTATCCCCAGGACCAAGTCCGGCAAGGCGAGACACATTCCTTTGTCAACCGGTGCCCTGAAAGTGCTCCATTTCCGGGAGAAAACCGCTGACCCCGGGGGGCAGGTCTTGTCAATCAAGCGCAGCAAGAGAGACTTCAGGTGCTTTGTCAAGGATTTTAAGCAGAGATCGGGCTGCCCCGGTCGGGCATCGTTTCCCCTGTTCCCAGTTGCGGATGGTATCAACAGAAACACCGATACGCAGGGAAAATTCAATTTGGGTCAGACCCAGGCGTTTTCTGATACGACGGGCATATCTCGCTGCATCCTGCATGGCTTCTTTGTCATCAGTTGCTTTTTGCCGTGCTATTTCTTCTTCAGTGGTTGCATCCACACGGTCGGGGTCTATACGGCCAAGTGAAGCCAGGGACACAATACCTGGATCAATCGCCATGCGATGTTTTTTCATACTGATCAACCTCGGCCGACATAGGGCAAGGCTAATTTTCTTCAATTTCACAAAAAACTCGACAGCCCGAAGTTTTGCCACCCTCAGACAGTGTCAAGGCTTTGAACAAATCTTTGGTCAAAGACGGGCAGGCAGTGGCCCACGGCGATGCAACAGTGAGGGAGCTGGAAACCCGGTTGGGGGTGCTTGTGGAAAAGACGCTGCCGATGATATGGCGGCTGGGTGGGGTGGAAAGGTGACGCAGGGCAGGGAAGGGCGCTCGATGTTCAGGGCCTGGCTGCGGTGGCCAGGCCCGTGCTGCCAATTGTTCGAACCAGGAGGGCGAGGGTCGGTTCAAGCCGGGTCTTGGGCGGTCAGTTCCTTCATAGAATTGATACATAGGTATAGGCCATTGCTGAGTGCCTGACAGAATTAAGGATCCTGCAAAGTCACCAGTTTGATTCGCAAGGCCTGCTGTTTACTATCCTGTGTGGCGATAACCGGCTACCTGAGCGGTTCCGATCCGCCGATCTGCTGCCCCTTGGAAGCCGTATCAGTCTGCGGGTCGTTTTGGAGCCTCTTTCTCCGGAGCAGCTACAGGACTATCTGCTTTTTCAGTTATTCTCACCCGCACGTTCCAAACCCCGGAACAATCGACTTATCGCTGTCCGCCCCTACCTTTGTTATTCAAGCCTTCCTGCCTATGCCTTAAAAAACCCATATAATCAACCGTGGGAAGCTCATCCATATTTTGTCCATCATTTATTTTGCCGAACAATTCATCACTTTACGAGTCTGCGCTCATGTTGCCCTTACCTCAAAAAAACATGCCACTTATGGTCACAACTACTTGAATCAGGGCAGGGTTACTCTGGTGTGGGCGAGGATTGCACCCAAGAATTTTTTGATATCATTTTTTGATTGCAAAAGAGACTCGAAAATATTATACTACATAACATGAACGCAAAACATCGGAAAACTCTGGCTGCCATCTTCGAAAATCCGGCGAACGGAAATATGGAATGGAAAAAGATTGAAGCCCTGTTTGCTGCGTTGGGGTGCCGGGTTATCGAAGGATCTGGCGGTTCAGGTGTCACTTTTGAAAAAGATGGGATCAGGGCGTATTTTCATCGGCCCCATCCTGATAAGGCAGCCTTGAAATATAGGGTTAAAGATGCTCGTGATTTTTTAACCAGGATAGGAGAAGCCCCATGAATGGTATGAACTATAAAGGCTATTTTGCCAAGGTTGAGTTTGATGCCGAAGACCGTATTTTTACTGGTCGGGTTATCGGGATTCGCGATGTAATCGGCTTTCATGGTGAATCAGTTGCTGAGCTTGAACTCGCTTTTCGCGAAGCAATCGATAATTATCTCGCCGCCTGCAAGGAAATGGGACAGGAACCTAACAAATCATACTCCGGCAATCTTATGTTAAGAATTCCTGCTGAAATTCATGCCTCGGTAGCCGCGGCGGCAGAAGTCAGCGGAAAAAGTATTAACCAGTGGGCCGCAGGTGTACTCGAAAAGGCCACCCACGCTCATTGATATTCAAGGGTAACAAGGGCTGAATTAACGGCATGCTCAAAAAGCATAGATGGAATTCGGTTTGTTCTGCGAAGTCTCCTGATCGGGAAACATCCACGATCAATTTGAAGGAACCCCGGGTTTTGAACCCGGTTCTTCGGGCAGCGGCCGGTTGAGCTCTATTGAACTGTCCTTGACAGACAGTGTGCCGGAACAAGACCAGACAACCCAAAATGAGATCATTCCACAGGAATCTGGAACGGATGGGGGTTTACCAGGGAAGGACGAACCCAGATTCATCAACTGGGATATCCGGTGTCCCATGACAAGGGACTGATGATGCAGCGCACCGATTCTCTGGGGTATGTTGACCCGGATTTAGCCAATAACATGCTGTGGGGATCCAGGCAGACCGGAGGATCGAGCGGCGGACCCAATCTGGTGAACCTGGGTATTCCCGGCAAATTTGATGGAAACTGGATGATCGATTTCAATGTTGTGGTGGGTGTCACCAGCTGGGGATATGACGACCCGAGTGTTAAAATGGCGGGCAGCAGCCCGTTCACCAGCCGCAATATCACCGTGCTGGTGGATGCGGTTTGCAGCGCATATCCGGAAGCGTGTGAATGAAGAGGCGATAGTCACATCAAACTGATCGGTCCGGGCACCGCCGGGACACTATGGTTGTCAAGTTGCTCATGGGCCTGACGGTGTCCCTCGTATTTTTCCGTCTTGCCTGAAATCATAGACAATCGCATTATGGAAACGAAGATTTTAATACTTTTGGCCTGTATTCTGTTGCTTTTAGAAGAAGTGGCCCAGGGCAAGCTCCGGTTTTTAGGGTCTGCCACGTTGCCGGAAAACCACGATGCCCTGCTGCCGGACCCCATGCGCAAGGTGCTGGACACGGCCCCGGACAAAAACATGCGGGAGCTGTTCAAGGACCTGGCCGTGCCCTGCATGACCATGGCATCCCTGTTGCAGTCCCTGACCCTGCTGGCCTATGGCGATGCCACGGTCCGGGAGCTGGAAACCCGGCTGGAGCCTTTTGTGGAAAAGACGCTGCCCATGATACGGCGGCTGGGCGGGGTGGCGTAGGGGGCCGGGAAAACACTAATCCGGGTCTGAGTCTTCAGCAGTAATCTCTTCCAGGGTTTTTCTGAACTCTTCGATGTCTTTGCTCTGGATATAAGCATAATCCGGTTGTTCAGGTCTTTTATCAATTTTCGAATATCTGTTGGGACGTTGTTGCTGAATTTTATGTCCAGCGCTTCTAAAACCATCTCTCTGGCTTCGTTGAGTTGATCATTTGGTCATATCTTCGGGCAGCAACATCAGCCAGTCCACCAGCCGGTAGAGAGCAAGGATGTCTTTGGTGGAGAACCCTTTTTCATACAAAGCCCGGGTAATGGTCCATTTCCAGGTGTATCGTTCCCGGGGGGTGTTTTTGAAATGCGGGGTGAAACGCACAGAGAAAAGCTTGAGCTTTGGCAGGTTTCCTGATAATGGACGGAAACACACATTAACTTGCAGCAGGGTGAAACAAAAAAATATGGACTATATATGGGCAAACATGATAAATTATTAATGAAGATTTTAAGAGGTTCTGCGGATTCAAATATCCCGTTTACGGCGCTATGCAGCCTTTTAAAGGCTTTCGGTTTTGATGAACGAATCCGAGGCAATCACCATATTTTTACAAAGAATGGCATTGATGAAATTCTAAATTTACAGCCTTTAGGGTCAAAATCGAAAGCATATCAAGTAAAGCAAGTCAGAAATATTATTTTGAAGTATCAACTAAATTTGGGAGTAGACGATGAATAAATATGAGATAATCATCTATTGGAGTGAGAGTGATAAGTTGTTTCTCGCAGAAGTCCCGGAACTTCCTGGATGTATGGCTGATGGTCATAGTTATCAAGAAGCTGTTTCAAATGCAGAGATAATCATAAAAGAATGGATTGAAACCGCGAAAGACTTAGGGCGTGAGATCCCGAAACCCAAAGGCAAATTAATGTATGCATAACGAATAAGGATTGATCGTGTGAAAGGATACCAAACCAATCCTTGAGTTCCCTGCCACCGCTGTCCCTCGTGTTTATTCGTCCTGCCTGAAATCATTGACAATTCTTACATCCTCTTGGGATCGGTTTTTCTGGGTGGGTTTATCCATGATTTGGAAGGACTGGAAAAGTGTTCTTATCGGAGCTGGAAACCCGGCTGGGGCCGTTTGTGGAAAAGACGCTGCCCATGTTACGGCGGCTGGGCGGGGTGAAGTGGAATAAGTCCGTGAAAGTATTTACCCAAAAGCCTGTGGAGAGACAAACCCATGCCTGACCCCGAACAACTGCTCGCTGCCATCCGCCTGGCGAAAAACCATTATTTCAAGAAAACCATGGACAAGCGCGGACGGTTCATTTACGAATACAGCCTGTCCCAAAAGAAGAAACTACCCCGCTACAACATGCTGCGCCATGCCGGAACCGTGTATGCCATGCTGCAAACGGCCGAGCTGACCCGAAAGAACACCTATGTGCCCCTGATGCAGGCCCTGGAGCCGATACAGCAGGCCATCCACGCCGGGCTTGAGTTCCAGTTGCAGATGCAGGTGAAAGGCGATATAAAACACAGCAGGAAATGGCTGGGCGGGTTTATGGAAAGCCTTGAGAAAGATACCATCCGGATCGATTATACCCAGCACAATATATCCGGTTTGATTTTGTATCATCAGATTCTGGGTGGTGAGTTTCCCGGTCCAGGCCGACGACGACGGGACCCGCCTGGTGTTTGACAATGATATGGCCTATAATGCCGTGTTTGTCGATGGAGACATCGTTTTTGTGGACTATTATGCGTTTGCCAATGACGGCACGGACGTGGTGATTTCGTACAACTACCTGGACCAGGGCACCATGAACGTGATCACCCTGACAGGGGTTGTCAGCAGTGATGCCATGGTGTATGACCTGGCAAGTTTCACGGATGTGACCGGTTCAAGCCGGGGGAGGGGGATCGATTCAAGCCGGGTCTTGGGCGGTCAGTTCTTCCAGGGTTTTTCGGAATTCTTCAATGTCTCTGGTGGAGAAACCCTTTTCATACAGCGCCCGGGTGATGGTCCATTTATAGATTGTCCCAGATCGGAAAAGTTATTGATTTGAACAGTTCCGTCCGGGAATCTTGCCAGGATTTCCAGTTGACCACCCATTGCCTCGATGTGGCTGCGGAGGGTGGAAATATACATATCCGTCCGCTTCTCCATTTTTGCAACGGCAGGCTGTTGAATGTGCAGGGCTTCGGCCAGTTTTTTCTGGGATAGACCCCGGGCCTGACGTAGTTCGTTCAAAGGCATCACGGCCATCATTTCTTGTGCTTTTTTGTCGGCCAAAGCTCTGGCTTCCGGTGTCATTTTTGCACGAAGCATTTCAAATTTTTTTGCCATAGTTACCCTCTGTTTTTTGAAGCAGTGTCAGATGTTCATCATAAAGCCGGTCAGCGATGCGGATGTGAATATCGTACCAATGTTTGTCCCCGGTCTTGTCTCCGCCGATTAATAAAATTGCCTTACGTCGTGGATCAAAAGCATATAGTGTTCGCAAGGGACGTCCTTCGTGTTGAGTGCGCAATTCACGCATATGGCTATGTTTGGAACCTTTGATTCCGCTACTATGGGGGAAACCCAGATTGGGACCGCACTTTTCAAGCAGACTAACGGATGCGGCAATCGAAATCTGTTCCGCCTCTGTAAGCGTTTCCCACCAATCTCCGAATTCATCAGTATATTCAACTTCCCAATTCATGGTAGAAGTATTGGAATAGATCGTAACTAAAAATATCTTGTCTCTGGTTTTCAGATAATAGATACACCGATAGCCGGAGCGCTTTCCTTTCCGGATGTCGGAATTTTTTATCCTTACTTTGAAAATAGCCAGATTGACCCCGGGAACCTGATCACCCGGCAAGTCCCCATTCTCCAACTGGCCAATAACTGGCTGAATATCAGACCTAATCGACCTGTATTTTTTCGCCAGAGCTCTGAGGTTTCTTTTAAATTCAAAGGTAAACGAAATCTCAGGCATCTATGCCTTTCCAAAGTTCAGATAGTGGCCGGGTATTGTTTTCCATCACATCCCGCATCCCTTGCTCGAAGCTTTCATCGGCCGGTTTCAGAACTCCCATGCGAAACCCTCTCACGATTTCCAGAAGAGCAGGTAAGTATTCTTCCGGAGTGGTATTGATTTCCCGGTATATTTCTTCAACACAAGTTGATTTTTCGATGGTCATGAAAGTCTTCTCCACTCCCTCTTTCCAAGGGCTGTCGTAGTCGTCTTGATTGTTGGCTGTGTCATTCACATGGCTATTTTAATCATAATCCTGGGATAAAGCAAGATTCAAAATGGGGGAGGGGGCAAGGAGGCGGGTTTGGGCTGAGAAACTCCGCCGAATATTGAAGGTCTTCGATAGGACTGTTTTTAGACACATGGGAGCGTCCACCGGACCCGACAGCAGCGATGTCAACCTCATGGTGCCTTCTCAGTGATCTTAAGATGAGGGGTTATCGACACCACTCCTTGTAATGTACCGGGCCTGATCCTGATACAGGGCTTTCCGTTTCATTTTTCTGGTTTAACGTTGGGTGATCAACTCGTGAATGATAACTTTCAGCTTCATAAGGCCCCTTTTGATTTTCATATATATTTGGGTAAAAAATAACTACAATTATGCTGCATTCAATGGGCGGATTTTTTTAAGCTCTTTTTGATACTGCTGCTCGGACTCCCAAAGATCCCGGGCGTTTTGTGCATTAAGCCAAAACTGTGGAGAGTTTTTGAACAGACGGGACAGCCGCAATGCCATAACAGGACTGAGGGACCTTTTTTCCCTGATGAGCTCATTGATTGTTTGCCTGGATACACCCAATGCTTCTGAAAGTGTTTTAGTGGTCAGGCTGTAATCCTGCATAAAATCTTCCCTTATGATTTCACCAGGATGAGTAGGAGGAATTTCCCTGCCTATTGTATTTTGTATCGTCATTGTTTTCTCCTCAATGGTAATCGGTTATTTCCACGTCATACGCATCGCCTTCGCAAAACCGGAAGCAGATACGCCACTGATCATTTATCGATATGGAATACTGCCCTTCTCTGGAGCCTTTAAGTGTGTGGAGCCTGTTACTTGGGGGCACTCTGAGATCATTAATATTGATAGCAAAATGAATATATTCCAAACGTCTCACAGCCCGCCGGACCAGATCGGGAGGCAGTTGTTTTGTTTTGCCTTTAGTGAACACGAATTGAGTCTCTTTGTCGGCAAACGTTTTAATCATATTTAACACTATAATTTGTCACGTGACAGTTGTCAATATCAGCCAAATAATATTCGCCTACCCGGTGCTGGCAGCCGGTGGCAGATACTGTGCGGGACGTGATCGACGAGGTGATGGCGGCGGCAAACGGGGTGATCCTGCCGGACAGTGATTCTTTCTGATCAGAACAGGCCGCACGAAGGTTGACAATCCAGGAGGTGTCTGATAGGAATCCCCGTTATTGAGATAACCTGACAAGAACGAGGAGAAACCCATGAAAAAAGCCGATCCCGGACCTGTATCCAGATTTTTTATTTCAACCATTCTGTCACTGACCCTGCTTGTGCTGCCGGTATTGTCTTTTTCCTCTTCAGCTCCGGAAAGATCGACCCCTCATCAGCGGCTGATGGGCAAATCCATCAGTGACGGCAGGGTTCCGGTCATTGTCACACTCAGGCATGCCGGTCCGCCTGCATCTCATTCAGATCGGGCCGGACTGGCGCTGCATCGGCAGAGTCTGCGAAGGGTTCAGGACAGGGTGGTGAAGCGGATCAAGGGGGACAGACCGGCTCCTGAAAAGGTGCAGGGGTTCAAGCGGTTCCGGTATACACCCGGCTTCGCGTTCCATGCCGCCCCTGATGAGCTGGAAGCCCTGTTCCAGGATCCGGATGTTGTTGACATTGTCGAAGACAAGGCCGTGCCGCCGTCCCTCAGAGAAAGTGTCCCTTTGGTGGGGGCCGACAGGAACGGGCATTATGACGGATATTCCGGCCTGGGCCAGGTGGTTGCCGTTCTGGATACAGGTGTGGACGCCAGCCATCCATTTCTCCGGGACAAAGTGGTGTCGGACGCCTGCTATTCAACCACTTCGGATTTCTGCTTTTCTCTTTGTCCCCGCAAGACGGAATCCTCCACCGCCCCGGGGTCTGGATCGAATTGTAATCCCGCCATCGACCGGGGGTGCGATCACGGCACCCATGTGGCAGGCATTGCCGCCGGCAAAGGACCTGGCTTCACCGGTGTGGCCCCGGACGCCGGCATTATCGCCATCCAGGTGTTCAGCCTGTTCTATGGATCCTATTGTTCGGAAACGTGGGACCCGTTTTTCTGTGTCCTGAGCTGGTCTTCCGACCAGATAAGAGGCCTGGAACGGGTATATGAACTCAGAAACGAATTTGATATCGCTTCAGTCAACATGAGTCTGGGGAGCGGTCAATATTTCGAACCCTGTGACACCGATCCTTTGAAACCCATCGTGGATGCCCTGAAGGCGGCCGGCATCGCCACGGTCATTTCCAGCGGCAACGATTCATTTACCGGTTCACTCGGCAGTCCGGCCTGTATTTCATCGGCCGTCAGTGTGGGGTCTTCCACAAAACAGGACACGGTTTCCGGGTTTTCCAACAGTGCCGATTTTCTGGATCTCCTGGCCCCGGGCAGCGATATCTATTCCTCGATAAGCGGCGGCGGATTTGAAGCATGGAACGGCACATCCATGGCTGCTCCCCATGTGGCGGGGGCCTGGGCGGTCCTGAAACAGGCCCGGCCGGATGCCGGGGTGGATGAACTTTTAAACATGCTGACCGTTACCGGAAAACCGGTGTACGATGACAGGCCCGGCGCGGGGGAAAGGGTTACGCCCCGGATTCAGATCGACCAGGCGCTCGCACTTCCGCCGGATATACTTCTTGACCATGTTGAATAAATGGGAGAGGGTCTGTTGCGTTTTCAATTCCATCACCGGACAGTGCTGTATTCACAGGCAGCGATGTCCGGAAGCAGCCGGAAGCGGTAATGCTTTCCGTGCAGGCCAACCGGGCAAGGGCCCTGTTCGAGAAAGCGGCGAAGCGGTATAACGAGGGTTTCGGCAATGCGGCGGCGGACCGGATCTTCAGCCACTGGTGTAAATTTCATGGGAACAATCCGGATGAAGATCCCGGCAGTATCGCACTGCTGGAACCGGATATCTACAACCGGCTGGAGAGCAAGACCAGTGTATTGAAACTGTTGCAGAAACACGCCGTGAAAAACGTGTTTCCACCCGGTTACACCAGTGTCAAAGCGGCGTTGAACCATCCGGAACCGGTGGAAATCTGGTTTTCCAAGCCCGGCCACCTTTCCGGGGGGCGGGAGATCCGGGTGATATCCGGGAAAGCGTTGCCCGGTTATACGTTGCCCCGGTTTCACATGCTCCAGGCCGGAATTGAAGACCTGGCGCTCATGGAATCAAGAAAATTCACGGCCCGGATCTATGTGCTGCTCTGGAACAGGGGGGTGTTCCTGTTTGACGACGGATTTGTGCTGGTACACGGAGCCGCCTATGTCCGGGGCAGTACGGATTACAGGGTCCAGGTGGACCACCGGGGGTATGACCGGGAAGACGGGCCGGTGAAAATGGGGTTGTGTTCGGACCGGGTCCAGACCGGGTCCCTGGTGGCTGAGGCCCGGAAACCCTTGATCCGCATGCTTCCCATCCTCGGAGAAACCCTTGCCGCCACCTCCGGGTCGCGGTACCTGATTCTGGGGATCGATGTGCTGCAGAAAACGGATGGAACGCTTGTATTCATCGAAATCAATGCCATCCCCAATTTCGTTCACTCCCGTCGTGTCAATGAACGGTTGAACATCCCCATGCTCGAACATGTCATGCGGGTGGCCACCGGCTGTTACAGCCACCGGTTCCAGCGGATCGCCGGGGAAACCGGCCGTTGATCCGGACCGTTATCTGGCGGGGTTATTTGCTGGTGTGGCTGAAAACGCCGTCCCAGGATTTGTCCGGGGGATGGGTGATGAAATATTCACAGCGTTGCCGGTACAGGGCATATAGGGGCCGTTCCGGAAACTGCGCCGCCAGCTCCGAGAATGCGTGTCCGGCTTTGTCAAACATCCGGCTGCGGTACAGGTCGAGACCCCGGGCATGGGCCTGGATCTCCGCTTCCTCAAGGACATGTTTACCGTCCATCGGGGCGAATACGCTGAAAATGCGCACTGGTTCGTTTTTGCCTTTGACCCGGACCAGGTCCAGCTCCAGGGCCTGGAGGTCTTTTGTACGGCCCTGTTTCAGCATGGCTTCACTGACAATGAGCGGGACACCGTAAAATTTTGTGAGCCCTTCCAGCCGGGACGCCAGGTTGACATTGTCGCCGATGATGGTGTAGTCGAATATGTCTTCAGATCCCATGTTGCCGACCCTGCAGAGGCCGGCATGCAGGCCGATGCCGATGTCCAGGCGGATGCCGTAGTTTTGTTCGAATGCCCGGTTCAGTTCCGGCAGCAGTGCCAGGATCTTCAACGCCGCCTCAATGGCCAGCCTTTGATGATCCGGCACATCCAGGGGCGCATTCCAGAAACACATGACCGCATCCCCCAGAAATTTGTCATGGGTCCCCTGATGCGCGATGATGATCCGGGTCACAGGGGTGAAATAGTCATGGAGCAGCAGGGTGACCTGGGTCGGGGTGAGCTGTTCCGACAATGCGGTGAATCCCCGGATATCGGAAAAAAGGATGGAAATCTCTTTTTCCTCCCCGTCCAGGCTCAGTTTTTCAGGGTTTTCTGCCAGCTGGTCCACCACTGCTTTGGACACATATTTGCTGAAGGCGCTGCGGAAGAACTGTTTTCGTTTTTCCGATATCCAGAATTTCTGGAAGTTCAGGATGGAAAAATTCAGGAACAATACCATCATGGGGAAAAAACCGGAAATCCATATTTTCCGGTGATCCAGCGCCCATACGCTGCCGTACCATGCAAAGGCCCCCATCAGGACCGTGACGGGCAACGTCAGTCCGGCCCCGGCCCGGCCGATCAGAAAGGTGGCGGCCAGGCCCCAGAAAAGAATACTGAGCAGCTCCAGGCCCGGTATCCAGTCCGGCCGGTGGAGGATGTCACTGGAAAGAATGTTGTCCACGATGGTGGCATGGACTTCGACTCCGGGAAACACCGGGTCCAGGGGGGAGATCCGGATATCTTTCAAACCGGCGGCCGAGGTGCCCAGAAAAATGATTTTTCCCTTGAGGTCACCGTCACTGACGCGGTCCTCCAGGATTTTTCCGGCGGAAATATAGGGAAAGGTGTTGGCCGGTCCCCGGAAATTGATCAGCATCGATCCGTCGGGCTGAAGCGGGACCACGGTTTGGCCGATTTTGATCGACTCGATGCCGGCTTTGCCGGTTCGGATGACCGGGTCCGGTATCCGGTTCCGGAACGCCGTGAGCAGCGTCGCCAGTGCCAGCTGGGGATAGGGTGCCTGGTCCAGGGCGATCAGGAGCGGGGTTCTTCGCAATACCCCGTCCCGGTCGGTGACCGTGTTCATGAACCCGGCCGGGGTGTTCGGGGCCATCAGGACCGGTAACGGCGGGATCACCCCTTTTGCCTGGAACAGGTGCCCGGCCCCCGGTCCTGCACCGGAAGATCTGATTTCCGCCGCATTCAATTCCGGCGGGAGATGCGGGTGCCCGGACGCATCTGCGGTGCCGGCCGGATGGGAGTCGAACACAAAGGAATACCCCAGCACAAAAGGGCCCTGGCCCAGGATGTCCGCCAAAAGCAGGTCATTGTCCATCAGACCCCGGGGGATTTCCGAAAAGGACACCTCCAGATCGAGGTCTTTTTTGAACCATTTCCGGAGTACTGCGGGAGACGTCCCGTCCGGTTCGGCAAAAAGAATATCCACGCCCACGGCCGCAGCCCCGGCCATGTGAATCTTTTGCAGCAGCAGTGCTATCCGGTACCTGGGCCAGGGCCATTGTCCGAACCTGTCAAGGGAATATTCATCGATATCCACGATGGCCACGGCCCCGGAAGGATTTTTCACGGATACGGTCTGGAGAACCGTGTCATACAGTTTGGATTCCATGAAATCCAGATAGGCGGGCTTGAAAATGTAAACGCCCATGATCAGCAGGGTGATGATGGATCCGGTAACCAGGCAGGCCCGGTTTTTATAAGATTTTCTTGACAAATTCATCTAGCTGTAATCTATAATATTTCTGTTATTGTCAAACAAAAAAATCAGGCATTGAAAATTAAAACAGGAGAAGCGCCGATGAATACGATCTTTTCCCGGTTCGCAACAGGTTTGGTGTTGACATTGTGTCTGAGTTTAAGTGCCCACGGAAATGAGGCCTCCAAGGGAAAAGACGGTTCATTCAGGGACCTGACCCTTCCCGGGTTGCTTGAAACCGCGCTGAAAACCCATGAGGACCTGAAAAACGTTGAAAGCCAGGTCGAAAGGGCCAGGGCCATGCTCCGGAAAACCAGGGGGCTGAACTATCCCACCCTGGATTTCCAGGCCCAGGGCGGCAGAGAGAAGATTGACAAGGAATATGGTGCCGATACCAACATGAGCCGGTACGATGCCGCCCTCAGGGCGAACCAGCTGGTCACGGATTTCGGTAAAACCCGGGAAATCATCGCCAGGTCACAGATGGCCCTGGAACAGGCAGAGGTCCGCCTGGCATCCAAAAGACAGCAGGTGATGCAGGAGGGTATCACCGCCTATATCAACATCATCAAGGCCCGGGAACGGCTCCGGTCCGCCCGCCGGTCCGAAGACCGGATCAAGGAGTTGACCGGGGTGGAGGAAACCCTGGTCGAGAAAAAAGCCGGGCTGTCTTCGGACCTGCTCCAGGCCAAGTCCCAGCTGGCAGGGGCCATGGCGCTCAGAGTTCAGGCCCAGGGAGAACTGAGCATGGCATTGAACCGCTTTCAGGCGGTTTTTTCTTTTTCCCCCGACCTGCCGGAAATAGACCGGTTTTCAGAGATTGCCTTCCCTTTTGAAAAGCTGCCGATGACCCTGGAAGAGGCGGAGTCACAGGCCCAGAAACAGAATCCGGAACTGCGGGTGACCCTGTATGACACCCACCTGGCCCAACAGGAGATCGAAATCGCGAAAACCGCGTTTTTCCCGCAGCTGAACCTGTTTGCCGAAGCCCAGAGCAAGGAAAACGACGACGGGCTGGAGGGCTACAAGAACGAACTTTCCGCCGGGCTTGAATTTCGCTACAATCTCTACCGGGGAGGGGCGGACCAGGCGGAACTGTCATCCGCGGTGGCCGGACACCAGGCCATGGCCTACTCGGTCCAGTATGTGCGCAAACTGATCTCCGAGCAGATCCGGAACAGCTGGGAGCAATTGTCTATCCTGAGGCAGAGAAGTGAGCTGTTGAAGCAGCAGGCCGAAATCGTGGAAAACTTTCTGGAACTGGCCAAAAAAGAACGCACCATGGGAACCCGGTCCCTGCTGGATGTGTTGAACGGTGAAATCAATTTTATCAATGCCAGCGCCGCTGCCATCGCGGCAAACCAGGATACGAAAATCGCCGCGTTCAACCTGTTTTTTGCCATGGGAAACCTGGAGATGGATCTGCTTGAAACAGAAACAGTACATCTGTCCCGGCCGGTTGCATGGATCGATCCTGTCCTTGTAAGCCATGATTGAGATTCTCCATCGATTGTTTGAAAAACCGGTTCTGGCAGCAGAGATATTGACGGCCACTTTTTTCATTACCCTGCTCACCCTTGCCATGCCGCTGTATGTCATCCAGATATTGAACCGGTACGTGACCTACGGGTTTCACGGCACCCTGCTCACCCTGACCGCGGGCATGATCCTGGCGGTGTTTCTGCAACTGGGCTTCCGGATATTGCGGACAAAAATGGCGGATGCCGTCAACCGGGCCCCCAACGACCGCCTGTCCCTGGAAATTCTGGATATCGTTCACCAGGCAAAGGCAGGTCCTCTGGAGCAGTTTTCAAAACCCCGGATCCATGAGGCCCTCAACAGTGTCCAGGTTATCCGGAAAACCTATGATGCCCAGACCCTGAACACTTTTTTTGATGCGCCTTTTTCCCTGTTGCTCATCGGGGCCGTCTTTCTGATGAGTCCGCTTTTGGCCGGCCTGGCATCGGCAGGCATCCTGGTGGGGCTTTTGTCGGGATGGGCGGGGATACGCCGGTCCCGGCGTACCGGTGAACAGCTGCTCAGGGACCAGTCCGCCCACCGGGCACTGAACCTGTCCGTGGTCAATGCCCTGGATACGGTCCGGGTCTACGGGGCCGCCGCATTTCTTCAGAACATCTGGCAAAGGCAGGTGGCGGATATCAGCGGCCGGGAACGGAAAGTGACCCTGTCCAGAGAGATGTCACAGACCCTGACCCTGACCGGCAGTTCCCTGACCAGCGTGGCCATCTATGCGGTGGGCGCCACCCAGGTGGTCACGGGGGACCTGAGCGTCGGGGCGTTGATCGGAGCGAATATCCTGGCTGCCAGGGCGTACCAGAATACCACCCGCCTGATCCCTGCCGGCCACATGCTGGCAAAGGCGAAAAAAGCGTTCAAAGACCTGTCCCTGCTGCGGGAACTCCCTCTGGAGCCGCAGTCAGGCACGGCCCTGCACGCGTACAAAGGGCAGATCGAGTTCCGGGACGTGGCGTTTACCTATCCCGGTGCCATGCATCCCGTGTTCGAGTCCATCTCCCTGCATCTCCCCGCCGGGTCGGCCATGGCGGTGGCAGGGCACAACGGGACCGGCAAAACCACGCTGGCAAAGCTTTTGGCCGGCCTGCTGGAACCCACCAGGGGCAGCATTCTGGCCGGCCAGGTCAATGTGCAGCAGCTGGCAGGGCCCTGGTGGCGGCGGCAGATCATCTACATGCCCCAGGAACCCACGTTCATCAACGGCACCATCCGGGAAAATCTGCTGCTGGCAAACCCGGACCTGGATGATGTCCTGATCGAACACATCCTGAAGGCGGCTGACCTGAAACCGTTCCTGGACCAGACCCCGGGCGGAATGGAGACCCGGCTTGCGGACAACGGGTCCAGCCTGCCGCCGGGCATCCGCCGCCGGCTGTCCCTGGCCCGGGCCCTGGTCACCAACGGGCAGGTGGTGGTGCTGGACGAACCCACCGATGCCCTGGACGAGACAGGAACCCTGGCGGTCTACAAACTGATGAACGAATTGACAAAAGCCGGAAAAACCATCATCGTGTTCACCAATGATCCGAAAATCATCAAGGGGGTGTCATCGGTTCTCAACCTGAATGTCAAGCCGAAACCCGAACTGTTGACCGGTCCCGCCGGGGCAGGGGGGATATGAAAGACAGCGGCATGACACGGACGTCCCACCTCATGTTCCTTTTCATCGTGGTGATGTGCGCCGGGTTCGGGTACTGGGCCTGGCAGGGGGAGCTGGACATTGTCAGCGTGGCGGACGGCCAGGTCATACCCACGGGAAAGATCCGGCATATCCAGCATTACGAAGGCGGCATCGTCCAGCGGATCAATGTCAGGGAAGGGGATGAGGTGACAGAAGGACAACCGTTGATGGAACTCGAACAGGTGAGGAGCGGGGCCAGCCTGGAAGAACTGCAGATGCGGATCGATGCGCTGCGCGTGGATATCATCCGGCATACCGCCATGATCGAGGACCGGGACGACCCGGGGTTTCCCCGGGAAATGGAAACCCGGCATCCCCACCTGGTCAGGCATGCCAGGGACCTGCTGTCCGCCTACCGGGACAGTGTCCTAAGCCAGGTCGAACAACTCGACAATATCGTGGCACAGAAACGGCAGCGGATCCAGACCATTACCTCGGATCTTGAAAACAAGCGGCAGCGCCTGCCCCTGCTCCAGGAGCAGCTGGCCCTGTCTGAAGAACTGCTGGCAGACAACCTGACCACCCGGTACAAACACCTTGAAATCATGCGCCACACCAAGGAGATCGAAGGCAGTATCCAGAATGACATGTCCGCTCTCAGGGAGGCGAAACACGCCCTCCAGGAAACCGAGGCCAGCCGGAGGGAGGTGATTTTTTCCCACAGGGAAAAAGCGGTTGAACAGCGGAAAAAAGCGGAACAGGAACTGGACGAGCTGTCCGTGAGAGTGAAGAAATTCGAAGATTCCATGCAGAAAACAGTGATCCGTTCCCCGGTCAACGGGATCGTGAAAAAGCTGCACATGGTGACCACCGGCGGGGTGATCAAACCCGGTGATATTATCGCCGATATCGTGCCGTCAGAGGAAAAACTCGTTATCGAAGCCCATCTGCCCATCTCCGATATCGGGTATGTCCAGGAGGGCCAGGCCGTCTTTCTGATGCTGCCCACCGCCGATGCCCGGAAATACGGCAAACTGCCGGCAACAGTGGTCTCCATCAGCCCGGATACCTTTACGGACCAGAACCGGCGGACCTTTTACAACGTGCTCATTGAATCGGAACACGGTTATTTCCAGTCTGGTGATCAGCAGCACAAGCTGTACCCCGGCATGGTGGTGATCGCCCATATCCATATCGGCACGCGAACGGTGCTGGCCTATCTTCTGGATCCGCTCATGAACACACTGAGCTTTTCCATGCAGGAACGCTGAGTTTTGAACATTGTTTTCATTGATACCCATTTCCCCGGGCCGTTTGGATTTCCGGCCCGGGCCCTGGGCCGTGACCAGCGCCACCGGGTCCTGTTCATCACCACGCCGGAAGGGGCGCAAAGGGCAGCCATTCCCGGGGTCGAAACACAGGTTTTTTCCAGCCCTCCCCCCGGGCCGGACACGGACATTCTCGTGCAGTCGAACCGGTATGCCGCAGCCGCGGCAAATGTGCTGGCCGGACTCGGAAAACAGCGGTTTGTGCCGGACCTGATCGTGGGCCGTTCCGGCCCCGGCACCACCCTGCATGTCAAGGATGTGTTTCCGGAGACCCCTTTCCTGGGGTTTTTTGACTGGTTTCACCTGCCGGCCCCGGCCCGGGGACACCTGGCTGCGGCCGTTGGACCGGATCTGGCGCACTGCATGGCATCGAGGCGCCGCAACCTGGTGATGCTGTCGGATCTGTGTGCCTGCGACCACGGCATCTGCCCCACCGCCTGGCAGAAAACCCGGTTCCCGGCCCTGTTCCACGGCAAACTGAGCGTGGTGCACCCCGGCATTGACACCCGGGTGTTTATCCCGGCTTCATCCGCTGACAGGGTCCCCCCTGAGGAACCACCCGAAGTGCCACCCGAGGTACCGGGTCCGCCTGTGGCCGCCGGTCTGCCCGACCTGGGCGCTGAAGCCTGCCTGATCACCTGCACCGGGAATTTTTCCGAAGGAATGGCTGCGTTCCAGCCGTTCATGGCTGCCCTGCCCGTTATCCTGAGATACAAGCCGGACGCCCATGTCGTCGTGGTCCGGCCCTCCCTGATCTTTGACAATACCGGATCCGGAAACAAAGACGACTCTTTTGGCAAATCCATGATCCATGAAAAAACAGGGCTGGATCCCGGACAGGTCCATTTCCCGGAAAAAATGACCCTGGATCTTTACATCAAACTGCTCCAGGCCTCCAGGGTCCATGTCTGCCTGGACCCGCCCCGGACAGCCTCCCCTCTTCTTCTCCAGGCCATGTCCTGCGCATGCCTGGTGGTGACTCCGGACACCCCTCTGGCAAGGGAATTGATCACGGACGGGCGTAACGGCATCCTCTGCGATTTTTCCATGCCCGGCCACATCAGCCAAAAAATCCTTGCCTGCCTGGATTACCCCACTTTTATGACCCCATTGAAACAAAAAGCCCGGCAAACCGTTGTCGAAAAATATGCCGCTGAAAAAACCGTGTCCACCTGTCTTTCCATCATCCGGCAACTGGTCCGGAAGCCTGGTGCCACGCAATTCGGTTAGATTACACGCCCCCGGAATCCGGAATAATATCGAAATGGTTTTCCGTCAGGGCTGAAATATCCTGATCAGTGACGTTTTCCAGATCCGCAAAATGCGTCAGTTCATATTCATCGACTCGATCAACAACGGAATTTTCGGCATCCGGGTTGGTGTCCCCTTCCCAGAAATACACCCGGCTGTGTGTCCCGTTGCTGATGACGATATAGGTGCCGTCATTTGTTCCATCCCCTTGACCGGCATCAACCCCTTCATTGATGACATCAACAACGTTTGACCAGTCTTCTGATACCGTTGTCATTGTATTGGTCAGTCCGATAATCTGATTGACGACGGGATTGTCAGAGTTTGTTGAATTGCTGTATGCCGTTTCTCCTTTGGCGTCAAAATCAAGTCCCCTTTCGTCAAACACCAGTTTGTCGTTATCCCCGGCACTGGTCACCATAAAATCGGTCACCGTATCAGGGCCATCCGGTGCTGTGAAAGACGTGAACCAGAATTCGTCATTTCCCGGACCTCCTTCCAGGGTATTTGTGCCTGCTTTTCCAGCAAGGGTGTCATCGCCATTCCCGCCGTACAGAAAGTTGTTTGAATTATCTCCTGTAATGGAGTCGTTGTGCTCCGATCCCCATACTTCATTGATATTTGAGAGAGTGTCTGAAAAAAGCACGGTGTCCATTAAACCATACCCTTTGGCATATGGTTCTGAAGCAGAAAGATCGATTTCCATGCCGGTGAACCCGTCATCATGCCCGCCATAGTCCATCCAGCCATAGGAAATCCAGTTCCAGCTGTTTTCGCCGCCATCGATGACATCATTTCCCCGGGAACCGATAAACCCGTTGTCATCCGTAGAGCCGGTCAAAGTATCATTGCCGTTGTGCGACCCGCTGACCGCATAAATGTCAATCAAAGTGTCCAGATTGTCATTGTTCCAGCCATCGAGGGAGGTACCGGTTCCGCCGGCCATCAGGTTCACCGTCACATTGCCTGGATCATCCAGATACATGGCCCGGACCCGGGTCCCGTCGGATCCGGTGATGGTGTCTGCGCCGTCCATGCCCCATACATACCAGTTCAGGTCATCAGTGTTCGCAACGGTTACAGATATTTTATCCGCATGAGCCGATCCCATTAACCGGGTAATGTTGGTCAGTGTGTCTTCATATCCCCAGCCGTCAATGACGGTACTGCCTTCAAAGGGGCCGGCTTTTGTGGAATCATATTTCAAGTGGGCGGTAACGGCGCCGGGGTCACCGGTATAATCGGCGGCATTGCCGGGAGAGTTTCCGGTGAAATCCCCCCCGTCCAGAAGATCGTTTCCCGAGCCGCCGATGAGCGTATCATTTCCATTTCCGCCGTTCAAGGTATCGTTTCCATCCCCGCCGTAAAGCAGATCGTTGCCGTCCATGCCATTCAACACGTCATTGCCGGAACCGCCGATCAGTGTGTCGTCATTGTTGGTGCCGTCGATTGTCTGGTCGGGCTCGATGACATAAAAATGGCGGCCGTCCATCGACGAAATGTCAGAAAATGCTTCCAGATTGACGAAATGGACCAGTTCCTCCGCATCTATTTGATCGAGTTCAGGATTGACGGTGTCCCCCTCCCAGAAATATACCCGGCTGTCCGTTCCATCGGTGACAATAAAATAGGTGCTGGCATCGATTCCCAGGCCGTTTCCTTTATCAATTGCACCATCAATGAAAGCAGCCACATTTCCCATTGATTCCCAATCGGTTATCATCTCACCCGTCACACCGATGATTTTGAAATCACCGGGATTTAACGAGGCACCGGCAGCGGTTGTACCGAATAGGGATTGCCCTTTGGCTGAAAAACCGAGATCAAATATCAGTTTGTCGTTATCTCCGCCATCAGCGGTGACCATGAAGTCTGTGACAGTATCGACGGCACCCGAATACGTGAACAGGAATTGATCGTTGCCTTCTCCGCCGGTCAGGGTATTGTTTCCGCCGTGGGAATTCAGAAGATCATCCCCTGTGCCGCCATCCAGGGAAGAATTCCCATCCCATGCTTCCAGAAAATCATCGCCGTCTCCCCCTATCAGGGTGTTGTCGGTGCCGTGGGCGAATAAAAAATCATGTCCGGGGCCGCCGTCCAACAGGCTGTTCCCTGAAGAGACATGCAGCGCATCATCCCCGTTTTCACCATACAGGGAATCGGTTCCATCTCCGCCATACAGGGTGTCGTTTCCATCCCTGCCGTAAAGCAGGTTGTTTCCGCTGATTCCCAGCAATACGTCATTGCCGGGACCGCCGATCAGGATATCGTCCCCGTCGGTGCCGGTGATGATCTGGTCATATACCGGTGTGGTGATCGAAAAATGATGCTCCGTCAGGGATGAGACATCCGTAAACCCATTGAGGGTGACAAAGTGGACCAGTTCCTCTGCATCCACCAGATTGTTTTGATTGGTATCCCCATACCAGTAATACACGCGGCTGTCTGTTCCATTGCTGATGACGATATAAGTGCCGTCGCCGGTGCCGTCACCCTGTCCGGCATCGATCCCTTCATCGATAACGGTGGCCACGTTTGACCAGTCGTTCGATACCGTCGTCATTGTATTGATTATGCCGACAATTTGAGTTGCAGACGGATCTACACGTCCGGTTCCAGAATTGCTGTATCTGGTTTCTCCCCCGGCCTTGAAATCCAGGCTCCAGGCTTCATCAAACACAAGAATATCGTTGTCTCCGCTATCGGCCGTGACCATGAAATCCGTGACCGTATCCACCGAATCCGCATGGGTGAAGAAAAACGAATCGTTTCCGGCGTTTCCGGTCAGGGTATCACTCCCGTCCCAGCCGGACAACAGATTGTCGGATCCATCCCCGATGAGAGTGTCGTTGAATTCTGATCCCCATACTTCCTGGATACCGGACAATGTGTCGGTGAACAAGAGCCCGGCTGTTCCGAATCCTTCCGCTTTCATCAATGAAAGATTGACGTTCACGCCATTAAAGCCGTCTGTCTCGCTTTTGCCCTGGTAATTCAGCCACCCATAGGAAAGCCAGTCCCAGCCGTCTCCTCCGACAATGGTATCGTTTCCCCGGGTACCGTGGAATCGGTCATTGCCGGATGAGCCTGTCAGGGAATCATTGTGATCCGATCCTGTGACTTCATGGATATTGATCAGGGTGTCGGTGTTTTCCCATCCATCCGTTGCCGTACCAGATCCCAGATTTACCGTGACTGCCGCTGGATCATCCATGTACATGACGGTGATTGGTTGTCCGGAGGTTCCGGTAATGGTATCGGTGCCGTCCATGCCCCAGACCTGCCACCACAAGCCGCCGCTGTTGGTAACGGTGATGGAAATATCGTCATTGAAGTAAGATCCTTTGATCCGGGTGATATTGGTCAATGTGTCCGTACCGCCCCATCCGTCTTTAACTGTTGAATTGTTAAAAGGATCGTTCGAACTGTTTGAATCATAATTCAAGTCCGCCAGGATGCCTTTGCCTGTAGCGGGGTCCTCTGGGTCATTTGTGTAATCAGCCAGATTTCCCGGGGATTTTCCTGTAAACGCGCCGCCGTCCAGAAAGTCGTTGCCGGCGCCGCCGATCAGGGTATCGTTGCCGGCGCCGCCGATGATGTGGCTGGCCTTTGTGGCATGACTGAACACCTCAAATCCTTCGGTCTGGCCGCTCAAGTCAACACCGTTTTCATCACCTTCAAGCGAAATCTTTTGAATGTTCATCAGGTGGGTGTCATGGCTCAGGACATTGTCGGTGACACTGCCGGACAATAATATCAATTCATTGGTGCCTGGGTCGGACACATCCGGTCCGCCCCCGTCAATCACTGCGTTGTTGGCTGTTCCAGAATAGGCATGAATGGTATCGTTGCCGGCACCGCCGTAGATGGTATTTGCGCCTGTTGCAGATGGATTCAAGGATATTTGATCGTTACCAGATCCGGCATCGATCAAATTATTACCCGTGCCGGTATCCATGCCGCCAATAGAGATGACGTCATCCCCTGTCCAGCCGTAGACCGTGTTGTTGCCATTGCCGTTGATCCAGACATCATCGCCCGGATTTGCAGTACCGGCATAAATCATGTTGTCTTCATGGTTGTGGACAGCTATCTGATCATCACCGGCATAGCCAAAAACAGCTGTTTTCCCGTTGGTGCCAGGTATTTCAACGTTGTTGTGGTCGTCATTTCCGGCAACAATCGCATAATCCCTGCTGGTAAACCACCTGTAATCAGGGCTGCCCCCACCCAAATCCCTGGCATGGGCCAGGGTTGTCCAGTTATCCGGTTCAGGCCCCGGCGGGGGGGCAGGAGGCGGTGGCGGCGGTGGAGGTGGCTCAGGTTCCGGCTCAGGTTCAGGCTCCGGCTCCGGCTCCGGCTCCGGTTCTGGTTCTGGTTCTGGCTCTGGCTCTGGCTCAGGTTCGGGTTCGGGTTCGGGTTCAGGTTCAGGTTCAGGCTCCGGTTCTGGTTCTGGTTCTGGTTCTGGTTCTGGCTCAGGTTCGGGTTCGGGTTCAGGTTCAGGTTCAGGCTCAGGTTCCGGCTCCGGTTCCGGTTCCGGTTCTGGCTCTGGCTCCGGTTCGGGTTCAGGCTCCGGTTCAGGCTCCGGCTCCGGTTCTGGTTCTGGCTCTGGCTCTGGCTCAGGTTCGGGTTCAGGTTCAGGTTCGGGTTCAGGTTCGGGTTCAGGTTCGGGTTCAGGTTCGGGTTCAGGTTCAGGTTCGGGTTCTGGTTCGGGTTCTGGTTCGGGGATGAGATCAGGATCAGGGTCCGGGTCAGGATCAGGCACCGGTTCCGGGGCTGAGGTGAACAGCCCGGTGCCTGAGCTGCCGGGGGTGTCTTTTCCCGGTGGGGGGGTGCTGTAAAAAACGGGTTTGTCCGGGTCGGAATAATCGATCACGCCCAGGATTACCGGGCCCTGGGCCTGCTGGCCCGGTCGGGCCGGGGGCGGGGTGTTTCCGGGGGGCTGGGGACCCTGGGGCGGGTCTGGATCGCCTGTGCCGCCGCCATCATCTCCTCCGGAATCACCATCACCCCCTCCAGGGGCACTGCCGCCCTGCCCATTCTCCCCGTTTGAGTCGCCGTCCCCGTTTCCGTCACCGGAATCAGGGTCGTTTCCTGAAGACAAAGGGGCGTTCTGCTGAAAATATGCCAGCTCTTCCGGGCTCAGGGGGCGGGGGGGCTGGATGGGCTGATTCAGAAAAAAGTCGATAATATCTTTTGGATTGGTGATGAACTGGATGTTGCCGAACTGGTCCTGGACCACCAGGGCCTGTTGCCGGCCGGATTCGGTTCCGGAAAACGCTTCGACCCCCCATTTTTCTTCCGAAGAACCGACCTCTCCCAGAACAGTGGTCCCCCGGATACCGATCAGGGCCATGGGGGATTTTAAATTGAAATGGTCCGGGTTCTGTTTGGCGATTTCGCCGGTTACCGTCCGGAAAACCCCTTTTCCCATCTGGAGCAGGAGGTTGGAATTGGATGCATTTTCTGGGTCATACACATAGGCGTCAACCCTCACTTCACTGTTTTTCCCCAAAGACAGCGTGGTGTCGTCCAGAAATTGAACTTCGACCCGGCCGTTATCCCGGGTGACGATCTTTTCTCCCTGAAAGATCCGGCTGTCCATGGACAGTTCCCGGGGCCCGGATTCCGATACCGCAAAAACACCGCCCCTGAGACTGATCACCACCCCTACGCTCTTGCCTGATGTGGCATTTCCATCCATGGTGGACCTCCTGCGCTGTGCTCTTTTGAGCGGACACCCGGCACCAGGCCGATCCGCAGTCCTGTCGGGCTACGGTGAAAAATCTAATTGTGAAGCATTGTTTATCTTTAAGATGGAAACTGGTTTTTTGTCAAGCCGGTTCTTGAAAAAATCGGGAACCGGATCACTTCAGTCAACGGGCAGGGCCGCTTCGGTAATCACCTGATCATCCAGAAGGACCTGCCCTGTATGGATGGTCAGGGTCATGACCCTGTCTGAAAAAGCGATGGTCTGAACTTCCGCGGATGCCGGTATTTTCAGCCTCGTTCCATCGGAACCTTCAAATAAGACCACCGTTCCGGACCGTGATACGGAAAACCGGCTGGAATCGGATTGTATCTGGATGGTATTCTGGCCCGGAAAATTGATCAGTTCCGCTTTGGCACCGCTTTCCAGAACCACCTGATTGGCCTGGAAAGTCCCGTAAACCACCGCATCGCTGCCCGCCGGCAGGGTGACATCCGGGATGTCCCGGGTCAAAATCACCGTACCCAGGACAGGGGGAGACGGAGCCAGCCATTGGGCCAGGTCCCCTGCGTCATAGGCCGCCCCGAAACGGCTGTATTCACTGTCGGAACCGGCGCAGTCACCGCCGCCCCCTCCCAGCAGGGTCCCCACCAGCTGCCCCTGGGTGTTGAACAGGCCGGACCCGCTGCTGCCCCCTTCCGTGCCGCCGTCCGTCCAGAGCACACGAAGAAAGCTGCCGGTGGCGGAAGTGACACAGTGATAGCTGTCACCGTCGATATCATAGCATTTGTAAGTGTCGTCCGGGTTTCCAAAGGATATTTTTTTCCAGTCACCGCTCGGATGGTGAATTCCGGTCATCTGCTGCTGATCGATGAAGGTGTTCCACCCCGCCAGCGTGGCACCGTCCGGCGGGGTGTCGTTCAACCGCAGCAGCGTGAGGTCCTGATTGGCATCAAGACGGTTCCGGGTAAGCCCCCGGGTCCAGAGGAGATCGCTTCCGCCGGATTTGACGGTATAAGCGGTGTGCCGTGTTCCGCTGCCGCAGGCGGCGGATTCGAAAAACCAGTGGGTTTCCAGCGTGGATGCCACCGGTTGAGAGTCGATACAGTGGTTGGCGGTGACGAAATAGGGGATCTGGGAGGTGGTATCCGTGTCATTGAGCAGGGTGCCGGTGCAGATATAGGAATATCCCTGTTCGACAAAAACGATTTTTGCCACCGCGTTTCGCTGCACCTCCCAGCCGGAATAACAGGTGGCATCATTCTGGCAGGGGTTGCTGTCACCGTAGTTTTGCAGGGAAGGGGGGTCGCCGTCTGGGAACCCGGGCAGCGCATATATATGCGAGATATAAGGGATGGCAATCCCCAGTCCGCCGGGATGAACCCCCGGGGGCAGATAAATTTCCACGCCCATTTTTTCTCCGGCAACCATGGGAGACCAGTATGTACCGGCGTCCGGATGATCCGGGGCCTTTGTCCGGTTCTGCCGCAGCAGTCGATGGATCTGTTTTCCGGTAACCTTTGTCACAGCGCCTTCTCCGGGACGGGAAGTGACTTCAAAAAAACGGAACTCCGTTGTCCGGGGCAGATTTCCGACAATCATGCCCGCCCGCAAAGCCCGGGCTTCCGGAGAATAGACAATGATTGCCGCCGTGTGTCCTCCGTCTTGAACCGGCCGCCATTTCAAAATTTTCTTGAACACTTCCGGGTCCGGAGACTGATCTGTTTTTCTGGCCATTCCGATCTGCCTGGGGATTGGGCCGCCGGGCGCGGATATCTGTTTTTCCTTGGGAGAATGGTTGTCCGGCTGGATGACAGGGGCGGTCTCAATGGCGTGAAACGATTTCAATGACTCTTTGAACGAAACAGCGGTGTCTCTGATGTTATCGCTTTGAAATATTTCACTCATGGTGCTCATGTTTCCATAAGCTAAAACCGGCATCCATAATGAAACAACCATTGCCGCGGCAATCAGATGACGCCTTTTTGCCGGTACCATAAATCTCCTCCTCCTGGTTTTCCGGGAACCATCCGCCGCATCGATTCCCGGGTGGGTTTTTTAAAAATATTAACCGGCCCGGCTGCTCCCGTCAAGAAAGATATGGCCGTTGGTCATTAGGGTTGAAAAAATGGATCCTTTGGTTTAAATTCCGGACACCCGAATGGGTGCAGGTGAACAAGGTGTCAGACAGTTGATGATGAAAATGTTAAATGTATGTTGATTGATGAAAGGAATTGAGATCATGGTTGACAGATGGTTGCGTGTGGTGATGTGTACCGGAATTTCGTTCATGCTGATGGTTGGCCTGTCGTTTGCCGGACAGATGGTTGTGGAGGAAGTGGGGGAGGTGATGGTGGTCACCCGGATCGATCCGGAAGCGGACCAGCCGCTGGATTACGCGAATGCCCGGCCCATGATGCCGGTTTCGCCGGTTGCGCCGCGGCGGATGTCTTCCGGCGGCAGTGACGGATGGCAGCCGGAAGGTGCCCCGGGGTTCGAGCCCGGGTCCCGGGGCAACGGCAGAATGACGTTGTTTGAAATGCCCATAGAAGGCGTGGATCCGATACAGGACTATATCGACAACAGTGAAAGAACCCCCCAGGAATACGGTGTTTCCGGGCATCCCTTCACCACGTCCCGGGTGGATGTCAGGCGGAACAGCCCGTCAAAAGATTATCCGTTTTCTCCGGCGGGAAAGCTGTATTTCAGAATCGGCGAAGGCAGCTATGTCTGTTCCGCGTCATTGATCAAAAGGGGGATCGTGGTCACGGCAGCCCATTGCGTGACCGATTACGGTACGGAACAGTTTTTTTCCGACTGGGAATTTGTGCCGGCCCAGTCCCGGGAAGCGGCGCCCTACGGAAGGTGGCGCATAGAATCCGTAGCCGTGAAGGCCTCTTATGTCCGGGGGACCGAAGAATGTGCGGTGGAAGGGGTCGTGTGTCCCAACGATATCGCGGTGCTGGTCGTCGAACCCCAGAACGGCAACCTGCCCGGCACGGCCACGGGATGGTACGGGTATGGATGGAACGGGTGGGGGTTTACCCGGGAGGGAATGACCCTGATCAATCAGCTGGGATATCCTGTGAATCTGGACAGCGGCCTGATGATGCAACGCACGGATTCCCAGGGATATGTGGATGTGGAGGCTTGTCTCAACACCGTATGGGGATCCAGGCAGAGCGGTGGATCCAGCGGCGGCCCCAATCTGGTGAACCTGGGGATCCCCGGCAGTTTCACCAACAACTGGATGATCGATTTCAACATTGTGGTGGGGGTGACCAGCTGGGGGTATACCGATTCTTTTACCAAGCAGCAGGGCAGCAGTCCGTTTACGAGCAGAAACATTAAAGCGCTGGTGGACGTCGCATGCCGGGTCTATCCGTCCGCCTGCCGATAGTTTGCGTGAGAATGGCGGCGTACCGGATGTTGACAACGCTGCCATTCATACTTATAGTATGCGGTCATTGTGAGTGACAATGATTGTTTCAGATTTTATTTAAAGGAGTATCCATATGCACATGTATGCCGATCAGATCAAGAAAATCAGTCTGTCCAACTTCAATCTGCGCATCGAGCTTTCCCAGAAAGCCGCTGACAATCAGACTGTGGATGCCGGCACCCTGATCATTCCGGTGAGCCAGGCCAATAATTTTGTCAATACCCTGGCCGGTGGATTGAAACAGCTCGATGAACAGATCAAGGCAAAAGCGGAACAAGAGCAAAACAACATTCAATAACAGGATCGATTCCCATGGAACAGCGCGTCATCCCCGTAACACGTCAACACCACCAGTCTTTACGCTGGAAACGGTTTACTTCCTATGGCTTTGCCGCAAAAAAAAACGTGGTGCCCATCGTGATGGCGGAACTGGCCCAGGCAAGCCAGGCCATGCCTACGGGGTTTATAAAACAGGAAGACCGGTTTTTGCTGGTGGGCATCATGTCCCTGGAGCCGGGGAAAAACATGCATATCTCGGATCAGGGAAAGTGGATCGGAGATTATGTGCCGTCTTTTTTCAGAGGATACCCGTTTTGCCTGGCACCGCCGCCTGACGGAGGAAAGAATCTGATCCTCTGCATCCATCAGGACGCGGAACTCGGTAACGCTCCGGGGGAAGGAGAGGCGTTTTTTGATGAAAACGGTCAATTGTCCCCGGCGGTGAACGAAATCGTCTCTTTTCTGCAACAGGTGGAAAAGAACCGGGCTGCCACGGATCTTGCCGTTTCAGCCCTGGCCGGTGCCGGGGTGGTGACGGAGTGGCCGTTGAAAATCAAGCAGGGGGATACCCAAAAACCGGTCAAAGGACTTTACAGGATCGATGAGGCCCGGCTCAACACCCTTGACAGCGACGCTTTTCTGAAACTCAGGAAATCCGGTGCACTGTCCATGGCCTATGCCCAGCTGTTGTCCATGACCAATATCATGCTGTTCGAAAAACTGGCCCGCAGCCGGAAGGAAAAACCCGGGACTTCATCGGGATCGGCTCTGGGTATGGGAACCCTGCTTGGAGATGATGACATTCTCGGGTTTGACAACATTTAGTGCCTGGCCCTTCACCGCCTGTCAAAAATAAAAGAAACTGAGTCAAGGATACCTGGGTTGCGGGTTTCCCGGGTTGGTCCATAGAAACCGGTTGACATTTTCTTCGATTCAGCATAACGGATGAAATCATGGAATTTTCTGAGATGCATACGTGGATGCCGTCTGATCCGGATTTCATACCGATTATCGCCGGTCCCTGCGGTGCTGAAACCTGTGATCAGGTGATGGCCACCGCCGTCCGGCTGGCCGCTCAGAAAAGGATCAAGGTGTTCCGGTCCGGGATATGGAAACCCAGAACCCGCCCCGGCGGATTTGACGGGGCAGGGGATCCGGCCCTGGCCTGGTTGTGCCGGGCCAGGGAGAAAACCGGGCTGAAACTGATTGTGGAGGTGGCGACCCGGGCCCATGTCCTTGCCTGTCAAAAAGCGGAAATCGATATGTTCTGGGTGGGGGCCCGGACCTGCGCCAACCCGTTTTCCGTTCAGGAGATCGCGGATGCGGTGGCAGGCATGGATGTGCCGATATTCGTGAAAAACCCCCTGTATCCGGACATCAATCTGTGGGCCGGAGCCATAGAGCGGTTTTACAAGGCCGGAATCCGGAAAATTGCCGGAATCCTCAGGGGCGTGTATCCGTTTGAACCCTGCTGTTACAGAAACCTGCCGAAATGGGAAATGGCCATCGACCTCAAGCTCCGGTTTCCCGGCCTTCCCGTTCTCTGCGATCCCAGTCATATGGCGGGGGACGCGGCCCTGGTGCCCGGGCTGTGTCAGAAAGCCCTGGACCTGAACATGGACGGACTGATGATCGAATCCCATGTTTCTCCTGAAACCGCTTTGTGTGACGCCGGCCAGCAGCTGACCCCGGAATCTCTGGGAAAACTGCTCGACACCCTGACCCCCCGGCGGGAATCAACGACGGATATCCAGTTTACGGAAACCATCCAGACCCTGCGCCTGGGCATCGATGAGATCGACCGGCAGATACTGGCGCTGCTGGGAGAACGGGGAAACCTGGTGGCGAAAATCGGCAGGGAAAAAGTCAGACAGAATATCGCCATTCTTCAGATACAGCGGTGGGACGCCATTCAAACCACCCGGCAGGATATGGCCAAATCCCGGGGATTGTCTCCGGACTTTGTCCGGAAACTGTTGAATCTGATCCATGAAGAATCCATTGCCATACAAACCCGGGAAATGGAAAATAGCGCCGGGCGGCAGACTTGAGTTTCAGGAAAAAAGATGAAGCAATTGACATTCACCATCGGGTTTTCTCCTACGGCCATCTCCACCCGGAACATGATGCAGGCGGTCCGGGACAACCTGACACAGATTCATGAATATGCCGGATATGTCTACGATCTTCACTTTCCCCATTACAACCCCCAGGTCTGCGCCAGCGGCCGCCCCATGCGCGGCGACCTCTCCCTGGACCAGGCCCGGAAAATCACGTTCGATACCATTGAATGGAATGAGGCCCATACCGGATTCAAGCTTACATTGCTGCTCAACTATCTGCTCCATGACAATCACAAGGTGGTGGTGGACAATTTTGTGGCGGAATTCCATCCCAGAGGGATCAACAGCGTGGTGGTGGCGGATCTTGAATTGATCAAACGCCTCAAGGACCGGCTGCCGGATCTGGAAATCCAGGGGTCCTGCCTGTCCCACCGCATGACCTGCGAAGAACTGGAAGAAGAGCGCAGGGAAGGGGTGGTCCTGCACAACCCGTCCGTCAACATTATCCGTGATCCGGAACAGCTGAAAAAAAATGCCGAGGCCGGCTATCCCCAGAAAGTGATCGTGTTCGAGGGATGTCTGAATCACTGCCCGGATGAAAACAGCCCTTACGGGCACCGGTGGTATCTGGGAAGAAGCCTGACCCAGGAGAGCTCCTTTTGCACCAAGACACGGATTGCACGGGATCCCCGGTATTTTTTCAAGGCCAACTGGGTGACGGCCCGGCAGTTTAAACGGCTCATGCCTTTTATCACCGTTGCCAAACTCCCCCGGTGCCGCAGTTCCATCTCTTTTGGGTTGACCAGCCTGATCCGGGCGGTGGAGCGGAACGAGCCCTACAATGTGGTGGATTTTATCGGGGCCGGGTATCAGACGTTTCTGGCCCGGGATGTGGGATATGTTTCCTCTCATCTGTTTGATGATGTTTTTTTCGACACGGTACAGTCCTGCCGGATGGATTGCCGGAAACGCGGCTGTACCTTGTGTTTCGATAAAATGAAACAGATCATGCGGCTCAGTTACAAACAGAAGCGCCTGGCCAAAAGATCGGCCCATAAAAAATTTCAGCAGTGGTATGTGGATGAAAACTGGGCCAGACGGCGGAACGTCATCTGACAGAATACCGGAAAACGGATAAAGGACCATTTTCATGGAAAAAGCACTGACCATCATACTGGCAAACGGCGGGGAGCTGGTATTCGATCCCGGCACCCGGGTCAATTTTTCAAAAGAGCAGCTCCGGGTATCCATCGATACGCCGAAAAAAGCGGCAGGCATTCACACGGACCGGTTTGCCGCCATGGTTCAGGTGTCGGCGAATGATACCGACGGCGAATCTGAAAACGTTTCGGCCTGCACCATCGAACTGGAACTGACCAGGCCCGGTGAAAAAGTCCGGACGATTGAGGTGGAACAGTTCCAGACGGCCAGTGTGGATGCCGCCAACAATCTGATGACTTTCCGGGGGAAAGGTTCCATGACTGTTGTCAACCTTGATTATCTGAAATACTACCGGATTGGAAAAGGAGGGAACTGATGCCTGCTGAGTCCGCCAGAATCGTGATGTCGGATCACCGTGTACACACTTTTGAGGCTGTCAATGAATTCAGGCTGAACATCAACACCGGCCTGCTGACCCTCCATTACCCTTCCGGTGAATTCGGTGTGGTCATCGACCATTTGAAGTATTTTACCATCACCGTTCCACCCCAGCAGGGCGATATCGCGTTTCCCAGGTATGAGGTAATGGTTTTCGGACCGGTTGACGGTGAAGCGGAACAGGTCATTGTGACGGACGTGATCAAAGACAGCTGGGATACCGCCAAAGGACTGTTCATGGTTTTCGGCAAGACCATGACCGCCTGTTTCAACATGGACCGGGTCCTGTCTTTTCAGGCATTGAAAACGGAACGCTGATTACCGGTTACGCAGGAACATCTATCTTGTTGTGGTTTCCGGCACCAGTTTTTTCCTGTTTTCCGAAACAGCGGCCGGTGAATCCACATATACCGGAGCCAGTGGATGGACAGGGGCGTTGAGCCCTCCGGCAGGGGTGACATACAGCGTGCCGTCATCATACATCCGGACAATTCTGCGACCCGCTTCCGTAGCGGCGAAATTGTCAAAAAGCCGTTCACATACCTGCCGGATCGCCCGGGCCATCAGAACATCCGGTTCTTTTTTGCTGTAGGTGCTCTGGGTCATGGTTTTGGCTTCAGCCCGGTTGGTCCATACAATTTCTCCGGTTGTCGTGTCCTGAACGATCATCCGGAGCTGGACCGTGGCATTGTCCACCCGTCCGCCCTGGTGGGCCAGGTATCCGAGACCGGCGCCGGCAACCCCCCACACGGCCCGGTTAAAGTTGGTATCCGCCACGGTTTCCGTGATGAATCCCCCCCCGAACCGGGGATGGTTTTCAGACATGGTGGTGATGGTCTCATCATTTTTGGGCCAGTCATCCATGGCAAATGCCGCTCCTAGCAGGCCGCCGATGGCCATTTTATCGATCATTTCATATTTTTCAGACTCAGCGATGCCGAACAGTGTGCGGGAGCTGAAATTGAAGAAAAAGGGCAGCACACCGGTCTGCAACGGATTGAAACTGTCTTCTCTGCCGTTTTCAAAAACCATGATCCGGCCCCTGACAACATAGTGGGCATTGAAAGCGGTTCCGATTTTTTGTATTTCAGAATGATCCAAAGCGATCGATCTGGATCGGTCATTCCGGTCCGCCGAGGTTTTTTGTTGAGACATGGTCATGTTGGATTGAAGGGCTTTGGCGATTTCGATTTTCATGCTGTCGGACCAGTCTTTCCCCAACTCGGCTCTCAATACGGCATTGGCGGTCGATTCTTCCTGAAACCGGGTGTCCGGCTGGATGATATTGCGGCTGGAAAGATAGGCAATGACGTCTTCGCTGACAGCAGGTCTATATCCGAAACGGATGATTTCATCCTGCAGCGCTTCCATGATGAGCATGTTGCGGTGCCAGTAGGCCGCGGGCGTATCAGTGGGGGTGTAATCGGCAAACGGGAGAATGACAATGTTTTTTTCTTTTCCCAGATCCGCCGACCGGACCACCGGATGAAGGGAGTCCACGGTAACGGTTCCACACGCGGTCAGAAAAAAGAATGCCAGGATGACGGGGATCAGAACCTGCAATTTTTTCATTTTGTCTCCTTGGAAATTAACAGTTAGGGCAACATCAGCTGCCGGGTGGCATGGAAGGTTTCCCACACGCTGGCGCCCCCGTACCATGAAAATCGCCATTTTCCCGCCATTTTCCCGGCGGAAAGGCTTTGAATCTGATATGTGTAGTGAATGCCGTTCTGGGAGAATTCCAATTGATACAGCCACGTCAACCCGTCTCCGGGCAGCAGGTTGACTGGAATTTCGCCCCATGTCCCGCTGTAATATCCGGCAAGGCCCGGGGTAGGCGACAGCACCAGCAGATTGCCTGCATCATAGGTGTACGATTGCCCGTTATAGGTTTCGGTGACGTGCCAACGGCCTTCCGGGGTTCTCAAATTGACCTGGACGCGCTGGGTTTCGGCGGCGGAATTCAGATCCGCACCGATCCGGGTGCTGATGATCATGGTGCCGTGATATCCCAGCATCTGTACCGGGCCGACGGGGATGACCGGTACGGGGCCATCTGCATAGGTGTAGGCATCCGCGCCGGTGACTTTGATCCCGCTGTTGAACGCCAGGTGAAATTCGCCGAACCGGTTCCAGGCATAGACCTGTCCCGGCATCATTTCCGGAAACGCCATAAGTACATACACCTGCTGGTTCAGACTGCACGATTCATTCAGGTTGCCGGGGACGTTGTCCGGATCCAGCCAGATCCCGCCGGCATCCCGGCACATGGTTGCCGTTGGATAATAGGCCAGACCGTCGGGAACAGGCAGTTGCAGATCCAGCAGGCCGGCGGCCGCGGTTTCGATCATGCTGTAATAAGGACTGATCTGATAGGCTTCCGGTGCGGGTACCGGGAATCCCACGGATTCACCGGGTTGCCGGATATGGAGGGTGACGGGGATCTGTCTGAAAAACTGGCTGTACCGGTCTGAAATCGTGATCGTGCCGGTATGATATCCATAATTCATATTCTGGATCAGTTCCGGGATAGGGGTGACTTCCACCCGGCCGTAAGGATGGGTGCTGACCTGGGTGTTGCCCGTGTTATCGGTGGTGGGCAGGTCGACGGCCAGGACTGTCAAAAAGTGAAGGTCACAGGAGACCGTCCACCCGGTCTGTCCGGCAAATACCTGGAGGTACTGGGGGTCCAGGGAAAGGGTGTCACTGCCGGGGCCTTTTTCGATACTCCAGAAAAGCTGGCCCGGGTGTACCGACAGGTCATAGGATGGGCCGATTCGGGCCTGGACGGTGAGCACCATCGGTTCGGTGCCCAGGTTTGAATAAATAGTGACGGTTCCCATATCCCCGTCCAATACTCCGTCTTGGTTCAGGTCCAGGCGCAGAGGCAGCAACACCGGATTCACGGTCAGGGAGATGGTGGTGTTGCCGGTACCGGAACTCTGGGACAGGGTCAACCAGGCGGCATCGGTTTGAGCGCTCCAGTCAAAGATCGGTTTGTCCGGGTCAATGTTGGAGATAGTGACGGGATATGTCTGGATTCCGGCATTGAATTCCGTCACCAACAGGTCCAGGGATGCGGGGGAAACCGACAGGAGGTCTCCGATGCTCCGTTTCACGGTTACGGTCACGGGAATGGCAGCCCATGTCGCGGGCTGTCCCGGGGCCGTCAGTCCGGAAACAATGGTGATGGTGCCTTCCCACTGGCCTGATCCCATGGTTTCGGAGATCTGAACCGTTGCCGTGATAGAGCCGGGGGATTCTCCCTGGTCCGGAGTGACCGTGATCCACGAGGCATCGGAGGCGGCAAAAAAAGTGGGGGATTCTCCTTCTTCCCCTTCCGCGGGTTCATCCGGTACCGGGCCGCCGACCACCGCGATCGTAAAGGAAAAAGGATCGGAAGCGGCCCCGGAAAGAAGGCGTACGGTCCCGACATCGATGCGCTGGGGGGATACGATGAATTCTCCCGGAGTGAACGCCGCCGCCGCTGCCGGCAGGCATCCTGCCAGCAGCAATATTGTCAGAATCCTTGCCGTTCTGTGATATGCCGTTTTCATTGTCCTCTCCTCTCCTGGTAGGTGCCGGAAACAAAGTCCTTCCGGTCACGTCTGGAATATTGAAAAATATATAGGAACAGTTCCCCGGGTTTGTCAAGTTTTATCTGATTTTCAGGGGCTCTGTCCCAAGTGCCGGACAATGGAATTCTCCGGATTATTGACAAACCCGGCATACCTCTTTATAGTTTTAAAACGGGGTGTTCCTGTCAACTGATCGGAGGGCGGTAAACGATGAAATTGTTCAAGACACTTGTAATCGGTGTGGTTCTGGGAACAGCGCTCTGCGGCGGTGCGGTTTCCATGGCATTTGCCCAGAGAATCCTTGTGCTGACGGATGCATCGCCCCAGACCCATGTCACGGAAGGAAGCGCCAGAATCTATGGATCTCCTGCCGGAAACACGGTAACCCTTGAAAAAGGAACACATGTCGAACTGCTGAACTTTCCGGGACCCAATGTCATTGTCATCAAAAGCGGGTCTCACCTGTTCAATGTGGTTCGCTTCGGTGCTTCCGTCATTTTTGAAGGGGTGGACGGAACCGTGCTGAAAATTCCCGCAACCCGGGATATCCAGACAATTTCCTTTGATGATGTCGATTACGAACTGCGTATCCGGGACAGCCGGGTGATGCTGGGAGATCAGGAAGTGCCGCTGGATTTTGGAAACAATCCACCGGTGGCCGATTCCATATCCCTGAACCTTGATTCATCGGTTCCCTATCTTGAACAGCAGCTCACAGGCCATGATCCGGATGGGGACACCCTGTCTTATGCGCTGGTGTCGCCGGTCAGCGGGACAGGGTATTCATTTGCATACCTGAATCCGGATACCGGGATGCTTTATGCCACCAACGCCCCCAGCGGGAATGATTCCTTTGTGTTGACCTACCGCGTGACCGACGGCCAGCTGTTCAGCGATCCCGCCACTGTCACGGTTCATATTTCCTATTTGTCCGAAGATGACAAACATACCGGTAAACAGGATGTGGATCCCAAAGAATATGCCGCGTTCGCTTTGAGTACCTTCAACAGTTCGCTGCTTGGCGGGGATGTGCCTCCGGCACCGCCGCCTTCCGTTGATTTGAGCCGGAATTTTCCCGCCCCCGGGGACCAGGGAAGGCAGGGCAGCTGTGTGGGGTGGGCCACCGCCTATGCGTTGAAAACGTTTCATGAAAAAATCGAAATGGGATGGGCCTTGAACACGGTGGATCATCTGTTCAGTCCGGCCTTTGTCTACAACCAGATCAACGGAGGCAGAGACCAGGGCTCCTATATTTTTCAGGCCCTGGATCTGGCCGTCAACCAGGGCATCGCCACGTTGCGGCAGATGCCGTATGCCGACACCGACTACCTGACCCAGCCGTCGGCGGAGGCTTTTGCTGAGGCGGCCATGTTCAAATCAGCGGAATGGTACCGCATCAATGACACATCCCAGATCAAGGCGGCCCTGGCCAACCGTAACCCGGTGGTGGCCGGCATTACCGTCTATCAGCAGTTGATGGACCTGCAGGGGGAGAATTCGGTGTACAACACCCGGTCGGGGCAGGATTACGGGGGGCATGCCGTGACCATTGTCGGTTATGACGACAACCGGTATGGCGGGGCGTTCAAGGTGATCAACTCCTGGAGCCGGAGCTGGGGAGATGACGGTTATTTCTGGATGCCGTACAGTTTTGCGCAGGGGGTCCTTTCCGAGGCGTATGTGCTGCTGGATGCGGAAAACAGTCAGGTGGTCCCCCAGCCGGACAATGTTACCGAGCCGGAACCGGATATCACCCGCCTGCCCAATCTGGCGGTATCGTCCTGGGAAGCGTCCCATGACCCGCGTCCCAGGGGCGCGGGGACCTTGACCTACCGGGTGACCAACAATGGGCACACGACCGCGCCTGCGGGGGCGGACATCAATTTGATGCTGTCAAAAGATGCCGTCATCAGCCCATCCGATTATTATGTGGTGTATGAAACCATTCCCTTTGATCTGGAGCCCGGCGAGGCGGTATACCGGGATATGAACAATGCCCTGTCATTCAATTTTCCCGACCGGCTGGAACCCGGGCCCTACTACATGGCCCTGTGGGTGGATGACCTGAATGTGGTGGCTGAGTCCAATGAAACCGACAATGTTTCCAGGGCCGGGGACCTGGTCACCATTTCCAATACGCTTCCGGACCTGAAAGTCAATACCTGGTATGCGGAATGGAACAATTTCGGGGAAGGCCGGTTGACCTATGAAGTGATCAACACCGGACAGTCCCGGACGAACCGGACGGACTGGTTCATCAACCTGATTCTGGACGGGGATCAGATTCTGGGCAACGGAAATGAGATTTTTCTGTTCCGGGAAGCCGCCAATTTCTATCTGGAGCCCCATGAGTACGTGTACCGGGATGATTATTCGGCAGCCGGATTCAATCTGTATCAGGATTACATGAAACAGCCGGTTCCGCCGGGAATCTATTTCATGGCCCTGTGGGTGGATGACGCCAATTATGAAGAGGAAAGCAACGAACTGAACAACGGGTCTTACAACTGGGGCGATGTGCCGGTATTCGGCTGGTCCGCTCCTTCGGCGTTGCCGGATGGAAAGCTGTCGTCTTTCGGTTTTTCCGATACACGCAACAAGGCGTTCAACGGAAAACGGCTGCCGCCGGACAATGTCGTGCTGCAAAAGGTGTATGTGTCGCGGTCCCGGTCCGGCGGCACGGAATTGACCCTGCAAGCGTCCGGGGATCCGATGCCGGTGAAGGGAAAACAAAAACCCCCGTTCTCCAAAATCACCGTGTCCCAGGCGGGCCTGGTTTTTCCCGTGACCAACATGAAAGCCATGCCCACACCCGGCAAGGCGGAGGCACGATGAAACCGGTGTATCGAATTGTGGGGGCCGGTATGCTGGCGCTGATGATCTCTGCCGGGTGCATGGGGCCCGAATCCCGGGAGGTTGCCGGTGATGATGATCCGGCTTCCCGGTCCCGGATGGCGAATCCGGCGGTGAAAAAATGCCTGGAGCAAGGATTTGTGGCCGAGCCGGTGATGGAAAACGGAGTGATTGTGGATCACCGGTGCGTGGATCCTGATACCGGCCGCTCCTGCGGGGTATGGGAATATTACCGGAATACCTGTGTCTTGCCGGACCGCGATAAGATCGAATAAAGCCCGGTTTGTTCAGGAACTGAACGGATCGAATCCCATGGCGGAGATGAAAGAGGTCTGGTCATACACCAGGGCATCGCTGGTCACCACGCCGGTCAGGGAAATGGTGTTGACCGTTCCCTGATTGTTGAAAATGATATACATGTCTTCCCCGTCATTGGAAAAGGAGTAGTCCTCCGGCCCGGCGTTCATGATGGTGATGCGGTCATCCGCCGTGAAATTGCCGATGATCACATTTGTCATAACAGACGCGTCATCCGTGAAAATGAATGCATCATCCCCGGCATCGATGGAAACCGGGGCATCCAGCGTGCCGGTATCGATGGAAACCAGGGTGCCCGAACCGGAAGTGCCCGCCATATCGTCAATACGCTGCCTGGCAGCCGTCACGGTGGCGTTGTCGTCCGTCACCCGAAGGTCCTTGTCAAACGCCGTGGTCCTGGCATAATCATCAGGGGTGTCGTAGACTTTGCCGGCCATGTAATTCGATACAGCCACCCGGTTGGCGAACTGGTTGTAGGCAATGACGGTGGGGGTGTCGCCGGGATCGTAGGACGGGGCACCCGGCGCGTAGTCTTTTATCACGCTTACCAGCTGCGCCACGACGTCTCCCCGGCTCATGCCGGAATTCAGCAGCCCGGTCCAGTATGCGATGCCTGCCGCATCCTGGACGGATGTCTTGTTCAGGGTGTTCAAATAGATGTGCTCGATGAACGCCTGATTGGTATCCAGGCTCGATCCGAAGTATGTTCTGGCATCCGTGGTGTCGAGCATGGCCCCGGCAACGGCACCCATTGAGTTCAGGTCCGGGTGGGTACGCCAGTAGGTATTTCCCTCTCCTTCGGACGCACGGTTGAAAATCGCTACATACAATTGAGAAATCTGAGTCTGATCCAAGGCCATGTCATGTCTCCCCTTTGAAAGATAAATTGATGCAGATGCCTTTCATGTGTTTATTCTTATTTAGAGTATTTTTGAAAAAAAACAAAGAGAAAGTGTAAAAATACCAACGGCCCTGCCGGTTGAACGGAATCACCTTGTTTTTGAATACAGGGGTATGGTATAGACGGTGATTGCAGGTTTTCCCAATAAAAGGAGACGAATCCTCATTGGCTGTATTTGAATACAAAGCACTGAATGCCAAAGGGAAAAAAATTACAGGGCTGATCGATTCGGACAGCCTGTCTGGAGCCCGGACCCGGCTTCGGGAACAACAGCTGTACCCGACCTCTCTGGCACCGGTCCGGTCGGATGCCCGGGAAAAGGGAAGAAAAAAGCGTGCCGACACATCGGTGTTCGGTTTTTTTTCAAAAATCCGGCCTGCGGAAATCGCAATGGTGACCCGGCTGATGGCCACGCTTTTGTCCTCCGGATTTCCCCTGGTCAAGACCGTGGCGACTGTGGCGGGGCAGACCCGTTCCCGCACGTTTCAAAAAGTGCTGTCCCGGGTCAAGGATGCGGTTGAAGAGGGCAGCAGTTTTGCCGATGCCCTTCGTCAGTATCCCCGGGTATTTCCAGGGGTTTATGTCAATATGGTGGCGGCAGGTGAATCTTCCGGCACCCTGGAACTGGTGCTGGAACGGCTGGCTGATTTTTCCGAAGGCCGGGAGGAAACCCGGAAAAAAATTCAGGCGGCTCTGGCCTATCCACTGATCATGACCGTAATCGGATTTCTGGTTCTGGTGATTCTTCTCACCTATATCGTTCCCGGCATTGTGCAGATTTTTTCCGATATGAATCAGGCCCTGCCGATGCCCACGCTGATTCTGATTCAGGTGAGTGAGTTTTTTACCCGGTTCTGGTGGGCGGTCATCCTGATGCCCGCAGGCGTGTGGGCAGGGGTGTTTCTGGCCCGGAGAACTGACAAAGGGGTGTTGTACACCGATCTGGCGGTAATTCGCTTTCCTGTCGCCGGCCCGCTGATTCGGAAAATGATTGCAGCCCGGTTTTCACGGACCCTGGGATCATTGCTGGAAAACGGGGTGCCGTTGATGACAGCGTTATCTATTGCCCGAAAAATAGCCGGGAACCGGGTGATATCAGAGTTGATCCAGACGACAGCCGAACGGGTGGAGCAGGGCGGGGAACTGGGTACGACACTGATCGCTGATCCTTATTTTCCGAAGCTGGCTTCCCGCATGATTCAAGTCGGAGAAAAAAGCGGTGAACTGGAAAAGATGCTCATCAAGACCGCCGACCTGTATGAAAGGGAGGTCCAGTCCGCTGTGACCGCTGCCACGGCACTGGTGGAACCGGTCATCATTCTGGTCATGGGCGTGGTGGTGGGCCTGATCATACTGGCCATCTGCCTGCCCATTGTGGAAATGAATCAGCTGATCATGTGAGCGGCTGCCGTTTTTCAGCTGCACTTTGTCACACATGTCCCAAAGCGTCTACAATTCCCTCACGGGCCGCTTTTCCGGCGGGGATAATGGACACCATGACAGACAGAATAACCAGAAAGAACAGGGTGATGGCCATGTAGGCCGGCACCAGGTAGATTTCCAGCGGAATGTCTTTCACAAAATTGGGGGGGACCCAGCGGGGTTCCGTCAGTGTCACCGCGATCCAGGCCAGCAGGGTGATTCCCATGCCGGCCACTGATCCGGCAACTCCCAGCATGGCGCTTTCCATGGCAAACAATCCCATCACACCGGCGCGTTTCATCCCCAGCGCCCGCAATGTTCCGATCTCTCTGGTTCTTTCCAGGACCGTCATGCTCAACGTGTTGATGACGCTGGTGACGGCAATGGTGAGAACGATGACAAAGACCATAAGAAAGATGATGTCGAACATGTTCTTGACCTTCCGGTAAAAAGGTGCCATCTCCTCCCAGGTTTTCACGTCCATCTCCAGGCGGTTTTCCTTGAAAATCCGTTGAAGCGAGTTTCTGACCGGCAGGGTGGATGCGTCATCGGACAGCAGCAAGGACACGCTGCCGACGTTGTCCGTGTCGTAAAGAGACTGGGCAAAGGCAAGGGGAACGGACAAAATCATGTCATTGAGCTCTTCGACCGGGACATTGAACATCTGCCGGATTTCCATGTCCAGGGCATTGATTCTGCCGTCCACGGTGGGGGCCATGACCACGGCACCGGATCCGACAGTCAGTGCCAGTTTGTCCGCCAGCCCATGGGTGATACCGCCGCCGTAGATCTGATCATCGGTGAGCGGTTCTCCGTCGTACAGCTTGAGCCGGCGGATCATGCCGGTGACTGAATCCTGTATCATCCGGGTCTTAGAGGGGATTTTTCCCAGTCCGATGAAAATGGTGGAAACTTCCCCGTTGCTGATCAGCCCCGTGATCTGGAGCTGCGGTGCGACAATGGAGACCTCGGGCATGTCATGGCAGATCCGGTTGATTTTCCGCAGCTCTTCGCTGGTGATCAGAAATTTTGTGGGATCGATTTTTCCTTCGGCCAGAAAACCTTTTTTGTATATAGCCAGATGGCCGTTGGCATGCACATAGATGAAGGAATCTTTCAGGTTGGTGAAGATATAGGCGGTAAATCCCCCGAAGATATTGATGGCGGCATATCCCATGGCAATGGCCAGGATCGTATATACAGAGCGCCGTTTGTTCCTGAACAGGTTTGCCAGGGCATACCGGACCCAGATCATCCTGTCAGAATCCATGGGTTTCTCCTGTCGTCATCCGGAGGGTGGAACCGGTTGTGCCGCCTGTCTGACGGGTATCTTCCTGTATCCGGCCATCCAGCAGCCGCACCCGTCGTCCGACCCGGGACAGCAGCCGCTGGTCATGGGTGGAAAAGACAAACGTGGTTTTTCTTTGAACATTGATTTCCTTCATCAGTTCGATGATCTTCACGGCATTTTCCGAATCCAGGTTGGCCGTGGGCTCGTCCGCCACAATCACTGCCGGGTCCGTGATCAGTGCCCGGGCAATGGCCACCCGCTGCTGCTGGCCGCCGGACAGTTTGCCGGGCCTGTGGGCGATATGATCCGAAAGGCCCAGGGTATCGAGCAGGCCGGCCGCCTTTTTTCTGCCGTTCTTTCCGGCGGTTCCCTGGATTTGAAGTGGCAGCAGGACATTGTCCAGGGCGGACAGCACCGGTATGAGATTGAAGTGTTGAAATACAAGTCCGATATGCCGGTTTCTTATTTCGCTTTTCTGATTATCGGACAGGCCGGAGACCGATTTGCCGTTGAATCTAAGGGTGCCGGCCGTGGGATCGTCCGTCAGGCTGATCAGGTTGCAAAGCGTGGTTTTCCCCGATCCGGACGGACCCCAGACGGCAATGAACTCCTTTTCATGGATGCACAGATCGATATTCTGCAGGGCCTTCACTTCGGTTTCACCCATCAGGTAGGTTTTTTCAATATTTTCAAGCTCGATAAGCGGCATCATCATCTCAGGCGCTCTGTTTGGGTCGAGAAATGATTTCTGCTTCCTGAAGAGCCAGTATACAGGCTTTGAGCACCTCACGGTCAATCTGTATCTGAGGCAGTTGTAAGGAAGATATAATTTCCATGGTTTGTTCACAGGAAATTTCAAAGGACGACTCACCCAGTGTGGTCATTGTTTCAATGACTTTTATATCGTTGGCGTTCAAATAATCGGCCAGAGGATGAGTCAGCGGGGCTTTTGTGAATAAATCCATGGACAGGAAATGCCAGTGGGATGCGTCGACAGGGTCAAGGTCATATCCTAGTTCGACCGCTTCAAGACTTAAATCCCGAAACCGGGTCTGGGTTTCAAACAGATGAAGGGTTTTGTTTGAATGATTTTCGGCTATCGATCGAACCATCGCCATGGAGACCGCTTTCACCGGCGCCAGGAGAAGATTGATTTCCGAATCCGGATACTTCCCTATCAAAAGAGAGGTCTGGAACATTCTCCAGATAAAATCCCCCGCCAGCGTAATCATGCTGTCTTCACTGAAGATCAGGCCCGGGCGGTAGATGTTGCAGGGCACCCCTTCTGCCTGCATCCGGCGCAGGACCCATTCACTGATCCATTTGGATTTAAGATACCCGTTCCGCAGCCCTGAAAACGTTTCAGGGATATCGTTTTCCGTATACGGTCCCGTCAGGGTCATGTCCGAGAAACAGATGCCAATGGATGATACATAATGCAAAGGAATCACATCTTCCGGGGTTATACACAGTTTCAGCACTTCAAGGGTGCCGTCCACATTCGCTTTTTTGAGCATGGAATAGGGTTTCAAGTGATGAACCTTGGCGGCGGAATGCAGGACGGCATCGATGGTGGTCTGTATCCTGTGATAATCGTTTCCGTCAAGCCCCAGATCAGGCCTGGTGATATCTCCTTCAAATATGGTGAACCGGGATGATATCTTTTCAAGGTCGATATCCAGGTTGAATTTGTCAACCGTTTCCTGAAGCCGGGCCGCACCATCGGTTTCATGGATGTCCGGACGGATGAGCAGATAGATATGAAACGGTGTTTGTGTAATCAGATCCTTGAAAAGACGGCTGCCCAAAAGGCCGGTGACCCCGGTCAGAAAAATGGTCCGGTTTTCAGGGGCGCTGTTGATGCGTTTTTGCCGGACGGTCCCCGAGATGTCAGGCAGGCTTTTGATCTGATCCAGGGCAGTTGCCAGATCAGGGTCCGTCTCCCGGCCGCTTTTCCATGACGCCCGGTTCAAACGGGTGTCGGGATTTTCTTTCAGGATGTCATAGTCAAGATTGAGGATGGTCAGCAACCGTTCACTGATCAGGCGGATACTGGGCGCCTGGACAAGCGACGCCGGAGAAACCGAAGCGCCGAGGTCATTTTCAAGCCGGGTGATCAGTTCTATTCCGTTGAGTGAATCGATGCCCAGATCCGTCAGTTTGTCTTCATCTTCGATGTCTTCCACAGACAGATCCAGCAGATCGGATATGGTATGCTTTATCAGAAGCATCATTTTGCCGAGCCGGTTCTCTCTGGGCGTGGAAAGAAAATCAGCGGAAAATTCGTCGGTCCCTGTTGCCTTTTTCGACTTGGTGCGGTTTTTCAATATGGACATGCGGGGGGCGATGTCGACCCCTTCTTTGAGATATTTTTCAAAGCCGGATCCCGGAACACCCCACAGAAGGGCCCTGCTGCCGAGAATCCGTTCAAGATATTCAATAAAATCATCATTGCTCAATCCGCCCAGTCCGAATTTTCTGACTTTTCTCAACAGATCTTTGTCCCGAAAGACAACCCCGGTTTCATGGAAAAGCCCCCAGTCCACATACTGGGCCGCAAGTCCGGATTTGATTCGAAAAGCCGCAATGGATTTCAACACGGTATTTGCCGCGGAATAATTGGACTGGCCGATATTTCCCACCATACTGGCCATGGAACCCATGAGAAAAAATATACTCAAATCCAGGTGTTTTGTTTCTTCATGAAGGTGAAGACCGCCAAACGCCTTGGGCGCCAGCACATCATAGACATCATCGTGTGTCATGTCCCCGATGGCTTTGTCTTTGAGTACCACCGCACAATGGAAAACACCGTCCAGGGGAGGATGGTTTTCTTTGATCTTCCGGATCAGGGCCGCCACCTGGTTTCGATCACCGACATTGGTTTTGTTTATCTCAATACATGCTTTTTCCTGTAACCGTTGAATGGCCGCGGCTGTCTCAGGGTGGGGTTCCCCGGAACGGTTGACCAGAATGAGGTGTTTGGCCCCCTTTTCGACCAGCCACCGGGCGATAAGAAGCCCCAGTCCCCGAACGCCTCCGGTAATCAGATAGGATCTGTCCGGTTTGATGGAAGCTTTTTCAGGCTGGAATTGAACCGGGCATGTCAGTTCCCCCCATGACGGTTTCAGCACGACTTTTCCAAAATGAAGCGCCTTTGACATGTGGCTGAAGGCTTCTTTGAAGTTTGCCATGGGAAACAGGCTGTAGCAGTGGTTTTTCACGCCGTTTTTTTCAAAAAGGGTTTGAAGCGCTTCGATCACGGTGTCACCCATGCGGCTGTCCGGCGAAAACATTTCAGCCATATCGATGGCGAAATAGGAGATATTCTTTCTGAACGGATACAGGCTGATGTGCGTTTTGTCATAGATATCGCGTTTGCCCAGTTCCAGAAACCGGCCGTAGTTTCTCAACAGGGTCATGCTTTTCTCGATAAAGGGACCTGCCAGAGAGTTCAGAACGATGTCAATGCCCTCTCCATGGGTGTCCTGGTAAATACGGTCGGCAAAATCAAGGGTTCTGGAGCTGTAGACATGGGTGACGCCAAACGATCGTAAAAGGTCCTGTTTGAAACCAGTGCCTGCCGTGGCGAATATTTCAGCCCCTTTTTCCTTTGCCAGCTGAATGGCTGCCAGGCCGATGCCCCCGGCCGCGGAATGGATCAGGATCCGGTCTCCTTTTTTAATATCGGCTTTGACCACCAAGGCATAGTAGACCGTCATGTAATTGGTCAAGGCTGCGGCCGCAAGATCAAAACTCATGGCATCCGGAAGTTTGACGAGGCGGGCCGCCGGCACCGTTACATGGGTTTTGAAGCACCCCAGTCCGATAAAAGCGACCCGGTCCCCTTTGGCAAATGACGTGACCGACTCTCCCACAGCCGTGACCACGCCGGCACATTCATCGCCAAGCAGCCGGCTGTCCGACGCTTCAGTGGGGTAAACGCCGAGAATTTTGAGAAGATCCCTGAAATTTATGCCGGCGGCTTCCACCTGTATCTCCACTTCACCGGAACCGGGAAGGGGGCGTGGAGAGGTCTCGATACACAACCCGTCCAGGGTGCCGGGGGATTCAACACTCAGTCCGATGACATGGGAATTGCGGCTGTCATTTTTACCATCATACCGGAATTCGGTCCGGGGCCTTGCAATGCTGTCACATCGCTTGACAAACCGGTTCTGTTTTCTGAATGCGACAATATCTTCTCTGTCATCTTCCGTTGCGATTTCCTCAATCAGCAGGGGGATCTGTTCAGACAACGGAAGATCCGGATCCAGGTCGATCAGTTTTATTCTCAGATCCGGTTTTTCATTGTAAAGCGTTTGTACCATCCCTTCCATTGCCGATTGAACCGGATGGATGATTTTCTGATCTGACGAAGTATAAAGCGCGCCTGAGGTCAATATCACAAGCCGGGGAGCGTGTTCTTCAAAATCCGGACTGGAAACAAGGCGGATGATACCGGTGAAAAACAGATCGGCGATTGATCGCTGTTCCGCCTCATCGATTGGGATATGGACCGCGTTCAGCGCGCCGCCGTATACCACATGGCTGATGCCTTTCAGATCGATATTTTCCACATGGGTGTGGATTGGATACCGGCGGTTACAATAGGCCGATTCCGGCATGTCCGTGTCACCGATATAGATCCAGGAAAGCGGTTCTGAATGACGGACCGGCGGATGGGCCGGCCGTTCAAAGGCCTTCCTGTTGTTTTTCAGCGGTTGTTTTTCGGCGATAAAGGTGGTGTGGTATTTCCCGTCACAATCCGACACCGTCTTGATATTGATAAAGTCATTGTTGGAAAGTGCCTGATTCCAGTGTTCTTGATCCATCAGGGGAGAGTCTTTTCGATATCTGTCATCAAACCGCCACCACCCGTCAATCGGACCGAACAAAAAATCCCCGATGGGGAATGTCGAGGTATAATCGGAAAGTATAAACTTGCCGCCGGGTTTTAACAGTGCTGCCACATTACCCAAGGCAATGTCAATGTCCCTGACGGCATGAATCACATCCAGGCCGGTGATCAGATCAAAGGTGGCCGGTTCGAAATTCTGGAATTCAGGGGCCTGTTCAATATCCAGGGGCTGGAATCGGATAAAGTCGAATTCCCGGAATTGTTTTTCTCCCTGTTTGATGAAGGCCGGGCTGATATCGGTATAGTAATATTCACAGGGACGGTGTTTGAGCAAAGGAAGAATATGGGCCGTCATGCCTCCCATCCCTGAACCGATCTCCAGGACCCTGAATGGGGTTTTCCCGGGAATGCGGGCAACCATCTCCCTGATGATCGACATGACCACCTGGTTGTTTCCATGAAACATGGGGGAGTGGGTGTAAAAATACCTCATATAATCGGCCCGGTCCTTTCCCATGATCATTTCAAGGGGGTCATATGTTCCTTGAAACATGGGGATCAGGTTGGCGCCTCTTTCATGGATCAGGTTGATGTCATAGATCGTGGAAGGGTTCTCTTTTATGCAGATTCCCATGCAGGCGTCGACACTTTCAATGTCATCGGCTTTTTCCGTGAGGCAATATTCCCGGTCATTGATCTTTTCCGCATAGCCGTCAGCGGCCATATGAGACAGGAGCTTTTTGATGTATCGGGTAAATGTCGCCTTTGCCCGGCTGTGTTTGACCAGAACATCCGGATCGATCCGGGAGCCGGTTTCATACCCTTCAATAATCCCATGGATGGCATCAATAAAAAACCGGAACATCAGTCTGTTCTGGTTGTCCGAATAGCTTTGCCGCAGGAGTGTCCGGTTCCGGATATTCCTCTCTTTTTCGAAATCCGCAGCCTTTTCGATATTGTTCAGGGCCTTGTCTCCAAGATCCCCGATTGCGGCGGGCGCTTTTTTCCAGTCCAGCGGTTTCGGCAGCCAGTATTGATACAGGACCTCTTTTCTCCAGAGGGCCGGATCATTTTCTTTGGTCTCCACCGCCTTGCAGGTGAAATGTCGAATATGCCCGGTTTTACCGCCCCTGGCATTGTACAGGGATATATCGGCAATGATCTGTTCCACCGTATGTTCAACAATTGTGATAAGGGCGTACAGGCTTTCTCCGGCGGTTCTCCGGAGGCTCAGCCCGTCAAACCCGACCGGCAGATACAGTCTGCGCCCCGGGCCCTGGTTTTTCATTACAATGGCGATCAGCTGGAAAACCCCGTCTAAAACCGTTGGGGAAATATATGTGTTGTCAAATAAAGCGGCGTTTTGATCCGGCAATGCCACATATCCCAGGATGCTGCCGTTCAACGCCCAGTATTTTTCAAGGGTCTGAAAACAGGGGCCGTAGTTCAGCCCTTTTTCGCCCGCCCGCCTGTAAAACAGTTCTTTGTCATCATTGAGTATGCCCGATTCTTTAAACACTTCAATGTCAAGAACAGCGGTTTCAGGCTCATTGACCTTAAAGGCTTTGCAGGTGGCGCATATGTCCCAGTTTCTGGTCGCCCCGTCGCCGGATACCTTCAGAATCAGCTGGTTTGTGCCGGCATCAAAAAGGCACCGGGTATTTTTGACATCACTGGCGTTCAAAACAATGGAAGACAGGATGGAGAAATTTTCAAGTTCAAAGCTCTGCCCCACACAAAGCGACGCTGCCATACAGAAGATATCGATGTATCCCGCAGCGGGAAAGAATATATGTTGCTTCACCTTGTGATCGGCCAGAAACGTCTGGATTCTCAAATCCAGCTGGTTTGTCCAGGTCGGCATGTCAAAAAAATCGAACCTTCTTCCGAGGAGAATGCCGTCCATCTTTGCAAGCCGGTTCTGGTAAGTGATCGTGCTTTCTTCCCAGTATTCCTTTTTTTCCCAGGGGTAGGGCGGGAACGCTATGTGGGGAATGGATTCGACATTGTAAATCCTTTTCCAGTCAACCGCATATCCCGCCTTGACAAGGTCATTGATACCGGTGTCCATCGAAACGGTATCAGGAGCATTCCGGTTCAGGGACTGGATACACCGGCCGGCGGCCCGTTTTTTCTTCAAGCACTGTTGGATGGAGGCGGCCAGGACCGGGTGGGCCGAAAGTTCCAGAAAAAGCGTGTGGCTGTCGATGATTTTTTCAATGGCCGGGCCGAAAAGAACGGTCTGGCGGACATTCTTCCACCAGTAACCGGCATTGTGAATTGCCTGTGTGACCGGTTCCCCTGTCACGGTGGACCACAAAGGGGTATGGGGGGCGTTGCATTCAATGCCATCGAGGCTTGCTAAAAGGTCTTCCCTGACAGGCGCCATGAAAGCGCTGTGAAACGCGTAATCCACATTGAGAAACCGGTTGAACTTTTCCTGTTCATTCAAGGTTGCTTCAATTTTTTTCAACATCTCCCTTTGTCCGGCAAATGTCACGGAAGCCGGACCATTGACGGCGGCAACAGACACTGTCCCGCCAAAGGGTTCCGCGATGGCAAAGGCGGTTTCCCGGGATATGCCGGCGGCAAGCATGGCGCCCTTGCTCGAAGCCCTGTCCATGGTTCTTGCACGGTGGTAGATGATTTTCATTCCCTGCGGAAGATCAAAACATCCGGCACTGACACCTGCAGCCACTTCACCGATGCTGTGTCCGACAATTGCAGAGGGAGCAACGCCTCTGGATCTCCACAGCCGGTCCAGTCCAAGCTGCAATGCCGTAATCATCGGCTGTGCATAGGATGTCAGGGATATCCGGGTGCTTTCTTCGGAAGCCAGAAATTCATCCAGCAGGCTCCATCCGCCGATTGCCTGAAGTGCTTCATGGGCTTCATGGATGGTGTCCCGAAACACCTTTTCCGCTTTGTACAGCTGCCGTCCCATGGCATACCATTGAGGCCCCTGACCTGAAAAAACAAACACGACTTTGTCGGACACCGGTTTGTTCATTTTGGTTGAAATGGATAATTGGTCCATGATCCGGCGTTTCAGTTCAGCGGTCTCTTTGCCCGAAACAATGGTGGAAAACTGTTTGTGATGGGCACGGCGATGGGCGGCAAATGCACAGATGTGCTGGATATCGCTGTTTTCCGCGGCATCGTCAAGAAGTTCATGAAACCGTCTCAATTCTGATTTGAATGCTTGCTGGGACCTTGCTGAAACGGGGAGCATGTATCTGAAGTCCGTCTCCGGTCTGTCATACTTGAAACGATGTGCGTCTTCAGCGACATGAGGGGCCATGAGAATGAACGCATTGGCGCCGCCGAATCCAAAGGAATTCAATCCAAGATAACAGTGGCCGGGCTCGGAATGTGCCGGCAGGGCCTGGTTTCCGGTCGCAATTTTCAGATGATATCTGTCGAATTCAATGTCAGGATTGGGGGTCGTAAAATGCAGATTTCCGGGAATCATTCCATGGTGGCAGATCAACGCATTTTTTATCAGTCCCGCAATACCGGAAGCGGTTTCCAGGTGTCCGATATTGGTTTTGACGGATCCGATCAGGCAGGGGGTTTCTCCGGTTTTATGGATGCCGATGGCTTTTCCGATTGCATGGGCTTCGATCGGGTCGCCGATGGCGGTCCCTGTACCATGGGCTTCCACATATTGCACCAAATCGGGTGTAATGCCTGCTTCCGTTATTGTCCGGGAGATCAGGGACAGCTGGGATGCCGGGCTTGGGGCGGTAATGACCGGGGTATGACCATCCTGATTCACGCGGCTGTTGTGAATACAGGCGTAAATCCTGTCCTGATCCTGAACGGCTTTTTTCAAAGGTTTCAGAAACACCATGCCGGCCCCCTCCGCTTTGACAAATCCATCAGCGGAAGCATCAAAGGCTTTACACCTGCCGTCGGCGGACAATCCGCCGAAATTGCTGAAACTGACAAAGGTGGAGGGATAGATCAGAAAATTGACCCCTCCTGCCAGGGACATTTGACATTCATTGTTCCAGATGGCATGGCAGGCCAGGTGGATCGCATGCAGGGACGCGGAACATGCCGTATCAACGGTCATGCTCGGTCCCGTCAAATCGAAAAAATGAGAAACCCGGTTGGCCATGATACTCAAGGCCGAGCCTGTGGCGGAATATGGATTGGCTTTTGGCGGTTCTATTTTGGTGTGCTGCCACACGGCAAACTCATAATTGCCGGCACCCACATACACACCGATTGAATCGCGGCCGGTCAGCTGAAGCCCGGCGTCCTCTATGGCATGCCAGGCGGTTTCCAGAAGCAGTCGCTGCTGAGGGTCCATGCAGCAGGCTTCTTTGGACGAGAGACCGAAAAATCTGGCATCAAATTCTTTTATTCCGTCAATGAATCCACCCCATTTGCTGCGGGACCTGGTCGGATGGATTTTTTCGCCGCCGTAGAAACTGTCTGTGTCCCACCTGTCTTCAGGGATTTCCGTTATCGAATCAATGCCATTGACAAGGTTGTTCCAGAATTTTTCCAGACTGTCCGCGGATCCCGGGAATCGGCATCCCATGCCAACGATAGCAATCGGGTCTTTATGCATGCAATGCCTTTTCAAAGTATCAAACCCATACATTTTTTTATCAACAGAAAGATCAAACTCAACTTTTTAGCATAGACGAAATCTGAATTAAAGACTAAATCAAAGGATTTAAAAATTGAATGCAACCACTGTAAAAATTACAAATTCAAGGGCCAGGATGGACATAATCAGGCAATGGCGCTAACATGCCCAAATAAATAAAGGATGTCGGTATGGTGATGTTTTTGGTGAAGCGCATTTTTTTGTATTATCAACTGGTGTTTATCTCTTTGACCCGGGGTATCAGGGAAGAAACCGTTCCTGTTTCTCTACGGCGAATCATTGTGATGCTGCTGATGAATATTGCTGGAGCTGTTGTGTTTATCATAAACTGGATCTGTATATGTGCGGATGAGATCTTTTTTCCCCGGTACCGGTACCTGGCCATAAAAAAACCGGTCTTTATTCTTGGTGTTTTCAGAAGCGGTTCCACACTTCTATTGAGACAAATGGCCCTGGATACCCATAATTTTACATCATTCAAACTATGGGAAGCCCTGTTCGCCCCTTCGATTGTCCAGCGGAAAATATTCGGCTTATTGGGAAAGGTGGACCAAAAGACATGCGGATTTTTATCCCGGCCCATCAAAAAAATCGATCGCCGTCTCTTTGGATCCTCAAAACCGATTCACCAGGTAGGGCTGTTTCTTCCAGAAGAGGATGCCGTTATTTTAATCTGGATTTTGTCCACGTTTTTCCTGTTTTTTGGGTATCCTTTTTTTGACCAGTTCGAAAAGTATGTCAAATTTGACCGCCTCATGCCGGAGAAGGAAAAAAAACAGATCCTGTGTTTTTATCACAAAATGGTCCAGAGGCATCTATACCATCATGGTCCGGAAAAAATATTTCTGTCCAAAAACCCCACTTTTTCTTCCCTGGCAGGGACCCTCAAACAATGGTTTCCGGATGCCGTCTTTCTGAATACCATCAGACATCCATATCAGCAGATCCCCTCTTTTATCAGCCTGCTGGTCTATTTTACGGAAAAATTCGGCTGTGATTTTCTCAAAACAGCGGATTACAGAGACAGAATGCTGGATATCGTAACAAATTTATATCTGAACCCGGTTGCACGTCTGAAAAAAATAGGTCAAAATCAGTATGCAATCATACGATTCGAATCTCTTACCGGCAATCCGGGTGAAACCGTAATGGAAATCTATGATAAAATCCATGTGAAACCGCCGGCGGATATCGAGAGCCGGCTCAGGGAAAAGAGTGCGGCAGCCGGAAAATACAAAAGTACGCACTCCTATTCTTTGGAGAAGTTCGGGCTGACCACCCGGGAAATTCAGGAGAAATGCAGGGCTGTATTTAATGAATTCGGGTTTATCCCGTAAAACGTTTCGGTATCTAACTGCCGGGAATTCATAGCTTGGCCCGGATGGAAGGTTGTTCCGCCGGTCGTTATCACTTCAGGGAACGCTGGACACGGCCCCTGAATTTATATAATTTCAGAGCAAAATCAAAACCAGGCAATTGATTGCCGGGGAGAAAGGGCAGAAAATGAGGCGTGTGTTTTTGAAGGAATTGTGCCTGATTCCGTTAATTCTGATAATCGCGGGTATCTGTGCCGGTTTTGCTGAACCGGTGGAAGAAACCGGGTGCGGCATGGATTCGACAGCCATCCAGGTGGTCTTGATGAGAGCGGACCAGGCCAGAGGAAACCGTGAGGGGATTACCTGGGAGGTTGCCGTCATGTCTTCAGAAAACGAGGGGCACAGCCCCATGGTTTTCGATGTCAAGGCGCGTGGATTCGATACGCTGGCAACCGCTGTCGCACCGCCCAGAGACAAGGGGAACAAGGTGCTGATGGTCAACGGAAACATGTGGTTCTACAAACCCGGCCTCAGCAAGCCTGTACCGATATCCGCCAGGCAGCGACTCATGGGAAATGCATCCTATGGAGACATTGCCTCCACCAATTATTATCAGGATTATGTGGCTGTTCCGCTGGGGGAGGAATCCATAGACGGTGAAGTCTGTCATGTGTTTGATCTCAAAGCCAGAACTCCTGCCGCTACCTATGACCACATAAGGTACTGGATTTCGAAAAGCCGTGAAGTGGGAATAAAGGCGGAATATTATACGGTTTCCGGAAAAAAGATAAAATCCGCAAGAATGATTTACGGCAGTGAGATCGATGTGGACGGCGCCAGGCGGCCCTTTATTTCCGAGATTCAGATTTCGGAAACCGTCATGACAAAAGAGACAACCATTCTTATGTTTGACAACCCCGCGCTGGCGGCCCTGCCGGATCATATTTTCAATCGCAACCTCTTGAAAAACTGAGGCGGTGAATACAGCCGGCAGGGAATCCAGCCTTTCCGGCCGGACTTTTCCGGAATGGACATGAAAAGAAGTGGGAAGACGGTGATGAACAAGACCAGCGAAATCCTGGCGGTGCTTCTGGTCATCGTGATCTGGGTTGTGCCTGTGCAGGTCCCGGCCGCAAATGATCCTGACCCTGACCCGGAACCGGTTTCCGAATGGGGGGCGTTTTTCATGAATCATGCCGCTTTCCGGATGGATCTGTTGAGCTACGGCATCGTGCGCAGCCCGGTGGACGATTCCATCTTGAACGCCGGCAACTGGCTGGGCATCAGTACCCGCGAGACGATTGTGAGCGTCCGTCCGGACATCGGCCTGGATCTGGACCGGTGGCACTTTTCAGTCAAGCCCCGGTGGTCTCTGCAGCACCGGAAACGGACCCGGGGGATTCATGAAGGCCGCTCCAGAGCAACAGAAAACTTTTTTGTGAACGAATGGCTGGCCCGTGCCCGGGTGACTGACGAGCTGTTTGTGTCCTATGGCAGGGAAAACCTTCAATGGGGGCCCTCTTATCTGATTTCCCCGTCCAATCCGTTCATCAAGGACAACGGGCGCGACAACATAAAAACCGAAGTGGGCGGCCTGAATTATGCCCGCCTGTTATGGATCCCCCATGCTGACTGGTCTACTTCGTTCATTGCCAATACGGATGAAGGGGCTTATTCATTTTTCACCCCCTTCAACCGGAAATATGCGGTAAAAATCGATTATACCGGGTTTGAAAAATACGGAAGCGTGATTCTGTCCCATGAAGAATCCGGGCATGATTTCGTGGGGATTTACGCGGGACTGTCCGTTTCAGACGCCATGCTCCTTTACGGGGAAAGCGGTGTCAAAATAGATGCTCCGGAACAATCCGACAGCATGGATCCGGATTACCTGCTGGGAATTTCCTATACATTCAAGGCCGGGCCGGCCCTGGCCTGCGAATATTTCTACAATGAGAACGGCAAAACCGGCCCCATCCATCAGGCGTTCATATCTGCGGAGCCTGCGAGCCCGGATGATGTGCTGATCAGAAAAAATTATGCCATGGTTCAGCTGTCGGAATTCAAGGTCAGGGAATCGTTCAGTTACGTGCTTCGATGGATCCTGGACCTGGATGACAATTCAAACCGGTTCATCGGAATGCTGGAATATGAGATCGGGGATCACTGGAAACTCTTCGGGATCGGCGATGTGTTCAACGGCAGTCCCAATGATGAATTCGGCAGCGTGAACCGGTATTCGATTTATGCAGGGGTTCAATGGTCCTATTGACCATCCGGGTTTCAGAAGGGATGGTTCAGGGTGAACATGACACCCGGGTCTTCAGAAAGCCATGATGCGGACAGGTGAAGCGGCCGGTCCAGGATCTTCACCTTTTGTGCATGGTTGTATTTATGGGCGGCGGATATCGATCCGTAGATACCGCCGAAGTAAAATCCGGACCCGGCCAGGCCCACCACGGTCCCCAGGGCCGGGTTGTCCTGATCAAAGGCTTTCCAGGCAGCCAGCCCCAGCCCGGTGTTGACCACAAATGCGGCGGCAGCGTCGTGAAACCGCTCTGTGTACAGAAATCCGGCCCCCGGGATGACAGCGAAAATACCGGCCATGGTCGGATTTTTTTGGGGAAGGGACCGGGTTTCCCGGATTCGGGCGGTCAGTTCGTTTTTTTCGGCCTGGAACGGCCCGGTTGCAGATATTTTCTCCAGATTGGACAGGGCCTGTTCCAGTTCGTTTTTGCCGGGGGTCAGGGATGCCTGGATGTGCAGTTCTGCCAGGTCCAGGCGAATCCGGTCCAAGGTGTCCGGATCATCCGTGAGTTTCAGGGCATTTTCCAGCACCACCCGGGCGTATCCGAAATTGCCCAGATGCCTGAAGGCCCGGCTCTGCATGAGATATGCCTCCCGGGTATGGGACCCTGTAAGGGAGGGATCCTCAAGAATGATGTCGTTGAATTTCCGGGCCGCTTCATAAAACTGCTCCTGGTAAAAAAGAGCCATTCCGGTCTTGAATACCGCCTCATCCACCCGGGGATCCTGTGGAAAAAAATGGATGAACCGTTTCAATTCGACTTCTGCAATGCGGTAATCCTTTTCGTGAAACAGGGAGTCGGCATAGGCGAACTGCCGGTCCGGAGAAAGGATCAGTTCCCGGGTATCCATTGCCGGGGCCGGGCCGGGCAGCATCAGCATGAACAAGGCCCATACCAGGCAGGCCGGTGGCCTGAGGGCGTCAATCCAAGGCGTCACGCCGGGTCCGTCCCCTTTCATGGGACCTTTGTGTCGGCAGAAGGCGTGAACCACCAGAAGTCATTGGCTTCCACCGGGTCAAAGCTCAGGGGCCGGCCTTGTACCCGGACCCCGGGCGCCAGCCGGGTGTCGCTTCGGCCGCACCGCAGCAGCCGGTCACAGGCCATGATCCACCCTATGACCGGGCCGTGCTTTTCCAATGCCCGGGCCGCATAATGGGAACAGGACGGATACATGGGGCAGCGGTTGCCGTCCGCCCGGGAAATGGTTGCCTGATAGAACCGGAGGATCGGGTTTTCCGGTGTGTCCTGATCCTGGAGAGACTGGCCCAGGGCCGGAAACGACAGGCACAGAAAGACGGCCATGTACAGGATTGTCCGGTTATTCCTGGGTGACACGGAACACCTCCCGGATGGATGTCACGCCTTGGAGCACTTTGGCCATACCGTCGTTTCTCAGGGTGGCCATGCCTTTTTGGACCGCCATTTCCCGGATTTTGCCGGTTTCAGATGTCTGCAGAACCATTTGACGGATCTCATCGTCCAGCTCCAGAATTTCAAAAATCGCCCGGCGTCCCAGGTATCCGGTGTCGAAACACTTCTCACATCCCCGGGGTTTGAAAACCCGGGTCCCCACCAGGTCCGGTCCGTTGATATGAATGGTTTTCACATCCTCCGGGGTGAGCACATACGGAGCGCGGCAGTGGGGGCACAAGATGCGCACCAGACGCTGGGCAATGATAGCGTTCACCGATGAGGCGATGAGATACGGCTCCACCCCTAAGTCCTTGAGCCGGGTGACGGCCCCGGCCGCATCATTGGTATGCAGGGTGGAAAACACCAGGTGCCCGGTGAGGGCCGACTGGATGGCGATGCCCGCGGTTTCGATGTCCCGGATCTCTCCCACCAGGATCACATCCGGGTCCTGGCGCACAATGGCCCGCAACCCTCTGGCAAAGGTGACCCCGGTTTTGGGATTCACCTGGATCTGGCCGATGCCGGTGAGGTTGTATTCCACGGGGTCTTCAATGGTGATGATGTTTTTGTCCGGGGAGTTGATCTCCGACAGAGCCGCGTACAGGGTGGTGGTTTTTCCGGAACCGGTGGGACCGGTGACCAGAACGATGCCGTGGCTCTGGCGGATGATGCGGTTCAGCCGGGTGGAATGATCGTCTGACACACCGAACTGATCCAGGGACAGAAAATAGCCGGATTTGTTGAGAAGGCGCATGACCAGGCGTTCTCCGAAACCGGTGGGAACCGTTGAGATGCGGATGTCGATCTCCTGATCCCCGATGCGTACCTGGGTGCGACCGTCCTGGGGCACCCGTTTTTCCGCGATGTTCATGCTGGCCATGACCTTGATCCGGGAGATCAGGGATGCCTGGATCCCTTTGGGCGGGGTCAGCCGTTCGTAAAGAATGCCGTCGATGCGGTACCGGATCTTGAGGCTGTCCCGGAACGGCTCGATGTGGATGTCGCTGGCCCCTGCCTTGACCGCCTGGGAGATCATCCGGTTGACGAGCCGGATGACCGGTGCGTCGCTGACATCGTCCAGCAGGTCTGCGGTCTGTTCCGGGTCGTCGATGATGTATTCGTCGTCTTCCAGGTCCCGGGCCAGCTGCCCGGCGCTGTCTCCGGACCGGTCGTACAGGATGTTCACGGCCCATAGAATCCGGTTTTTCGGGGCCAGTACCAGATCGTAATCATTCAGTCCGATCATGGCCGCCACATCATCGGCCGGGCCCAGGTCCGACGGATCATTGAGCGCAATCACCGGACGTCCGGTTTGACGGATCAGGGGAACCAGGCAGGCTTTTTTCAAAAAATTTCTGGTAATCAAACGGGTCCAGGCATCGTCGGCCCGTTCCGGTTCCAGAACTGAAGTGACGGGCAGGCGGTAGATCCGGCCCAGGATTTCCAGAAGTTCCTGTTCGGAGACCAGCCGGGCCGCCAGTACCGCACCCATCAATCCGGGCCGGTCCTGTTCATAGTCGTCCCGGATTTTCTGGGTTTCCGCTTCCGGAACCCCGAACTCGCCGGTCAGAATATCGAGGAACTGATCGATCATGGTCTAAGGAGTCACTTTGTCTGCCGGCGAACCCGACATTTTGTCCCGGAGCCGGTCCAGTTTCCGGTACAGCGGAATGGCGCCTTTTTCAAAATCCCGGTCTATTTCCTGCTGTTTCTCATTGAGAATCTCCTGCACCTCCAGGGGGTTTCGAACCACCCGGGGGGTGAGAAACACATACAGATTGGTGCGTTCCTCTCCTTCGGAAATGGTTTTGAACGCCCATCCCAGTCCCGGCACATCCCCCAGACACGGGGTTTTGTACTGGGACTGGGTCACGGTTTCATCGATCAGTCCGCCGATGACCACACTGTACGTGTCTTCCACAATGATGGCGGTTTCGATCTGCCGTTTGAATGTGGTGGGCCGGTCCGGGTTGTTCTGATTCACCGTGTCCAGTTTGGTCAGCTCCTGGAACACATTGAGCCTCACCAGCCGGCCCTTGCTGATCTGGGGCGTGATTTTCAGGGTAATCCCCACATCCCTGTATTCATAGGAACTGTAGACTTCGGTGGCGGATTCGGCGGCCGACCGGGTCTGAAACGGGACGTTCTTGCCTACGGTGATGACGGCTTCCTCGTTTTCCGTGGTCAACAGCTGGGGGGTGGCCAGGATGTGAACGTCTTTGTCCGTCTGATAGGCCCGGACAATGGCCTGGATGTCCGGAAACGTCACCCCGCCGATGGTGATGCTTTTTCCCAGAACCCCCAGGGAAAATCCCCGGGGAAGGCTCCCGTCCTTGGATACCTGGTTGAGGCCGCCGAACCCGGTGTCTCCGGTGGCGCCGAATCCAGAGAAACCGACTTTGTCTCCGCCGTCGAAATCCTGTGCCGTGCGCCATTCCGTGCCGATATCCAGGCCCCGGCTGACATTGACCTCCATGATCAGGCATTCGATGTACACCATGGACCGGGGGATGTCCAGTTTGGCGATCACTTCCTCCAGCACGGTGTAATCCTCTTTTTCCGCCATGATGATCAGGGAGTTGGTGGCTTTGTCCGCACTGATGTGCACCGATTCGGACAGCAGCGGGGCCTGTTTCTGTCCCTCCGTGTTCTGGGTATCCTTTTGGGCCGGAATTTCCTGAAGCACTTTGACCAGGTCTTCGGCAGTCGCATGTTCCAGGTAGTAGACCCGGATTTTCTCCCCTCCCTTGGGCACCTGCCGGTCCAGAAGTCCGATCAGGTCCTCCACCCGGCGCGTTTCCACTTCACTGGCCAGAACCACCACGGCATTGGTCCGCTCATCCGCCACAAAATGGGCGATCATGCCCATTTCCGGTGCTTTTTTTTCTTCTTTCTGCCGGGCGCTGTAAATGCCGGTCAGGGTGGTCACCAGCCTGGCGGCATCCGCATGTCTCACCGGGATCACGGAGATGGTCTTTCCGATATTGGGGGCATCGATGGCATGGATGATTTTCAGGAGCCGGTCGATGCTGGACAGAGACGCCGTGACGATGAGCATGTTGGTGTCCCGGTAGGACAGCATCACACTGCCTTTGGGCAGCAGCGGAATGAACAGCCGCTGTAGTTCGTTCGAATCCGCATATTTGAGCGGGATGATCCGGGTGACCAGCCGGTCCGAAGGATCATCCGCCGCCGACGTCATCCGGGTATCGATATTGTCGCCCTTGGCATCCGGTATCGGAATGATCTTGGAGATCCCTCCGGACTCCACCACCGAGAACCCATTGATCTCCAGCACGGATTCAAACACTTTGTAGACTTCTTCTCCGGACAGTTTGGTGGGGGAGATCACCGTGACATTGCCACGGACCCGGCTGTCCACCACAAAATTCCGGTCGGTGATCCTGCTGATGAACTTGATGAACACCTTGATATCCACGTTGTCAAAATCGATGGCGATCTTTTCTTCCGGGACCGTTTTTTCCGGGACCGCAGCCGTTTGAGCCGAACCTGAACTCACGCAGACAAGACAGATCAGACCGCATATCATCAGGGAAGCGAAGATCAATGTAACATGCAGGCAGCTTTTTTTCATGAATGATTGGCCCATACACTTTCCTTATTCGTCAGAACTGTTTTCCACTGTGTATTCATTATTTTGCGCATTGTAAACAATTTCCTGGATTTTTCCCCGGCGCTGGATGGTGAACCTGATGTCCGGCATCTCTTCCAGGGTTGTGTTCAAGGACTGGTAAATGGTCACTGCATCCTGGGCCGACAGAATATCACTGCCGTTGATCGATTTGATGATATCCCCGTTTCTCAGTCCGATCTGCTGAAAGACCGAGTCGTTCCGGATGCCGTAAAGCAGCAGACCGTCCGGTTTTCCATCGGAAAAAAAAGGACGGATCCGTGCCTGTTTCATCAGGTTGGGCAGTCCGGAAACGGTTTCCTGCAAGGGGGCCGGTTCCTGGCCTTCCAGCCCGGTTTCCGGTTCCGGCAGTGCCGGCGCGGCTGTTGCCAGGGCTTTCGGTTTCTGGGTGATGTCCACCTCAAGGAGCTGGTTTTTGCCGTTGACACTCAAGATGACCTGGTTTCGGGAGACTTTCCGGATCACCCCCCCTTCCACAGTGTCTCCGACCTGAAACAGGGACTGTTCCCCGGTTTTCTTGTTTTCTATCACTGCAAATGACGTTTTGCCGGAAGCAGAAATGACGGTTCCCCACAAAGCCAGCTGCAGACGGGTTTTTTCCAGGGGTTGTCCCAACGGTTCTTCGGTGGGAGGGTTCGAACCGGTGTCCGGATCACGGGTCAACACCTGAAACAGGTTTTTTTCAGTGATCACGGCGTAGTCTTTTTGGGAAACCGAAGAAGCGGGTGCAGCTGAATCCGCCGGATCAACGGGCCGGGTCTTGAGATCTTCAAATCCGGCACTGCCCGGTGAAAAGATCTGCTGATATGTCATGCCGGTCACCTGGTAGGCGGCCACCGTGAGCAGCAGCATCTGTAAAATGAGATACAAGTGTTTCATCGGCTTATCTCCAGAGCATTGGCCGGGCCGGTCAGAGTGAAGGGGACCCCTTTTTCCGGGTGGGTGCTGAACAGATCCTCCATGGGCAGGACCGCCGCAAAACTGGACACATGGGCCGGCTGGGGGAAAACACTGCCCTTGAGATCGATTCGCCAGTCAGCCGGGTCCGTGATCCGGGCACCGGTCAGCGTCATCTGTCCGGCTGCCTGGATGTGCATGATACTGCCTGTGGCATGCAGCGCCAGGACGTCTATTTTGGATTCGTGTCTTTCAAATGTCACTGACACCTGATCAAAACTCAACTCTGTGATGCCCATGGTGTTGAGAAAATCATCCTGTATGGCACAGGTCACCCTGGACAGAATCAGATTCCCTGTGCCAGTCGGGTTTTCCCGGCGGTCCTGCACCTGATACCGGCCGGACAGATCAAAGGAAAGGGACGCGTGGGCACCCTGCATGGCCGATGTGGTCAGATCCCGTATCCGGAGTCCGGTCAGGGTCATCTCCAGGCCGGAACAGGCGGGCGGGGATATCGAGATACCGGTGATGTCGGCGGATACGGTGCCGTTCCACACAGAGGCTTTCACCTGCAGGTCTTTTCCCAGGCCAAGGACCGCCGGAACCGGGATCCGTATCCGTAGGTCTTCCGGTACCACTGTGACGCCACCATGGACCCGGATCCGCGGTTTTTCCGTTTTCACCCCCAGGGGCGGCGCCGGCGACACCCGGTCCAGGGTGATCTCCAGCCCCGGGAACAGCGATTCTCCCATCCGGCTGATCTTGAGGGCGGCTGCCTGATGAGGGAATCGAAGGACAGCGAACAAGGCCAGTGCCGCCATGAAGTAGATGAGAAAAAACAGGGTGCGTTTCAACGGCATGTCAGAAGGTCTCCCCGGGCATCACTGTCTGGGTTTCCAGAACCGCTTCCAGCAGGTTGTCTTTTTCTCCGGTCCGGGTCAGGGAAATGGAAACGACATGCACGTCGTTTCCGGATGTTTCCACCTGCTTGAGAAATTCCAGAAGATTGTCCAGATACAGGTTTTTCAGTCTGAGCCTGACCTTGGAGATTTGAAAGGCGCCATCTTCCGCTGTCTGGGTAAAAGGACGCATATAATCGATATTCTTTTTGATCCCGCTGGCTTCCGCCTGGGTGTCCAGAAATGAAAACAAGGTGAATTCAGGGGAATGGGCCGCCATGACTCCCTTTTGTCCGTCCATGTTCCGGGTCGTTTCCAGGTACTGATTCCGCAGTACGGCCATCTGCTGAATACCGTCCTGTTCAATGGCCAGAATCCGTTTCAATTCGTTTTTCCGGTCCAGTAAGGGGAAAAAGACAAACTGTGCAAACAAAAATACAAAGATTGTGGCAATCCCGGCAAAAACAATGGTTTTCTCTCTGGAGGACAACGAATTCATGGGTCGTCACATGTCGATTCTGAATTGAAAGATGATCTGATTTTCCACTCTGCCGGCATCGGCCGTGTGGATGGTGACCGATTTGAAAATCGGGGATTGTTCCAAAGCGGTTTTCAGACGGTCCACCGTATTGAAGCTGTCGGTGGTGCCGGAAATCGTGATCTGACCGTTGCCGAACAGCAGGCGGGACAGGCGCAGGTTCATGCCGTCAGGAACGCGGTCCGACAGTTCATACAGAAGGTCGATGGCAGGCAGGGCCGGTGTCACGGTCATGTCGAGGGAACGGGTCCCGCTTTTCTGTGAAAGTGCCTGTTTTACCTGGGCCTGCATGCGAAGCAGCGGGGAGAGGCCGGGTGGAATGACATTGCCGGGAAACGTCTTCTGGTAGATCTCCATTCCGGTCCGGCGGGCCTCAGCCACCTGCTGTTCCAGAAGATGAACATCCTGATACAGGCTCAGGATGGACAGAATTCCCACCAGGGCACCGACGGCTCCGGTGACCAGCAGCTCTTTTCTGAATCTGTGGAAAAAGGCCAGAGATCCCTGTTGCTGCTTCACAAAATTGAACAAAAGAGCGGTTTTTTTGAACAGCAGGTCAGATATCAGGGCCGGCTCCGGTTTGATCACCGGGATGGTGTCGGTGAAAAAAACGGGTTCCAGGGCCCTGGTCTGTTGGATGGTGCGGGTCATGGATTCCGGATCCACGGCATCGGTTTCCGGCACCAGGCAGATATGAAACCGGGTGTCCAGGCCGGACCGGTGCCTGAATCCGGTGACCATGCGCAGCATATTGTCGGCAACGCTGTCAGGGGTCTGACCGGACAAGGCCATGGTCCGGACCATGGCCGGTTTGGATCCGGTCATCAGAATCAGCGTGATGCCGGCAGGACCCGGGTGGATGACGATCCATTCTCCGGAAAGGTCTGATTGAAGCAGACAGGCGGACGCCAGGGCAATTTCCCTGGGTGTAATGATCCGGGGTCTGATATGGTGGGTTTTCAGAAACGAAACAATTTCTTCAACCATCTGTTCCGTTACAGAGGCAGTCAAAATCAGATGCTGGGCCTGGACAAACCGGATATCCAGAGAAATGAAATCCGACACACAAGACGCTTCCGGCAGATAAGGCGCCAATTCCAGCGGCAGCACCTGGGCAATTTTGCCGGGACTGGAAAACGGGAGGCTGACGTTGCGGAAAAAGAGGTCCCGGCCGGGGATCATCACCAGCGCTTCCCTGCAGGAAGACAGATCGGTTTTTTCCGCTGCCGCATCCAGGGCGGCCCGGTACCATGAGATGCCTTCCGGCAGCGGATCAGGCAGCTCTTGACGGGCCACGGAAACCTGACCCGCCGGCATGAGCCCGGAGAGTTTTTTTTCCCATACCATGGCGGTGATGCCATGAGGGGCGATATCCAGCACCAGGAAACAGCTGCCCACCGGTCACATCCTTTCCATCTGAATGATCCGGCAGATCCACTGACGGGATTTTTCCTGCTGTTCCCGCAACAGATACGCGATCAGAGCCGTGTGCGCCCGGTTCAGCCGCACCGTGGCGGTAACCCTGAATATTTGGCTGTCATAACGGATCATGCGCTCGAAATTCTCCTGCTCCTTTGCTGACAATCCGATCACCCGGCGGTACCATCCTTTGTCCAGCGGGTTGAGAAATATTTTTTCATCTTCTGATTTTTGCGCCCGATAGTCAAGCATATCCTGAGCAAATTCCGCCATTTCTACGGGAAGCAGTGCCTGGATCACCTCGATGCCCGCTGTATTGATATTGATGCGGCCCGGGTAGCGGTAATGGTTGCCGTCATCCGGTTCATTGAAAAGACCGTAAACCGTGAACAGGTCCTCCCAGGTTATCGGCGCGGTTCCATCAACAAGGTCCGGGTCCGCCTGATTGCCGGAAAAGGAAAACAGGTCCGGAGAAAATCCCTTGATGTTGAGCATTTCAGACAGACGGGTTATCTCCTTGTTCCCGCAGGCATGAAAAGGGAACTGTCCGGCATAGTATGAGGATTCGGCGCCGGTCAGTCCGGTGACAGCGTCATCATCACCGGAGTCCAGCCAGTCGATGATGGCATTGATCACCCCTTCCGGGTCATGATCGGCTTCAGACCGGTCCGGATTCACATGCAGGTCCAGCAGACGTTCCCACAATCTTACCTGGTCCTGATTCACGTCATGGCCTGGAAACCGCTGCATCAGGGCGTTGACCTGGATTTTTCCCAGTTCATCCGTAATGTCAAGCCTGACCTGTCCCTGGTCATACCCCAGCTGCGCAACCAGCCGGGACAGGGTTTCCGGGTCGGCCCAGTCTTCCTGGATGGAGTCGGTGTCGGTTTTTGCCGCGTCATCCGCGAGAACCGCCATGGCCAGGTGGATGGCGGACCGGGCCATTTCCCGTGCCGTGAACTGATCGGTGCGCATCCGGGCAAGGGATACGGATTCCGTGGTGATCCGGGAAAGGTGCAGCCCGGTGACCAGCAGAACGGAAATCACCCCCAGCACCAGCACCAGGGCCATGCCGTTCTGGTTCCGGGTCATTGGTTCACCCGCCTGGACACTGGGATGTGCACGGTTGCCCGGATCGTCTCACTGGTTTCGTTTTCCGCCGGTGCAAGGGCGATGGTGACCCGGACGGGGAACGTGTGGTCAAACCGGTCCGATTCAGAGTCCCAGGCAGTTTGGTCAGTCCCTTCCGCGTCTGTGAAAGTCACGGAAAAAACATCGATGTCTTTGATGAGAACCGGATCGATGCAGGGGTCCGGTGCGGCATCCGAGAGAAACGTGCCGTCGAACCGGTGCAGGTCGAACCGGTTTTCATGCCGGTGGACATAATAATGGATACGGCCTGCTCCAGGGAGGTGACCCGGCCCCAGATCCAGGTGATTCAGGCTGGAGAATTGCAGGTGTGAGAAGTATACACCGTCAATCCCGTCTTCCGTGCCCAGGAACCGGTAAGGGTCAGGGGGCTGGTTGTGATCCGGGGGATGGTACCGGGGAGGGCGGGGCAGATAGATCTGTTCCAGGTCCGCGGTTATGACGTCCAGGCATTGCTGTATCCGTTCCTGACGGCGGATCTCGTTTTTTATCCGTTCCGAGGAGGTGGAAACGGTTCTGAAGGTGGACAACAGGGTCAGGAGGGTGACGGAGAGGATCGTCATGGCCACCAGGACCTCCAGCAGGGTGAAACCGTATTTTCCCGGTTCAGTCATCGATCTCCACCTGATAGCGCCAGCTGATCATGGACCAGGATCTGCCGGACCCTGGAGCGGATATGGTGATCTCGATTTTATTCAACCGGTTCAGCTGCTGGTCCGACAGGTCGACGGGCGCGTCCCATGTGATCTCTTTGGAGGTACAGGTCCATTCCAGGTTTTCAAATTCCGGACCGAAATCTCCGGATGAGCGGATGAACCCGGATGTATCCGCCGGTTGATTCGCCAGAACACTTTCAGCCAGGATCGGGATCATTCCGGTGAACCGGCCGGCCCCTGCCAGGCGGATGGTGCCGGACTGCATCAGAAGCAGGGTGACCAGGGTGACGGCCATGATCACCATGGCCACCAGAACCTCCAGAAGGGTGAACCCCCGGGCCTGTTTCCCGGAGCTGTTACGGGCAGTGGTCATATGACACATGTCTGTCAATTGTCTCTATTACCATCAGAAACGGAGCCACTTTCAGGGATACCGGGACACCCCGGTCCGTGACATGCAGAATCACCCCGTCTGCATATCCGTTCCGGTTGAAACGAATGGTCCTCTCCGATCCGGTTTCCCTGAGATCAGCGGTTTTGTGCCGGAAGGTTTCGGCAAATATCATGCCGGTAATGCGCAGATGGCCGGGAAGCAGCATGGCTTGTGAACGGCTGTTTTCCAGATCCGTTTCATCCATGCCGCTGTGGGTGAGCCACAACCGGGTGCCTTGCCCATCCAGGTGCAGGGAAAAATCCCTGTCTTCCCGGATGGCAAGATGTCGGATCTCCTCAACCCGCCGCCCCAGTTCCTCAGCCCCCATGGCCCGGTTTCTGAAAATCCCGGCAATGTCGATTCTCGGCAGGGTCAATGTCAGCAGGGTCGCGATGAGGGCGATGACCACAACCAGTTCCACCAGGGTGAAACCGTATGGCCGTCCGGGGTTCATTCGATCTCCCAGCTCTTGATATCCTGGTTTTTTCCCTCACCGCCGGGGACCCCGTCCGCCCCGTAGGACAGGATGTCGTATTCTCCGTTGACACCGGGACACAGATACAGATATTCCCGACCCCACGGGTCCTTGGGAACACTTCGTTTGTCCAGGTATCCGTTTTCGTTCCATCGGACGGGAACCGGGTCTGTCGTGGGCTTTTCAACCAGCGCTTTCAGTCCCTGTTCGGTAACGGGATAAAACCCGTTGTCCAGGTAGTACATTTTCAGGCTGGTTTCAATGGCGGCAATGTCCATTTTCGCCTTGATCACTTTGGCGTCATCGGTTCTCCCCATATACCTGGGCACGATCATTCCGGCCAGAATGCCCAGAATAATCACCACCACCATCAGTTCGATAAAGGAAAAGCCGTTTTCATTTTTCATCATCGTTTCTTTCCTTGAAAAACACCGCAAAGTCCGCGGTCCGAATAGTTTGAACCTGTCACGGCACTATACCATAAAACAGACATGTCATGCCAGTCTGTTTATCTGTCCGGCATGCACGGCCGGTTTGTATGAAAGAACAGGTCACCGCTAAATTCTTTCATGGTTTGTTGTGCCCGTCAGGGCATGGCCGTTATTCGGAAACAGTGACCGGGTGCCGGGTGACCTGGATCGTTTCATGGACCGGATCGATCCGGGCAGTGATCATGTTTTCTCCGGACCCCAGCGTGTCTCCCACCGGACCGGTTTGGTATACGGGGATGGTGTCGAACAGGGTATATTCCCGCCACAGATGCCAGTGGCCGGAAAATATGGCCATAATACGGTCTTTATGGCGCTGGATAATGTCGTAAAACGGGTCTGCGGGATCGATGACCATGATTTCCGACAACATGGAGATCCAGAAGGGCCGGCCGGGGGGAGGGCTGGATTCCACCGGCGGATGATGGCAGAAAATGACAGCCGGTTCCGGCCGCTCCAGACACGCTTCCAGCCATGCCATCTGACCGTCATCAAAAGATCCCATGCAAAGGGTTTCCTTTTCAAGTCCGCTGCAAGGCAGCAGCCGTGTCATTCCCCGGTTGCTGTTGAGAAAAATCATGTGAACGCCTTTGTGGATGAACGAAAAATAGGGTTCGATTCCCAGAACGGTTTTCCAGACCAGTTCCACGGCATTGAAATCGGTGGCAGGGATATGTTCCTGGATGAAGGGGTCAAATCCTGTCTGGTAGTCATGGTTACCCAGGGCAACGTAATAAGGCAGCATCAGATGATCGAACAGATACTTGAACCGGCCGGCGGGATTGTTCTCACCGGTCAGGTAATCCTCCGGGGTTTCACTGAACAGGCATCCCACCAGGTCGCCTGTGACGGCCACAAAATCGGCATCCAGGTGGGTTTCATTGATCCGGTCCACAGTCAGCATGGCATTGGCGAGGTTGGCCTGGTTGTCATAAAATCCGTCATCCGGGTTGCCGGGCAGCCGGATATGGATATCGGACACCACAACAATCTTGAAAGGAGACGGGTCGTTCGTTTGGGAAGGGTTGCTATCCCGGCATCCCATCAGGCACAGCATGCACACAATCAGAGTCAGAATCGCATGCCCGCGTGATTTGTGGTTCCGCTCAGTTGCCGTCATGATTCAATATTGAAAATCCTGCTGTTAATTGGTATAGGTGGTTGTAATTTTTTTGAAAATGAAAGTCAATCCTTTACCAGGGGTCAAACCGATAAGGTGATGATGATCTGGCTTGCCTTCAAAAACATATGGCGGGCAAAAACAAGGACCATTCTGACGCTTACAGGGGTGGGGGCCGGTATCGCCCTGTATGTCTCCCTGATATCCATCAGTACGGACCTGAAACAGCAGCTGGATCAGGCAGTGACCCGAAGCAATATCGATATCATTGTTCAGGAAAAAGGGTCCGCCACCCCGGTGGCTTCCCGGATCGATCAGAAAACCGTCACCGCCATCGGAGAGCTGGATAAGGTGAAATCCGTCACTGCAGTGACGGTGGGATCCATCAGTGCCCGGGGGCTGCCGTACCTGTTTCTGTTCGGCATATCCGGTGCTCAATCCTATCTTTCCATGACGGACTGGCTTGGGACGGGGGTCATTGCCGGGACCCTGTTTGTGCCGGGGAAAAAGCAGGTGATGCTGGGCCGGAGCGCTGCCCGGGCTCTGGAAAAAAATGTGGGAGACACGGTGATCCTGGGAGCCGGGCATGAATATCGCGTCTGCGGTATCTACTGGCTGGGTCAGGGGATTCTGGACGGGGGCGCCGTCATGCATCTGAACGATTCCCAGCATCTGTTGAAGCGCACCGGCTACGTAAATCTGGTCATGGTTCAGGGTCACTCCACACAGCACACCACCACGCTGGTCCGGGAGATTGCCCATGCCTTTCCCGAACTGGAGCCCTCTCCGGCGGCATCTTTGCGCGGCCGGATCCGGGCCATCAGCATGATCGACGGGTTTGTGACGGCTGTATCCGTGATCGCTCTGCTGCTCAGCGGTATTTTGATATTGAATACGCTGTTGATGGCCATTTCCGAACGTACCCGGGAAATCGGGGTGTTGATGGCTGTGGGGTGGTCCCGGTGGCGAATTGTCCGCCTCATTGTTTCAGAGGCCGTGATCCTGGGAATTATCGGCGGTGTCGTCGGTTTCGGGGCCGCTTTTCCCACCCTGTCGCTGATTCAGTTGCTGCCGGCCATGGGGCCTGGATGGATTGCTTCGGTGCCGTCACCGGTTCATTTTTTTACGGCCGTGGCTCTGTCTGCCGCTGTCGCCGCCATCAGTTCCTTTTATCCGGCATTGTTCGCCACCCGCCTGGTCCCGGCGGAAGCTCTCAGATATGAATAGATGCGACAATCGCATAACAGCCGTCGATATTTTTTCAGGGATGAATCTGCTGCTGTTCGTCTGGATGTGCCAGAAGGTATATTATGACCGGTTCATCTATTACCGGGGGGCGGGCCACCTTGAGGAGTTTTTCCTTTACGCCCTGGTGATTCTGGGGGTGATCACCGCCGCCTGGAAACATCTGCGCCATTGTGCGGTTCCTGCCTGGCTACTGGTCATGGTTCAGGCCGGCATTGTAATGCATTTTGCGGGCGGGTTGGGCAACTGGCAGGGAGCCCGCCTGTACGATCAGCTTTTTTTCGGTATCCGGTATGATAAATACGTTCATTTTGTCAATGCGTTCATCTGTGGGTGGGCCCTGCATGTCCTTTATTTCAATTTTCTCTCCCTTGCCCGGTGGCTGAGGGAGCTTCAGCAGATCGTCGGGGTTCTCGGACTCGGGGCGGTGGTGGAAATCGTGGAATATCTGGTGACCCTGACGGTCATTCATAACGGGGTGGGAGGATATGACAACAACATGCAGGATATGATCGCCAATTTTGCAGGGTCCGTGTTCTGTGTTTTCGTGATCCGGATCAAAGACAGAATTGTCGTAAATGTCCGGCTGACAGATACCCGGGCACTGGAACGATGATGACCATGATTCATGTAGACCGGGTATACAAAGAGTTTGACCACGGCCTTGTCAAGGCACTGGACGGAATTTCTCTGAAAATCCCTAAAGGAGAGTTCTGCGCGGTGACAGGACCTTCCGGATGTGGTAAAAGCACGCTGCTCCACCTGATAGGTGCACTGGACAGCCCCAGCCGGGGCAGGATACTGATCAGTGGAAAACCGTTGATTCATCCGCTTCGCCAATCTGATTACCGGCAAAGGTCTGTAGGGTTTGTGTTCCAGTTTCATCATCTTCTCAGTCACCTGACCCTGGTTGAAAATGTATCCTTGCCTGCGCTGGCGGTTTCAAAAATGACGCAGTCCGGAGCCCGGCGGAAAGCGCTGGGGCTTTTATCGGAAATGGGGCTTGACAACCGGGCGGATTTCCGGCCGCCCCGGGTATCCGGAGGAGAAAGACAGCGGGCCGCCGTTGCCAGGGCACTTGTGAATTCGCCTGAAATCCTGCTGGCGGATGAACCTACCGGGAGTGTGGATTCCGGGACGGCCGAATTCATCATGACCGCCATTGAAGACCGTTGCCGGAAAAATCGTTTGACCGTGGTGCTGGTGACTCACGATATGGCCATTGCCGGCCGGGCGGATCGAATCATCCGGATGAAGGATGGCCGGCGGGTGGATTGACGAGAGAACAGGAAAGCACGGGGATACCTGGAAAATATTCCCGGCATCCCCTTGAAAGGCTTGTTGACAAGAAATCAATTAACGGTATAGGTGCAGTTGCTGAAGGTGACGGTGGCGGTTTCCGCCCCTTTGGTAATCACGATATCGCCGGAAGCCGGCAGATCCTCACAAAGGGCCTGATCCGTGACAACCTGGTTGATGGTCACGGATGCATCCCCAATGGTCATGGGACCGGACGGTGTGGAAAGTGTGGCCTGGCCGAAATCGGCCGGATTCATCCCGGCTCTGAGCAGGCCCGTTACCGGTCCCTGGTTGGTGGTGAGGTTGAAGTTGATATCAAAGACCTCCGAAGACATCTGCGTCATGGTGACCGTGCCGTTCATCTGGTAATCCAGCGTAGAAAGCTGGTTCAGGGTGATGGTGACGGGCTGAAGCAGCTGTCCTTCGCTGCTGATCCCCGGGATATTCATGGCAATGCCCCCGTTGATCCGGGCATCCAGGGTGGTGAGGTTTGAAAAATTGATATTGGCGTTGACGCTGATGGTTTCTCCAAGTCCAGCATTGATCCCCATGGTCATGAGTCCGTTGAGCACTGGTGTGCCGTCCCGCCTCACGTCTGTGGCGGTCAAAGCCGCATTGGCGGTGATACCGGTCTGGGTGAAGGCGATGCCTGTGATGTTGATCACGGTCATGCCGGTGTACACTGTATTGGTACCTTCCGGGGTATAGCCGGTGCCGAAGTTGGCGGTGATGGTGATGGATGACGGTGGATTGTTGAAATCGATATTTTGGAGCGGAGGTGTAATTGTAACCACGGATGTATCTCCGCTCAGAATGGTTGACAGCAAAACGCTGATTTCATCCATCACCGGAGACAGCTCTCCGGCGGAGGTAATCAGGGCCATGTAATATTCAATGTCATCCACAAGCCCACCGGTATTGCCGGCAAACAGGTCAATGGCCTGTTTTGCCGTGTCCACTGATGCCGGTTCAGAGGTGACGTTCAACCCGCCGGCTCCGAATTGTGTGACCGTTTCCCAGTTGTCCGGGGTGTTCTGGACGGTTACAGCCATATAGTCGGAAACCGATACCCGGTTGGTGAACTGGTTGTAAGCGGCAATGGTGACCGGGTCGTTGGGATTGTAATAAGCTCCGCCCGGTGCATAATCCTTGATGACTCCGACCAGTTCGGCAACCACTTCGCCCCGGGTTTTGCCGCTGTTGAGTTCGTTAACCCAGTAATTGATACCCATGGGGTCGTCCCAGTAACCTTTGTTCAGGGTGTTCAGGTAAATATGTTCGATAAAAGCCTGGTTGGAGTTCAGACTGGACCCGAAATAGTTTCTGGCGGCATCTGTGTCCAGCATGGCCGTGGATGCCGCAGCCATGGTCTGCAAGTCCGCGCGGCTGCGCCAGTACGCATTGCCTTCACCTTCCGACGCCCGGTTGAAAATGGATACGTAAAGCATGGATACATCATTCTGGGTCAGGGCCGCATGGGCATGAAAAGATGACAGTATCATCGATACCAGAACCAGAAAACCGATCTTGAGATTCATGGGGTTGGATTTTTTGTGTGCCATCACCGGGGCTCCTTTCCGAGAAGTTGATTTTTATGATGAAACCAATACAAATATTCATATAGCCTTAGCTGAATCCAGTCAAGTGTTTTGTATTCAAATGGTCTGAATATCGACATCCACATTGACATCGATGGTGAAGTTTACTAAACATAGCCGAAAATAATAACACTGGGTATGGATGAAAAATGAGAAAATTTCATGGGCCTTGATTCATGAATATCCTGCTGACAGGAGCCACCGGATTTGTGGGCAAGGCCCTTTTTCCGGAACTGCTGTCCCGGAAATACCAGGTAACCTGCGTTTTCAGGGAAACGGTTGCGGAAAAGCATCAACAGATGAAATTCAATGGCTGTCACCGGTTTGCGGTGGAAAATATTGACGGGAATACCCGGTGGACACCGTATCTGACAAATATCAGTCAGATCGTTCATCTGGCAGGCATGGCCCATGTTCCCGGTAAAACCGGCGGAAAAGAATGTCAGCGGTTTTTTTCCGTCAACCATGAAGGAACCCGGAATCTGGCAATTCAGGCGGCCCGGCAGGGCGTGAAGCGGTTTGTGTTCATGAGTTCCGTTCTGGTAAACGGAAGCAGAAGCCCGGCAGTCCCGTTTTGTGAAACCGACCGGGCAGATCCGCAGAATGTATATGCCGCCGCCAAGTATGAAGCGGAAACTTCCCTTAAAGAAATCGGGGGAGAGACCGGCATGGAAGTGGTGATTCTCCGGCCGCCCCTGGTGTATGGGCCAGGGGTGAAAGCCAATTTTCTCAAACTGCTGGATCTGGTGTATGCCGGGGTGCCCCTGCCCCTGGGTGCGGTTTCCAACAGGCGCAGCTTCATCAGTTTGAAAAATCTGGTGGATGCCGTGTGTCTGTGCCTGGCGCATGAAAAGGCGGGCAACCAGACATTTGTGGTCAGTGACGGTGAAGATCTGTCCACGTCTGAGTTGATAGCCGCCATTGCCGCTGCCATGAACCGGCCGTGCCGCCTGTTTAACGTGCCGGAAAAGGTCATGAAGACGGGATTGTCGGTTCTGGGCGGAAAAAATGTCTATGACCGGCTCTGGGGAACATTGCAGGTGGATTCCTCCAGGATCCGAACCCGGCTGGGATGGCGGCCGCCGGTGACGGTGGAACAGGGAATCGCTGAAACCGTGGACTGGTATTTGAACAACCGCCGGCAACATGTCCGGCTGAAGATGTGATGGCCCCATATGTTTCTCGTATTGATCAGCTTTGTGCTGGGATTTGGCGGGTCCTGGGTGATAAAACGCTACGGTGACCGGATCGGGACGGTGGATGTGCCCAACCGCCGCAGTTCCCACCACAGGGAGATTCCCAAGGGTGCCGGGCTGGGGGTATTGATGGCCCTGGCCGTGTCAGGGCTGGTGCTGGCGGTCCCCTTTTTTGTCTGGGCACCTGCACTGGTGATCTCCCTGGTCAGTTTCTGGGGGGCGGATAAGCATATTCTGCCGGTATTGCACCGGTTGATGGTTCATTTTGGATGCAGCCTGCTTTTTCTTTTTTTCCTTTTATGGTCCCGTCAGGCGGATGCGGTCATGTATGTGGTGTGGCTGCCGGTCCTGATTTTCATTGTAGGAACCGCCAACTTTTACAACTTTATGGACGGTATCGACGGCATTGCCGGGATTACAGGCGTACTGGCGTTTTCTTTGATGGCGGTGTATGCCTGGATGTCGGATATGCCCGTGTCTTTCGTTCTGCTGAGCCTGGCCGTGTCGTCCGCCTGCCTGGGGTTTCTGTGCTTCAGTTTTCCTAAGGCATCGGTGTTTCTGGGGGATGTGGGCAGCATCCTTCTGGGATTCGTGTTTGCCTGCCTGGTGGTGTTTCTGTCCCGGAACCTGTCGGATTTTTTTGTCATGACCGGGTTTTTGTCCATGTTTTACTTTGATGAGATTTTCACCATGGTTGTCCGGCTCCGGGACAGGGATTCCCTGGTGGAGCCCCACCGCAGGCATATCTATCAGATACTGGCCAACGAGGCGGGTATCCCTCACTGGAAAATCGCCCTGGGATACGGGCTGTCCCAGCTGGTCATCGGGACCGTTGCCATGCTGGTGCAGCCCAGAGGGGTGTGGCACCTGTTGGTCATGTACGCGGTGTTTGCCTTGATGTTTACAGGGGTGGCCATGGCGGTTCGTTACAGGTGGGCGGTGCGATGACAATGAATCTGAAACGAAATACGGGAGTGGTTCTGCTGCTGGATGCGGTGCTGCTGACCGGGGCGTTCTATCTGGCTCACCTGATCCGGTTCGATTTCGACATTCCTTTGTGGGCCGTGACACGGTTCAGGGAGTTGCTGTTTTTTGTTCTGGCGGGCAAATTGATCTGTTTTTATTTTTTTGATCTGTATAAAGGCATGTGGCGGTATACCGGTATCAACGATCTGCTGAATGTCGTCAAGGCATCGACAGCGGCCAGCCTGATGCTGATCACCGCCGTTCTGTTCACTACCCGGTTTGAACAGGTGTCCCGGTCGGTGTTCATTGTCGACTGGTGTCTGACGCTCATGCTGATTATCGGGGTCCGGGTGGTGACCCGGCTGTGTTTTGAAAATTTTTCCGGAAACATCGGTTTGCGGGACGTGAAAAATCTGCTGCACCGGCTGTTCCGTCCGGGCCGGGACCAGGGCCGGCGGATGCTGATTATCGGGGCCGGAGACTGCGGGGAAAAAATCTGCCGTCAGTTTCATGAAAATCCGTCGGTCCGGTCCCATGTGGTGGGGTTCCTGGATGACGACCGGTCAAAAACCGGCAGAAACATTCACGGGGTCCCGGTGCTGGGTACCATCGATGAAATGGACATCATTGCCCCGGCCATGGAGATTGAAGAAGTCATCATCGCCATTCCATCCGCCACATCCAAACGGATGCGGGAGATTGTGGGCGCGTGCCGAAAGGCGGACGTGAACTTCAAGATCATTCCGGACATGGGGGAACTGATCGATGGCCGGATCACCCTCAATGCCATCCGGAACGTGGAATACCGGGACCTGCTGGGAAGGGAGCCGGTGCGGCTGGACACAGAGGGAATCGGGGGGTATCTGGGAAGAAAATGTGTGCTGGTGACCGGGGCCGGCGGGTCCATCGGCACCGGTCTGTGCCGGCAGATCTGCCGGTTCGCCCCGGAAACGATCGTGCTGGTGGAACGGGCGGAAAGCCCGCTCTACGAGATCGATCTGGAATTGACCAAAAATTTTAAAGACGTGACGGTGGTGCCGGTGCTGGCGGATATCCAGGACAAGGCCGAACTGACCCGGATATTCACCCGGTTTCGTCCGGAGATCGTGTTCCATGCCGCAGCCTACAAACATGTTCCCATGATGGAAAAGCACCCGTGGAAAGCGGTGGAAAACAATATCATCGGCACGCGGAATCTGGTGGAAACAGCCCGGAATTTCAAATGCGACCGGTTTGTGTTCGTGTCCACGGACAAGGCGGTCAATCCGGCCAATGTCATGGGGGCCAGCAAACGGGTCTGTGAGCTGCTGGTTCAGAAGGAAAACACGAAGGACCGGTCCGGAACCCGGTTTATCACGGTCCGGTTCGGCAATGTCATCGGCAGTGTGGGCAGTGTGATCCCCCTTTTCAAGAAACAGATCCGGGAAGGGGGGCCGGTCACCGTGACCCATCCGGACATGATCAGATATTTCATGCTGATTCCGGAGGCCTGTCAGCTGATCCTCCAGGCCGGTGCCATGGGCGGCGGCGGGGAGATTTTCATTCTGGAAATGGGAGAACCGGTGAAAATCGATCAGATGGCCAGGGACCTGATCCGGTTTTCAGGGTTTGAACCGGAGGTGGATATTCCCATTGTCTACACCGGACTGCGGCCCGGGGAAAAACTGTATGAAGAGCTGATGACGGACCTGGAAGGGGTGGTGCCCACGGATCACAAAAAAATCCGGGTGCTGTCCAGCCATACCGGTGATCTGGGGGAACTGGAGTCCCGGCTGGCAGCGTTGAAAAAAGCGGCGGAAGACAGGGACGCCGACCGGATCCGGCAGCAGCTGCACCGGATCGTGCCGGAATATGGATATGAAACGGCTGTTTGATTTTTCGGTTTCCGTGATGCTGCTGGCACTGCTGTGGCCGGTGTTTGTCTGGATCGCCGTGCTGGTGCGTCTGAACCTGGGCTCTCCGGTGTTTTTCAGGCAGATGCGGCCCGGAAAAAACGGCCGGCCGTTCATGATCTGCAAGTTCCGGTCTTTGACCGATGACACCGATGCCCATGGAAATCCGCTGCCCGATGAGGCGCGGTTCACCCGGTTCAGCGATCTGTTGCGCCGGACCAGCCTGGATGAGCTGCCGGAGCTGTTCAATGTGCTGAAAGGGGAGATGAGCCTGGTGGGACCGCGGCCGCTGCTGATGCACTACCTGGACCGGTATGATGCGGTGCAGGCAAGGCGCCATGAGGTCCGGCCGGGCATCACCGGGTGGGCCCAGGTGAACGGCCGGAATGCCATTTCCTGGGAAGAGAAGTTCCGGCTGGATGTCTGGTATGTGGATCATCACAATTTTCGGCTGGATCTGAAGATTCTGGCCGCGACCCTGGGGCAGGTATTCCGGCAGCAGGGCATCAGTGAAAAAGGGCATGTCACTGCCCGGGAATTTATGGGGAATTCAACATGACGGATCGATTCGACAACTGGGAATATCCGGAAATCATCGACGGCCGGCCCACCCGGTACCACTGGATGGTCCAGGGGGTGGACGGGTTTACACTGGGCTATAAAACCGATATCGGGGCATTCTGCTATATCCAGGCCAAAGAAGGCGTGGAGATCCAGGATTTTGTCCAGGTGGGCTCCCACTGCGCCATCTATTCGGTTTCCACCATCGACGGCAAAAAAGGCCGGGTCGTTCTGAAGGAAAACTGCCGCATCGGCAGTCATACCACCATCCTGCCGGGGGTGACCATCGGAAAAAATGCCATCATCGGCGCCCACAGCCTTGTCAACAGAGATATCCCGGACAATGTGCTGGCCTTTGGGGTGCCGGTTCAAATTATCAGATCTTTGGAGGGATGACCATGGAATTCGCTCCCTGGCCCTGTTTTTCAGACGATGAAATCCAGGCGGCCGTCAATGTGCTGAAGTCGGGAAACGTCAACCAGTGGACCGGCCATGAAGTGAGGGCGTTTGAAGAAGAATTCGCCGCCTATGCCGGGACCCGGTATGCGGTGGCCCTGGCCAACGGCAGCCTGGCCCTGGATATGGCACTGGCGGCCCTGGACATCGGAACGGGGGATGAGGTGATCGTCACGCCCCGGTCGTTTGTCGCGTCCGCCGCCTGTGTGGCCCTGCGGGGGGCGGTCCCGGTGTTTGTGGATGTGGACAGGGAAAGCCAGAACATCACCCCGGAAACCATTGCCGGCGCGGTGACCGGACGGACAAAAGCGGTGATCGCCGTGAACCTGGCCGGCTGGCCGTGTGATCTGACATCCATCAGTGGTTTTTGCAAAGACAACGGTCTGTTTCTGATCGAGGACTGTGCCCAGGCCCACGGGGCAAGGCTGGACGGGAAAATGGCCGGCAGTTTCGGCGATTGTGCGGTGTTTTCCTTCTGCCAGGATAAAATCATGACCACGGGCGGAGAAGGGGGCATGCTGGTCACCGACAGTTCGGATATCCGGAAACAGGTATGGAGCATGAAAGATCATGGCAAAGATTTTGCCAGAACCTTCCGTCAGGACCATGACCCCGGATTCAGGTGGCTGGTGAACCGTTTCGGAACCAACGGCCGCATGACGGAGATGCAGGCGGCCATGGGCCGGGTGATGCTCCCGAAACTGGATGCCTGGGTGGAACAGCGGCGCTCCCATGCACGGCACCTGACCCGGGGATTCGAAACCCTTCCCGGACTCCGGGTGACGGTGCCCCCGCCCGGTGTGTATCATTCCTATTACAAATACTATGTGTTCATCAGACAGGAAGAGTTGAAGGATTCCTGGAACCGGGACAAAGTGATCGAGCATCTCAACCGGGCCGGGGTACCGTGTCATACAGGCATCTGTCCGGAGATTTACCGGGAGAAAGCGTTTGGAAGCAGCGTCTGCCGGATGCACGGGGCGGCAACCGATCATGAAGGCGCTGCGTTTCTGCCGGTGGCAAGGCATCTGGGGGAGACGTCGATCATGTTCATGGTTCACCCGACCCTGACCCGGGCCGCTGTCGAGTTTGTCATCGAACAAGTCTCCCATGTCATGACCCGGGCGGCCGGATAAGTGCCTGCCATGGGAAAACAGGGGCCTGGTGCCGACAGGCCCGGCAAGAACGGCCAACGGTCTTTGACCCTGGCGGGTGAGGCCTTCTGGGTCGGCTTCGGTGTGCTGACCGGTGTGGCGGCCCTTTTTGCGGGAACCCGGGTGCTGACCCATCTGCTGGTGCCCGGGGAATATGGACACCTGGCACTGGCCGTGAGTCTGTCTTCCCTGGCGGTCATGATTTTCGGCGATCCCGTGGGAAAAACCGCCGTGCGGTTCTATTCATTGTGGTGTACGGCCGGAAAGCCCCATGGGTTCATGCAGGACCTGGGCAGATCCCTGGTCCGGGCCGCAGGGGTGATCGGGGTCTTTTGCGTGGGGGTCATTGTTTTGGGCCGCTATGCCGCTGCGCTTCCAGACAGCGGGTTTGTCCTGCTGACCGGCATGTTTGCCATGCTGCTGATTCTCAACCGGGCCGCCATCGCATTGGCTGATGCGGCCCGGAAACGGCGCTTCAGAGGGATGGTTCAGGGAAGTTTTGAGATGTTGCGGTTTGGGCTTGCCATCTGCCTGGTCATTGTTTTTTCCGTTCCGAAAGCAGAAACGGTTTTGACCGGATTCGTCATGGCCGGCATTCTGGTGGTGATGGTTCACGGGGTTTTCCTGTTCCGTATTTTACATGATCCGGCAGACGCTTTTTCCGGCAGGAGCGGGCCGGTGACCGTCATGGGCCGTGACAGGATGCAGGCGTTCCAGTCGCCGTTGATCGTCAGCAGCATCTGTATCTGGCTGGTCATGATGGCGGAACGGTGGATGTTGACCTGCTTCGGCAATCCCTCGGATGTGGGCGGGTATGCGGCGGTGTCCCAGCTGGCGTTCGTCCCCATGCTCCTGATCAGCAATTTTCTGCTCCTGTTCATCGAGCCGATTCTGTACCAGGTGGGAGATTCGGGGGGGGGGAGCGGATCCGGCTCTCAAGTGCGCCAGATGAACCGGTTTGCGATTTACGGCATATTGGGGGTAACCGTTTTTCTGTTTGGGGTGCTTTTTGCCACACATCCTGTGGTGGGAACCCTGCTCCTGGGGGAGGAATTCCGTTCCTACAGCTGGTTGTTTCCATGGCTGTTGCTGGCAGGCGGTTTTTTTGCCGCGGCCCAGCAGGTGCTGCTCAAGCTCAGTTTGGACATGCGGACCGATCTGCTGGCAAAACTGTGGGGCGTGGCGGCTGTGGTGGCGGTTGGGGGCTATGCCGCCGGAGCCGCGGGCTGGCAGTTGAAAGGGCTGGTGACCGCCGTCGTGACAGTCAATATGGGGGTGCTGGCGGCCTCCCTGTTTCTGGTATACGGGACAGGAACCCATAAGACCCCGCCGAGTGAATTCTGAGGTGGTTTCAGTGTTTTTTCAGATAATTGTTGAGCGCTTCTACCGGAAAATCAGCCCATGAGAGTGCTGCATCTTTTAAAAACATCCCGGGGCGCTTCCTGGGCCCTTCGCCAGATGAGGGAACTGGTGAAATTGAACATAGACGTTCATACGGTGCTGCCGGAAGATTCGGAAAACGCGCAACGCTTTCGGGAACATGGTGTGACGGTCCATATCCTGGATATGGATCTGTCGCGCCGATCCGCTGCATCACTGCCTTGTCAAATCCACCGCTTCAGGGATCTGCTGCGCCGGATCCGGCCGGACCTGGTGCATTCCCATTTTTTCGCCACCACCGTGCTCATGCGGCTGGCCATGGGTCACAGTTCTATCCCCCGGCTGTTTCAGGTGCCCGGGCCGCTGCACCTGGAGCACTTCTTTTTCCGGACACTGGAAACAGGCCTTGCCGGGCCGAACGATTACTGGGCCGCCTCCTGTGAATGGACCCGGAAAAAATACCGGGCCCTGGTGCCGGACAAAAAAAAGGTGTTTTTGTCCTATTACGGGACCGATGTGGACGGTTTTGTCAAAAAGGAAGCGGACAGGGCCGGGGTCCGCCGTGAGCTGGGCGTGTCGGAACAGACCGGGATCATCGGCATGGTGGCTTACATGTATGCCCCCAAACCCTACCTGGGGCAGACAAGAGGCCTTAAAGGGCACGAGGATCTCATCGATGCGGTCGCGCTTCTGGCCGGACAAGGGCCGGACCTGGCCCTTGTGTTTGTGGGAGGGGCCTGGGCCGGGGCAACCGCCTATGAAGACAGGGTGGTTGCATACGGGAAAAAAAAGCTGGGAAACCGGGTGGTTTTTCTGGGCACCCGGCCGGATGTGGCAAGGCTGTATGCCGCATTTGACATGGCCGTACATCCGTCCCATTCGGAAAATGTGGGGGGCGCGGTGGAATCTCTTTTGATGGGCGTGCCCACCATCGCCACGGATGTGGGCGGATTTCCGGACATCATCAGGCATCAGTCGACCGGGTTGCTGGCGCAGGCCCAAAACCCGTTTGATCTGGCTGAAAAGATCCGTTATTATCTGGAAAATCCGGGAAAGGCCCGGCAGCAGGCCCGGGCCGGGCAAGTGTATACGAGATGGCTGTTCAATGTGGAACGCACCGCTTCCCAGATGAAAGGCATTTATGAGACCATTGTTTCAACGCGTTAATCAGATCAATAAAGTTCTGCCGGTACTGCTTATTTTTGTCATCCCTGTATCCACGGCCCTGACCAACATCGTGCTGGGACTGTTGTTTCTGTGCTGGATTCTGGCCAATGGTTCCGACCGGTTCAGAACCTGGCTGGAATTTTTACGGTCTAATCCGGTGGCGCAGATGGGGACAGCGGTCTTCTGCATGTATCTGCTGGGGATGTTTTATACCGGCGGAGAAAACGCACAGGTGGTTGAAAGCCTTTCCGACGGGGTCCGGTTTCTGTGTATCGGCATGATGATGGTGTATTTCAAAGAAGACGGAATCCGCCGGGCATTTCTGGCTGCGTTCATGACCGCCATGGGAATGATTCTGGTGCTGTCCTGCCTGTTGTGGCTGGACAGTTTGCCGGCCATGATTCCCGTCAAGGGAAACAGCGCCAACTGTGTCATTTTTCACGACCATATCAAGCACAATATTTTCATGGCGTTTGCCGCATTTTACGCCGGACTCCAGATCCGGAACCCCGGGACCGGCATGTTCAGAAAAGGATTGTGGACGGTATTCTGCCTGGCGGCCCTGGCCAACGTGCTGTTCATGGTGGCCGGCCGGACCGGGCATGTCATCGTTCTGATCCTGCTGGGATACTATCTTCTGACCTGGAGCCGGGCCAAAAGCGTGGCCGCCGGGATTCTGGTGCTGCTGCTTCTGGGGGTCTTCGCGTGGATCAACCCGTCCAATCCTTTTTTTTCACGGGCGCGGACCGCCATTGAAGAGGTCAAAGACTGGCAGTACAACCAACCGGCGGATCTCACATCCTCTTCCGGGCTGCGGATGGAATGGATGGTCAATTCGTTGCAGATCATCAGGGAAAATCCTTTGATCGGAACAGGAACCGGCAGTTTCAAAGCCGTTTACAGCCGGTTTGTCGCTCATACTCAAATGATGGTGACCGACAATCCCCACAATGAATATCTCATGACAGCGGTACAGTTCGGGCTGGCCGGAGTGCTGCTGTTGCTCGCTTTCTTCTGGATGCAGTGGCGGCATGCCGGTTCGTTCCAGGACCCGGTGCAGGGCCGGGCCGCCAGGGGACTGGTTCTGCTGATCATGGCGGCATGCCTGACGGCATCGCCCTTACAGGACAGTGCGGAGGGGTGGTTTTTCGTATTCATGAGTGCCCTGTTCTTTACGGAAAGAACGTCAGCCCGGAAATTTTTATCCTGAATTATCCATTTCTGAAATTTTTTCTTGATTTTATGAAAATTTCAGATTATTTCATTGACATAACATGTGACGATCTTCTCTAAATTTTTCCTCCGTCACAATACATGCATGGGCTCAGTCGTCTGAGTCATTCCGGTATGCAACGTCAAGGAATCAGGGGTATGGTAACCGTTCTTCATCTCAATTTTCAATCAAGTAACGTCTTTTTCTTTCAAGTTAAAGGAGGCGCTCTATGTCCATTTCCGCCAATTTCAGATCTAAAAAAATTTTCAGAATCGTTTTAATCGGATTGCTTGTTTTCGGTTTTTGTGTCCCCATCGCTTCAGCAGCGGACAAGGTCAACATCAATACTGCAGACAAAGAACAGCTGATGACGATTAAAGGTGTCGGAGAAGCGCTGGCACAAAAAATTATCGACTACAGAAAAGACCACCCGTTTCAGACCCCCGAAGAGATCATGAATGTCAAAGGCGTCGGGGAGAAAACTTTTGAAACGAACAGGGAGCGGATCATCGTCAAGGATGAATGATCCTGACTTGAGTTTCTATCCCTGATTCCTTTACGTTAAAAACCTGTTGCCCGGCCCTCGCTAATTTTGTATGATCCTGAAAAAACCATGTTGAAATACGGCATGGTTTTTTGTTTGCAAAGAGTGAGGGGTACGGCATGGGTTTGCCATCAAAACCATCAAAAAAAATGGAAATTATACAGGATTTGGCATTGTGGACGGATTGAAACAGTTTCACCGCAGATCATTCTGGATCATTACTTTGTTCATGCTTGTTGTGGCGGCCGTCGTCGGAATCGGCGGCTTCTGGGGCCTGAACCGGATGTGGGTCATGTTTGAGACGATGCCGGACAAGACCCTGATTCTGGATCGACTCTCCTGGTTCATTGAACTGCTGCGGGCCGGATTCATGAAGTGGGTGGTGCCGGCCGCGGCCGGTATTCTGCTGCTGTTCGGATGGATTCTCTGGCTGGTGCTGCGGCTGGGAACCGCCGGCATCGACCGGGACAAGGATGCCGGAAAAATGCCGGAGACACCAACAGCCGGCCCCGGCAAAAAGGATTTTCTGGATCAGAGAATCGAGCAGGAGCGCAGACAGCGTCTGTTTCTGCACACTTTGTCGGTGCTCCAGCGGGAAGGCCGGCTCCTGGACTTTTTTGACGAAGACCTGAAACAGTATTCCGACGAACAGATCGGCGCGGCGGTGCGCAGCATTCAGGCGGACTGCAAGCTGGCGGTCAAAAAATACATCGATCCCCGGCCGGTGGTGGCAGGCGACGAAGGAGATGCCATTACGGTGGAACCGGGGTTTGACATGAACGCCATGAATCTGGTGGGGGAGGTGGCAGGCGATCCCCCGTTCGAGGGAATCATCCGGCATCCGGGATGGAAAGCCGGAAAAAAAGAGATTCCCAGGCTGTCGGACATCCGGGATTCATCCATCATCACGCCGGCGGAAATCGAAGTCAGGGCCCGGAATTAAATGGATTTTCAGGATACTCACTACATTGTTGGCATCGATCTGGGCACCACCAATTGCGCGGTCTCTTATGTGGATGTGGCCGGGATCAAGGAGGCTGTCGCCGGTTCGGCCAAAAAAAAGCACCCGGGTGCCGTGGATAAAAACCAGTGGATCAAGGTGTTCCAGGTGCCCCAGCTCACAGGGCCGGGGGAGTTTTCAAAAATGCCGGTGCTGCCCTCGTTTTTATATATCCCGGGCGAGTATGATATTTCCAGAGAAGGGCTCAGACATCCCTGGAAAAAGCGGGAAGACCTGTTTGCCGGGGTGTTTGCCCGGGATCATGGGGCCAGGATCCCTTCCCGCCTGGTGTCTTCCGCCAAAAGCTGGCTGTGCCATGGCGGGGCCGACCGGCGGGCGAAAATTCTGCCCTGGGGCGGTTCAGGGGTTGAAAAAATTTCGCCGGTGGATGCCACTGCCGAGTACCTGTTGCATATCCGGTCCGCCTGGAACCATTTTGTCAAAGATGAAGACAAATTCATGGAAAACCAGTTCGTGGTGATCACGGTGCCGGCATCATTCAATGAGGAAGCCCGGGACCTGACCATGGCGGCCATTGAAAAAGCCGGGCTGTCCCGGGCCGTCACCCTGCTGGAAGAACCTTTGGCCGCGTTCTACAGCTGGCTGATTCTCCATGAATCGGACTGGGAACAACAGGTGAGTGAAAACGATCTGATTCTGGTGTGTGATGTGGGCGGCGGTACCACGGATTTCAGTCTGATTTCCCTGAAAGCCGGGGATCAGGGCAGTCCCCGGTTCGAACGCCTGGCCGTGGGAGACCATCTGATCCTGGGGGGGGATAACATCGATCTGTCTCTGGCAAAGATCGTGGAAGCCAGGTTCAGGTCCGATACCGCCCTGACACCGGACAAATGGAAGACCCTGTGCCACCAGTGCCGGCAGGCCAAGGAGCAGATCCTTGAAAACCGGGAAAAAGAGGTCCGCATCACCTTCAAGGGGGAGGGCCGGGCCCTGATTTCCGGAACCCTGGCAGCGGATCTGACCCGGGGGGAGGTGGAAAATGTGCTGCGGTCCAGGTTCTATCCGGATGTGGATACCGCGGATATCCGGGAAACAGAAACGGACAGGGAGGTGGCGGACTTCGGTCTGCCGTTTGAAAAAGACCCGGCCGTGACAAGGCATATCATCCGGTTCCTGGAAAAACACCGGGACAATGTGAAACAGGCCCTGGGCAAAGCGGATCCGGTGCCGGATTTTATATTGTTCAACGGCGGCACCCTGAAACCTTCCCTGGTCCAGTCCCGGATCAAAGAGGCTGTCCGCCGGTGGTTCAAAACCAGAGACGCCACCCGGCCGCTCACGCTGGAAAACGACCGTCCGGAACTGGCCGTGGGCATCGGCGCATCCTATTACGGACTGGTCAAGCAGGGGATCGGCGTGCGGGTGGGGTCCGGGAGCCCGAGAAGCTATTACCTGGGCGTGGGCATGGAATCCAGAACAGAGAAAAAAGCGATCTGTCTGGTGGAACGGGGCCTGGACGAAGGCTCCGTCATTGACCTGCCCCAGATGCCCTTTGAGGTGCGGGCCAATGAACCGGTGAGTTTTGATGTGTACAGCTCCAGCTTCCGGTCCGGTGATACGGCCGGTCATATTCTGCCCATCGATGATACCCTGACCCGCATGGCACCCATTCAGACCGTGATTCGTTTCGGAAAAAACGGAGACAAAAAAACCATTCCCGTGGCGCTGGGGGCTGAATATACGGAAATGGGCACCTTGTCCATGTATTGCCATTCCCGGGTGAGTGATCACCGCTGGAAACTGCAGTTTCAGCTGAGAGATTCCGATGGGACGGCCCGGGAAACCGCTGAAACCGAAGTGTATGACCAGGCGTTGATCCAGGCTGCCTGCCAATGTCTGACAGATCTTTTTTCCGATCCAAAGGCGGCAAATCTGGCCTCGGCCGCCAGACGGATCGAAGCGCAGGTGGAACAGACCCGTTTGAACTGGCCCCTGTCTTTTCTGCGCTCCCTGGCGGATCAGCTGATCGATCTGGCGGATCAGCGGCGGTTGTCACCGGAACATGAAGCCCGATGGTTGAACCTGACCGGATTCTGCCTGCGACCCGGTTTTGGAGACGCCTTCGACAATGACCGGATCAGAAAACTGTGGAAAATTTACCTGAGGGGACTGGCCTTTGACAAGGCGCCCCAGAATCGCCTGGAGTGGTGGATCTTTATCCGGCGCATTGCCGCCGGGTTGAAGGCTGGTCAGCAGCGGCAATTTTATCAGGATATCGCACCGGTTCTGATCAAACAGAAAACCAAACTGCCGCCCCAGGAAATGGTTGAGCTGTGGATGACGGCCGGCAATCTCGAACGTCTGCTGGTAAAAGACAAAATTGTTCTGGGCAAGGCGTTGATCCCGCAGATCAAACCCGGAAAAAATCAGGACCGGCTGTTGTGGACCCTGGGCCGGCTGGGGGCCCGTGATCTGTTGTACGGATCCGTGGACCGGGTCGTGCCTCTGGCTGAGGCGGCCCGCTGGGTGCAGCAGCTGATGAAGCGTAAATGGACCCGTCAGGATAACGTGAATTTTCCGGTGGTTCAGATGGCCTTGAAAACCGGAGACCGGACCCGGGACCTGGATCCGGAGCTGATCCGGAAAATTGTGTCATGGCTTGAAGAACGGCAGGCAGAGGTTTCGTTGATAAAAACGGTCCAGGAAAAAACGGTCCGGGCGTTGGCGGAGCAGAGCGTTCAGTTCGGAGAAAAACTGCCGTCCGGCCTGATGTTAAAAAAAGATGAGACAGATTAAAATAATGTTTGACAAATGTTTGGATGGGATGTATTCTATGCGGGTTCTCTTCGAGGGAGATATTGATTGAAAAATCCTTGAAGAAAAATGAGTTTTTGATCTTTGAAAATTGGTCAGTGGTAAAATTGAAGCGGGTCTGACAA